>Ga0138256_10000465_pt1 | contig 44333 bp, 42 predicted proteins | sample KNB2016incub_MG_FD_105486 | JGI IMG/M metagenome (GOLD analysis project Ga0138256, IMG submission 105486) | Active sludge microbial communities from wastewater in Klosterneuburg, Austria - KNB2014incub_MG | ecosystem: Engineered > WWTP > Activated sludge > Unclassified | place: Austria... | reverse complement strand
GGCTCTTGGTGGCGCTCAAGCGCATCTGCTCGATGTGCTCGTTGATCGCGCTGTCCTTCTCGATGAAGAGGTCGCGCTGCGGCACGTAGGCCTCGGGCTGGTAGTAGTCGTAGTAGCTGACGAAGTACTCGACCGCGTTCTTCGGAAAGAACTCGCGGAACTCGCTGTACAGCTGGGCCGCCAGGGTCTTGTTGGGTGCAAAGACGATCGCCGGGCGCCCCAGTCGGGCAATCACATTGGCCATGGTGAAGGTCTTGCCCGAGCCGGTGACGCCAAGCAGGGTCTGAAAGCTCAGGCCATCGCGGATGCCGTCGCTCAGCTGCTCGATCGCGGCCGGTTGGTCGCCGGCCGGCGCAAACTGCTGCAGCAGCAGGAACGGCGAGTCGGCAAAGCGCACGAACTCGCCCTCAGCCTCGACGGGCGTGGCGACGTCGACTTCGGTCAGTTCGGCCATGCGGGGAATCCCTGAGCGCAACTTAGAATGCAGGTCTCCAGCGGGCAGCCGCCCCTGGGTCAACCGATGAGCGTAGCGCAACCGGCGGCCGCCCGCAGCGCCGGTCAACCCCCCGCTGCTGCCGCCCCGCCTTCAGGATCGCCCGATGTCTGCCACTGCCTCCCCGTTCGCCGCTGTCGAGATGGCGCCCCGAGACCCGATCCTCGGTCTGAGCGAACAGTTCAACGCCGACCCCAATCCGGCCAAGGTCAACCTCGGTGTCGGAGTCTATTTCGACGACAAGGGCAAGTTGCCCGTCCTGCAATGCGTGGCCGCCGCCGAGAAGCAACTGCTCGAATCGCCGAAAGCCAAAGGCTACCTGCCGATCGACGGCATGGCAGCTTACGACAAGGCCGTGCAGAGCCTGGTCTTTGGCGCCGGTTCAGCGGCTCTGAGCAGCGGCCGCGTGGCGACCATCCAGGCGCTGGGCGGCACCGGCGGGCTCAAGGTGGGCGCCGATTTCCTCAAGCGCTTGAACGCCGACACCCGGGTGCTGATCAGCGACCCGAGCTGGGAGAACCACCGCGCGCTGTTCAGCAACGCCGGCTTCGAAGTGGCCAGCTATCCGTACTACGACGCTGCGACCCGCGGCGTGCGCTTCCAGGCCATGCTGGCTGCCCTGAACGAGGCCGACGCCGGCACCATCGTCGTGCTGCACGCCTGCTGCCACAACCCGACCGGGTGCGACCTCACGCCCACCCAGTGGGCCCAGGTGGTGCAGGTGGTCAAGACGCGGGGCCTGGTTGCCTTTCTCGACATGGCCTATCAGGGCTTCGGCGACGGCATCGCTCAGGACGGTGCGGTGATCGGTCAGTTCCTGGCCGCCGATCTGCGCTTTTTCGTCTCCACCTCGTTTTCCAAGAGCTTCTCGCTCTACGGCGAGCGCGTGGGCGCGCTCAGCGTCGTGTGCGGCGATTCAGACGAGGCGGCCCGCGTGCTGTCGCAGCTGAAGATCGTGATCCGCACCAACTATTCCAACCCGCCGACCTTTGGCGCACAGGTGGTCGCCACGGTGCTGACCACGCCCGGCCTGCGCGCGTTGTGGGAGCAGGAACTGGGCGGCATGCGTGAACGCATCCGTGCGATGCGACAGGCCCTGGTGGCCAAGCTGCGCACCGCTGGCGTCCAGGGTGAGCTCGACTACATCACCGAGCAAAAGGGCATGTTCAGCTACTCTGGCCTGAGCAAGGCACAAATGCTTCGCTTGCGCAGTGAATTTGGTGTCTATGGCCTCGATTCTGGTCGCATCTGCGTGGCCGCACTGAACTCTGGAAACCTTGACGCGGTGGCAGCGGCGCTGTCCAGGGTGATGTAGCTCGCACCAAGGTCGATGTCACGCACGCGACATCGACACCCATGTGACGGACTGATCGGGGCGTTTTCGCGCATTCAAGGAAATTCGCTTGAGGACAGGATGGGGCTGTCGGACGCATAATTGCTGCAACGCACAATTTGTTCCGGATTGTCAGGCTGGTCACAGGGTTTGACCCTCATCATCCGGCTCGACCGTGCCGCGGCCTTGGAGACAGCGAATGCTTTATCAAATCTACGAAACGCAACGCGCCCTGATGGCGCCCTTCTCTGAGTTCGCCAGCGCTTCGGCCAAGCTCTACGACCATCCGCTGTCGCCGTTTGCGCATACGCCCTGGGCACAACGCGTTTCGGCCAGCTACGACCTGCTGCATCGATTGGCCAAGGAGTACGAGAAACCGCCCTTCGGCATCTCCACGGCCACCGTCAACGGGGTCGAGGTCGCGGTGCAGGAGCAAGTGCGCCTCAACAAGCCCTTCTGCCGACTGCTGCGCTTCAAGCGCTTTACCGACAACCCGAAGGCACTCGACGTGATGAAGTTGCAGCCCACCGTGCTGGTGGTGGCGCCGCTGTCGGGTCACCATGCCACGCTGCTGCGTGACACCATCAAGAGCCTGCTGCATGATCACAAGGTGTACATCACCGACTGGACCGATGCGCGCATGGTGCCGCTGGACGCCGGGCCCTTCCACCTCGACGACTATGTCGCCTATGTGCAGGAGTTCATTCGTCACATTGGCCCGCACGTGCACGTGATCTCGGTCTGCCAGCCCACGGTACCGGTGCTGGCTGCCGTGTCCCTGCTGGCCAGTGGCGGCGAAGTCACACCGCGCAGCATGACCATGATGGGCGGCCCGATCGACGCACGGCGCTGTCCCACCTCGGTCAACAACCTGGCGACGAACAAGAGCCACGGCTGGTTCGAGAACACCGTGATCTACCGCGTGCCGCCGAACTTCCCGGGTGCGGGCCGCCGCGTCTACCCTGGCTTCTTCCAGCACACCGGCTTCGTGGCGATGAACCCTGATCGCCACGTGAGTTCGCACTACGACTACTTTCGCGACCTGGTCCGCGGTGACGGGGAAAGCGCCGAAGCCCATCGGCAGTTCTACGACGAATACAACGCCGTGCTCGACATGCCGGCCGAGTACTACCTCGACACCATCAAGACCGTGTTCCAGGACTTCGCGCTGGTGAACGGCACCTGGCAGGTCAACGGCACACTGGTGCGTCCGCAGGACATCAAGGCCACGGCCCTGCTCACCATCGAAGGTGAGCTCGACGACATCTCGGGCGCCGGGCAGACGCGCGCGGCCCACGACCTGTGCACTGGCATTCCCGAGGACAAGCATTTTCACTATGACGTGCTGGGTGCCGGCCATTACGGCATCTTCTCGGGCCGTCGCTGGCGCGAAAAGGTCTACCCCGAAGTGATGCGATTCGTCGCCAGCCAAAACGGGGGGCCGGCGCCCACGCGGCAGTCGACGCGCCGCGTGAAGTGAAAGCGCGGTGAACTCCCGGTGCCCGGCACCGACCCCGTTGCGCTGAAGCCGTCGATCGAGGCCCTCGACGGCGCCTTGCCGCAGACGCAATGCACGCGCTGCGGCTACGCCGACTGCAGGGCCTACGCCCAGGCCATGGCACAGGGCGAGGCCGCCATCAACCGCTGCCCGCCCGGCGGGGCCGAGGGCATCGTCCGGCTTTCGCAGATTACTAACCTGCCCGTGCAGGCGCTGGACCCGGCATGTGGTCACGAGGGCCCGCGCGCGCTGGCCGTGATCGACGAGGCTTGGTGCATCGGCTGCACGCTGTGCATCAAGGCCTGCCCGGTGGACTGCATCGTGGGTGCGTCCAAACGCATGCACACCGTGATCGACGAGCAATGTACCGGCTGCGAACTGTGCGTGCCGGCATGCCCGGTCGATTGCATCGCGATGCTGCCCATCACCGACCCACACACGGGCTGGCAGGCCTGGAGCCCGGCGCTGGCCGAGGCCTCACGCGAGCGCTATGACTTCCACCGGTTGCGCACCGAACGCGATCGACGCGAGAACGACGAGCGGCTGGCGGCCAGGGCCGCGGCCAGGCTGGCCGACCTGCCCGCCCACACGCAGCACACCGATCCGGCACTGATCGAGCGCAAGCGTGCGGTGATCGAGTCGGCCTTGCTGCGGGCCCGTACACGGCGCGATGACCAGGACTCGGGCCGATGAGCGACGACGACATCGAATCATTCTTCGCCACGCTGGCGGCGGCCAACCCGCAGCCGCAGACCGAGCTCGAGTACAGCAGCGTGTTCGAACTGCTGGCGGCCGTACTGCTGTCGGCCCAGGCCACCGACGTCAGTGTCAACAAGGCCACACGCCGCTTGTTCGCGCTGGCGCCGTCGCCGCAGGCCATGCTCGAGCTCGGACTCGAGCGCGTGACCGACCTCATCCGCAGCATCGGCTTGTTTCGGACCAAGTCGCGCAACCTGCTGGCAACCTGCACCATCCTGGTCGAACAGCACGCTGGTCAGGTGCCGCGCACGCGCGAGGCGCTGCAGGCGCTGCCCGGCGTCGGCCGAAAGACCGCCAACGTGGTGCTCAACGTCGCCTTTGGCGAGCCGACGATGGCGGTCGACACCCACATCTTTCGCGTCTCCAACCGCACGGGGCTGACGCCGGGACGAACGCCGCTGGAGGTCGAGATCGGGCTGCTGGCCCGTGTGCCCGCGCGCTACCACGTCGACGCGCACCACTGGCTGATCCTGCACGGGCGCTACGTGTGCGTGGCGCGGGCCCCGCACTGCAGCCGTTGCGCCGTTCGGCCCTGGTGTGACCATGGACGACACCTACAATCGAGCGCAAGTCCCCACGGCCATCCGGACCGACCATGACCAAGCTGCATGTCCTTGCCGAGCGCGTCGATCGTCTGGTGCTGCGCCACGAGGAACTCAAGCGCACCAGCCAGTTGATCGAGCAGCAGCTGCAAGCCGTGAGCGCCGAGCGCGACAGCCTGAAGTCGCGCCTGGCCGCGGCCCGGGCACGCATCGATGCGCTGTTGGCGCGGCTGCCGACTGATAGCAGCAGCACGGAGAGCCGGCCATGAAACAGGTCGAGGTCACGATCATGGGGCATGGCTACATCCTGGGCTGCCCGGACGGCGGTGAAACCATGCTGACGCAGGCAGTGGCCAGCGTGGACAAGGAGATGTCCAACATTCGCGACAGCGGCAAGGTCAAGGCGCGCGAACGCATTGCGGTGTTGGCCGCGCTGAATCTGGCCTACCAGTTGGCCGAGGTCTCGGCCCGACTCCCGTTGACGACGCGGACCGCTGGCACCGACGAGATGCCCGCGCGGGACGTCGACCTCGAGGGCCTGTTGCAGCGCGTCGACGCCGCGCTGGGCGACGACGGTCAGTTGCTGTGACTTCGGGCACGACGCCCGACCTCCGTCAGCACGACAACCGGGCACTAGAATGGCTTCGTCCGTCGTGTGTGCGCGGGTGTTAATTTCCTGAACCGATGCTCATTGAGCAAGGGCTTGGAACATCGCTCGGTTGGTGTGAGCGTCTCGCGTCAGATGAACCCGAAACCTTGCTGACCTCGCCCACCTGAACTTCGCTAAGGTTCGGGGATGCGGCCCGCGGCGCACGGCGGACACCTTTCCAACCGCTACTTTCTGTGTTCCCGCCCCGCCCCATGCCCCGTCATTGGCTGATGAAGAGCGAGCCCGACGAGGCCTCGATCGACGACCTGGCAAAGGCGCCCGAGCAGACCCTGCCCTGGACCGGTGTGCGCAACTACCAGGCGCGCAACTTCATGCGCGACGAGATGAAGATCGGCGACGGTGTGCTGTTCTATCACTCGTCGTGTCCGCAGCCCGGCGTGGCCGGACTGGCCGAGATTGCCGGGCCCGCCGCACCCGATGCCACGCAGTTCGATCCCAACAGCCCCTACCACGACCCCAAGTCGCCGCCCGAGCAACCGCGCTGGTTGCAGGTGCCGGTGCGCCTGGTGCGCGTGACGCGTCTGCTGGGCCTGCCCGAAATGCGCGCGGCGCCGTCGTTGTCGTCGATGCGCGCGCTGCAACGCGGCAACCGGCTGTCGATCACGCCGGTGACAGCGCAGGAATGGCGCGCCGTGCTGGCGCTGCTGAAAGCTTGAACCACGGGCTGCCATGATCGATCTGGGTTGGCCGCTGGTGGCCGAACTGCTGCTGCTGGGCACCGTCACCGGCTTCATGGCCGGGCTGTTGGGGGTGGGCGGCGGCATGATGATGGTGCCCTTCATGACCTGGATCCTGTCTTCGCGCGGGGTCGAGCCCGGCCTGGCGGTGAAGATGGCCATCGCCACGTCGATGGCCACCATCCTGTTCACGTCCATGTCGAGCGTGCGCGCCCACCACGCACGGGGTGCGGTTCGCTGGGACCTGCTGCGATCGCTGGCCCCCGGCATCGTCATCGGCGGCCTGCTGTCGGGCGCCGGACTGTTCGCCGTCCTCAAGGGCCGAGGTCTGGCACTGTTCTTTGCCGTCTTTGTCGGCTTCTCGGCACTGCAGTTGCTGCTCGACCGCAAACCCGCGCCAACGCGACAGATGCCGGGCGCCATCGGCCAGACTGCGGTGGGCGGCGTGATCGGCCTGCTGTCGGGTCTGGTCGGTGCCGGCGGCGCGTTCATGTCGGTGCCATTCATGATCTGGTGCAACGTGCCGATCCGCCAGGCCGTGGGCACCAGCGCCGCACTGGGATTCCCGATCGCCCTGGCCAATACGCTGGGCTACCTGATTGCCGGTCGCTCGGTGCCGGCGGCGCTGCCTGGAGCGATCGGCTATCTGTACCTGCCGGCCCTGGCCATCATCGCGGCGGCGAGCGTCACGCTGGCGCCGCTGGGGGCACGGGTGGCACACGGCACCGACACGGCCAAGCTCAAGCGGGTGTTCGCGCTGTTGCTGTTCGGCCTGGCGGCCTACATGCTCCACACATCACGCAGCGCCTGAACGGGCGCAAGGCTCAAGGTTCAAGGCCGGACCAGCGGGATGCTGGCCAGCGTGACATGGTTGCCACCACGGCGCCGGGCTTCGGCCAACGCGGCGTCGCAGGCGTCGCGCAGTTCGTCCAGTGTCTGCGCGGTATGCGGATAGCTGGCCACGCCCATCGCAACACTGAACCCCAGCTCACGGCCATCGAGCAGCACGATCTGCGTCGCGCAGCGCCGCCGCAGGCCTTCCATGCGCGAGTGCGCCGTGGCCAGTCCCACGCCCGACAGCAACACGGCGAACCGGTTGCCGTCGTAGCGGCACGACGCGTCCATCGCCCGTGTGCCCCCGCGCAGCAGACGACCCAGCGCCTCAAGCACATGCTGGCGCGCAGGCTCTCCCAAGGCCTGCACGGCGTCGGTGGCCGGATCGAGCTCGATCAGCACGAGTGCAAACTCGCGATGCTCGCGCGTCGACAGATCGGCCTCGCGGCGCAGCTGGTCTTCGAAGTGCGTCCGCGTGTACAAGCCCGACGCCGAGTCGCGCAGCGCCTGATCGGCCAGCTCACGTCGCAGCTCCGCATTCGCGCGTTGCTGCTGCTCCAGCTGCTCGAGTGCCATGCGCAACTGCTGTTCGCGCTGGTTCGCCTGCGCCCGGTCGAGCCACAGACTGCCCAGCAGTTCACCCGCGCCGGCGCGCAGCACGGCAAAGTCCCGGCTCTGGCCCTGCCATTCGAGGCGATGCTCGCTCCACAACGGTGCCTGCTGCGCCAGCGCGGTCTGCTCGGCAGCGCGCAACGCGGTGGCTGTGACTGCATCGAACAGCTCGCTGTCCAGTCTTCCGATCAGCTCGGCCGCAGGGCGGCCGAAGAAACGCGCCATCGCCGCATCGACATGCAGGTAGCGACCCGATGTCGCGTCCTTGACCGCGAGCAGACCGCCCTCGGCGTGCAGCCACGTGGTCAGCAACCGGGTCGACAAGGTTTGGTTGACCGGGTCTGGTGCGAGCTCTGCACCGTCGCTGGGGGCTGTCATGGCGGCAAGCTTAGTGCAAGTCGGCTGCCGGCTGAACCGCAAAGCGCAAACCCGGTGCCTCCCTGATCGACGGGCACGCAAAGGCTTGCATCGACGCCTCTTGGCGGTCCCTGAAATTTCACGCTAGAATCATGGTCTTTGCTGGCAACACCCACGCGTGTCGATCGCCGAGCGAACTGGGCCCGGAGTGTCGGCGCAGCGCGGTAGCGCTGGATCGAACAGGGCCTACGTCCTTGACGACACCGAGCGCCAACCACTGGAACCCCTTCCTGCATGACCACGATTCGCGTCAAAGAAAACGAGCCGTTCGACGTTGCCCTGCGCCGCTTCAAGCGCACCATCGAAAAAATCGGCCTGCTGACCGAGCTGCGCGCACGCGAGTTCTACGAAAAGCCCACCTCCGAGCGCAAGCGCAAGAAAGCGGCCGCCGTCAAGCGCCACTTCAAGCGGGTGCGCAGCATGCAGCTGCCGAAAAAACTGTACTGAGCCGGCGTCTGCCCTGAACCCGGATCGAAGCCCGCGCGGGCGACCGCGGCGGGCTTCGTCATTTGCCGCAGCCCTTGTACGATCCTCAGCATGAGCCTCAAAGACCGCATCACCGAAGACATGAAGGCCGCAATGCGCGCCAGGGACAGCGCTCGACTGCTGGCGATCCGCATGCTGCTGGCAGCCTGCAAACAGCGTGAAGTTGATGAACGCATCGTGCTCGACGACACCGCGGTGGTCGGCATCGTCGACAAGCTGATCAAGCAGCGCAAGGATTCGATCACGGCCTTTCAGCAAGCTGGCCGCACCGACCTGGTCGACAAGGAGGCCGCCGAACTCAAGGTGCTTGAGACCTACCTGCCGGCACGACTGTCGGCCGAAGAAATCGAGTCCGAAGTTCAGGCGCTGGTGGCTGAACTGGGCGCCGCCGGCCCCGCCGACATGGGCCGGGCCATGGCCGCGGCCAAGTCCCGTCTCGCCGGCAAGGCCGACATGGGCCTGGTCTCGGCGGCGGTGAAAGCGGCGCTGTCTCGCTGAAGCTGAAGCGGATGAGCGCCCTGCCTATGCGCGCGATCGCGGCCGACGTCTGCGTGGCGCCGCAACTCGACCCGATGGCGATGGCCGAAGCGGCCCGGCTGGGGTTTCGCAGCGTCGTCAACAACCGACCAGACTTCGAGCACGGCCTCGACCAGCCGACCAGCGCACAGATCGAGGCGGCAGCGCACGCGGCCGGACTCGAATACCGGCACCTGCCGGTCAGCGGCGCCCATCAGACGCTGAACGACGCCGCGGCGATGGCCCAGTTGCTGGCGGAACTGCCCCGGCCCCTCTTGCTGTTCTGCCGTTCGGGTGCTCGCTCGACCCGGTTGTTCCAACTGGCCAGCGCGCTCTAGTCGAGTGGCCGCTGGTCGCGCTCAGGCGCCGGCCAGTTTCATGCGCTTGATCAGCACCGAGCCAATGCTGCGCGTGCCGGCGGTGTAGCGATCGGCGCCCACCCAGGCGATGTCCCGAAACATCTGCATGAGATTACCGGCGATGGTGATCTCCTGCACCGGCAACATGATCTCGCCGCCTTCGACCCAGAATCCGGCGGCACCGCGCGAATAGTCGCCGGTCACGCCGTTCACACCCTGGCCCATCATCTCGGTGACGAACAGGCCGCGGTGCAGGCGCTTGATCATCGCCGGCAAGGTGTCGGCCTTCTTGGTGCGGCGGCTGGTCAAGCTCAGGTTGTGCCCGCCACCGGCATTGCCGGTGGTCTTCAAACCCAGCTTGCGTGCTGAATAGCTGGACAGGAAATAGCCCTGCAGACGCCCGCCGTCGACCACCTGTCGCGCCCGCGTGCGCACCCCTTCGTCGTCGAAGACCGCACTGCCCTTGCCCTTGGGCTGGTGCGGGTCCTCATGCAAATCGAGGTGGTCGGCCAGCACCGGCTGCCCCAGGCTGTCGAGCAGGAAGCTGGCCTTGCGGTACAGCGCGCCACCCGACACCGCCGCCACCAAGCTGCCCAGCAGGCCCGACGCCACCGTCGACTCAAACAGCACCGGCACTTCGGCCGTCGGCACACGACGCGGCTTCAAGCGCGACAAGGCACGCTCGGCGGCATACCGCCCCACGGCCTCGGGCGACGCAAGGTCGGCGGCGTCGCGCATCGAGCTGTACCAGCTGTCGCGCTGCATGTTGCGGCCACGGCCGGCGATCGGCGACACCGATATGTAGTGGCGCGAACTGGCATAACCGCCGCGAAAACCGCGCGTATTGCCGGCCCAGAAGTGCGACTGCTGCGCCGACACACCGGCGCCTTCGCTGTTGGTGATCAGACGGCTGGTGGACATGGCCGCCTGCTCGCAGCGCAGCGCTACAGCCGCCGCCTGCTCGGCATCCAGGGTCCAGGGGTGAAACAGGTCGAGGTCGCGAGCGACGTCATCGGCATTGGCCAGGTCGTCGGCATCGGGCAGGCCGGCAGCCGGGTCCTCGGCCGTGAAACGCGCGATGTCGTAGGCTGCCTGCACGGTGCGCGAGACCGCCGCCGGCGAGAAGTCCGAGGTGCTGGCATTGCCGCGCCGTTGGCCCAGGTAGACGCTGACGCCGAGCGACTTGTCACGATTGCGCTCGACGTTCTCGAGCTCGCCCTTGCGCACCGACACCGACAAACCGACACCTTCCGAGACCTCGACACCGGAATCGCTGGCCCCAAGCTTTCGCGCTTGCGCCAGGGTGTCTTCGACCATCTGCTGGAACTGGTCGCGCGCAAAGGCAAAGCCGGTCGCAGGCTCGTGAGGGGACATGGGTGGGGACGTTGAACGAAGCGGTTGGGGGTCGCGTCTATGATACCCACCCCCCTTGCCAGGACCGCCCCGAATGACCCGACGCGCCGCCCCGCACCGCGGCATCGACGCCCACTACGGCGACCCCGCCGAAGTCGACGACGACAGGCCCAGCAAGACCCAGCTCAAGCAGCAGTCACACGACTTGCAGAAGCTGGGCCAGGCGCTGGGCGAGTTGAGCGACGACCAGTTCAACCGCACCGACATGCCCGAAGCCCTGCGCGATGCGCTGCTGCTGTACCGCCGCACACGGTCGCACGAAGGCAAACGCCGCCAGCTGCAATACGTGGGCAAGTTGATGCGATCGGTCGACGAGGTGCCGCTGCGCGAGGCGGTAGCACGCGCCGAATTGGGCAGCGCCGAACAGGCGCTGGCGCTGCACGAGGTCGAGCGCTGGCGCGCCGAACTGATTGCCGGCGATGACGCGATGACGCGCTGGCTGGCTGCCCACCCCGACACCGACAGCCAGCAGCTGCGCAGCCTGGTTCGTGCCGCCCGGCGCGACACGGTGGCGCTGCGTGTCGAAGACCGCCAGCCGCGCGCGGTGCGAGATCTGTTCCAGTTCATCAGGCCCTTTCTGCAACCCAGCCATGAGTGAATTCGATCCGGTGCGCATCGGCGTGGTCTCGATCAGCGACCGGGCGTCCAGCGGGGTCTACGAGGACAAAGGCCTGCCCGCACTGCAGGACTGGCTGCGCCGCGCCCTGCGCAACCCGATCGACTGGCAGTCCCGCCTGATCCCCGACGAGCAGGCCGGCATCAGCGCCGCGTTGTGCGAACTGGTCGACGAGCACCACTGCAACCTGGTACTGACCACGGGCGGCACCGGCCCGGCAGCGCGCGACGTCACGCCAGAGGCGACGCTGGCGGTGGCACACAAGCTGATGCCGGGCTTCGGCGAGCAGATGCGGCAGATCAGCCTGGCCTTCGTGCCCACGGCGATCCTGTCGCGTCAGGTGGCAGTGATTCGCGGCCAGGCCCTGATCATCAACCTGCCCGGGCAGCCGAAGTCGATCGCCGAGACCCTGCAGGGCCTGCCGCAGGCCACGCCAGCGGTGCACGGCATCTTCGCCGCCGTGCCCTACTGCATCGACCTCATCGGCGGGCCCTACCTCGAGACCGACGACAGCGTCTGCAAGGCCTTCAGGCCGAAATCGGCGCAGCGCCCCGCACGCGCCACCTGACGCACGGCTCAACCCATTACTTGACCAGCCGGTTCAGGCCCTCGGCGTCGAAACGTTCGGTGGTGCGCGCATCTTGCGGCACGCAATCTTCCATCGGCAGCTCGCGTGAGCGTGCCGACAGTTTTTCGATTGCCTGCCACAGCAGCGTGATCTGGTGCTCGTGGCCAGACGCGTTGTCGATCAGGCCTTTCATTGCCTGCGCCACCGGATCGTCGCCCTGCGTCACGCCGTAGGCGCTGAAGCCCATCTTGGCGGCCGCCTGCTCGCGCGCCGCGTCAGCCGACTTCTGCACCACACGCGCCGGGATGCCCACCGCCGTAGCGCCCGCCGGTACGGCCTGCAACAGCACCGCGTTTGATCCCACGCGGGCACCGTCGCCGACCGTGAATCCCCCCAGCACCTTGGCGCCGGCGCTGACGATCACGCCGCGGCCCAGCGTCGGGTGTCGCTTGGCGCCCTTGCTCAGCGAGGTTCCACCCAGCGTGACGCCCTGGTAGATCGTGCATTCGTCGCCGACCTCGGCCGTCTCGCCGATCACCACGCCCATGCCGTGGTCGATGAAGACGCGGCGCCCAACCACGGCACCGGGGTGGATCTCGATGCCGGTGACCCCGCGCGACAGGTGCGAGATGAACCGCCCCGACCAACGCCAGCCACGCATCCACAGGGCGTGGGCCAGGCGGTGCAGCAGCAAGGCATGCAGGCCCGGGTAGCAGGTCAGCACCTCCCAGGTCGAACGCGCCGCGGGGTCGCGCTCGCGGATGCAGGCGATGTCTTCACGCAGTCGGCTGAACATGGCGCGGTGTCGGGTCGTTGCGGCTCAGGGCAAGCCAGTGTAGTGGCGACCATCGATTGCTGCTGGCGCTGCCGGCGCAGCGCCGGCAGCGCGTGCGGCCTGGTCGATCGCGCGCGCCATGCCGCGCAGGATGTGCACCTCTGGCTCGGTCAGCGCGGCGCGCAAGGCCAGTTGTTGCAGGCGCGGCATCAGCTTCTTGGGCACCGCCGGATCGAGAAAACCAATCTGCTGCAGCACCTGCTGCCAATGGTCCAGCGTGCCCTGCAGCGCGGCCAGATCGGCATGCGCAGGCACTGGCGTGCGCGCCTGCACGCCATAGCTGCCCAGCGCCTGCCGCCACTCGTAGGCCATCACCTGCACCGCCTGCGCCAGGTTCAGCGAGCCGTAGCCCGGCGCGGTGGGAATGCTCAGGCAGACCTGACAGCGGTAGACATCGTCGTTGCTCAGTCCGGTGCGTTCGGGCCCGAAGACGAAAGCCACGCGGTGCCCCAAAGCCGGCAGGCCCCCCAGGTGTTCGCGCGGCGCGGCCGTGGGCGGGCCGAAGTCACGCGGCGTCATCGCCGTGGCGCAGGCGTAGCTGCAGCCTTGCAGCGCCTGCGCCAGCGTGTCGACCACGCGGGCGCGCGCCAGCAGGTCTGCCGCACCGCTGGCCATGGCCATCGCGTCGTCGCGGCAGGCGATGTCGGCAAAGCGTGGCCGCACCAGCACCAGGTCGGTGAAACCCATCACCTTGATCGCGCGTGCCGCCGCGCCCACGTTGCCGGCATGACTGGTGCCCACCAGCACGAAGCGGGTCGGGTTGCGGGCATCAACGGTCAGGGCGGCAGAGGGCACTCGGTAGAATCTCGATGTTGCGGCCGCAATTGTCGCCGCGCCGCTCTTTTCATCGCCATCGCCCCTCTCCAGCCCGCAGGCCCCCCATGTCGCAAGCGCTTCATCCCATGCTCAACATCGCCGTCAAGGCGGCCCGCGCGGCAGGGGCGATCATCAACCGGGCCTCGCTCGATCTCGACGTGCTCAAGGTGGGCACCAAGGGGCCGAACGACTTCGTGTCCGAGGTCGACCAGGCGGCCGAGCAGGCCATCATCGAGATCCTGCTCGACGCCTATCCCGGCCACGCTATCCTGGCTGAAGAGTCGGGCCGCCAGCATGGCGCCCGCCACAGCGAATACACCTGGATCATCGATCCGCTGGACGGCACCACCAACTTCCTGCACGGCTTTCCGGTCTACGCGGTGTCGATCGCGCTGGCGCATCGGGGTTCGGTGCAGCAGGCGGTGGTCTATGACCCGACGCGCAACGACCTGTTCTTCGCGTCGCGCGGGCGCGGCGCCTTCCTCAATGACCGCCGGCTGCGCGTGTCCAAGAGAACGCGCATCTCCGACGCGCTGATCGGCACCGGTTTCCCGTTTCGAAAGGGCGACAACTTCAAGCGTTATTTGAAGATGTTCGAAGAGGTGATGCAGAGCTGCGCCGGTCTGCGTCGCCCGGGTGCTGCCGCGCTCGACCTGTGCTACGTGGCCGCCGGCTGGTACGACGGCTTCTTCGAGACCGGCCTGAACCCCTGGGACGTGGCGGCCGGCTCTCTGATCATCACCGAGGCCGGCGGCCTGATCGGCAACTTCACCGGCGAATCCGACTTCCTGTACCAGCGCGAGGTCGTGGCCGGCACGCCCAAGGTCTACGGCCAGCTGGTGCAGATCCTGTCGCCCTACACACGCGTCATCAAGGAAGCCGAGGCCACCGGCATCGAGCCCGCCACCGCACCGGCCAACCATACGCAGCAGGTCGCCTCGGCGCTGGCGGCGGCACCGGTGGCAAAGAAGGCCGCCGTGCGCATCCGCAAGGCGGGCCCGGCTGACGGCGACGACGCGCCGATGTGATGCACAGCACTCGCAGCGCCGACCAAGGGCCGATCCGCCTGCAGTACCCATGAAGGAAGAAACGCCGCCCCCGCCCTGGACAGGCGACCTCGGTGCACACACGCCCATGATGCAGCAGTACCTGCGCATCAAGGCCGAGTTCCCCGACACGCTGGTCTTCTACCGCATGGGGGACTTCTACGAGGTCTTCTACGACGACGCCCGCAAGGCCAACCGGCTGCTCGACATCACGCTGACTGCGCGCGGCCACAGCGGTGGTGAACCGGTGGTGATGGCCGGCGTGCCGGCGCATTCGCTGGAAGGCTACCTGGCCCGCTTGATCAAGCTCGGTGAACCGGTGGCGATTGCCGAGCAGGTGGGTGACGTGGCAACGGCCAAGGGACCGGTCGAGCGCAAAGTGACGCGGGTGGTGACGCCCGGCACCGTGACCGACGGCGAGCTGTTGTCAGACCGTGCCGACGCGCTGCTGCTGGCGCTGCACCGGCAGCGCAACCGCTGGGGCCTGGCCTGGCTGGGCCTGTCCAGCGGCCAGCTGGCGCTGAGTGAATGCAGCGACAGCGAACTTCCGGCCTGGCTGGCACGGCTGTCGCCCGCCGAGGTGCTCATCGACGGCAGCACCGACACGCCAACTGTGCTGCTGGCGCAGCGTTGCACCCGAACGGCGCGCCCGGGCTGGCAGTTCGACAGCGCGCTCGGCCTGCGCAAGCTGTGCCAGCAGATGGGCACGGCCTCGCTGGCGGGCTTCAACGCGCAGGACCTGCCGCTGGCCCATGCGGCGGCGGCCGCGGTGCTGAGTTTTGCCGAACACACGCAGGGCCAGGTGCTGCGGCATGTGCGTACGCTGCAGGTCGAACTGGCCAGCGATCTGCTCGATCTGGCGCCGGCCACCCACCGAAACCTGGAACTGATGCGCACGCTGCGCGGCGACGACAGCCCGACCCTGCTGTCGCTGCTGGACACCTGCCGCACCGGCATGGGCAGCCGGCTGCTGCGCCACTGGATGATCCATCCGGCGCGCGAGCGCAACGCCGCCACGGCACGCCATGCGGCGATCGCGGTGCTGCTGACGCAGGGTTTCGAGCCGCTGCGCGAGGCACTGCGCGGCGTCAGTGACGTCGAACGCATCGGCTCGCGCATCGCGCTGCGTCAGGTACGCCCGCGCGAGCTGGCCGGGCTGCGCGCCACCTTGACGCTGCTGCCGGGGCTGCGCCTGCAGGTGCCCGACGGTGCACCCCTGCTGGCCGAGCTGTTGCAAGTCCTGGTGCCCGACTCGGGCCTGGCCGACGCGTTGACGGCCATCGCCGATGAGCCGGCCGTGCTGCTGCGCGACGGCGGCGTCATCGCAGGCGGCGTGGATACCGAACTCGACGAGCTGCGTGCGATCAGCCAGAACTGCGACGCCTTTCTGCTCGACCTCGAGCAGCGCGAACGCGCACGCACGGGCATCGGCAACCTGCGCGTGCAGTTCAACAAAGTGCACGGCTTCTACATCGAAGTGACGAGCTCGGGTCTCGACAAGGTGCCCGCCGACTACCAGCGGCGGCAGACCCTGAAGAACGCCGAGCGTTACATCACGCCCGAACTCAAGACCTTCGAGGACAAGGCGCTATCGGCCCAGGAACGTTCGCTGGCGCGCGAGAAGTGGCTGTACGAGCAGCTGATCGATGCCCTGCAGCAGTACCTGGTGCCGCTGGCCGCGCTGGCGCAAGCCCTGGCCACACTCGACGCCCTGGCGGCGCTGGCCGAGCGCGCCGCCACCTTGAACTGGTGCCGGCCCGAGTTCGTGCCCTACCCCTGCATCGACATCGAGGGCGGCCGCCACCCGGTGGTCGAGGCAAGACTGCAGGAGACCGGTGCCGGCGAGTTCATCGCCAACCACTGCCGGCTTGACGCCAAGACGCGCATGCTGATCATCACCGGCCCCAACATGGGCGGCAAGAGCACCTTCATGCGCCAGGTGGCGCTGATCGTGTTGCTGGCAGCGATGGGGTCGTACGTGCCGGCCACAGCCTGCCGGCTGGGGCCGATCGATGCCATCCACACGCGCATCGGCGCCGCCGACGACCTGGCCAACGCGCAGTCGACTTTCATGGTCGAGATGACCGAGGCCGCGGCCATCGTGCACGCGGCCGGCGAACAAAGCCTGGTGCTGATGGACGAGATCGGCCGTGGCACCAGCACGTTCGACGGCCTGGCACTGGCCGGCGCCATCGCCAGCCAGCTGCATGACCGCAACCGCTCGTTCACGCTGTTCGCCACCCACTACTTCGAGCTGACCGACTTCCCGGCCCGCCACGATCGTGCGATCAACCTGCACGTGGGCGCGATCGAAAGCGGCCACGACATCGTGTTCCTGCACCAGATCGAGCCCGGCCCGGCCAGCCGCAGCTATGGCGTGCAGGTGGCACGCCTGGCCGGCATGCCGGCGGCGCTGGTGCGCCAGGCGCGCGCGACGCTGGAAGCGCTGGAGACCAAGGCACAGTCGGGCCAGGCACAGGTCGACCTGTTCGCCGCGCCGCCGGCCGCGGCAGCGGTCGAGCCGTCGGCCGTGGAATCCGAACTGTCGCGCATCGACCCCGATGCGCTGACCCCGCGCGAGGCGCTGGACGCGCTGTATCGTCTGAAGGCGCTGCAGCCCACCCCCTCTCCGACGATCGAAAGCAAACCATGACCTACTGCGTCGGCATCCGGCTCAACGCGGGGCTGGTGTTCCTGTCCGATTCACGCACCAACGCCGGCATGGACCAGATCAGCACCTTTCGCAAGATGATGATCTACGAGAAGCCCGGCGACCGTTTCATGGTGATGCTGTCGGCCGGCAACCTGTCGATCAGCCAGAGCGTGCGCGAGATCCTGCAGGTCGAGAAGCTCGACAACGGCAGCGATGAGCCGCTGACGATCTGGAACGCCCCCAGCATGTTCGATGCCACGCGGGTACTGGGCTCGGCCGTGCGCCGCGTGCAGCAGCAGGACGGGCCATCGCTGAAGGCCAGCGGCGTCGACTTCAATGCCAGCATGATCTTCGGCGGTCAGATCAAGGGTGAGGCGATGCGCATGTTCCTGGTCTATTCGGCCGGCAACTTCATCGAGTCCACGCGCGAGACCTGCTTCTTCCAGGTGGGCGAAAGCAAGTACGGCAAGCCCATCCTCGACCGCGTGCTGACACCGGCCACGCAGCTCGACGAAGCCGCCAAGTGCGCGCTGGTGTCGATGGACTCGACGCTGAAGTCCAACCTGTCGGTGGGCCTGCCACTGGACCTGCTGGTCTATCGCGCCGATGCGCTGCACAGCGACGAACATGTCTGCATCGACGAACACAACCCCTACTTCCGCATGATCCACGACACCTGGGGTCAGCGCCTGCGCGAGGTCTTCGAGGGCATCGACGATCCGTGCTGGAACGGCGGCAACACCACGCACCCATTGATGACGGATTCGGCGCAGTTCGACCCGATGCGCAAGATCACGCACCGCAGCGAGCGCATCGTCTGATCAGGTCCGCAGCACCACGCCGCCGGGTGCACGTGCCGAGCGGCGCACGCCGGCGATATGCGTCAAGGGTGCGCACCAGCCCTCCTGCAAGACCGTGACCCGGGCCTGCAGGGCGGCGGCATCGGCCAACTGCTCGGCGTGCCGCCGTGTCACCGCGCCCGCCATTTCCAGCAACCGCGCATTGCGCGTGTGTTCACCCTGGTCGAGCAGCATCTCCACCGCCTGCGCTGCCTGCCCGGCGGCCGACCGGCTCATCGCCTGCTCGGCGATGTTGTTGATCACCGCCGCACAGTTGCGCAGCGTCTCGATCGCCGGCGCCTGGTCATCGGTCGCGGCCACCAGCATCTCGATGGCTGCCTTCGACACCGCAAAGCGCAGGCCGGCCGCACGCAGCAGGGTGTCGAACTCCTTCAGCGGCACCTCGCCGCTGCGCAGTCGCGCCCACAGCGAGATCGTCAGCGCCGCCGCCTCGAGATCGAAATCGGGCGCCATCACCTCGGCCGCCAGCTCGCGCGCCACGCCCAGCGCATCGTCAGGCCGTTGTTTGAGAACTGCGGACAGACCGCCGAGCATCCGGCGCACGCGCCGCAGGCGGGTCGACGCAGGGTCGGCCTCGGACAGCGCCAGCACCTGCTCGGTGACGGTGACCAGCCCGCGCGCGTCGCGCAGGTCAAACTTCAACAAGCCCAGCAGCAGCAGACAGCCCAGGTCGAAGAGCTTCGATCTGCGGCCCAGGGCCAGCGTGCGCTCGAGCTGCTGCACCGCCTCGTCCTTCTGGCCCTGGTAGAACGCCAGCGCGCCCAGATGCTGCATGCGCAGCAGACAGCCGGGAGTCAGGTTGGCGGCCTGACGGAACGCGGTCAGCGCGGCCGCGAAATCACCTTGCTCGACTGCCACGCAGGCGAGCAGGTCATGGGCATCGGCGTACTCGGGGCTTTGCATCACCAACTCGTCGAGCAGCCGACGGGCGGCCGGCAGGTCGCCGGTGGCCAGGTACACCCGGGCCACACCAACCCTGGCCCAGGCGGTGGGCCGGGTCTCGATCAGGGTCTGGTAGATCTTCAGCGCCCGCTGCGGCTGATCGGTGCGCAGCCACAGCTCGGCCGCCAACTGGGCGGCAAAGCTCCAGTAGCTGTCGCGCGCCACGAAGCGTTGCTCGGCCAGAGCGGCCGCACGCAGCAGCTCGCGCGCCTGAATGGCCTCGTAGATCGCCTTCAGCGTTCGCTTGCGTCGCCGCACTTCAGTCAGGCGCTCGGCCAGCGCCAACCCCGAACAGGGCTTGACGAGGAAGCCGTCGACGGTGGCCTCGGCCGCCTCCTGCACCTGCGCGTAACTGGCATCGCCGGTGACCAAGATGAAGGCCGTGCTGTAGGGCAGCAACTGCTCGCGGCGCAGCTCGTCCAGCAGATCCTGGCCCGACATCGCTGCGCCCTCGAAGTTCATCTCGCACAACACGATGTCGTGCGGCGCTTCTTCGAGCACGGTGCGGGCGTCCTGCACGCGCGACATCTGGCGCACCTGCTGCACGCCCAGGTCACGCAGCTGCCCGGCCAGGACACTTCGCGCCGTCGGATTGGCGTCGATGATCAAGGCCCTGGCCAGATGGATGTCGCGGTCGAGAAGTTGCATCGTTGTCGGGGGATCGCGTCAGGTCTTATCGGCATCCCGGCTCGCGGGGTTGAGCAGCGCGACAATCGGCGGCCCCATGAAACCCACGCTGGTCTTCTCGCACGCCAACGGCTTCCCCGCCGGTTCCTACCGCAAACTGTTCGACGCCTGGACCCACGCCGGCTGGCGTATGCTGGCGCCGCCCCAGTTCGGACACGACGCGGCCTATCCGGTGGTCAGCAACTGGCGCCCGACGCGGGACGAGCTGATCCGCTTCATCGAACACAGCGGTGCTGACACGCCCGTGGCGCTGGTTGGCCATTCGCTGGGCGGCTACCTCAGCTTGCTGGCGGCCTGCCGCCGGCCCGATCTGGTGTCGGCCCTGGTGCTGCTCGACTCACCGGTGCTCAGCGGCTGGCGCGCACACAGCGTGCGCGTGGCCAAGGCGACGCGGCTGATCGGCCATGTCACGCCTGGCCGGGTGTCGCGCAAGCGTCGTCACCATTGGCCGTCGCCAGACGCCGCCCTGGCGCACTTTGCCGGCAAACAGAGCTTTGCCCGCTGGGACCCGCAGGTGCTTGCCGACTACATCAGCGCCGGTTTCGAATCCGACCCCGCAGGCGGCCTGCGCCTGGCCTTCAGGCGCGAGGTCGAGACCCGGCTCTACGACACAGTGCCGCATCACCTGGGTCCGCTGCTGCGGCGGCATCCACCGTTGTGCCCGGTGTCCTTTGTCGGCGGCACGCGTTCGCTGGAACTGCGCCAGGTCGGCCTGGCGGCCACGCAACGCCTGGTGCACGACCGCCTGCGCTGGGTCGAAGGGTCGCACCTTTTTCCGATGGAGCGGCCGCTGGAAAGCGCCGCCATCGTGCTCGACCTGCTGAAGGTCGGCTGATCTCCCGAAAGCCCAGAGTCACCTCCTCGACATGACCCTTGTTGCCGCGGCACACCTGCGCATCGCTGGGTGACGGCATGCGGCCGTTGGCGCAGCCCGATTGGGCCGGCTGCACGCCGTCGACCCGATCGTGAACGGCATCCAGGCACAGAACAGCCGGCGGGCAGAATTCCTCAGTTGCCCGACAGCCACACACCTCACCAACCGCAACATGAATGCCTGGATGCAGACGATCGGGATCGACGGGCTCAAGCCCCTGCTGGCCACGCTGGTGCTGCCGCCCATGCCGTGGCTGCTGCTGATCCTGCTGGGCGGTTGGTGGCTGCGTCGCAGCCGGCCGCTGGGCAGGACCCTGCTGCTGACCGGCGTGGCGCTGGCCTGGGCCTGCTGGACACCGGCGGGCGCCGAAGTCGCCACGCGCTGGTTGCTCGACCCACCGCCGCCGCTTCGAGACCCGGCACGCTTCGTCAAGACCACGCCGCCGCCAAACGGGCCGACACTGATTGTGGTGCTGGGTGGCGGGCGCCGTGAAGCGGCCGAATACGACGAGGTGTCGCTGAACCTGATCTCGATCGAACGGTTGCGCTACGGCATCTGGCTCAGCCGCGAAACCGGCTGGCCGGTGGCCTTCACCGGGGGCCTCTCGCCGGGGTCGCAAGGCGGGCCCAGCGAAGCGGCGATCGCGACGCGCATCGCACGCGACGAGTTCCGCCACCCCCTGCTGTTTGCCGAAGACCGATCGCGCGACACGCACGAGAACGCGCTGCGCACGGTGGACATGTTGCGCACCCAGCCGGTGGCCCGGGTCGTGCTGGTCACCCACGACGAGCACATGCCGCGTGCGCTGCGGCACTTTCACCGAGCGCGCGACGCCGCCGGGCTGCACTTCGACCTGCTGCCGGCCCCGGTGGGGATCACCGAGAAGGGCGACGATTGGGTGCTGGGCGACTACCTGCCGTCTGCGCTGGGCATCACACGCAGCCGCTACGCGTTTCGCGAGTGGCTGGCATGGCTGGTTGGCGCCTGATCACGAACGCCTGATCACAACAACAGCGCCACCACGAACAGGCCGACCATCACCAGGCTGAGTGCCAACTTGGCCACCGTGCCCAGCACGATGCCCAGCCAGGTACCGACACCGACCTTGAGCGCGCGCTGCTGGTCGCGGTGGGCCAGCAGTTCACCGGCCACCGCGCCCACGAACGGCATGAACAACACGCCCACCAGGCCCATGAACAGGCCCACCACGGTGCCGATGGCAGCACCCACCAGCGCCTGCGGGCTGGCACCGGCACGGCGCGCGCCCATCAGCGCGGCCACTGTGTCCAGCACCCAGGCCAGCACGGCCAGGCCGGCCGTCACCGCTATCACGCCCACACCCACGCGCGCAAAGTCATCGATCCACGCACCCAGCACGATGCCGGCCAGCACCAGCATCGGCCCGGGCAGGGCCGGCAAGACCGTCCCCGCCAGGCCGCCCAGGATCAGCAGCACGCTCAACACCCACAGTCCCGTCGCCGCCATCGCCTGACCCTTTCGTTGTACCGTGGCAGCCCCTGCCGGTCTGCGCCATGTGCGGGCGCTGCGCCGCCGATCAAGCTAGCACACAGGCCGGCGAAGGGCTTAGCCGATCCGACTTGTCACCGCCACGGCTTTGGCCTGACACTCGGCGCCACGACCTGCGGCTTGCGGCTTGCAGGGTCGGATTCCATCAACTCGACGAGATCCCCCCGATGAAGATTGTTTCCCTGCTGACCCTGGGCCTGGCCCTGACCCTGGGCATGGTGTCGATCGAAGCCGAGGCCAGACGCCTGGGTGGCGGCCGCAGTTCGGGCATGCAGCGCCAGATGCCCGCTCGCACCGCACCCGACAGCACACCGGCCAAGCCGGCTGCACCCGCTCAGCAGGCGGCGCCCGCCGCGGCGCCCAACGCCGCAGCCGCACCCGCCGCGGCGCCCAAGCGCAACTGGATGGGCCCGCTGGCCGGTCTGGCTGCCGGCCTGGGCCTGGCCGCCTTGTTCAGTCACCTGGGCATGGGCGGCGCCTTCGGCAGCTTCGTGTTGATGGCACTGCTGGCGGTGGCCGCCATCGTGGTCGTGCGCATGCTGATGCGCCGCAAGCAGCAGGCGCAGCCGGCAGGCATGGCCTACCGCGGCAACGAGGGCGCAAGCGGACAGGTCGCGTGGCCGGCGGCAGCAGGAAACAACATGCCCGCTGCCGATCCGGGTCACATGCCGACAGCAAGCGCCACCACGGCCGAAGCGGCTGCGCCGATCGTGACGGCAGCGGCGCCGGCGCGTGCCTTCGTTCCCGCCAGCTTCGATTCCGAAGGTTTTGCGCGCACGGCCAAGATGATCTTCATTCGTCTGCAGGCCGCCAATGACGCCGCCGATCTCGACGACCTGCGCGCCTTCACCACGCCTGAGATGTTTGCCGAACTGAGCATGGACCTGCAGGAGCGTGGCCAAGCCAAACAGCAGACCGAGGTGCTGAGCATCGCATCCGAGGTTCTCGATGTCAGCGACGAAGGCCAGCGCCAGGTCGTCAGCGTGCGCTTTCGCGGTGAACTGCGCGAAGCCCCCGGCGCCGCGCCGAGCGCGGTTGATGAAGTCTGGCACCTGAGCAAGCCGGCCGACGGCAGCCGCAGCTGGGCGATCGCCGGCATCGAACAGTGGGCAATGGCGAAAGCCTGACCACCAGCCGATGTCGTTCAGGGCGCTGGCGCTGCCCGCACCCGGCCTGGGCCAGGTCTGGCTGAGCGCCATGCCCGGTCGCTTCGAATCCTGGGCGTCGTTCCAGATCGAAGCCCAGGCACGCGCGGTCCAGCATGTGCTATGCCTGAACCCGATGTTCGAAGTCGAGAGCCTGTCGCCGCCCTATGCGCAGGCGATCGGCGCCGGCATCCTGCCGTTTCGCTGGACGCATCTGCCGATGCAGGACTTCGGTCTGGCAGCGCGGGTCGAAGCCTTCCGCGACGCGATCGATGAGGTGGCGACCAGCGTTCGGGCCGGCGACGCCGTGCTGCTGCACTGCGCGGCCGGAATCGGCCGCACCGGCACCGCCGCCGCCTGCCTGCTCAAGCGCCTGGGTGCGTCCAGCACGGAGGCGCTGCAATGCGTGCGCGACGCCGGCTCGAACCCCGAGTCAGCCTTGCAGCGCGGCTTGATCGACCACTTCTAGCGACCTGATTCGCGCGCGACTGGTGGTGCCAGGTCGACGTGCGCGCTCAGCCACTGACGGCCCAGGTGGTCGTCGGTCTGGCTGGGGTGGAAATCGGCACGCAGATAGCGCCGCCAGGGCCCGAAACACGCGTGCAACAGCCCGCCGCGCCCCAGCAGCATGCGCCAGGCCGAAACCCAGGTCGATGCCCGCCACCACGTGCCGTCGTGCCACAGGTTGTTCAGCGTCTGGCGCATCAGATCGCTGGCAAAGGTCAGCGTGACCATCCAGAACAAACGACGCCGCCAGGCTTCGCCACCACCGCTGGCACGGTAGAGGTCGAAGGCCACGCAGCGGTGCTCGGATTCTTCACTGGCGTGCCACAGCCACAGGTCGTGCAAGCGCGGCTCGGCGCCCTGCAGAACCTCGGCATGGGTCAGCAGATGATCGGCCAGAAAGGCCGTGAAATGCTCGGTCGCCGCAGTGAAACCCAGCCAGGCACGGGGATCGGCGCCGTCGATCAACTTCTGGCGTCGGTGGATTCGAGCATCCCAATGGTTGATCAGCCCCTGGCGCTCGAGGTGGGCGTTGAAGCGTTCGTGGATGCGGCGGTGCGTGGCCTCCTGGCCGATGAAGGCACGCGTCTGCTCGGCAAACTGCAGGCGCAGTTCGGGCTCGGCGCTGTCCAGCACCCGGCGGACCGAATCGATGAAGAACTGCTCGCCAGCCGGGAAACTGAACGACAGTGCGTTGAAGAATGCAGTGCGAAAGGCGTCGCCGCCGTTCCAGTGCCGCGCGACCGGGGTCTCCAGGTCGATCAGCAGCCGGCGCACCACCAAGTCGGTCATGGTCGGTCAGTCAACCCAAGGCCTTGCGCGCGTTGCGGAACATGCGCAGCCAGGGGCTGTGCACGTCGGGGTCTCCGCCGCTCCAGCTCATCTGCAGGTTGCGAAACACGCGCTCGGGGTGCGGCATCAACGCCGTGAAACGGCCGTCGGCGGTGGTCACCGCGGTCAGGCCGCCCGGGCTGCCGTTGGGGTTGTCGGGGTATGCCTCGGTGGCCCGGCCCTGCGGATCGACGAAACGCAGCGCCGCCTGCACCCGGGCGGCGTCGCCGCGCTGGCTGAAGTCGGCATAACCCTCGCCATGCGCCACCGCGATCGGCAGCCGGCTGCCGGCCATGCCGGCAAAGAACAGGCTGGGGCTTTGCAGCACCTCGACCATCGAAAGCCGGGCCTCGAACTGCTGGCTGCGATTGCGCGTGAAGCGCGGCCAGTGCTGCGTGCCGGGGATCAGAGCCGCCAGCGCCGCCATCATCTGGCAGCCGTTGCACACGCCCAGCGCCAGCGTGTCGGGCCGGTTGAAGAAGGCCGCGAAGGCCTCGGCCAAGGGCGGATTGAACAGAATCGACCGTGCCCAGCCCTCGCCGGCACCCAGCGTGTCGCCATAGCTGAAGCCGCCGCAGGCCACCAGGCCGACAAACTGATCGAGCCGCGCACGCCCTGCCTGCAGGTCGCTCATGTGCACGTCGAAGGTGTCGAAGCCGGCCAATGCCATCGCATAGCTCATCTCGAGGTGCGAGTTGACGCCTTGCTCGCGCAGGATCGCGATCTGCGGACGCGCGCCGCCGATGAAGGGCGCGGCCACGTCGTCGGCCGGATCGAACGTGGGCAACACCTGCAGGCCAGGGTCGTCGGCGGCCCCGGCGGCGGCGTGTTCGGCGTCGGCGCATTCGGGGTTGTCGCGTTCGCGTGCGATGCGCCAGCTGACTTCGTCCCAGGCTTGCTGCAGCTCGCGCAGCGGCGCGCCGAATTGCAGTTTGGTGTCGCGCCAGACTTCGATGCGCCCGCTGTTGTTGGTCTTGCCGACGAAGTGTGCGTGGCGTGACAGGCCATGTTCGCGCAGTGTGGCCATGACCTCGTTGCGTACGGTCGTGGGCACCTGGATCACGACGCCCAGTTCTTCGTTGAACAGCGCCTCCAGCGTCAGCTGCTTGCGCCGCTCGTCGACCTGGCTGGCCCAGTTCTTCGAGTCACCGTATTCGGCGCGGCTGTCGGCAATGCCGTCGCTGTCGGTGACCAGAATGTCGACGTTCAGGCTGACGCCACGCCGGCCGGCAAAGCCCATCTCGCACACCGCCGCCCAAAGGCCACCGTCGCTGCGGTCGTGGTAGGCCAGGATGCGGCCCTGTCCACGCAAGGTATTGATGGCCTTGACCAGCGCCACCAGCTGCGCCGGTTCGTCGAGGTCAGGGACGCGATCGCCGAACTGCCCCAGCACCTGGGCCAGCATCGATCCCGCCATGCGCCGGCGGCCCTGACCCAGGTCGATCAGCACCAGCGTGGTGTCGCCTGCCTGCAGCTGTGGCGTCAGGCTGCCGCGCACATCATCCAGCGTGGCGAAGGCGGTGACGATCAAGGACACCGGCGCGGTCACCTGTTTCGCAGCCCCGTCGTCGGCCCAGCGCGTGCGCATCGACAACGAATCCTTGCCCACCGGCACGCCGATGCCCAGTGCCGGACACAGGTCCAGGCCCACCGCCCTGACGGTGTCGTACAGCGCCGCGTCCTCACCCGGCTCACCGCAGGCTGCCATCCAATTGCAGCTGAGCTTGACGCGTGACAGTTCGATCGGTGCCGCCAGCAGGTTGGTGATGGCCTCGGCGACCGCCATGCGGCCCGATGCCGGCGCGTCCAGCGCAGCCAATGGCGTGCGCTCGCCCATGCTCATGGCCTCGCCCCGAAAACCCTTGTAGTCGGCCAAGGTCACCGCGCAGTCGGCAACAGGCACCTGCCAGGGGCCGACCATCGGATCACGATGGCTCAGCCCGCCCACCGTGCGGTCAGCGATCGTGACCAGGAATCGCTTGCTCGCCGCCGTGGGGTGGCGCAGAACGTCGAAGGCCACCGTCTGCAACTGCACCCCGTTCAGATCCAGCGGGTTTCCGCTGCGCGCGACACGCTGAACCTCGCGGTGCATGCGCGGCGGCTTGCCCAGCAGCACGTCCATCGGCATGTCGATCACGCGCTCACCACCCGGGCCGTCCTCCAGCACCAGCCGTGCTTCGTCGCTGGTCACACCGACCACCGCAAAGGGGCAGCGCTCGCGCGCGCACATCTGCTCGAACAGCGGCAACAGGTCGGGGTCGAGGGCCAGCACATAACGCTCCTGGCTCTCGTTGCACCAGATCTCTTTCGGCGCCAGGCCGCTTTCTTCCAGCGGCACCCGGCGCAGGTCGAAGACAGCGCCCTTGCCGGCACCATCGACCAGCTCGGGGAAGGCGTTGCTGATGCCGCCAGCGCCGACATCGTGTATCGCGACGATGGGGTTGCTGCTGCCCAGGGCCCAGCAATGGTTGATGACCTCCTGCGCGCGGCGCTGGATCTCGGGGTTGCCGCGTTGCACCGAATCGAAATCGAGTGCGGCCGAGTTGCTGCCCGCAGCCATCGAGCTGGCAGCACCACCGCCCATGCCGATGCGCATGCCTGGCCCGCCCAACTGCACCAGCAGCGTGCCGGCGCCGAAAGGCAGCTTGTGCGTCTGGCCCTCGCTGATCTGCCCCAGGCCGCCGGCGATCATGATCGGCTTGTGATAGCCGCGGTACACGCCGGCCACAGCCTGCTCGAAGACCCGGAAATAGCCGCCCAGGTTCGGCCGTCCGAACTCGTTGTTGAAGGCCGCGCCGCCCAGCGGTCCCTCGGTCATGATCTGCAGGGCACTGGCGATGTGGCCGGGCCGGCCGATCGGTTGCCGCTCCCAGGGCTCAGCGGTGCCCGGCAGGTGCAGGTTGCCGACCGTGAACCCGGTGAGACCGGCTTTCGGCCTTGCGCCGCGACCGGTGGCGCCTTCGTCGCGAATCTCGCCGCCGGCCCCGGTGGCTGCTCCCGCAAAGGGCGAGATCGCGCTCGGGTGGTTGTGCGTCTCCACCTTCATCAGCACATGCGCGGTCTCTTCGCGCGCGCTGTACCTCGGCGCGTTCGTGAAGCCCTGAGGCAGCCAGCGCTCGACGGGGCCGCCTTCCATCACCGCCGCGTTGTCGCTGTAGGCGACGATGCTGTGCTGCGGGCTGGCATTCTCGGTGTGGCGGATCATGCCGAACATCGACAGCGGCTGGCGCTGACCGTCGATCGTGAAGTCGGCGTTGAAGATCTTGTGCCGGCAATGTTCGCTGTTGGCCTGCGCGAACATCATCAGCTCGACATCGGTCGGGTTGCGCTGCAATGCGCGAAAGGCGTCGACCAGATAGTCGATCTCGTCGTCGGCCAGGGCCAGGCCGAACTCGACGTTGGCCGCAACCAGCGCCGCACGGCCGCGCTCGAGGATGTCGACATGCGCCAATGGCGGCGCCGGTTGCGGGTCGAACAGCTGGCGCGCGGCGTCGCGCTCGTAGGCCACGCTCTCGGTCATGCGATCGTGCAGCAGCGTCGCCAGCGCCGTTCGTTCGTCGGCCGACAGCGGCCGCGCGGCGCCGAGCAGCCGCCTCTCCAGTGCCAGCCGGTACTCGACGACGCGTTCGACGCGGTGCAATGCCAAGCCGCAATTGCGCGCGATGTCGCTGGCCTTGCTGGCCCAGGGCGAGACCGTGCCCAGCCGCGGCATCACCAGCACCAGTTCGCCGCCGCGGTCGGCCTGCGCCGCATCGCCGTACTGCAGCAGCGCAGCCAGCTTGTCGACCGTGGCGCGATCGGGCGTTTGCTCGAAGGCCGCCCAGTGCACGTGGCGCGCGCCGACCGCCGTCACCCGCGGGCACACCGCCTGCAGGCGGGCCAGCAGCGTGCGGGCGCGAAACGCCGCCAGTGCATCACCGCCCTCGAAGTGCATCAGGTGGAGCGGCGACGACACCATGAGATCCGACACGCTAGAGGAAAACCCGGATTCTACCGAGCGCCCTGCCCAACCCGGGCCTCAGGGTGTCAGCGGCCGGCCGACGACGGCCATCGCCTTGCGATGGGATAATTCCGGGATGAGCATCACCATCAAGTCGGCCGCCGACATCGAAGGCATGCGCCTGGCCGGCCGCCTGGCGTCCGAGGTGCTGGACATGCTGGCGCCGCACATCCAGGCCGGCATCACCACGCGCGAGATCGACCGCCTGGCGCACGTGCACATGGTGCAGGTGCAGGGCGGCATTCCGGCCACGCTGGGCTACCAGCCACCGGGCTATCTAGCCTATCCAGCGTCGCTGTGCACCTCGGTCAACGACGTCGTCTGCCACGGCATCCCAGACGATCGGCCGCTGAAAAACGGCGACATCCTGAACATCGATGTCACCGTCATCAAGAACGGCTGGCATGGCGACAACAGCCGCATGTATGTTGTGGGCGAGGCCGGCATTGCCGCGCGCAGGCTGTGCCAGATCACGTTCGAAGCGATGTGGAAAGGCATCGTCAAGGTGCGGCCCGGTGCCCGCCTGGGCGACATCGGCCACGCCATCCAGGCTTTTGCCGAACACGCCGGTTTTTCGGTCGTGCGCGAGTTCTGCGGCCACGGCGTGGGCGCGCGTTTCCACGAAGAACCGCAGGTGCTGCACTATGGTCGGCCCGGTACGATGGAAGAGTTGGTGCCGGGCATGATCTTCACGATCGAACCCATGATCAACGCCGGCCGGCGCGACATCAAGGAAGACCGCAAAGGCGGCCGCCCCTATGATGGCTGGACCATCGTCACACGCGACCGTTCGCTGTCGGCGCAATGGGAGCACACGGTGCTGGTCACCGACAGCGGCTACGAGGTGCTGACGGTATCGGCCGGCAGCCCACCACCGCCGGCCTTTGCCAGCGCCGGCTACGCCAGCATCAACGCCCCGGCACGGCCGGAATCGGTCGTGTCCTGACGGTGAACCCGGACCTGCGGGCTGGCAGCGCCACCGCGGCACCCAGCCTGCCGCTGCTGAAGCAGCGCTTCGTCGAAGGCAAGACCGCGCTGCTCGAGGCCTTCGCGGCCGGGCGCGCCACGGCACCGGCCACGGCCCGGTTGTTGCGCCGACTGACCCGCCATGTCGACACCACGCTGGCCGACCTGTGGCGCAAGGCGGCCCTGCCCAAGGGTGCAGCGCTGGTTGCGGTGGGCGGCTACGGCCGCGGCGAGTTGTTCCCCAGTTCGGATGTCGACGTGCTGATCGTGCTTTCCGGCGACGGCGACAGCCGGTCCGACCCGGTGCACGGGGCGCTGGCCCAGCAGGAAACCATCAGCGCCTTCATCACCGGCTGCTGGGACATCGGCCTGGAGGTCGGCTCGTCGGTACGCAATGTCGAAGAATGCGTGGCCGAGGCCCGACGGGACGTGACGGTGCAGACGGCACTGCTGGAAAGCCGCCTGGTGTGCGGCAGCCGGCGCCTGTACCAGCAGTTCCGCCAGGCCACCGACGCCGCGCTGGACGCACGCGCCTTCCTGCGTGCCAAGACACTGGAAATGCGCCAGCGCCACGTCAAGTACGACGGCACGCCGTACGCGCTGGAGCCCAACTGCAAGGAAAGCCCCGGCGGCCTGCGCGACCTGCAGGTGGTGATCTGGGTCGCACGCGCCGCCGGGCTGGGCCAGACCTGGGCAGAGCTGGCGCAAAAAGGCCTGGTCACGCCCTTCGAGGCGAGCCAGCTGCACAAGCACGAAGGTGTGCTCAAGCTGATCCGTGCCCACCTGCACCTGGTGGCCGGCCGGCGCGAAGATCGGCTGGTGTTCGATCTGCAGACCGCCGTGGCCGCGAGCTTCGGCCTCAAGGCCACCAACGACCAGCGCAGCTCGGAAGTGCTGATGCACCGCTACTACTGGGCGGCCAAGGCGGTGTCGCAGCTCAACCAGATCCTGCTGCTGAACATCGAGGAGCGCATCAGCGGCAGCGAACGTGCGCCGATGCGGCCGATCAACGGCCGCTTTCTGGACCGCGGCGGCATGCTCGAGGTGGCCCACGACGAGCTCTACATCGACAACCCGCACGCCATCCTCGAAACCTTCGTCGTCTACCAGCAGACACCCGGGCTGCAGGGCCTGTCGGCGCGCACCTTGCGTGCGCTGTACAACGCGCGCAACGTGATGGACACCGATTTCCGGCGCGACCCCGTCAATCGCCAGCAGTTCATGCAGATCCTGCGTCAGCCCAAGGGACAGACGCACGCGTTCAGGCAGATGAACCAGACCTCGGTGCTGGGCCGCTACCTGTGGGTGTTCCGCCGCATCGTCGGGCGCATGCAGCACGACCTGTTCCACGTCTACACGGTGGACCAGCACATCCTGATGGTGCTGCGCAACGTGCGCCGCTTCTTCATCCCCGAGCACGCCCATGAGTACACCTTCTGCAGCCAGCTGGCCAGCAACTTCGACCCACCCTGGGTGCTGTACGTGGCCGCGCTGTTCCATGACGTGGCCAAAGGGCGTGGCGGGGATCACAGCGAACTGGGCGCGCGCGAGGTGCGTCGCTTCTGTCGCGAGCACCTCATCCCGCGCAACGATGCGCAGCTGATCGAGTTCCTGGTGCGCCAGCACCTGACGATGAGCCGCATCGCGCAGAAAGAGGATCTCAGCGACGCCGATGTCATCGACCAGTTTGCACGGCTGGTGGGCAGCGAGCGGCGCCTGACGGCGCTGTACCTGCTGACGGTGGCCGACATCCGCGGCACCGGGCCGCGGGTGTGGAACGCCTGGAAGGGCAAGCTGCTGGAAGACCTGTACCGGCTGACGCTGCGTGCGCTGGGCGGCGCCAAGCCCAACCTGGCTGCCGAGATCGAAAGCCGCAAACAAGAGGCGCGGCAGAAGCTGGCGCTGCTGTCGGCCTTGCCGGGCACCGAAGCGCCGCTGTGGAAGACGCTGGAGCTGAGCTACTTTGCGCGCCACGAAGCCGCTGACATCGCCTGGCATGCACGGTCGCTGTGGCGCTACATCGAGTCGCGCGATGCGGTGGTGCGCGCACGGCCGTCGGCGGTAGGTGACGGCCTGCAGGTGCTGGTGTATTGCCCCGACCGGCCCGATCTGTTTGCGCGCATCTGCGGGTATTTCGACAACGCCGGCTTCAGCATCCAGGACGCCAAGGTGCACACCACGCGCACCGGCTACGCACTCGATACCTTCCAGGTCGTCACCGCCCATGGCGATGGCGACGACGCCGCCGCTTACCGCTCGATGATCTCGTTGATCGAGACGCAGGCGGCGCTGGCGCTGGCCAGCGACGGGCCGCTGCCCGAGCCCCGCCGCGGCCGCGTGTCGCGCCGCGTGCGCAGCTTTCCGGTGCAGCCGCGCGTCACGCTGGCGCCCGACGAACGCGCGCAGCGCTGGCTGCTGACGGTCACCGCCAGCGATCGCTCGGGCCTGCTGTACGCGATCGCGCGCGTGCTGGCACGCAACCACATCAACCTGCAGCTGGCCAAGGTCACGACGCTGGGCGAGCGTGTCGAGGACACCTTCCTGGTCGACGGGCCTGCCCTGCAGCAACCCAAGGCGCAGCTGCGCATCGAGAGCGAACTGCTCGATGCCTGCGCCGCACCGGGCTGAACGTGGTCAAGCTGCCGACCCAGGTCGACATCGCCGATGCCCTGCTGCCGGGCGCCGGCTTCGATGCGCTGATCGATGCGCGCTCGCCGGCCGAGTTCGCCGACGACCACCTGCCCGGCGCGATCAACTGGCCGGTGCTCGACGACGCCCAGCGCCACGCGGTGGGCACGCTGTACGTGCAAAGCTCGCCGCTGGCCGCGCGCAAGGTCGGTGCCGCGCTGGTGTCGCGCAACATCGCCGATCTGATCGACACCCACCTGGCCGAAACGCCGCGTGACTGGCGCCCGCTGGTGTACTGCTGGCGCGGCGGCCAACGTTCGGGCAGCCTGGCGCTGGTGCTGGCGCAGATCGGATTTCGCAGCAGCCAGTTGCAGGGCGGCTACAAGGCGTTTCGTGCCCGCGTACGTGACGACCTGGACCGGCTGCCGGGGGTGTTTGCTTACACGGTACTGTGCGGCCGCACCGGAAGCGGCAAGACCCGGCTGCTGCAGGCGCTGAACGATGCCGGCGCACAGGTGCTCGACCTCGAAGGCCTGGCCCAACACCGGGGCTCGGTGCTGGGCGCGCTGCCCGGGCTGCCGCAGCCGTCGCAGAAGCACTTCGACACCCGGGTCTGGCAGGCGCTGAGCGGCTTCGACGCGCAGCAGCCGGTGTTCGTCGAAAGCGAGAGCGCCAAGATCGGCAGCCTGCGCGTGCCCCCGGCGCTGCTGGCGGCCATGCACGCGCAGGGCCGCTGCGTGCGCATCCACACGCAGGACAGCGCGCGCATCGACCTGCTGCTCGACGACTACCGCGACAGCATGCACGACCCCGAGCCGCTGTGTCGCCTGCTCGAAAGCCTGGTCGAGTTGCGCGGCCGCGACCCCATCACGCAGTGGCAGGGCATGGCGCGCAACGGGCAATGGCCGGCGCTGATCGCGGCCCTGATGGCCGAGCACTACGACCCGCTGTACGAACGCTCGATGCTGCGCAGCTACCCCACACTGGCGCACGCTCCCCGGGTCGAACTGCAGCGCGGCGACCCGGCCGAGCTGGCCGCCGCCGCGGCCACGCTGATCGACCTGAGCACGCGGCCTTCGCCCCTCACCTCTTGACCTTGATCATGCGTCGGCCGTGGCCGCGCAGGCAGGATGACAACCCATGCAATGGCGCAACCGGCAGGCCCTGGCCGAGTCCCGAAGTTTCAGTGTCCGCCCGCTGCCGCTGTTGCGGCCGCTGGGCTGGCTGGCGCGCGGCTGGCAGGATCTGATGCGCTGCCCCATGCCGGGGCTGTTGCACGGCCTGGCGGTGCTGGCTTTCGGCGTATTGCTGATCGTGGTCGCGCATCGGCAGTTCTGGCTGCTGGCGGGTGCCTTCACCGGCTTCCTGCTGGTGGCCCCGGTGGTGGCCACGGGCCTGTACGCCGTCAGCCGCGAGCTGGGGCGAGGCCGGCAGCCGACCCTGGGCACTGCCATTCGCGCCTGGCGGCCCGGTGACGGCCGGCTGGTGGTGTTTGGTCTCTTGCTGGCGCTGGCCGGCAGCGGTTGGGTCTTGACATCGGCATCGCTGATCACCGGCTTTGCCGGCGCGCCTGTGAACAACCCGATCGACTTCCTGCGCGTGGTGGTGCTGGCGCCCCGCGGCTGGTTGTTCGAGGCCTGGCTGATGCTGGGTGCGCTGCTGGCCGCCCCGGTGTTCGCGTCCAGCGTGGTTGCGATCCCGCTGCTGCTGGACCGCCAGGTCAGCGTGCTGGCCGCCGTGCTGACCAGCTGGCGCGTGGTGATGGCGCACCCGGCACCGCTGGCGCTGTGGGCGGCGCTGCTGATGGGCCTGAGCCTGCTGGGCATGCTCAGCGCGATGCTCGGCCTGGTCGTGATCGTGCCCTGGCTGGCGCATGCCAGCTGGCATGCCTACCGCGACCTGGTCGACACCACGGGCCTGCCGGCCCAACCCTGAGAACCCGTACCGCCATGTGGGGCTACACCGAAGAGCAGATCGCCCAGTTCGGGCTCACCTTCGGCGTCGGCGCGTTCATGCTCTACATGGTATTCATCATCTTCCAGCTGGCGCGCGAATCGAAGGCCGGACGCTTCGGCACCTTCGTCCTGTTTCTAGCGCTGGGCTTCGGTCTGCTGGGCTTCGCGGCCAAGGGGCTGATCAAGTACTTCCTGGCTGGCGTCAGCGAATGACTGCGGCGCTGCCCACGCCCGCCGGCCACAGCCTGCTGGAAGACGTCCAGGCGCTGGTAACCGGCACGCTGTTCGTCGCGCTGGGCGTGACGCTGTTCAAGCAGGCCGGCATGGTCACCGGCGGCACCGCCGGCATCGCCTTTGTGGCGCATTACGCCGTCGGCTGGCCCTTCGGGCTGGTTTTCTTCGTGATCAACCTGCCGTTCTACGGCCTGGCCTGGAAGCGCATGGGCGCGCGCTTCACACTCAAGACCTTCATCGCCGTGGGTCTGCTGGCGCTGCTGACCGAATTGCTGCCGCACTGGATGCAGCTGCAGGACGTGCACCCACTGTTCGCGGCCATCGGCGGCGGGCTGCTGGCGGGTGCGGGTTTCCTGATCCTGTTCCGCCACCAGGCCAGCCTGGGCGGACTCAATGTGCTGGTGCTGTGGCTGCAGGAGCGCCGCGGCTGGCGCGCCGGCAAGGTGCAGATGGCGATCGACCTGCTGATTCTGCTGACGGCCACACCCTGGCTGGCGCCGAAGCAACTGGCGCTGTCGGTGCTGGGTGCAATGGCATTGAACTTCGCGCTCGCCGTCAACCACAAGCCCGGCCGCTACGTCGCGGTGTAGCGCTGAAGTTCCCGACGGCGCTGACAGCGTCCATGGTCCAATCGCTGCCAGATGTCAGACCGCCCCAAGATCAGCCTGAAGCCCCAGGCGCCGCCGCGCGACCCGCGGCGGCGGCCCGTACGTGGCCGCCCTGCCGGCACGCCACCGCCGGCGCGTGAGCCTCGACCCGCGCCCGACCGTGAACCGCGTGGCGGCCGCGACGCCGGGCCCCGCCGTGAACCCCGCGAACCCCGTGACGCGCCGCCGCCCGGCCCGGGCACCCGGCGGCCACCCGAGCGGCCGCGTATCGACGGCTCACGCGCCGACCGGCCGCCGCGCCCGTCGCGGGACGACCGACCCCCACAGCGACCGCGTGACGATCAACCGCCGCAGCGTGCGCGCGACGATCGTCCGCCACAGCGGCCGCGTGACGAGCGGCGCCCACCACAGCAGCCTGACCGCCCGATGCGCCAACCGCTGAAGGCACAGGCCATACCGTTTGATCAGGCATTGCGGCGGCCACCGCAGGTGGCGCCCGGACAGGGCCCGCGCATCTCCAAGCTGCTGACCGACCGCGGCGTGGCGTCGCGGCGCGAGGCCGACGACTGGATCGCCGCCGGCTGGGTCAAGGTCGACGGCCGCATGGCCGTGCTGGGCCAGCGCGCTGCGCCCGACGCGGTGATCGAGATCGACGCGCGCGCACGCAACGACCAGGCCCGCAGCGTGACCATCCTGCTGCACAAGCCGATCGGCTATGTCAGCGGACAGGCCGAAGACGGCTACGAGCCGGCATCGGTGCTGATCAAGCCCGAGAACCGCTGGTCCGGTGACGGGGCGCGGCAGAAATACCATCCTGGCCAGCTGCGGGGCCTGGCGCCGGCCGGCCGGCTGGACATCGATTCCACCGGGCTGCTGGTGCTGACGCAGGACGGCCGCGTCGCCAAACTGTTGATCGGCGACCAGACGCGGGTGGAGAAGGAATACCTGGTGCGCGTGGCACCGCGCAGCGAGGGCCCGCTGGCCGAGGACGCACTCGATCGCCTGCGCCACGGGCTCGAACTCGACGGCGTGCAGCTGCGCCCGGCACGCGTCAGCTGGGCCAACGAGGACCAGCTGCGTGTGGTGCTGCGCGAGGGCCGCAAACGCCAGATCCGCCGCATGTGCGAACTGGTCGGCCTGGACGTGCTGGGCCTCAAGCGCGTGCGCATCGGCAGCATCCCGCTCGGCCAGCTGCCGGTAGGACAGTGGCGCTACCTGGATGACAACGAACGTTTCATCTGAGTCTCTGGCGGCGCCGGTACTGACGCGCGTGCAGGTCGCGCTGGCCCTGGCCTTGCTGCTGGGCCTGCAGCCGGTGACCACCGACCTGTACCTGCCGGCGCTGCCGCAGCTGACGCGTGCGCTCGGCGCGTCGATGGGCGCGGCACAGCAGACCATGGCTGCACTGCTGCTTGTCTTCGGCGTCGGCCAACTGTTCTGGGGCCCGGTGGCTGATCGCGTGGGCCGGCGGCCGGTTCTGATGCTGGGGCTGCTGCTGTACACGGCAGCCGCCGTCGCGGGTGCGCTGGCCCCTTCCGTGCAATGGCTGATCGGCTGGCGCGCATTGCAGGGCCTGGGCCTGGCCGCTGCGGTGGTCTGCGCACGCGCGTTGCTGCGCGACCTGTACGAGCCGCACGACGGCGCGCGCGTGATGGCCTGGGGCATGTCGGGTCTGGGCCTGATCGCGATCGCCAGCCCGACCCTCGGCGGCGCGGTGGCGGCGCTGGCCGGATGGCGCGCAGCACTGGCGCTGGTGGCCTGCATCGGCGCCGCGGCACTGGCCTACGTGACCTGGTGGGTGCCCGAGACGGCGCGCCGGCTGCGGCCCGACGCCACGCGGCCGGCGGTGCTGCTGTCGGCCTGGCGCCGCATCGCCACGCATCCGGTGTTCGTCGGCTGGGCATTGCTCACCACCTGCACCTACGGCGGGCTGTTCACGATCCTGGCCGGCTCGTCCTTCGTCTACATCGACGTGCTGGGCGTGTCGCCAGCGCTGTACGGCATGCTGCTGGGCACCGGGTCGGCCGCCTACATCGCCGGCACCTTCATCTGCCGGCGCTGGGTGCATCGGTACGGCGCGGTGGGGGCGGTGCAGCGCGGCGCCTGGTTCACGCTGGCCGGCGGGCTGGCGATGGTCCTGCCGGCGGCGCTGGGTCTGCAGTCGGCCTGGGCCATCGCGGTGCCGACGGCCCTGTACGCGCTGGGTCATGGCGTGCATCAACCGTGCAGCCAGGCGGCCGCGGTCGGGCCCTTTCCGGACCAGGCCGGGGCAGCGTCGGCGCTGGCCGGCTTCCTGCTGGCCAGCGTGGCCTTCGGCATCGGCGCCTGGCTGGGGTATGCGCTGGACGGCACGGTGCGGCCGCTGGCCTACGGCTTCGGCTTCTGGGCGCTGCTGACCTGCGTGGCCGCCTGGACCCTGGTGCGCCGACTGCAGCCCGCGCGCCAGACATGAAGGGCCTGTGTCTGGCCGGGCCCACCGCTGCCGGCAAGACCGCCGTGGCGCTGGACTTCGCGCAGGCCATGGCCACGGATTGGCCGGTGGAGATCATCAGCGTCGACTCGGCGCTGGTCTACCGCGGGATGGACATCGGCAGCGCCAAACCCAGCGCTGCCGAGCGCGCGGCCGTGCCGCACCACCTGATCGACATCCTCGATCCGACGCAGGCCTATTCGGCTGCCGCCTTCGTTGCCGACGCCACGCGGCTGGTGACCGAGATCCGTGCCCGCGGCCGGCTGCCGCTGCTGGTGGGCGGCACCATGCTGTACTTCAAGGCGCTGCGCGAGGGTCTTGACGCCATGCCGCCGGCCGACGCCGCCACGCGCCGAGACCTCGACGCCCGCGCCGAGCGCGAAGGCTGGCCGGCGCTGCATGCCGAGCTGGCACGTGTGGACCCGGTCACCGCGACGCGACTGGCGCCCGGTGACGCCCAGCGCGTGCAGCGCGCACTCGAAGTTTTTCGACTCAGCGGCAAGCCGCTGTCGGCCTGGCAACAGGGCCCGCGCGTGGCCGATGCAGCCGCCTGGCCGATGCTGGCACTGGAACCGGCCGCACGTGGCTGGCTGCACCGGCGCATCGGTGAACGCTTTGCGGCCATGTTGCAGGCCGGGCTGCTCGATGAAGTGCATGCGCTGCGTGCGCGCGGCGACCTGCATGCCGATCTGCCGGCGATGCGCAGTGTCGGCTACCGCCAGGCCTGGCAGGCGCTGGATGAGGGCGACATCGGCCGCCTGCTCGAGCGCGGCAGCGCCGCCACGCGCCAGCTGGCCAAGCGACAGCTGACCTGGTTGCGCGGCATGGCGCGGACCACGGTGGCCTGCGATGCACCCGACGCACTGGCCCAGGCAGGCCAGCAGCTGCGCCAGCTGGCACAGCGCACCCGAGCGTGATGCTGCAGGTTCGGTCGCTGAGCAAACGCTACGGCGACAGCGTCGTCTTCCACGACGTCAGCCTGACTCTTCAGCGTGGCGACTTCGTCGCGCTGCTCGGCGAATCCGGGGTCGGCAAGTCGACGCTGCTGAACTGCATTGCCGGCCTCGACCAGGCCGACAGCGGGCACCTGATCGTCGCCGGCCAAGACCTTGCCGACGCCAGCGACGACGATCGCGCGCGCCTGCGGCGCCAGCACCTGGGTTTCGTCTTTCAGGCCTTCCACGTGCTGCCGCACCTGAGCGTGGCCGAGAACGTGGCGCTGCCGCTGCTGCTGCTGGGCCGCCCCGACCCGGCCCGCGTGGCCGAGGTGCTCGACGCCGTCGGGCTTGCGGGGCTGGGCGCGCGGCAGCCCGCACAGCTGTCGGGCGGGCAGCTGCAGCGGGTGGCGATCGCACGCGCGGTGGTGCACCAGCCGGGGTTGATCCTGGCCGACGAACCGACGGGCAACCTGGACCCGGACACCGCCGAACGCGTGCTCGACCTGCTGCGCCGCCAGGTGCACGAGGCCGGTGCCGCCTGCCTGCTGGTGACGCATTCGGCCGCCGCGGCATCGCGAGCCGACCGCGTGCTGCGCTTGACACCGTCGGGCGTGGTGGCGGCGCCCACCGCCGCGGCCGGGCCACCGTGAACCGGGCCCGAGTCAGCACACCCGGCGACCCGCCGCTGCGGCGCCTGCTGCCGCTGCTTCTGAGCGAATGGCGCCACCATCCGTGGCGCCATGCCCTGGTGACCCTGGCCGTGGCGCTGGGCGTGGCGCTGGCCTTTTCAGTGCAGGTGATCAACGACTCGGCGCTGGCCGAGTTCGGCGCCGCCGTGCACGCCGTCAACGGTGAACCCGACCTCAGCCTGCGTGGCAACGCCGATGGTCTGCCCGATTTGCTGCTCGACCGCGTGGCGCTGCACCCGGGCGTGCGCCTGGCCAGCCCGGTGCTCGAGATCGACACCTACGCCGCGGCGCCGGCCGGCCGGCGCGAGGCCGTGCGGGTGCTGGGCATCGACGCTCTGCAGCTGCCCACGCTGGCGCCCGAACTGATGCCGCAACCGGCAGCGGGCCAGGACCGGCTGGTGGTGCTCGATCCGGGCGCCGTGTTCGCCAATGCCAGCGCGCGCGAACGCCTGGGGCTGGCGAATGACGCCGTTGGCGTCGAGCTGCGGCTGCAGTCGGGCCAAGCCTGGAAGACGTTTCGCCTGGCCGGTCACGTCGCTGCCGCCGGGCCGCCGTTGCTGGTGATGGACGTGGCCGCCGCGCAGGCCGCCTTCGACCGCCTGGGCCGATTGAGCCGCATCGACCTGCGCCTGGCACCGGGCCAGCGAGCTGACGCGCTGCTGCGTGAACTGGCGCTGCCAGCCGGCGTCGTGGCGGCGGCGCCCGGTGAGGCCGAACAACGCTTGTCGACGCTGTCGCGCGCCTACCGTGTCAACCTGACCGTGCTCGCCCTCGTGGCCTTGTTCGTCGGCGGCTTCCTGGTGTTTTCGGTGGTGTCGCTGTCGGTGGCGCAACGGACTCAGGGCCTGGCCTTGCTGGGCGTGCTGGGCCTGACGGCACCCGAGCGACGCCGCCTGGTGCTGGCCGAATGTGCGCTGCTCGGCCTGGCCGGCAGCATGTCGGGCCTGCTGCTGGGCGCAGTGCTGGCCTGGCTGGCGCTGCAGGTGCTGGGCGGCGACCTGGGCGGTGGCTACTTTCCCGGTGTGCGCCCTGCCCTGCGCCTGCATGCCGGCATGGCCGCACTGTGCGCCTTGCTGGGCCTGGCCACGGCACTGGCCGGCGGCTGGTTGCCGGCGCGACGTGCCGAACGCCTGGCGCCGGCGCAGGCGCTCAAGGGCCTGGGCGACCGCCACGAAGGGGCGGTTCGATCATGGCCAGGGCTGGCCCTGCTGCTGGCCGGTGCGGCACTGGCGCTGCTGCCGCCGGTGGCCGGGTTGCCGTTGGCCGCCTATGCGTCGGTGGCGGCGTTGCTGTTCGGCGGCGTGGCGCTGGTGCCGGTGGTCGTGCAGGCGCTGCTGCAGGGCCGACAAGGCGAGCGGCTGCCGTTGGTACTGCTGGCCCGCCGACGTGCATCCTTTCAGCGCGCCACGGCCAGCGCCGCGGTGGCCGGCGTGGTCGCCAGCCTGGCGCTGAGCGTGGCTCTGACGGTGATGGTGGCCAGCTTTCGCCTGAGTGTCTCGAACTGGCTGGACGGCGTGCTGCCGGCCGACCTGTACGCGCGCAGCGCAGGCGGCGCAGCGGCCGAGCAGGCCTGGTTCGATGCCGGGCTGCCGCAGGCCGTGGCCGCCCTGCCCGGCGTGCAACGCGTCGAAGCCGGCCGCGTGCGGGCGCTGGCGCTGGCGGCCGATCGGCCGCCGGTGGTGCTGCTCGCGCGGCCGATCGTCGATGCCGTTCGGCAACTGCCGCTGCAAGGCCCGGTGCTGCAGCCCCGCCCCGGCGAGATCGGCGTCTGGGTCAGCGAGGCGATGGCGGCGCTGTACGGTGCACAGCCCGGCCAAATTCTGAACCTGCCGATGGCCACCGTGCCCGCTGGCGGTCCGGCGCCGACAGTGCGCGTGCTCGGCGTCTGGCGTGACTTTGCGCGCCAGTTCGGCAGCATCGTGATCGACCATGCCACCTACCAGCGCCTGACCGGGGATGCGCGGCTGAACGAGTTGTCGATCTGGCTGACCCCGGGGGCAGACCTGGCCTCGGTGCAGGCCGCAGTGCGCAGCCGCCTGAGCGATCCGTCGATGCTCGACTTTGCCGCCACCGCTGAACTGCGCGCGACCTCCTTGCGCATCTTCGACCGCAGTTTCGCCGTCACCTACTACCTGCAGGCGGTGGCGATCGCGATCGGTCTGGTCGGCATCGCGGCCAGCCTGTCGGCCCAGGTGCTGGCGCGGCGCAAGGAGTTCGGTCTGCTGACCCACCTGGGGCTGACTCGGCATCAGCTGCTGGCGCTGGTGGCCGGCGAAAGCGCAGCCTGGATGGCCGCCGGCACGCTGGTCGGTCTGGCGCTGGGCCTGGCGGTCAGTGCGGTGCTGGTCTACGTGGTCAACCCGCAGAGCTTTCACTGGACCATGGACCTTTCACTGCCGGCACTGCGGCTGGCGCTGCTGTGCGCTGCCGTGATGCTGACTGGCGTGGCCACGGCCGCACTGGCGGCGCGCCATGCGCTGTCGCGCGCGGCGGTGCTGGTGGTCAGGGAGGACGGGTGAAGCTGTCACGGCGCTGCGCCCTGGCTCTGTTGCCAAGCCTGGCGGTGAGCACCTTGCCGGCAGCCGCCAACGGTGTGCGGCGCGGCCGCGCCATCGTGCTGCCGCGTGACCACGGCGCCCACCTCGACACCCGCATCGAGTGGTGGTACGCCACCGGCTGGCTGGGCCTGCCCGAGGCGCCGAGCCACGGCTTTCAGGTCACGTTCTTTCGCAGCCTTACCGGTCTGGCGCAGGGCCTGCCCGGGCGGCTGGCGCCGCGCCACATCCTGTTCGCCCATGCCGCGCTGACCGACTTGGCCGCACGCCGCCACCTGCACGACCAGCAGCTGCAACGCTGGAACGGTGAGACCGGCAACGAAGCCTCGCCGCGTGTGGCCGGTGCCGCCGTCGACGACACCCGGGTCTGGATCGGCCAATGGTCGCTGCAACGCGACGACAGCGGCTACCGCGCGCGCGTCGACAGCCAGGCCGGTGGCCAGCCCTGGTCGCTCGACCTGCAGCTGCAAACCCGCCAGCCGTTGCTGCTGCAGGGCGACGCCGGCTACTCGCGCAAGGGGCCGCTGGAGCACCAGGCCAGCCTCTACTACAGCCAGCCGCAGCTGGGCGTCAGCGGCAGCTTGGGCCTGGGCGGCCAGCGCATCGCGGCCAGCGGCCGCGCCTGGATCGACCATGAATGGAGCGATCAGATCCTGCCCGCCGACGCCGTCGGCTGGGACTGGGCCGGCTTCAACCTGTTTGACGGCAGCGCGCTCACTGTGTTTCAGCTGCGCCGAGCGGACGGCAGCGCGCTGTGGGCCGGCGGCAGCCAGCGCAGCCCCGGCAGCGCGCCGAGCACCTTTGCATCCGATGCGCTGCGCTGGCAACCCGATCGCCGCTGGCGCAGCACGGTCACTGGTGCCGAATACCCCCTGCAATGGCAGCTGGACACTCCGGCCGGCCGGTTCACGGTGCGCGCACTGCTTGACGCGCAGGAACTCGACAGCCGCGGCGGCACCGGCACCGTGTACTGGGAAGGCTTGAGTGAACTGCTGGACGCCGACCAGCGCCGCGTCGGTCTGGGCTACCTGGAGATGACCGGCTACGCCGGTCGGTTGCGCCTTTGAAGGTCAGCGGTTGGGCGTGAAATCGCCTTCCGGCGTTGCGCGTCCAGCCTCAGCCATCGCGCGTGAAATCGCCCTCTGGCCTTCGGCAGGCGCACAACGCCTTCCGGCGTTGCGCGTCCAGCCTCAGCCGCCGCGGGCCTGGTTGTCGTCCACCGACGGCCCGACGCCGGGCCGGGACAGCCGGCGCGGATCCACCGGCGCCGCACGCACGCAGTTGCCGCCGGCATGGCGTGCCGCGCCCAACGCGGCCTCGGCGTCCTCGACCACGGCCTGCAGCGACAGGTGCGCCGGCCGCATCAGCACCACGCCGATGCTGACCGTCGCCCGCAGGCGCTGGTCGTGCCAGATGATCTCCAGCTGCTCGATGCGTTCGCGGATGCGCTCGGCCACGTCCAGCGCGCCCAACGGGTCGGCATGGGCCAGGAACACCGCCACCTGCGCATGGCCGAAACGGGCCAGTGCGTCTGCGCCGCGCAGCGTGGCCTGGGTGCTGGCGGCGATCTCGCGCAGCACCAGGTCGGCGGCCTGCGCGTCATGGCCGTCGACCAGACGGCGGTAGCGGTCGACGTCGACCAGCAGCAGCGCACCGCCGATGCCATAACGCCGTGAGCGAGCGAACTCTCGTTCGGCCAGCGTCAGGAAAGGTGCCCGGCTGGGCACGCCGGTGACCGGGTCCAGTGCATCGGCCGATTGAGACTGTTCGCGCCCGCGCTGCAGTGCCTGCCGGCCGCGCAGCAGCGCCAGCACCAAGGGCAACGCGGCGACGAAGGCGCCAATGGCCGCCGCCAAGGCTGGTGGCAGCGCGGCGCGGCCCGGCAAGGCCGACAGGGCCCAGGCGAGCAGGCCCGCGCCGACGGCCAGCGCAAGCGCCAGGCCAAGGGAGGCTCCGGCGGCCAGCGACGGCGACCGCCAGCGGGCCAGCAAGGGGGCCCAACGGCTGGCGAAGGAGACCGGTGTCGAAGGGGGCTGGCGCGACATGGCAGGCGGCGGGGGCGAGCCCGTATTCGACCACATCCAGCGACCCTGTGACCATGGCCTTTGACACGGCATGCGGCATTCGCTCGGGTTGCACGCCATCAAGCCGCTTTGGACGCCCACCCGGTGCGCGGCATGGCAGGCGCGCGGCCTGCCTACACTCGGGGCATGAGCCCACCTGCCCTTGCGGCCCCCACCTCGCGCCCGGACGCACGCAGCCAGGACAAACGGCCCGTGCGTGCGCTGGGCGGCCTGTTGCCCTTCATCCGGCCCTACCGGGGCCGCATCGCGCTGGCCGCGCTCTTTCTGGTGCTGGCCGCCGTCACCACGCTGTTGTTTCCGATGGCGCTGAAGGCGCTGATCGACAACGGCCTGGTGGCCTCCGACCCCGGCCAGCGCGTGATGGGCCTGCGCACGCACTTCCTCGAACTGTTTGCCGTGGGCGCCGCGCTGGGGGTCTTTTCGGCAGCCCGCTTCTACATGGTCAGCTGGCTGGGCGAGCGCATCACGGCCGACCTGCGCAACGCCGTCTATGCCCATGTGGTGCGGCAGAGCCCCGAGTTCTTCGAGAGCACGCAGACCGGCGAGGTGCTGAGCCGGCTGACCACCGACACCACCCTGGTGCAGACCGTGGTCGGCAGCTCACTGAGCATGGGGCTGCGCAACACCGTGATGGGCGTGGGCGCGATGCTGATGCTGATCGTCACCAACCCCTACGTGATGACGCAGGTGCTG
>Ga0138256_10000463_pt1 | contig 44437 bp, 47 predicted proteins | sample KNB2016incub_MG_FD_105486 | JGI IMG/M metagenome (GOLD analysis project Ga0138256, IMG submission 105486) | Active sludge microbial communities from wastewater in Klosterneuburg, Austria - KNB2014incub_MG | ecosystem: Engineered > WWTP > Activated sludge > Unclassified | place: Austria... | reverse complement strand
GTCACTAGAGAAAGTAGATGCTACAAAATATTATGCTGATCTTGCAACAACCTATAATAAACTACCAACGAGTTTTAAAAAAATAGATCCTGATCTTACCTCTTTCGTTGTTGGAAAAGCTGTTGATGCTTTATTTGATCAGGTAGCAAAAGAGGAAATGAATATCAGAGCTAATCCTTTAGCAAGAGGCTCTGATATTTTGAAAAAAGTATTTGGCGGTAAATAAAATTTAATCAGGAAAAATACTCCAGAACAGTAAAACCAGCCTTCTTCTCGGATCATTTACATTATAATCCTTAACTTTTGGATCAGGAAATTTTTCTCCTTTTCCTTCGAAGAGATAAAGAATGTTTTTAATGGTTTTCCCATCTGCTGACTTTCCAACTGTGAAAGTTTGTAGTAGCTTTATTACTGATTCCGCTCTGGCTGTTGATAGTTCATTATTCAGGTCTTCATTCGTCAAAGGTTTTTTGCCAGACAGTTTCATCCGTTCTGCAATTTTCTTATATAGGTGTGACCCTTCACCGATGGTTGTTGCGTCAGCATATCCTTTTGCTGTAATTACCAGTGACAATGGGAAATCCGGATATTTATTTATGAAGTAATCAATTTCTTTAGTAACAGGTTCAAACATTTTTCCAATAGTATAAGCTACAGCCGGAGAAAGATTATACTGGCCTGGTCCGAAAATCACATCTTGCTCCAGCCTTACAACCGTATTCCGATTGATTAGCTCCGTAATTAATGAAACTTTATCGCTGATTAGTTTTTCTGTTTTGCTGGAGAAGGTTAATGCTTTTTGAAGACGAAGCCAGTCACTTTTATTTACAGACACATCGCCAATAAGAATTTCATTTTGGCCAACAATCTTATCAATCTCTTCATTGGTCATCCCAATGAATTTCTGAATCTTATAACTGGCAGTATCACTAATCTCATTTTCATCTTGCTTTTGTTGACGAAGCTTATCGAGTTCCTTTAATTTTTTACTGTGGTTGAGCAACAGGGTGTCAACTTTTGCCAAATCCTGTTTATGTGTAGTTACTTCTCTTTGTGGCACACAAGAGAAAAGATTAACAGCAATAACAATGATAAAAAGCAGGTGTTGTTTTTTTATATATTTCATATAACAACATTTTATGGTGCTTACTAAAGGTAGAAAAGTATTAGCAGAAAAAGAATATTAAGAACCGGCCAATAAAACCTGCCAGGCAGCTGCAACATTTCCTGCTACCAGTAGTTTTTGGGCATACAAATGAAGCTCTTTTTCCATTTCTTCAGGATTAATGCTATAGTACTGAATAATTTGCTTAAGATGTGTATCATCGAAGGAAGGCTCAATTGCAGGAATTTCTTGTACATTGGCCAACTGACCAAGATCATTCCCAGATAAGTATTTACTATTACGGATTGATGGAGGAAGTGAATCAATACCAATCCCTAATTGAGTATTTGGTTTTGCTACTTGGAAAAGATTGGTCTCATCCACTTTGCAATACCAGTCGCCACCTAATCTAGCAACATGATTTATTTTTCGCTGATCCATTTTCTTGTTTTCATCCAATAATGAATCATCAATATGCATAACTAACACTTCGCAAATCACTAACTGACCAGCTCCACCTTCATTACCCAGCGGTTTTACTTCAAGCACTTTACATTCTAGTTGTACTTTGCTTTCTTTCACCATTGGTGGCTTTACTTTCGAAGCAGCGATGGCTGTAAAACCTGCTTTGGCAAATTCATTCACCTCTTTTGGAAACTCGCAGCTTGATAAAGATGTTTGTTGCACCATATCGTAAGTAACAATATTGATAACTACTTCCGGAACTTCCAATACATTTTGTAAAGTGTGTTTGGTGGTATTATCTCTTACTCTTCTTGCTGGAGAAAAAATAAGCACCGGTGGATTGGAAGAAAACAAATTAAAAAAACTGAAGGGACTTAGGTTTACATTTCCTGCTTTGTCAATAGTAGAAGCAAAACATATTGGCCTGGGTGCAATTACATGTTGTAAATAGTATTGCTTTTCTGCCGGCTTCAGTTCTTGTAAATCAAGGATCATTATAAATAATTTTCTTCTTTTAGAATCTGTTCAATCTTTTCCATTAATATATCATAATTGTGAGGCGTATTAAAAAGCATACCCACAAAAATTTTCTTTTCAGGGATGAATTGAAAATTTGCTCTGAAACCACCTTGGCTGCCGGTGTGGCCAATACGTTCAAGCCCGTTAATTGTTTTTGTAATAAACCAGCTATACCCGTTGTTGGGTTCTTTCTCACTGCTCCAGTTTTCAAAAATCTTTACCTGCATACTCTTTGCAATTATTTCTTTATTTAAGAAAGCCGGTTTTTGTAATGCCAGATAATATTTATGCAAATCTGTTACAGAACACCAGATGCCGCCGTTTCCTGCTGCACAGAAAGTTGGTTCTTCTCCATAGTCGAGTTCTTTAAATGTTCCATTTTCTTTTTCATATGCATGTGACACACCGGTTTCAGGATGTGCACCATCGGTAATATCACTCTCTGTCATATTTGCTTTAGCAAAAATTTCATTCCTCACAAATTGTTGCCATTTGCTACCCGTTATTTTTTCTATGATTAATGCTAATGCATTAAACGCCGGATTGCTGTATTTATATCTGCTGCCGGGAGCAAACTCTAATGTATCAGCTTGCTGAACCGGTGCAAAATTTTGTTCATCATCAGCCGTTAAATAATAATCATGATTTTTTGACACTTCTCTGTTATCCGGCAAACCACTTACATGGCTTAGCAAATGTTTTATTTGTACCTGTTTGGCAATGGCTTTATTCTTAAAATTCGGAAAATATTTCAACAGGTTATTATCAACGCTAAGAAGATTTCGCTGTTGAAGCAACAGAATAGCATTGCTGACAAAAGTTTTACTTACTGAGCCGGTGTTAAAGATGGTGTGCGGTGTTATTAATTCTTTGGTATTAATATCAGCTATTCCATAGCCTTTACTAAAAATAATTTGTTCTCCTTTGGCAATAAGCACCGCACCGCCGGGTTCATCTGTTTTTAAAAAAGATGAAAACAATGAATCAATTCTTGAAGAAACATTTTCCTGTGCCATTACCTGTAATGCAATAAATGAAAGCAGTAATAAGAAGATGTATCTTATTCTCTTTGTCAAAATTTATATATTTTTCTTTTGCTGTAGAATACTCCAATCCGTTTCTTCCGCTACAATGGTATTACTCAGTTTCCCTAATCCATCAATTTCCATTTCTACTACATCGCCAGCCTGCAACCACTGTTCAGCATATTCTGGATTGTTTAGTTTTCCAGTTCCATTCAGTTCAAGGAAACAACCAGTACCTACAGTGCCGCTGCCAATCACATCACCCGGATAAAGATCAACACCATAAGAAGCTCTTTCAATAACTTCTGCAAAGGTCCAATCCATATCACCCACATTCCCTTCGCTTACTTGTTTGCCGTTTACCCAACACTTCATATTCAGGTTCCAGCCATTGCCGGTATGATTTTCTTTAGCAGGTATTTCAAATGACTGCAATTCATCCAACGTAACCAACCACGGACCAATTACCGTTGAAAAATCTTTTCCTTTTGCAGGACCCAAATTCAATTTCATTTCTTCCATCTGCATACCTCTTGCACTCATATCATTCATAATCATCAATCCGCCGATGTATTCATGTGCATCGGCTGCTTTTATATTTCTGCCATGCTTGCAAATAACAATGGATGCTTCCAGTTCAAAATCCAATTTATGAAAATGATCGGGCATACATTTTATGTCACCGGGACCAGAAATGCTATGATGATTGGTAAAATAAAAGATTGGGAACTCATCAAACTCAGGAATCATATCCACTTTACGGTTTCTTCTGGCAGATGCCACATGCTGCCGAAAAGCATAACCATCTCGGCAACTTTGAGGAAAAGGAACCGGTGCCAGCAGTTGCAAATCTTTTAAAGGAACACCTTTACTACTTGATCTGGTTCCTTCTTTTAGTAACAACTCACCAGCCTGTGCCTGTGCAAACGACTCTTCCCAGTAATTTAAAAACATATTCATACTATTTGGGAGATCTGGATGTAGTACTTCCATATCATACACCATATCATTTATTAATACACCTAATTGCTCATGTTCGTCTTTAATGTAAGAAACCAGTTTCATTATAATTTTTTTTATTAGCTGCTAAGGTAGCGAATTTGATAAGTTCTGTTTTGTATCTTGAAGACTGAATTAATTAACATGAAAAAAGCCTCAGTTATCTTGTTATTGATTGTATTTTTTTCTTTTCATACGAAAGAAGAAAAATCAGCTTGGATTCGTATAAATCAATTGGGATATACAACCAATGGAGTAAAACAAGCTGTCTGGTGCTCGAAAGAAACAAAGCCAATTGAAAAATTTTATTTACTTGACTCTGCTTCGCAAAAAGTAATATTCGAGGCAAATGCGGAAAAACCAATGGGTGCTTACGGTCCTTTTGTACAAACGCAACGGTTGAACTTTTCAGCCTTTATTACTCCGGGAGTATATAAGTTAATTGCAGATGGTGCTGAATCTCCTTATTTCAGAATTGGGGATGATGTATATAAAGGTGCTGCTGATTTTTGTTTGCAGTATATGCGGCAGCAACGTTCTGGTTTCAATCCATATTTAAAAGATAGTTGCCATACACATGATGGTTATGTATTGTATGGTGAAAAGGCAGGTATAAAAGACAGTACACATATTGATGTGGTGGGTGGCTGGCATGATGCATCAGATTATTTGCAGTATTCAACTACCTCTGCTAACGCTACGTATCATTTATTAATGGCTTACCGTGATTTTCCAAAACTGTTTACAGATGAAAAGCAGGCAAACGGCTTGGATGGCAAAAACGGAATGGCCGATGTACTGGACGAAGCGAAATGGGGACTGGACTGGTTATTAAAAATGCATCCGAAACCAGACTGGATGTTTAACCAGATTGGCGACGACCGGGACCATATCAGTATGCGGATTCCAAAATTAGACAGCCAATATGGAAAAGGATATGAACGACCTGTATATTTTGTAAGTGGCGAACCGCAGCAACGGGGAAAGTTTATGAATGCAACAACTGGAATGAGTTCTACTGCGGGGAAGTTTGCCAGTGCATTTGCATTAGCTCATACAATTTATGAAACGGATAGTGTATTTAAAATCTTTGCAAAAGAAAATGGCTATATTGATAAGGCAATGGAAGCTTATGTAAAGGGTGTAGAAAAACCAGGTGTTACTCAAACAGCTTCCGTTAGATCTCCATACATATATGCAGAAGAAAATTGGGTTGATGATATGGAATTAGCTGCTGCTGCATTAAGTGAAATGTTTTTATTGACGAAATCAAAAGAGACGTACTTCTCTCCAAATGGACATACTCTTGAATATTATAACGATGCTGTGGGCTTTTCATCCATGGAAAAGATTACACCATGGATGGGAGCTGATACGGCAAGTCATTATCAATGGTACCCGTTTATTAATATCGGTCATGGTGAATTGGCAAAACAAAGTATGCGTATCGAAAAAAAGCTTGGCTTTCTTGAAAGTAAATTTCACTTTAGTTTGGGAGCGGATACTATTATCAGCTACTACAAAGAAGGCATCCAACTTGTCTGGAACAAAGCCAAACAAAATGCATTTTACCGGGGCATTCCTTTTATCTGGTGTAGTAATAATCTTACCACATCCTTTGCTATTCAATGTTATTGGTATAAAGAGTTAACAGGTGATAAAACTTTTGAAGAACTAGAACAGGCCAATTTCGATTGGTTATTTGGTTGCAATCCCTGGGGCACTTCTATGGTATATGGTTTACCATCATGGGGCGATACACCAGAAGATCCACATTCGGCATTTACTCACTTAAAAAATTATCCAATTGATGGCGGTCTGGTAGATGGTCCGGTGTATGGAAGTATTTATAATAATTTGATTGGTATTACACTATTTCAACCTGATGAGTATGCTGCATTTCAAAGTGATCTGGCCGTTTATCATGATGACTATGGCGATTACAGTACCAACGAACCTACAATGGATGGCACTGCTTCATTAATTTATTTATTGGCTGCGAAGGAGGCAGAGGCCTCACCCAATTTCTCTCCAAGAGAAAACGCTTTTAGAAAAACATTTAATTCAAAATTTACTCGCTCAAATGGAGCTGTTATTCGGGGAGATAGTACCAAAAAAAATATTGCATTGGTTTTTACCGGGCATGAGTTTGCAGATGGAGGAAAAGCAATTGTACAAACATTAAAAGATGAAAACCTGAAAGCATCTTTCTTTTTTACAGGAGATTTTTACAGAAATAAAAATTTCAAGTCTGTTATAAAAAATTTGAAAAAGAATGGTCATTATCTCGGTGCTCATTCTGACAAGCATTTATTGTACTGCGACTGGAATAAAAGAGATAGTCTTTTAATTACAAAAGATGAGTTTAAAAATGACATTACTTCGAATTATAAGGTGATGGAAAAATTTAGATTATATAAATTTAATAGTCGCTTTTTTCTTCCACCATACGAATGGTACAACGAGAGCATTGCAGCATGGACAAAAGAAATGGATTTGCAGCTTATCAACTTTACTCCCGGCACAAGGAGCAATGCAGATTATACAACGCCTGATGAAAAGAATTATCGCAGCAGCGAAGAAATTTATAAATCGATAATAAATTATGAAAGCTCAAATTCATCAGGCTTAAATGGCTTTATCCTTTTAGTACATATCGGCACGGATCCAAAACGAACCGATAAATTTTATAACCGGTTACCCCAACTTATTACTGAATTAAAGGCCAAAGGCTATCAGTTTCAGACAGTTGAGGGGTTGTTAAAAGCTGACTAAAATCAGCCCGACTAGCTGTTTTCACATGTTTCCGATTTCTTATCTTTGCGCCTATGGAATTCGAAAAAATTCATAATAAAGGTCAGGCTCAGCTTTTTAAGAATCCTTACCTGGAAATGCTGACCAAAACCCATCCGCTGGTTATTTGGGGAATGTACACTCCTGTCATGATTTATATGCTGTACTACAGCGGCACTATTGGATTTACAACCGGAAGAGTTACACTTATATTTTTAGCCGGAATGTTTTTCTGGACTTTTTTCGAATATTTAGCACATCGTTTCTTGTTTCATATGATAGCAAACAGTGGAAGGGCGAAGAAATTCATTTATACATTACATGGCAATCATCATCACTATCCAAGAGATAAGCAGCGGTTGTTTATGCCGCCGGTGCCGAGTTTAATTTTATCATCTGCTATTTTTGGTTTGATGTATTTGGCTATGAGGCAATATACATTTATGTTTTTCCCAGGATTTTTATTTGGTTATCTAATGTATGGCACTATGCATTATGCCATTCATGCCTGGAATCCGCCATTCAAATGGATGAAAGGACTTTGGAGAAATCATCATCTGCATCATTATAAAAATGAACACAATGGCTATGGCGTAAGCTCAACCATCTGGGATCATGCTTTTGGAACCATGTTCGATCTCAAAAAAGAAAAAGAAGATAAAGAGAAGGTGAAGGAGTTGATGTTTGAGAAGAAAGAGAAATAATGCCCCTGTCCCCAAAAGGGGAATTTAGGAAGAATTATTCTTTACGAATACATAAGGCAAATAATTATTTAGATTTTTATTTAGTCGGCTTCAGTTCCCTGATCATCGCCTGTTGTGTCACTCACTTGTACGTTCTGTAATTCTACTCATCAATGAGAAATCCGCTTTTTTATTTGTTGCTTATTTGCATTGTAGCATTCAGTGCTTGTAAGAACGATAAAAAGAAAGAGCAAGAAGTTCCTTCATTTCTATCATCCAAAGAAGTAGTTCGGCTCAATCAATTAATTTATAAAGACAGCACAGCCCAAGCATTTGAAAAAGATGCCCCTGCATACGAAGTTGTTTTTTTGCCAAAAGCTATCAATGGTAACTATGCCATCATTGCAAAAAACAAAACCAGCGAACAGTATGCTCTTATCATCCGGGGTTCAGTCATTGCCTTCAGCAATGAGGGTTTTCAGAATTTCATCTTGCAGGACTTCAACATCTTTACCATCAAACCCTGGAACTATACTGATTCAGTAAAAGAAGCATATATCAGCAATGGCACCTGGGTCGGTTTTCAGAATTTATTACAATGCAGAGATATAGCAACTGGTTTAAGCATTAAAGAATTTATAGAACAAAAAATTCCTGCTGGAGCTAGTATTGTTATTACAGGGCATAGCCTTGGTGGCAATTTAGCTTATCCGCTGGCTGGCTATTTAAAAAAAGAGTTACCTGTTGGTAAAAATGAAAATCTTCAACTCATAACATTCGGTGCAACTGCTGCTGGCAATGCAGCATTTGTGAAGGATTTGGATGAAAAATTTCCTACAGGGCATCGATTTATAACCGACTTAGATATTGCAACTGTTTTCCCTGATATAGAACAGATAAACAAAATGGCAAAATTAACCGGGCTGGATACTGTGTTGCAACTTGGGAAAATAAATTTCAATGGAATCACTCAGAAACTGGATGTAGGTAATCTCTTAGATATTGCTGGTGAAATATTAGAACAAACAAACGTCATTAATAAAACCAATAAGTATGTGCAAAGTCAAAACCATATGCGGTTATTAACGCATAGAGAATTAGCATTGCCTTCTGCTCCATTGTCTGTCGAAGCAATTTTTAACAGGGCTTACCAGTTTCATAAAATAGACATGTATGCAGAGTTGCTGGGAGTGAAGCCTTTAGAATAGTAGCTACCACTTTTCATTTTCATCAATAGCTCCATCGGTCTTAAATTTCTTCCTACTTTCAATTTTCTGTAATTGTCGTTCAATAATTAAATCAGCAATTAATCCAGCTGCATTCTCACCATCTCTTTGTTCCAAAACATTTCGCATCTTATTTTCATTCACATCAATGCGGTAGAGATAAAAAACTAATTTTTCAAAATCATGATTGATAAGATGATTGATTTCCTCGGATAATTTTGAATGCAATTCTTCATAGCTTAATGTTTCAGCCAGTCGTAAATCCAGCGAGGTATTAATTTCAGGAATCAAATTGGTGTTAATCGGTGACATCTTTGATAATTAATATTTTTCCATTACTCCCAATCCAAACAAAGCAAAATCATATTTCGCCGGATCAGAGCTATCCAAAGTTCGTAAGAATTCTGTTAACTCAACAGCAGCCTGCCAATCCGTTTGTTTTCTGGTAAGAATATTTAATCGTTTGGCCACTCTGGCTACATGTACGTCAATTGGGCAAATTAGTTCAGCTGGCGAAATCTTTTTCCAGATACCAAAATCAACACCTTTATTATCCTGCCGAACCATCCAACGCAAAAACATATTTAAACGTTTGCAACTCGATTTTCTTTCAGGAGTGGCAATATGTTTCTTCGTTCTATCAGGAACATGTTCTAAAGAGAAAAAATAATGATGAAACCCGGTCAGCATTTCCTCAACAGTTTCTCCATGTATGGTGAAGGCTGTTTCTAAACTCTTGTGCTTTGAATAATGAAATTTTAAAAAATCAATAAAGTAAAGCAAGTCAGTTGTATTAAAAGTCCGGTGCTTAAATGCTGAAACTGATTTTAATTCTTTCACAGAATGTTTCAAACAAAAATCGTATGGAGCATTGTCCATTAGTTTCATCAATTCTTTCGATTTCTGGATAATTGTAGAACGATTTCCCCATGCAAAAATGGCTGCAAAGAAAGCTGCAATTTCTATATCCTGTTTTTTAGCAAAAAGGTGTGGAATACAAATCGGATCGTTTGCAATAAAAGTTGGTTGGTTGTATAACTCAACCTTCTTATTTAAAAAGTCTTTTAAGGAAAACGTTGTTGTCATTCGCTATCCGCATCAAATAGGGTTTCTTCCCTGTATAATGCGTAATATAATGGCAATAATAGCGATTACTAATAGAACATGAATAAGTCCGCCTGCGGAGAAAACAAAAAAGCCAAGTAACCAGCCGATAATGAGAATTACTGCAATGAGATAAAGCATAAAATTGGTTTTAAGATGATCTAATTCTAATAAATCTTTTTCTTCAAACCTATTATTGCCAATTTTATGCCAGTATGAAATAAATAAATAAGCAACTGTGGTTTCGGCTGAAAGACAGTTGCTTAGTACCAAAATTTATTTCGGTATTACCGCACCACTTCCTGAAATAGTAGAAGTAATTACAGGAGTACCATGATAGTATACATTTCCACTCCCGGTAATTTTTACTTTCAAATTTGTTGTAGCCGTAATTTCAGTACTACCGCTTCCAGTTATTTCTGATTCAGCTTTATCCGCTACCATATTTATTGCATAAATATTTCCACTCCCGGTAATTGTTGAATTAAAATTCTGCGTTGTTCCACTACTGAAATTAATATTACCGCTACCAGCTATGTACGCATTGAAATCAGTATTACCAGCAAATACTCCAGAGCTGCTGATGTTACCCGAACCATGAAGGCTAAGACTGGTTAAAGTAGGCATTGTAATTAATACCTGTATATTATCGTTTTTTACATTCACATTGTTTTTATAACCCACTTCTAACACATTGTTTACAATTTTGGTTTCATAGTATGGAATAAGGTTGCTAGATCCTTTTACTTCTACTTTAAAAGCAGCTCCTTGCGTTATTAATACCGCCGAACTTCCAGAAGCTTTTATACCGGTAAAATTGCTTTGATTTCTCGATTCAGTAACTACAGTACCGTTACCGTTTATTCTTTCTTTGCTACAGGCAAATAACACAAATGCCAGGGTTACAATTACAAATACTCTTTTCATGATAAGTTGTTTAAATAATTTTAGTGATTAATTTATTTCTAAAACTGTTCAAAAATAGCACCGGTTAAAAGCGGTATTGTAGCGAAACGGGAAGATTAAAGCCTGAATAACCAAATAAATAAGTTGAACTGTAGAAATAAGGCATCGAAAAATGCGAAGATTATTGATAGGGAACTATTTATTCAGCCATTCTTTAAAAACAGGAGCTCTTTTTTGACTGATTATTACATCTTCTTCATTTTCTGGGAAAAGATGTAGTGCCAGTTTCCCATTTTCTTCATTAGTAAAAAAACGGCAGGCATTAAGGTTGATGATGAATTGACGGTTGGCTCGAAAAAATAAAGACTCTTCCAGTATACTTACTAACTCATCTAATGAATGATTGAGGAGATAGGTGTCAGACTGAAAGGTCTTTAATGTAGTGTAATTGCCGCTCTTATAAAAGAAGGCAATTGTTTCAACAGGGATAGGGATATTCTTATTGCCAGCTACAGCAATAAGAATTTTAAGCTTGGTTGTAGTTGCGTTTGCTGAAAAGTCATTCTCGTCAGCAGGTTCTTCAGTATTGATTGTTGTTGATGAAGCATGAATTGACTCGTCACCTGTTATTACATTTTGAAATGTAAAAAGCTGCTCTTGTAAATTTTCAAGCTCTTTCTTTTGCGTTTTGTTTTCCCTGTAAAAATAGTAACCAACATATAACAGATTCCAGAAAACAATGAATAAAATTGAAATTGGAAATTCAGTTGTAAAAAATGTTACTTCTGTTTTGCTAAAACCAAGTAAAACGATAAGATAAGTATACATATAGGCCAACACAAATACAGCAACAATAATAACACCTGCAATCAGTTGATATATTAGTCTTGTCGCCAGAAATTTATTCCAGGAGTAATGTATATCAAGGTATGCTGTAATGATATTAATATAACTGGTAACGATAAAAGTAAGAACAAATCCAGAAAGAGTATCCTGGATAAAATACCTCCCATTGATGATGTCGCTAATTGAATCGCTACCAATAAAAACAAAAAAGAAAGCAAGTACAATGGATGTAATGAACCGCACCCAAAAATCTCGGTATGGAGCAAATCCTGCATTCATATATTATCAGCCAATTGCTTTATTCAAATCATCAATAAGATCTTCAGCATCTTCAATACCTACACTTAATCTAATCAATGAATCGTTTAATCCATTTTTAATTCTTTCTTCTCTTGGAATGGAAGCATGTGTCATACTTGCAGGATGATTAATTAAAGATTCAACACCTCCTAGGCTTTCTGCCAAAGAAAATAAATGAGTAGATGATAACACTCTGTTAGCTTCTTCCACACTGTCGTTCTTTAATTCAAAAGAAATCATACCGCCGAAATCGGTCATTTGTTTTTTGGCAACAGCATGTCCGGGATGATCTTCAAAGCCTGGCCAATAAACTTTTGCTACTTTTGGATTGTTTTGTAACCAGTTTGCAATAAGTTTCCCATTTTCACAATGAGCTTTCATTCTTACACCCAAAGTTTTTATTCCACGCAATACTAAAAAACAGTCCATCGGTCCCGGCACAGCACCACAGCTTTTTTGAATGAAATATAATCTTTCTCTTAGTTCCGCATCATTCATCATCAATGCTCCTTGTATTACATCACTGTGCCCTCCAAGATATTTTGTTGCAGAATGCATTATGATATCAGCACCCAAATCAAGTGGATTTTGCAGCGCAGGGGAAGCAAAAGTATTATCTACAGCCAATAGAATATTCTTCGACTTTGTAATAGCAGCTACTGCTGCAATGTCTGTAATATTCATCAATGGATTGGTTGGTGTTTCTATCCAAACCAATTTTGTTTTATTGGTAACTGCAGATTCTATGTTTGACGCATTTGTTGTGTCTACATATTTAAATACAATGCCAAACCGCTCAAACACTTTAGTAAATAAACGGTAAGTGCCGCCATACATATCATTGGCACAGATTACTTCATCACCCGGAGCTAATAATTTTATTACAGCGTCAGTAGCGGCTACTCCACTGCTAAATGCTAATCCGAATTTTCCATTTTCTAAAATGGCAAATGCATCTTCTAATGCTTTACGGGTAGGATTCTGGCTGCGGGCATACTCATAACCTTTATTTTTTCCCGGAGCTTCTTGTACATAAGTAGAAGTTTGAAAAATCGGAGTCATAATAGCACCTGTGGAAGGATCTGGCTCTGCGCCTGCATGTATATAAGTTGTGGCTCTTTTCATTTTTTTTGAATTGATATTATGAATTTAAAGATGTTTATGAGAATTGGCAAAGTAACGGCATTTTTAATAACCGCTCATCAAGCTGGCGAATGGCTTTAACAGTTGCTTATAATTTGATTTTCACTACCAGTAATTAATGGTTCAGTTTGCTGATTTCACTTTACGTCCTGCTGATTTCATTTTTTTCGTTTGTATTCCATCTGTTAAGTCAATCTTGTGTTCGCCTTTTATCATGCCTATCCTTGACTTGTGTATGTGCTTAGAATAACTTGTAGTCAATCTATTTGTTCACTTAAAAACTTTAGCCATGAAAAAATTATTAATTCTAGTCGTAGTTATTTGTTCTTCTGTCAACCTGATGGCACATTCCGGAACTGAAATAAACGAGAAAGTAAAAGCATCTTTTAAAGCAACATTTCCTGATGCCAGCGATGTTAAATGGCATGAAACTGGGAATACTTACTTGGTGCGTTTTCTCAGAAATGGTATTGATACCAGAGTAGAGTATGACATCGAAGGGTTTATATTAAGAACAACCCGTTATTATGACCAAAAAAGTTTGCCTGCTTTTTTATTATCGAAGCTTAACAAAAAGTTTAGCGATAAAAAAATCCATTTGATTACTGAAGTTACTAATGAAGAAGGAATGGAATATTATATTTCTCTTTATGACCAGAAGAAATGGTATATGGTAAAAGCATCTTCAAACGGATCATTGGAAGTGTATGATAAATATAATAGACAACAAGAAGTAAATTAGCGAGATGTAGTTTTATTAAGTCCGGGTACATGATATGGCTATGTGCCCAGACTTTTTTTGAATAATAAAACAGACTCAAAGAAATAAACTTGCAGCAGAAAGATATCGCCAATCGTAGCCATTGGTCGCATTAGCACTATGCGGTGTATTCCCTTTCTTTAAAATTTCAGGCTTTAAAATATTTTTTGTTACCAAAGTTTGCTTTGCTGTAAAAATATATTCTTGTAATTTTTTATTCTCCATCCAATTTTTTTGCGGAGGTTCAAAACCAACTTTGTCCTTTCTCCACACTATTGATTCAGGCAAACTACTTTTCATGGTTTCTCTTAATATCCATTTAGTCCAGCCGTTCCGTATTTTAAAATGTGCAGGCAAACTAAATATGAATTCAACCAATTCATGCGAAAGAAAAGGGAGCCTTACTTCCCTACCATGTGCCATGGAATTCCTGTCTGCATATTTTAATAGTTCTTCAAGGCCATGAACACAAGTATTGAAGTGTAAAGCATTGTTTAATGTAAACCTTTCTGGAAGTGCATAATAAGCTTCTTTACTTTGCTGTTGTACAAATTCTTTGGTGAGGTCTTCGTGTTTGATTGCATTCAATAAGTACCTGTTTTCTAAAACAATTGTGGCAAAATCCGGAAAGTAAGATGCAATAATATTTTTGAAATCAAATGTTTCTGTAATGCCTAAATCTTTTGCTGCTTTTATTTCTTTACTCCTTCTTAATTTTCTGTTTCGAAAAAGTTCCTGCCAATACCATTTATAGTATTTGTGATAACCAGCTAACGTTTCATCAGCACCTTGCCCATCCAACAACACTTTAATGCCTTGTTGTTTTGCCAACTCATACACTTTATATTGTGCATAAACACTTGCAGAACCAAATGGAGACTCCTGCTGGTAACATAATTTTTGCCAATCATTTACCAAATCATCACCAGAAACTGTAGTGATACAATGTTGTAGCTTGAATTGTTCCGCTACCTGTTTTGCATAAGCCAATTCGTCTTTTTCGAATTCAGGAAAAGAAGCTGTAAAAGCTGTTAACGGAGAATTTGTAAATGAAGAAGCTATTGCAATGATTGATGAACTGTCTAAACCCCCGCTTAACGATGTGCCGATGGCAACATCACTTCGTAACCTTCTTTTTACAGAAGTAGTAAGAAGATGGCTAAATTTTTCCAGTGCATCCGATTCCGAAATATGCTTATCCTGTTTTTCCGGATCAACATCCCAATATTTTTCAAGAGAAAGTTCATTTTTTCGTAATGAATATTTTAAGCAAGTGGCAGGTGGAAGCTTATGAATATTTTCAAAAAAAGTTTCACTTGGTTGATTGGGATTGTCAGTATATCCGATAGTGATGAAATTGAAAAGCATTTTTTGATTAGGAATACAACCAACACCGGCCGCCCACAATGCCTTCATTTCAGAGGCAAATAGAAATTCTTTTTCGTCAAAAAAATAGAAAAATGGTTTTTCACCAAAGCGATCCCTTGCAGCAAATAATTCTTTTTCTTTCGAATCCCAGATGGCAAAAGCAAACATCCCATCAAAATAATCTACACATAAATCTTTCCAAAAATCGTACGCTGCAATAATTACTTCTGTATCAGTTTGCGAACGGAAAGTGTAACCATGTTTTGAAAGTTCTTCTTTTAATTCAATGTAATTATATATTTCGCCATTATGAACTATTGTGTAGCGGGGTGAATTCCCTTCATTATTATCTGAGAAATGCATGGGCTGGTGTCCTGCATTACTTAAATCAATGATGGAAAGCCGACGATGCCCAAGTGCAACAGATCCGTCTTCATTTATCCAAATGCCTTCGCCATCCGGGCCTCTGTGATGTAAAGCATTATTCATTAACTGAACTCGTTGTTTCAGTAGTGAATTATTATCCTCACTATTATTGATTCGGAAATTTAGTATGCCTGCAATTCCACACATGCTGTAAATATCGAACTTATAAATCCGATATCCCAAAAAATGAGATGATGCTGATTATTAGAATGAAATTGGCAGTCTGGCTTCTAGGTAATCCCATGCCATTACCAGTTCAGTAACGTTATTTTTTTCTTTGAAATACATAGTAAAGAATTCAAGCGAAGAGGTGGTAGTGGTAACAGGAATCTGAAAACGGGCAATATCCTGTGATGCATCGGGATGTAACCCCCAACTATCTATATTGTTATTTAAAACAATTGTCCAGTTTTCTTTTTCTGGAATACAGTAAAGTATATAACGGCCAGCTTTTATTTTTTTATTCTGAATAGTAACGCCTTTATAAAAATCGATTTCTGTTGCTTCGTTAGCACCAAGACGCCAAGGCTCATTATAATTTAATAAGTTTTGAAACAACCTTCTTCCGCCTAAATGAGGGCGGCTATAAATTACTCTAGCCTTGGGAAGTTCGGTAGTAGCTTTTGACATTTTCATTTGCGGATAATCAACCGGATAATAACTCATGTCCATTGGCGAAATATCCGTAGGGTCAAAAGGATTGATTGAATTGTCGGGTCTGATTGTTACAGTATCATCTTTATTTTTATCAGTTATAGTTGAATTGTCATTCCCGTTGTTACAGGAAACAGCCAGAACAGAAGCAAATAAAACCAGCAAAATGGTCTTCATATAAATAAGTATTAAAAAATAATCGGCAATGCTACTTTCACATTATCCCAAGCAACAATAAGATTATATCCTCCTGTTGCTTTTTCAAAAAGCATCGATAGCGATTCAATAGACATATCTGTCTTTTCAACAGTTACTTCTTTTCTCACCACATCTTTTGCCTTGTCGTATTTAAAAGAACCCCAAGTATCGGTTTCTTTATTAACGATTATAGTCCAGGTATTTTCATTCACAAGTGCATATAAAGTGTAGCGGCCTTTATTGATTTTTTTGCCACCAATCTTTACACTCTTAAAAAATTCTATTTCTGTTGCTTCATTCGCACCTAATCTCCACACTTCCCCATATTTTACAAGTGACCCAAAAATTGTCCTACCAGCTTTTTGAGGACGGCTATAGATTACTCTTGCGGCTAATGGTTCGGTCAGTTTATCCTGAATTTTTAAAACAGGATAGTTCACTGGGTAATAAGCCATATCCATCGGAGACTTATCTACAGGTGGTATATTGCTGTTTTGCGCCAGTAGCGAAAAGAAGATTAGTTGGAAAACAGAAGCTAAAACGACAATTTTTTTCATATTCTATAGCTGATTACAAATGTAAAACGAAATGTTTGCCTGTAAGTTACCATTTATCCAATCAGGTATATTGATTTTGTAGTTCTTTCAAGCTGTTTTCTGCAAATGGTATTACCGCTGCTAGGAAATGACGGGAACATTCCTGCAAAAGTTGGTAATGCTGCTCAAATAATTCAAAAGCCGGTTTGGCATCATCTATATACACTGCTCTGCGGGCAACACCAGCCATACTTTTTTCAATTCCCCAACGGGTACGGTAATTATAAAGCCAGTTCTGTTCTTTCATATAAGGATACATAAAGGCAAATTTATCTACGAGCCAGTCAATATGAATATCGATTTTCTTATATACATCCTGCGAAAAGTCAAATAAGGATTCTTCCGTAAAATATTTTTCATCCGTAGCCAGAAAATGATCATAAACAACATCTACAAAAGCTCCGCTATACAAACGATATTGTGACCTGAATATTTTTTTTGCTTCTTTAGTGGCCTCATGAAAGTCAGTAAATGTATCAATTGCCCTGTGTAGCATAATCCCTTTTTGAATATCCGGCGGATAATCAAATTTCTTTTTGCCCTTTACATAATCACTTATCATATTGCCAACCAGAATTTCTGGATGGTTAAATGAAAGATATGCATGAGCTAAGTAATTGATTGGATAAAAATTTTATGATGTCAAGTGAATATAAAAGTAACCTATAATTATTGTATGTTCTTTTTTAGCCAGTTGCTGATTAGTAATAATGCTTCAGGAGAAAAAGTTTCTTCGATTTCATTGTATTCATTGACCGTGCAACTTGTGCAATGCTGAAATAAATGATTCAAACCTGGAAGTTCTCTTACTTCATATTTTTTTGATTTACTTTTTTTCAATGCATCACTTATACCTGTAAGATTAGCTTTCGAAATAACTTGTATGTCTTTGTCGCCATTTAATGCTAGCACTTTGCATTTTAGTTTTTGCAAATAACTAACGGGATTAATTGACAAAAAATATTTAAACCATCTCGTCCGTGCTTGTTTAGTTATTACATCAATATAATCAAATCGGCTTTTCGTAGAAGCTAGATTTAATTCTGTAAGTAATTTTTTACTTTTTTGTGTAGCCCAATTTTCAATTAGCTGAATAGTACTTTGCATAGCAATAGTGTTATCTGGTGCCGATATGATAGATGAGATGACTTTTCGATAAAGTAACCCAAACTCTTTTGCAGATTCTTGACTAACACCATTTTTAATGACAATCGCTTCATTTTGCTCAGCCATCATATCCAGTATTTTTGTACCAGGAGCAGCAAGGAGAACAAGAAAGTCAATGTCTTTTCTTGCTGTTGCAACCATCGGTACAACTACCCCACCTTCGCTATGACCTATAAGTCCTACCTTTTTTTTATTAACTTCCGTTCTTGACAAAAGGTAATCTACTCCGGCACTTGCATCATCTGCAAAATCAGCAGTTGTTGCTTCGCTAAAGCTACCAGTTGTTTTTCCTACTCCTCTTTCGTCATATCGTAAAACGACAAATCCATTTTTGGTAAGATGGTCGCCAAGTACTGCAAAAAATTGATGACCCAACATTTCTCCATTCCTGTTTTGTGGGCCAGAACCAGAAACCAGCACAACAGCTGGAAATGGCCCTTTGCCTTCGGGAATAGTGATGGTGGCACCAAAACTTATATTACCATCTTTATTAGTATACGCTATGTCTTCACTTTTATAAGAAAATGGAGGCTGCGGCGTTTGTGGTCTTTTTCTTATTAAAGAGGTCGGATCTTTTTTCTTTATAAGTGTTAGTGGAATCTCTATTTTTTGCATGAATTTTCCTGTAATAACGGAATCATTAGTAAGCTTACCTGTAAAAGAAGCACCCATTTTTTTCATCTCGATTGTTACTGCGTCGTTGCTGATAATAATTGTATCACATTTTAATCCGGAAGCAGATTGATCTGGACTGTCGGCAGTTGCTTTTACTGTGCCATTTTCTTCTTGAGTGATATGGAACACAATTCTTAGGTCTACTCCAACATTAAGCGTTCCGTACCAACTACCGGCGAATTTGGCTGTCTGGCTAAAGCCAGAAGTTGATAGCAGAAATAAACAAGCAGCTATAATTATATGTTTCGTTTTCATAATATTTTATTTAACAGAATTATTATTCTTTTGCTCCTTAAACAAACGATAAGAATAGATGCAAGGAATAATCGTAATGACAGCAGTGACAGAAAAAAATACAATAAAGGCTATTTTTGCTGGTAATAGCAGACAGATAGCAGCCAAAAATAATCCACCACCAAACCATAACTTACCGGCTATTGCATGAGTTTTTTTCCAGTTTTCAGGATTTTCTAATGTCCATGGCAAGCGGATTCCGGCAAAATAGTTTGGTTTTAAATTCGGTAAATAGTTTCCGATAATAGCAAAGAGTAATCCAACGCCTCCAAGAATTAAACTGGCATTAAAACCTGATGCACCATGCACACCGCTATATATTATCATACAACTTATAGCAGTCATAAACACTGATACTGCAAAACCTATACGGAGCAACCTGTCTTTATTTTCAGCCGCATATCTTTTTGGGTCGATACGGTAAATGTTTTTTAGCAATAAGTACACAAGACTACTTACAACACTTAGAATAATGACTGAAATAAGCAATTCTTTTTTGCTGCCATACCGATCCGCATTGCCTTTTATATCGAAGTGTAAAGGAATTGTCTCTTGTAACTTATGCCAGCTGATGGCTAAGTAAATGGATGGTATCAGTATAACAGGCCATATTATCCTGTTTAATATTTTATACATGATTTATTTCTTTTTTGATTTGAATTGTAAAAACCATTTCATTATATCATCCACAACGGTGGTGTTTAATGAGTAATAAACAAACTGACCCTCTTTCTCCGCAATAACCAACTTGGCCTGTTTTAGTATATCCAGGTGATGAGAAATGCTTGGGAAAGAAATAGTGAATTGCTCCGCTATTTCACCAGCAGTCATATCTCTTTCCTGCAACATTTCAAGTATTTCTCGACGGGTAGGGTCATTTAGTGCTTTAAAAACAATATTCATTTGAGACTATATAATTATATATTTAGACAAATGTCTAAATAATATTTTTAATGGCAAAATAATTTTTATTAACTCAATGACAGAGCAGTTTGGCCGGATAACCGGCAAATAAAAATGCCAAACGGTTTTAATTAGCTAACATCTGTTAACTACTATTAACATGCACTGCCATTAATCACAATTGTCTTGTGTAGCGGTGTAACCTAATCTACTTTTGATCCGTCACACGAACAAATAAACAGATTAAAAACAAACAAGATGAAAAAATTAATTATTATGCTGGCAATTACAATAAGCACAATTAATGCTTTTGCCGGGGAAGAGAACATTAACCAGAAAGTCTTAGATGCATTTAAAACGGAATTTTCAACTGCTACAGATGTACAATGGTCTGTAGGCGCTAATTATTATATGGCAACATTTAACTACAATGAAAAATATGTGTTTGCGTATTTTAATGAGGATGGAGAATTATTTGGAATTACCAGGCATATAACGCAAGGAAACCTTCCAATGAACCTACAATCCAATTTGAAAAAAAATTATGATGACTATTGGGTAAGCGATTTAGTAGAAGTATCCAAAAGTGACGGAACCTATTACTACATCACTCTTGAAAATGCAGATACACAGCTTGTATTGAAATCAAGCGGTGGAAGCAATTGGAGTGTTAATAATAAAACGAGGAAGTCGTAGAACTAAGTTTTGGTGTGTGGTAAAACAAAGCCCCGTTACTCCTTTAATGGAAGCGGGGTTTTTTAATTTCATATTACAGTGGTTAATAAAAAATATTTAATGTTAAGTTGTTTAACATCAGCCACCGTAAATCACAAATCACTTGACTTGCTTTATTACTGTCCCTACATTTGAATTATAATAATCAACAATCGTTAATCATTAAACTTTAAGCCATGAAACAATCAACAGCAGTAATTAATCTGCACAGAGTAAAAAGATTTTTTTTAGTATCATCATTCATGCTTGTCATTGCAAGCAGTAGTGCTTGGGCATCTGGAGAACCGAAAATTAGTAAGGCTGTAAAAGAGTCTTTTAATAAGGAGTTTATGGGTGCTAAATTGCTCGAATGGAGTGAAGAGGCCGGCTTTTTGAAAGCCACATTTATTTTAGGCGATCATCGTACGCAAGCCTTTTTTAAAGAGGATGGACAATTGCAAGGCAGCATCCGTACTCTTTTTTATAATCAGCTTCCATTGGCAGTGATGACAGCTGTAGATAAGCGTTTTTCTAATGCAGAGATTTTGGATGTAAATGAAATTAATAACTCATTGGGCACGGCTTATACTATTACATTGGAGGCAAAACATAAGAAATACAGGTTAAGACTTGGGGCCAATGGAAATATTAATGATATTGAAAGGCTGAAAAAATAGAGGCTATAATCTTTTTTTTGAAAATTCCGTTCTGATTTAATTACAGGACGGAATTTTTATTTCCGTAAAACTGTATTTTTGTGGCATTGTCTGTTTTCGTTGTTATTGTATTAGTAATTCAATATTTGATTATGACAGACAAGCCGCATTGTCCCCCGAAGATTCGGGGTCTGAAGGCACACTAAATATTTCAAGATGAATAAAGGCCCCGTTTCTAAGTTTATTGAACATCATTATCGTCACTTTAATGCGGCAGCATTGATGGATGCGGCTAAAGGTTATGAAGCACATTTAACTGCTGGTGGCAAAATGATGGTAACATTGGCTGGTGCCATGAGCACTGGTGAATTGGGAATATCATTGGCAGAAATGATTCGTCAAGGAAAGATAGATATTATCAGTTGTACAGGAGCCAATCTGGAAGAAGATGTGATGAACTTAGTTGCACATTCACACTATAAAAGAATTCCAAATTACCGTGACCTTACACCACAGGAAGAATGGGATTTACTTGAAAATCATTTTAACCGTGTAACAGATACTTGTATTCCCGAAGAGGAAGCTTTTCGCCGCCTGCAAAAACATTTGGTAAAGCAATGGCAGGATGCAGAAGCAAACAACGAACGATTTTTCCCTCATGAATTTTTATATAAAACTATTTTAAGTGGTGAGCTTAAACAGTATTATGAAATAGATCCAAAAGATAGTTGGGTAGTGGCAGCAGCCGAAAGAAATATTCCAATCGTTGTGCCCGGTTGGGAAGACAGCACTACAGGAAATATTTTTGCCAGCTATGTAGTGAAAGGAGAACTAAAAGCAAGTACGGTCAAAAATGGTATTGAGTATATGGTTTGGCTTACAGAATGGTATCGCAATAATTCTTCAAATAAAGGTGTTGGATTTTTTCAGATCGGTGGTGGTATTGCTGGCGACTTTCCTATTTGTGTGGTGCCAATGATGTATCAGGATTTGGAGTGGCATGATGTTCCTTTCTGGAGTTATTTTTGTCAGATAAGTGATTCAACTACTTCTTACGGTTCATATTCTGGAGCTGTACCGAATGAAAAAATTACCTGGGGTAAATTAGATATCAAAACACCAAAGTTCATAGTGGAAAGCGATGCTACTATTGTTGCGCCGCTAATTTTTGCATGGGTACTTGGGTGGTAATAAGAAATTAATAGTTTATTATTATATCCCATTTAATTTTAGATACTGAATAAATAATATGCGAACAACTTTCTTTTTATTTGCTCTGGTGTTTTTTACTTGTGGTTTAGCACAAGTAAGTAAAGAAAAAACGACAATTATTATTACAAAAACCACTCCTTATTGTGGCGGTGCTAATCCACCGGAAGAAATTCTCAATGAAGCCAAAAAGAAAAAAATCCCTTTTGGTGAAAAATTTTACATAATTAAAGGCTATTGTAATTCGGATGACAGAAAAATAATTGATTCGTTGGTGATGGACTCGTCAGGAAAAGGGTTTTCGATGTTGAAGCCAGGTTGCTATTCTATTATCAATGACTTTGGGTATAATAAAATTGACGTCGATACCAGTCTCTATGACATGGATTGCTTTAAAAAATTATGGGAAACACCGCTTTTTAAATTTGAAATAGTAAAAGGGAAAAGTGAAATATTTTCATTTAATATAGAAGAACAATGTCCCTATAACAAACCTTGTTACAAAGGGGAAATAGCAGTTCCTATGTAGTGTTTTTTACACCTCTTTCATATTTTATTAAGTACACATATTATAAAACAAGAATCCCGTCTTGCAATTAGCGAAACGGGATTTCTATTTATGCTGAAAGGCCTGGATCAAAATTTCATAGGCTGTGTATTTTCAATGCTTTCTATATTATTAACGAAGAGTAGTATAATCTGGATTTTTTATGTGGGAAAAAAACAAAAAACCCTCCGTTTGAGAAGGGTTTAAATAATTTCTTATATATATAGGCTTATCGTTTCGGTACTTCCAGTTTAATATCTCTTTTCAGCATATCATTCCGATTGGCCATTTCCCAGGCTGTGTAAAATACCAGCTGAGCTCTTTTTGCCATCAAGGGATAATTGATTTTATCGGGAGTATCAGTTGGTTTATGATAATCTGCTTTCAGCATTCCATCATAATAAAATATAATAGGAACTCCTTTGGCAGCAAAGTTGTAATGATCGCTACGGAAATAAATACGATTTCTATCATTTGGGTCGTTGAATTTATAATCCAGTTCCAATTTTGTATATAATTTATTAGCCGCTTCGCTAATGATTTTAAGATCAGTGCTTATTTTATCATCGCCAACTACATACACATAATTGAGTGAGTCACCAACATGACGGCTTGAATCAGTTCTACCAATCATATCAATATTCAGATCTACAGTTGTTTTCTCTAATGGGAAAACGGGATGGTTTGAATAATAAGCTGAACCCCATAATCCTTTCTCTTCGCCACTTACTGTCATAAAAACAATTGATCTGCGTGGACCATTGCCTGCTGCTTTTGCTTTTGCAAATGCTTCAGCCATTTCGATTACACCAGTAGTTCCTGAGCCATCGTCATCAGCTCCGTAATAAATTACATCGCCTCTTTTGCCAAGGTGATCGTAATGCCCTGTAATGAAAACATATTCATCTTTCAGATCAGAACCTTCTACCATTCCTAATACATTAGAAGCAGTAGTAGTTTGTGTTTGTTTTGCATATACTAATTCTACATCTGCAGAATAAGTTTTAGAAGTCAATGAACCTGCTTTCAATTTTGCAAATAGATTATTACCATCTTCTCCCATAATTTTTGAAGCAGTGTTTTCTGAAACAGTAAATGCGAATGGTGTTTGCATTGCTTTAAAGCTATTCATACTCCAATTGTTGTTAGTCCGCATTTCATTTCTTGGAAAATTATTATATACAATGATAAGTGCTGCAGCACCTTTATTCATAGCAGCATTCATTTTGCCAAACGAACTGGAAGGAGAAGCAAAACCAGTTGCAGAAGATTTATAGTCAGCCGGTACTCCGTCAGCTATAATAACCAGCTTGCCTGCCACATTCAAATCTTTATAATCATCTCTGTTTCCTTCATCGCTAATGCCATAGCCTGCGAATACTGCTTCTGAAAAACGCATTTCAGCAGCATAATTGTTTGTTTGTGGCTGAAAATCTTTATTCAATTCCAATGCAGCTCCATTAATGTTAATAGCAGCGCCAATCATTGAATCTTTGTAAAGATTATAAACCTGACGATAGCTTCCATTATTTCCCGGAACTAATCCAAAAGATTTGAATTGTGATTCGATATAATCCGCTGCTCTGTTTAATCCTTCAGAAGGTGTATTTCTCCCTTCCATTTCAGGTCCGGCAATGATATAAAGATGTCTCTTCATATCATCTACAGTAATGGTGGCAGCAGCTTTTTGTGCATTTTTATCTTTTTTCTGTGCCATTGATAACAATGGCATACTTAGCAAAATGTAAATGATGATTTTTTTTGTCATTGTGTTTGATTGTGTGAACTATAAAAATAACCCCTTCCATGAAACAGGAAGGGGAAATATTGATGATTGGTAATCTTTTATTTTATGCGCAGGCAATTTTTTCTACCCGCCTGCCGTGTCTTCCACCTTCAAAGTCTGTCGTTATGAAAAGTGCCACCATTTTTTCTGCATCGCCTTCTCTTACAAATCTTGCAGGAATACATATAATGTTGGCATCATTATGTCCTCTTGCCAATTGTGCCAGCTCTTCACCCCAGCAGATAGCAGCCCTTACTCCTTGATGTTTATTAGCCGTCATAGCTACTCCATTGGCACTACCGCAAATTAAAATACCAAACGCAGCTTCGCCATTATCTACTGCTGATGCAACAGGATGTGCAAAGTCCGCATAATCGGCAGATTCTTTACTATGTGTTCCAAAATCTTTAAAGGCCAATCCTTTTCCTTCCAGAAAAGAAATCAGAGACTCTTTGTAATCATATCCTGCATGATCACTTCCGATGGCGATGGGTTTGCTGAGGTCGAATGGAGAATGCATAATAAAAGTGTTGAGTTAAAGAAATCTCTTATATGTATAAAGACATTACAAAGTTAAACAACTCATTACTTATAACCAGAAATGCTGGAGTTTCTTAACTCCACTCTTCTTCTTCTTTTTTCTGGCTTTTATTGATGCGGGATGCAATAATAATACTTGCTTCAAATAAAAGATAAAGCGGAATAGTAACAATTGTTAAACTAAACGGATCGGTAGATGGTGTGATGATAGCTGCGGCAATCAATATTACTACAAATGCATGCCGCCTGTATTTTCTTAAAAACTTTGCTGTAACAATGCCAATTCTTGCCAATACCATTACCAGCAACGGCATTTGAAATAAAATACCAATACCGACTGTTGTGTAAATCAGATTTTCAAGATAATCAGAGAATGTAGGCATAATCTGTATCTGAGGACTCAGCTTGTAGTTAAAATAAAAATTAACCATAAAAGGAGTGAGGATATAATAACCAAATGCCACACCTGCAAAAAATAAGATTGATACCCAGAAAATAATCCCTCTGGTTTTCTTTAGTTCATTTGATGATAATGCAGGACGTAAAAACTTCCAGAACTCCCAGAATATATAAGGGAAGGCAATAATAAAACCGCCAATAAATGCTAATGTAAATGATGCAACGAACTGTCCCGTCATAGTTGTTTCTAGAAACTTTACATCTACTTGCTGAAAACATAACGTATCGCCAATACCAATTTTTTGGCCTATGCTGCAAAGCCAACGGGCAGAAACAAAATCTGCACGGGTAGGGGCAAAGAGGATGTCATTAACTACAAAATCTGCATAAATGAAAACGATAATAGCTCCAAGCAATACAGCTATTACGGAACGGATGACATGCCATCGTAAATCTTCCAAATGGTCTATAAAAGACATTTCTGCCTTTGGGTCCTTGTTTCGCTTATTAAAAAAATCCAGTAATGCCATTTGCTTTTTTCAGAAGAAGGGCAAAGATAAGGAGGCGACTCGTAGCTTGAAGCTAAAAGCTTACAGCTTTATTATTTCAATTTCTTCATTTTTACCATTTCAATCCTTGTGTCGCTTACATGAAGTATATCAAACTCAAAATCATCAATAATGATGTGTTCTTTTTGCTTGGGTATTTTTTCGTGGTGGTTAATAATAAAGCCAGATAATGTTTCTGATTCATCATTACCAAATTGGAAACCATATTTCTGGCTGAGAAAATCAAGTTCAAGCCTTCCGGAAAACATGAATTCATTTTCGGCAAGCTGTTTGTCAACAAACACTTCTGTGTCATATTCGTCATGTATCTCTCCAAAAAGCTCTTCCAGCACATCTTCCATGGTAATGATGCCAGCTGTACCGCCAAATTCATCCACTACCCAGGCAATACTTTTTCTGTCTTTAGTAAATTTATTGATAAGGCCGGAGGCACTCATGCTTTCCGGCACAGCAGGTATTGGTAATAGTACAGACTTTATATCCGTTGGTCTTTTAAACATATCTAATTGGTGCACATAACCTACAATATGGTCTATATTTTCATTATAGACAATCAGCTTGCTTAGTTTTGTTTCAACAAATTTATCAGTTAGCTCTTTTATGGTGGCAGTATTTTCAATGCCAACAATTTCCTTGCGGGGCACTAAGCATTGTCTGATTTTTACTTTAGGAAGCTCCTGAGCATTCTCCATCAATTGTGTGTTCCGTTCCTGTCTTTCATCGTCCGGGGTCATTTGAAAAAGGTGTTTCAGATCGCTTCGGTTAATCGGTTCTTTGTTTTTATCAAGCCGTATGTTGAACAAATATTTTAATATCCATTCAGATAAATCAATAAAACCTGTAGCAATTGGATGAAAAAGCTGGTAAAAGAAATTCGTAACTGGAGCAAACTTTATCAGCAACGAATTACTTTTTGACCGAAATATTGCACGGGGAATAAATTCAGCAAAGATCAATACAACAAAAGTGGCCAATGCAATTTCAATAATTAAATAAACGGTAGCAGAACCTACATGCAGCTTCTTCCATACCGGAGCCATTACTTTACTTATTTGTAGGCTGAGGAGTACAAGGCATAGGGTAAAACCAATCAGCGTAGTTCCAATAAACTTTGCAGGAGATTCTATAAACTTTGACAGCAACTGGCCAGCATTTCCGCCTTGGTTTTTTTTGATCTCAATATTCAGCCGGTTGGCACTGTAATAAGCCATTTCAATACCCGCAAAAAATCCCATTAAAGCAAGGGTAAGGATAAAAATTAAAATTGCACTCCATTCAACCATACTGCGAAGATAGATAAGAACTTTTTAGCCGTATAATTGGCGGATTAGCTGTCAGATTGCAGAAAATTTGTAACAACCGCCTGTGCTTCTGCACAAGCTCTTTCTAAGTCATCATTCAGAATGATATGGTCAAACTGTTGCTTGAAAGATAACTCATAATTTGCCTTGCTAATGCGGGCCTGAAGTGATGCTTCCGTTTCTGTTCCTCTTGCTCTTAATCGTTTTTCCAGTTCGTCAATAGAAGGCGGCTCTATAAATAATGAAAGCGAATTATAAGGATAAAGTTGTTGTACATGAATACCTCCTTTTACATCTACATCTAGCAGCGGCGATTTGTTTTGATGCCATATACGTTCCATTTCACTTTTCAATGTGCCATAATATTTTCCTTCGTACACCATTTCCCATTCTACAAATGCTTCATCTTCTATTTTTTGTTTGAAATCTTCAATGGTAATGAAATAATAATCTGCTTTATCCTTTTCATTGTTGCGGGGCTGACGGGTGGCGCAGGAAATTGAAAAGGCTAATTGTTCGGGCATTGTTTTCAGCAAATATCTAGTTACTGAAGTTTTACCGGCGCCGGATGGTGCGGCTATGATGATAAGTTTATGGTTTGATGTATTCATTGCAAAAGGTGAGCAAAAGTAAAGATTAATAGGTGTAAAACCAGATAATGCAATGTTTCAGCAATGATATGAGATATATAACATTAACGAAATACTCTCGACAATTGAATAATCAACTGTTTACTTTTTTTTGGCGGTTAATTGTTTTTGTTTTTCTTCATTTAACTTCTTCCTGAATTTTACAATTCTTGTTACCAGCCCTAATGGCAATGGCTTATCATGTGGGAATTGTGCCGTTCCCTTTCCGCCTTTATATTCAGCTAATTCTTTTTTAAAGACTTCTTCACTTCTTGGTACAGGATAAATACCGATATGATTTTTGAATCCTGCAAAATAGATTAGCTCTCCATTTAATTTAAAGCCAGCAATTGCATAGCTAATGGCTTCTTCTGCAGCAGGTGCCGCTTTCTTAATAGTAGCTCTTAATTTTTCCATTCGTTCCTGCACAGGAGCAGGAAAGCCGGCAATGTATTCATCAATGTTCTTTGCAGGTTTTGTTTTTATAGGCATAATACATTGTTAATGACTAAAGCTAATATTTTTCCCATATCAAATGATACCGTTCTTCAAAAAGCATCAGTTCTTTTCCAGGTAATCCTTCAATGAGATGTTGATGATATGTGTCCAGCCTTCCACAAAGTTTTCTTTTGCAAAGGCATTGGTTGCAGAAGGAAATGTTTCCAATCCCGAATGAGTAAGTACAAGTTTTGTTTTATCGCCTTCGGAAAACAACTCAAAACTAACTAATGAGTTTCCTTCATAGCCATCATACCGCCAGGTGTAGGAGAGTTTTTTATTTACAATGGCTTCTTGAACTGTGCAAAGGTGCAGATATTTTTCACCTTCTTTTCCTTCACCATAAAATTGAAACTCAAAGCCAGGCTCTGCCTTAAACTCTGAAAGATCAAAATACCATTCTTTCATTTTTGTTTTATCAGTAATCGCAGCCCACACTTTGTCAACCGGAGCGTTGAACGTTCTTTCTATAATAATCGGAGTGTTGTTCATATTTATAATTTTTATGATTGAGTTTCTTATTGAATTGTTTTTATATATAGTTCTAATCGGGCAACATGTTGTTTAGCTCCTTCTATAGCTCCATACTTTTTGTTTACTCTTACCAGTTCTGCTACTGATTCAAAAACAGAATACATCGTAAGTTTTGTTTTGTCGCCTTCTTGTTCAAAAGTTACTGTTACATGGAAGTTTACAGGCTCTGTATCTTCATCACCAGAATGTTTATACACTAGCCGGTTCGGTTTTTCTACTTCTAGAAAAAGAATTTTATTTGGATAATCTCTTCCATCAGGTCCATGCAGTATAAATTCCCATGTTCCTCCGGATTTTACTTCCATTTCTTTACTAGTTAATGAAAAGCCATCTGGTCCATACCAATGCACAAGATGTTCGGGCTGCGTCCAAGCATCCCACACTAATGTTTTAGGTGCAGATAATAATCGGGTGATAACAATCTCCCGGTCAGCGGTTAGTGATTTTGCGTTTGACATTCCCCTTTTTTTTAGTTTGAACTACAGTTAAATAATTTTCAAGGGCATCTAGTTTCTTGTTCCAGAAATCCTCGTATTGTTCCACCCATTTAGAAACTTCGTTTAACTTTTTTAGTTTTGCTTCGCAATACCGTTCTCTTCCTTCCTGTCGTATAACAATAAGGCCACATTCGGTCAGTATCTTGATGTGTTTGGAAATTGCAGGACGGCTTATATCAAAATTATCAGCCACCGCATTCAGGTTCAACGACTGTTTCGAAATCATCTGAATGATAGCTCTTCTCGTAGGATCTGCGATAGCCTGAAATACGTCTCTTCTCATAAATACGCTTTATTGTGTAACCAATCGGTTACAAATATAGGTAACTATTTGGTTACGCAAAATAATCAGAGCAGTTTTTCCTCGGTTGGTTTAAAGAAGATGGAAATTTTAAAACTGTATAGATGCTGTTATCTGGTCACCACTTGTCCTTCAAAAACAACGATTCATCCATTTCTCTTTTCATTTCAATTCGGCACAATTCCTATATTTGCATTCTCTAATCACAGCATATGAAGCATCTCACAGCCCTCTGTTGATTGTATCGATTACACCGGGCAACGCATAAGGATCATCAAATACGGATAACAGCATTTTCTGTTGTTACCTGCTTCATTAATCTCATTATATTTATTGTCAATCATGTCGCAATCAACTTATTGTAATAAGCTATCACATTTTTTTACATTAGTCAAACAGTCCTTCAAAGGAGGAGAACATGACTATACACAAGGCAGCATTCGTGGTGCTATCGTATTACTCGCCATTCCTATGATTCTTGAGTTAAGTCTTGAATCAGTATTCGCCGTGGTAGATATGTATTTTGTTAGTCACTTACCCAATGCAAGTGCGGCGATGGCTACAGTCGGATTAACTGAAGCTGTTGTGGCGTTGGTATATACAATTGCTATGGGTCTAAGTATCGCCGCTACAGCCGTAGTGGCCAGGCGCATTGGAGAAAAGAATCCTGAAGGAGCAGCTCATGTTGCAGCTCAATCATTACTCATTGCATTAATGGTAACAGTTGTGGTCAGCATACTGGGTATCGTATTCGCAGCCGATGTACTGAGACTTATGGGTGCTAAACCAGAAGTGGTTAAAGACGGTACTGTGTTTACCCGAATCATGTTGGGAGGTTCTGTTGTCATCATCTTATTATTCCTGATAAATGGAATATTCCGTGGTGCTGGAGATGCTGCAATGGCCATGCGTAGTTTGTGGATAGCCAGTATCATTAATATTATTCTATGTCCTGCTCTTATCAATGGCTATGGTCCTTTTCCGGAATTAGGATTAAAAGGTGCGGCAATAGCAACTACCATTGGGCGGGGAATTGGTGTAATTTATCAATGCTATCATTTATTCAGTGGAAAAAGAACAATAAAGATTAAGTGGCCGCACTTTAAATGGGATTTACCAGTAGCAAAGACCTTGGTGGAAGTGGCCTGGCCTGCCACATTCCAGTTCTTTATTCAAAGTGGTAGTTGGATATTTATGGCTTACGTTGTTTCTATAACAGGTAGTACAGATGCCAGTGCAGGTTATCAGGTGGCTATCCGCAATGTTGTATTCTTTATTCTTCCTGCATGGGGATTGAGTAATGCAGCAGCCACATTGGTAGGACAGAACCTTGGAGCTAAGCAACCACTACGAGCGGAACAAAGTGTGTTACTTACAGCAAAGTATAATGCCATATTTATGGCCGCCGTTATGTTTTTATTCTTGTTCTTTTCTTCGCCCATCATCAGCATATTTACCACTGAACCTGCAGTACATCGTTATGCAGTACAGGCATTGCAGATAATTGGAGCCGGATATATCTTTTATGGTATTGGTATGGTAATGGTGCAGGCACTCAATGGTGCAGGTGATACTAAGACACCTACATGGATTAACCTGTTTGGTTTCTGGCTGTTTCAGATTCCCTTTGCATGGATAATGGCCAAGACTTTTAATATGGGGCCAATGGGTGCTTTCATTGCTATTCCGGTAGCCGAAGTATTTATGGCATTGGTAGCCTGGTATTATTTCAAAAAAGGGAAATGGAAAGAAGTGAAAGTGTAGCAGTAATAGTTTGTTAGTGATAAAGAAGTCAAACAATTCTACCTTAGTATCATATTACTGATTATGAGCAATGTTATAGATCAAAATAGACTGCGCCAGATATTCTTTATAGTTATTATACTATTGCTGGGAGTATTACTTTTTATAGAAATGCAATCTTTTATTCCAGCCATACTTGGCGCAGTTACTATTTACATATTACTGCATAAATGGATGAACTATCTGATTGAAAAAAGAAAATGGCGAAAAGGCTTAACCTCACTATTGCTGATGCTTTTTGCTTTTATAGTTATATTGGTTCCTGTAGGCTTGCTCATCAATATGCTTTCATCAAAAGTTACTTATGCTATTCAGCACTCATCAGAACTGGTTACAGCTTTAAAGAAGCTAGTTGCTAATATTGAGCAGCAGTATAATATTGTTCTTGCCAGTGAATCAAATATTAATAAACTTGGTGGCATGATTTCTCAAAGTCTGCCAAAGATTGTAGGAGCAACTTTCAATACTTTAACCACTATTTTCTTTATGTTTTTTATTCTCTACTTCATGCTGGTAAACAGCCGGAAAATGGAGAATACAATTTATGAATACATGCCTTTAAGAGATGAGAATGTTGCAAAGCTGGAAAAAGAAGTGCATTCAATGGTAATGTCCAATGCGATTGGCATCCCTTTAATAGCTTTTGCACAAGGTGTGGTAGGATTAATAGGCTATCTTATAATTGGTGTGGACCAACCGTTCTTTTGGTTTGGTGTTACCTGCATTGCAGGTATGCTGCCTGTAGTTGGCGCAGCGTTAGCTTATGTACCGATGGCAATTATTGCTTTTGCTGATGATAAAACCGGGCAGGGAATCTTCTTACTTGTTTATGGGTTTGGAGTAATTGGTACAATTGATAATGTGTTGCGGTTTACTTTATTAAAAAAGCTGGCAGATGTGCATCCGCTTACAACTGTATTCGGTGTTATTATTGGATTGAATCTGTTTGGATTTATCGGTTTAATATTCGGACCGTTACTTATCTCTTTATTTATGCTGTTATTGAAAATTTACTCCACAGAGTTTATTACAAAACAAAGAGATATTAATAAGATCATGGAGAATTAAGTACAGTTAGTCAGCATAGTTTTTCAGTACACTATCCCAGTCATAGTCATTAAACCTGATTTTATAGCCTGAAAGATCTTTACCAAATTCTTTACCCAATATTTTTCGAATTCCCTTTTTACCGCCGAAGTCGCCTTTGAACCAACTGAGTATTTTCGAAGTAGTAATCTCTTTTAATTCATCATTTACAACTGTTTCTGATTTTAAAAAATTACGACTCGCTAGGTCTAACTGTTGGTCGATTTTATCATAGGAATAAAAAGCAATCGGCGGACAACTTTTGGCACCACAGTTTAAAGCGAAATGAATTCGATAGTCAATTTTGCTTACTGCCAATTGTTTAATGAGCTTTCCGGGAAAGAACTTTGGCAGGTAGCCCATACTAAACTTCCAACGGTACTTTCTTAAAATATCATGTTCAATATTATCGAGGCTAAATGATTTACTGGCAATGACGATTACTTTTTTTGTAAAAATTTTAGGGCGGGTCATTTTTTCCCGGCCGGCTAATATTTGAAACCATGCATTGTACATATTGACCCAGAATGTCTTGATGGCATCATCATTGTTCAGGCCATCCTTAATTCGTTGTATATCGATTGATTGCAACTCTGCTTCTATAGCTGTTGTTGGTTCTTCAGTTTTAACGGCGTATAGAAATCTTTCTGATAATTGTAATAAAGCAGTATCTGGTGTTGCATCCATGTTTGTTTTCTTTATCGGAATAGCAGAAGCAAATCCGGCTGAAAGGTAGAGTAATAGTAGTACTGACAGGTAACAGACAGTTCTTTTCAAGGTTATCTTCGGTTTTGTTTTCATACTAAAACATTTTCGTCTATATATTATATACAGTTAATGAATAGCTCTTAGATGTGTGTAGTAAAACTAATTTATAATATCTTACCCTTATTCATAGTAGTTATCCTCGTATGAATTTGAAGTGCAACACCGTAGTTCTTCGTAAACTGCTATAAAACAGCAGCTTATTTCTTGTAAAATTGACAATTGCATAATATTTTGCAGAGCCTTACGTTTTTAAATCCAATCCGAGATACAACAACCGAAAGGAAGTTATACCGAAGAAAAACCGTACCTAAGTGAGAAACCTATTTATTCCATTATTAATGGGATTAATGTGTACATCGTTTACCATTATCCCAACAGAGCAGCCAACTGTAAGCAGCCCGATTGCTATTACAGTTTCGCAGCACCTAATTACGGACTCCACTTTACATATTGATGATGAAGCAACGGTATTGTATAATGCTATTAACCTTTCTGCGTATGGCTTATCTGCCGAAGCATTTAACTATGCCTGGACAGGTTATCAAGAATTGCTGGAAAGAAATAAGATTCGCCGAATCAACTATCTTACTATTTGTGATTTTAGTCAATCTTCAGGAAAAAAACGTTTGTACATAATAGATATAGAGAATCAACGTTTGGTAACGAACACTTATGTGGCTCATGGAAAAAACTCTGGTGGCGAATTCGCTACTACGTTTTCCAATAAGCCTGAATCATTGCAAAGCAGTCTGGGTTTTTATATAACAAGCAGTACATATATCGGAAAGCATGGGTTGTCTTTACGCATCAATGGTGTAGACCCCGGATATAATGATAAAGCACTGGAAAGAACAATTGTGATTCATGGTGCAGCTTATGTAGATCCTGCAAGAGCAAAGGCCGGAGTTTTTATGGGTCGTAGTTGGGGATGCCCTGCTGTGCCTGAGAAAGAGTCCGCATCAATCATCAATACAATAAAAGAAGGCTCTTGTTTATTTATATATCATCCCGGCAAAAATTATTTGCTTGGCTCTAAAATACTAAATGGCTGATTGGACACATAACAAGGATGGATGATAACACAAAGCCCAACTTTCCCTATAGTTGGGCTTTTGTTTTTACTTCTTACAAAAAACTTCAATTTATAATTTACTGATGTATTGCTGAATGGTAATGCCACTCATCCAGGTCATAGCAGCGACTACCATCCAACCGATAATTTGTAACCCCAGCGGATGTTTATATTGTCGCATAATAGATTGTTTGTTTGCTGCAATCAGCATTACGGCTAAAGCAATCGGTAAAATAACTCCATTTACGGCACCGGCGAATATTAATAGCTTAACAGGGTTTCCAACGATAATAAAAATGGCAGTTGATAAAATAATGAAACAGCTAATCACAATCTTTTCGTTGTTTTTAACAACAGGAACCAATGTCTTCCAGAAAGAAACAGAAGTAAATGATGCGCCGATAACAGAAGTGATGGCTGCACTCCATAATACAATGCCAAAGAATTTATAACCTAACTCTCCCCCAGCAGATTGGAATACTGATGCAGCAGGATTGTCTGTTGCTAGATGTATACCTTGCGACACCACACCTAAAGCAGCGAAGAATAACATGAACCGCATTAATGATGTGACTAAAATCCCACTGACGGAGCTTCTTGTTATTTGTGAAATTCTTCCCTTACCTTTTATACCCGCATCAATTAAGCGATGAGCTCCGGCAAAAGAAATATATCCGCCAACTGTGCCACCTACTAATGTCACAATTTTCATCACATCAATTTTTTCGGGCCAGATAGTTCTGTACAAAGCTTCGCCAACAGGTGGATTGGAAGTGAATGCAATATATATTGTTAGTCCAATCATTATTAAACCCAACAGTTTTACGAAATTGTCAATCAGCTTTCCTGCTTCTTTATGCCAAAAAATACCTAATGCAATTACACAACTGATAATGGCACCAATCTTTGGATCAATACCCGTTAAAACATTTAATCCTAATCCTGCACCAGCAATATTGCCGATATTAAAAACTAATCCCCCAAATGCAATTAGTGCTGCAAGAAAAAACCCAAGACCAGGAAAAACTTTATTAGCAACATCTTGTGCCCTGTTTTCACTTACTGTTACTATTCGCCAGATATTTAACTGTGCACCAATATCCAATAAAATAGAAATAAGAATTACAAAGCCAAAGCTTGTCAGTAATTGTTCTGTGAATAAAGATGTTTGTGTAAGAAAACCCGGTCCAATGGCTGAAGTTGCCATTAAAAATGCAGCACCAAGTATTGCGGAATTCTTTTTCAAGCTTTCAGTATTAAAGTATGAATAGCTTTTGCAAACTCAATTGCATGTTTTCCATCGCCATGTATGCAAATTGTTTCTGCTTTGATTGGAATTGATTTACCTGATACTGTTGTAACAGTTCCATCTTTTATCATTTTTGATACTTGTTGAATCATTTTTTCTACATCTGTTATTAAAGCATCAGGCTTTGATCTGGGTGTAAGTGAACCATCATCCTGATAAGTACGGTCAGCAAAAACCTCACTGGCTGTTTTTAATCCAATTGCATTTGCTTCACTGATAGAATGGCTGCCGCTAAGCCCATACAAAATAAGATTGCTATCAAAATCATTTACTGCTTTTGCAATAATGTTTGCTATCAATGCATCTTTTGCAGACATATTGTATAAAACTCCATGAGGTTTTACATGATTTATTTTTTCGCCAAAACTATCCGCCACTTCAAAAAAAATAATTAGCTGTTGTATTATTAATTCATACAGTTCATCAAGTGGCATAGCGATTTCAGTTCTTCCAAAATTTTCTCGGTCTAGAAAGGAGGGGTGTGCACCGATAGAAACATTATGTTTCAGACATGCTGCTATTGTTTGGTGCATCGTGTCAATATCGCCAGCATGATATCCGCAGGCAATATTGGCTGAAGTAATAAATGGAATAATTAATTCATCATTGCCAATACCTTCACCAAGATCGCAGTTTATATCTGGTCTCATTTAGTTTTTTTGCTTGAAATATTCCTTTAATCTGAAACTACATGCATTTTGCAATTGCAACAAATGCTGCTGCTGATTTATAAAAAGTTCTTCGGCATTTTGTAAATCGGTTAATCTGAACTGAATTGTATCACCTGATTTTAGTTGAGCCAGTTTTGAATGATGGGCAGAAATTATATGCCCAACTCTGGGATAACCACCTGTTGTTTGATGATCGGCCATTAAAATAATCAGTTTGCCATCAGGTAATAATTGAATAGTTCCAAAACTCACTGCAGATGAAATCACTTCATCTTTCAAAGTAGTTATTAATGGAATATTATTCAACCGATAACCCATTCTGTCCGATTGTTGCGATAATTCAAAAGAATTGTTGGTTAATTGTTCTTTTGATTCAGTAGTAAGCTGGCTCCATTCAAACCCGGGTAGTATATAAAATAGTTGAGAGGTCTCTTCATGCTGTGAAGATGAGGGTACTTTTATATCTGCTTTCCATGGTAGTACAGAAAACTCTTTTTGTGTTGCAGGATATGGATAAGCAAGACGAAATAAAACATGATCGTCTTTTTGTAATTTTCTACCATTAAAACCACCAACTTTTGCTTTTAGGTTTGTACTTCGGCTATCCATCCAGCTTTTTACAGAAATACCTCCGGCCACAGCGAGGTAAACTCTTGCTCCGTTTATAGGTTTATGAAATTGTAAAATATCGTTTTTGTTTACAATGATTGGGTGTAAAACAGGAACTGGTTCACCATTAATAGTTGGGGAAAAATCGGCACCGCCCAAAGCAATTAATGCAGACTGCGAAAACATTATAGTAGCAGCGGGGAAATGCATTTCGAGAACTGCTTCTTTAGCATGATTGCCAACCAATGCATTTGTTATTTGCATGGCATACTTATCCATTGCACCAGTTGGGTTAATGCCCAGATGTTGGTTGCCATAACGGCCACTGTCCTGTATGGTGTCTTGTATGCCGGCTTTAATAATTTTCATATTCAACCTTTGATATTGAATAAAACTGAACACTGTCCTCAGCTTTCAGGAGTATTGGTTCTTCTCTATTTGCATCAAATAGTTTCAACGGTGTTCTTCCAATAACATGCCAACCACCTGGCGAAATCAATGGATAGATTCCGGTTTGTTTGCCCGCAATACCCACACTTCCAGCTGCCACAATATTTGGTTGCGGCTTTCTTGGCATAGCAATTTTTTCATCCACTTCGCCCATATAAGCAAAGCCGGGAAGGAAGCCAATCATAAACACATTATATGTTTTTTGGGTATGAAGAGCAACAAGTTCTTCTCTGGACATATTTTTTGCTGAAAGAAACTGTAGCAGATCCGGAGCATATTCTGTTTCGTAGCAAACAGGAATTTTGATTAATCTTTTTTCAATTGTTCTCTCTGGAACTGATTGCATCATTTTTTCTTCAAGCAATTTCTCAACTGTTTCAAATGCAGTTTCGGTACCTGAATTGAGGTGCCTAATTTTTGCTATATCATAATGAATAGTGATAGAGCTATATGCGGGCACAATATCAATTATTCCTAAAAATGGATTTTCTCTTAATTGATGAAACCTGCTGATGACTTGATGATTGATGGTTTGGTCAATCATATTTCCAAAGTCGATAGTGATTGCAGCATCACCAAGTGAGAAAATACTATATGGCAATTTGTTTTGATTCATGTCCGGCAATTGAAGTTAGAACTCTTGTTTGGGAATAAGAAACCAACTAATGGTTAATCAGTAACTTTGTGCAGATGGCGAGATTTAACCGAAGAGACAGTTTCAATTTATTATCTAAACTAACGCCCCGCCGTGCCTGGAATGGAATAAAAGTACTTAGCAGTTATTACGTTACTAAGTGGACTAAAAAACCGGTGCAGTGGGGATATCCTGTTTCTATTTCTTTTGAGCCTACTACATCCTGCAATCTTCGCTGCCCGGAATGTCCTAGTGGTTTAAGAGCATTTACCCGGCCAATAGGGATGTTACAAAAAGATTTTTTTACAGAAACGATTGACCAGCTTTCAAAAGAATTATTATACCTCGTTTTTTATTTTCAGGGAGAACCATATTTGAATCCATCTTTTTTGGATATGGTATCTTATGCATCAAAAAAAAGAATCTATTCGGCTACGTCTACCAATGCTCATTATCTAAATGATGCGAATGCAAAGAGAACAATTGAAAGTGGTTTGGATAGGTTGATAATTTCAATTGATGGAACTACACAAGATGTGTACCAGCAATACAGAGTCGGCGGCACTTTATCGAAAGTAATAGAAGGAGCAAAAAATATTGTGAAATGGAAAAAGGAATTGAAAAGTAAAAAGCCGTTTGTAGTTTTTCAGTTTCTGGTAGTAAAACCAAATGAACATCAGATAGAAGATGTAAAAAAACTTGCTAAAGAAGTAGGTGTTGATGATATTTGGTTTAAAACAGCGCAGATTTACGATTATGAAAATGATCCTAACCAACTGATTCCAACAATTGATAAATACAGCCGTTATAAGAAAACTGAAACCGGCCATCAATTTAAAGGGAAGCTACAAAATCATTGTTGGCGGTTATGGCATGATCCTGTAATTACATGGGATGGATTAGTAGCTCCTTGTTGTTTTGATAAAGATGCACAACATCAGTTGGGAGATTTAAAGAAAAAATCCTTTAAAGAAATCTGGAAAAACGGAGAATACAGTAAATTCAGAAAGAAAATTACAGAAGGAAGAAAGAATATTGACATTTGTGCCAATTGTTCCGAAGGCACTAAAGTCTGGAGTAATGATTAATAATTAAAAATTTTGCATGAACCTTCCATCACACCTTTCTACTCGCATTCAATACCAGCACAAAGCTTTGGTAGATTTAATTGATGGCCTTTCTATTGAAATGGTAAGGCGCCAAGTGCTGCCAGGCAAGTGGTCTATTTTTGAAAACATAGTTCACTTGCAAACCTATCAGCATTTTTTTCTTAGTCGTATAAAGCAATTATTGGAAACAGAAAACCCGGTTTTTGAAAGATATACTGCTGAAGCAGATCCTTTATTTCTAGATAATTGCGGAAAAACTACAAGGGAAATAATGCATGATATGATTACTGTAAGAAAAGAAATGGCCGCCGCTATGCTTGCTTATCCCGAATCTTTTTTTAGTCGGAAAGCAACGCATCCTGTATTTGGGACAATGACATTGCTGCAATGGATTAATTTCTTTTTACTGCACGAAGCACACCATCTGTTTGCAATTTTTAAATTAAAGGTTGCGTTGCAGAAAGCTATTTCTGAGTAAAACTTGTAAAGTTTTCAATCAGTTTGAATAATAACTCACCACTTTTTCACTTCATCATATAGCAAAGTATAAAAAGAAGTAAAACCTTCGAAAAAGCTGCGGATTGATTCTGAAATCAATTTCATATTTAATGGGTTTAAGGATGGTATTGCAAATCAAATGGTTTAATTGATTTACGGCAATACCACAAAGAGGGATTTTTCAGCACCAATGCTGCGGTAGGAATGTTAATAAATGGGTAACTATTTCAGGAACGATAATCTTTTAAGATGTCAATGTTGTAACATTAATTTTGTTGTTTAACCTGAAAATTTTTACATTTACTTGATTATGGGAATAGAGGAAGATATACAACAGCATAAGTTTCGAAATCCGCATCAGAAGGCAGCGATTAACCTGCTTTATACTTTTTCGTGGATAAGAGATAAGACAAAAGCTGTTTTTGATGCAGAAGATATTACCCCGCAGCAATTCAATATTCTGAGAATATTAAGAGGCAGTTTCCCTCAACCACTTTCTACATTGCAAATAAGGGAACGAATGCTTGAAAAAATGAGTGATACCAGCCGTATAGTAGATCGTCTTATTGCAAAAGGATTAGTCAAGAAATTAACCTGTAAGAACGATCGCCGCTTGGTCGATGTAATTATTACAGATAAAGGGAAAAAAATGCTGGAAAGATTGGATGAAAAGCAAGATGAAATTGATGGAGTGCTTGGTAACCTTTCAGAAAAAGATGCTAATATCTTAAGCGATTTGCTTGATAAGATTCGGAATAGCAACGAATAATGTATTTTTGCCATCCTGATTACATCACAGCGAATCCGAAAATATGAAGAAAAAATCCCTTTGGTTCTTACCCATTCTATTTTTATTTCAGTTTGTAACAGCCCAGCCTAAGTATGAATTTCGTGGCGTATGGATAGCCACTGTCAATAATATTGACTGGCCTACATATGGTGTATGGGATAGCGAAAAGCAAAAAGCAGAATACATTCAGATGATTGAAAAACATCAGAAGAATGGGATGAATGCAATGATTGTTCAGATAAGGCCATCTGCCGATGCATTTTATCCTTCTGAACTGGAGCCTTGGAGCGAATGGCTTACAGGTACGCAGGGTAAAGCTCCAGTGCCTTATTATGATCCACTGAAGTTCATGATCGAGGAAACACACAAAAGAGGAATGGAGTTTCATGCTTGGTTAAATCCTTATCGAGCTGTTTTCAATACCAGTACTTCTTCTATTAGTGCCGATCATATTACTCGCAAACACCCTGAATGGTTTTTAACCTATGGCGATAAAAAATATTTTGACCCGGGAAATAAAGAAGCACAAAAATTTGTGGTGAGTGTAGTAAGAGATATAGTAAAGCGGTATGATGTAGATGCCATTCATATGGATGATTATTTTTATCCGTATCGTATTCCCGGAAAAGAGTTTCCAGATGCTGCAACGTATAAATCTTCCGGAAGTAAACTAAGTAAAGATGATTGGCGACGTAGCAATACAGATTCAATTATCGAAGCAATTAGTATTGCTATCAAACAAGAAAAAAGATTTTGCCGTTTTGGTATTTCGCCTTTCAGTGTATGGCGCAATAAGGATAAAGACCCGAGAGGAAGTGACAGCCAGGGCGGACAAACAAACTACGATGATTTGTATGCAGACATTTTACTGTGGATGCAAAAAAGGTGGATTGATTATGTAACGCCGCAATTATATTTCTACATCGGACACCCAAAAGTGGATTATGCAAAAATGCTTGATTGGTGGAGCCGCAATAGTTATGGCCGTCATATTTATATTGGTCATGGAATTTATAGAGCCAGCGGAAATGAAAAAGACTGGACAAATCCTCAGGAACTTCCGAATCAGATAAAAATGTTACGCCGTAATCCTAATGTGCAGGGCAGTATTTACTTCAGCAGCAAATCTTTTGACAAAAATCCTAACGGTTGGAACGACAGCTTGCAGAATACATATTATAAATACCCGGCTTTGTTACCTCCAATGCGTTGGATAGATAAAGAAAAGCCGTGGCCGCCGATTGTAGAAAGAACTATTACCAACGATTCAATAATTGAACTCACTGTAAAGCCCGACCCTAGAAATCTGATTGAGATAAAATATTATGTGGTATATCAGTATGCTGCAAATTCTGAAAGTGAAACCTTTGGCAATATTCCTAAATATATTTCTCAGTTTGTAGTAAAACCAGAAGGGTTTGTTTTAAAAGAAGCATTGTCTTCTAAAAACTATTCATACCGTTATCTTATTACAGCTGTAGGAAAGAATAACAACGAAAGCGATTTGAGCGAAATAGCGATACTGGTTCAGCCGGGTGGTAAGTGGGGGTTTTATAAGCCGTAACCTCCTATCTACTAAAAGAGGATTATAATAAGACTCGTTTTATCTTTGTAATGTTTTACAACATACATGAATAGTATTAATTACTAATTCCTAATTATTCATTATTAATTAGCTAGCTATGCCCGGTTTTGAACTTTGGAGCGATAAAGAAAGAAAAGAAGTAAACGATGTATTAGAAACAGGCATTCTAATGCGATATGGCTTTGATGGTCCAAGAAAAGGAATCTGGAAAAGCAAAGAACTAGAAGAAGCCATTTGCAAAAGATTTGGTTGCCATTATGCACAACTAACTTCCAGCGGAACAGCTGCATTAACAACGGCCATGAGTGCACTGGGCATTGGTTATGGCGATGAAGTAATTACTCCGTCTTTTACATTCGTTGCAAGCTTTGAAGCAATACTTAGTGTAGGCGCAGTTCCTGTGCTGGTAGATATAGATGAAACATTAACTCTGGCTCCCGATGCAGTGAGGAAAGCCATTACTCCCAAAACAAAAGCAATAATGCCAGTGCATATGTGCGGCAGCATGGCAGATATGGATGCATTACTTGATATTTGTAAAGAACATAATTTGATTTTGTTGGAAGATGCTTGCCAGAGTATTGGTGGAACTTACAAAGGAAAATCATTAGGCACCATTGGTGATGCAGGAACTTTCTCTTTCGACTTTGTAAAAACAATGACCTGTGCCGAAGGTGGTGTGGTAATGATGAAGAATAAAGAGTTGTACGAAAAATGCGATGGTTACACCGATCATGGGCATGACCACAAAGGTGCAGACCGTGGTGCAGATCTTCACCCTTTTATCGGTTATAATTATAGAATATCTGAACTACATTCCGCAGTTGGCCTGGCTCAAATTCAACGAGTAGATGAATTTCTTGCTATTCAGAAAAAAAATCATGGAATATTAAAAAATTTGCTGGCACAAGTGCCGGGTGTTTCATTCCGACATGTTCCCGATCCAGCAGGAGACAGTTGCAGTTTTGTAAGCTGGTTTTTGCCAACCAAAGAAGCTACAATTGCTGTTGTCAATGAAATGAAAGCACAAGGGATTCTAGCTGGAAACTTTTATTGGTTCGATAATAACTGGCACTATATCCGCAAATGGGATCATCTTAAAAATGCTACAACATTAAATTCATTACATCCGGAGTTGAAAGCAAGAGTGATGGAGCAGGCTAATAAAGATTTTTCAGCAAGTGATGAAGTAATGGGCCGTTGTATTTCTACAGCTATAAGTTTGTTATGGACAGAAGAACAGATTAAAGAAAAAGGTGAAAAAATGGTGGATGTAATTCAGAAAGTATTGAATGAGCAAACAATTGCTAATTAATTTCTATCTAGGTTTAATTGCATTTGGTTTTCCTTCCATCCAGTTTACATAATCTAATGAACCAAGACGAAAGCGAATGGGAACGTTAGTTATTTTATCCAGTTGCAATTCTTTTTTGCAAAAAAATCCGAGATTGTCATCATATCGCCATTTTGCTGAAAACTCCTGAAGACTAAATTTTTGTGGGTGTTGAAAATCCTTCTCGACAAGGCAATTAAAAACATTGTCGGATTGTTTGAATTTTTTAGAGCCAAGGACAAACTTTTCTTTACTTATTGCTATTTTTTTAATAGAAACCTGCCCCAAAATATCTCCCTGAAACATTAACAGGAACACAACAAGAAAACCACATAGTCGTTGTACCATCTTTTGTTTTTTTCTACTTAAATTTACGGCATTATTT
>Ga0138256_10000462_pt1 | contig 44483 bp, 47 predicted proteins | sample KNB2016incub_MG_FD_105486 | JGI IMG/M metagenome (GOLD analysis project Ga0138256, IMG submission 105486) | Active sludge microbial communities from wastewater in Klosterneuburg, Austria - KNB2014incub_MG | ecosystem: Engineered > WWTP > Activated sludge > Unclassified | place: Austria... | reverse complement strand
ATCCAAGGCTGGCCCCTCGTCCTCAATCAGCTCGCCATCCGCTTCGATGACCGCCTCCCCCTCTGACCTGCGGCCGGCTGGTTACACAAGATTCCCAACGCACCCACATTTGACCCGATGAGTTATGACAATGACAATAATGTAGGACTACCAGGAACGGCATTGCCCGTACCGCATTCTAGACAATTCATAATTCCAACCAGGCCGCCGACTCTAATTCCCGGCGCACCAACTCCTACGCCAAAGCCAATGCCAACTCCGGTAGCTTCGATCCCGGCAGCAACTCCTGGTCTTCACGGGTCTGTGCAACTTCTAGTTGACGGAGGGTTCGAAGACTGCGGCAATAAGGCAATGAGTGACATCGTATTCGTTCTTGATGTCTCTGGATCGATTTCCGATACAGAACTTGAAAAAGCAAAGTACGCAGCGCAGGCGTTTCTTGGTGCGTCGCCTTCGGTTGACGACATTCAATTCGCAGTGATTTTCTTTGGAAGTGAGGCGCACATTGTGCAACCATTGACGGATGACAAGTCGTTGGTTTCTGCGGCAATAGCGAGCATTAGTCGCACGGCGGAGTCAACATTCATCGGCAGCGGATTGCAGGCCGCGACAAATATACTACTCGCTGGACGATTGGATGCCAAGAAAATTATAGTGCTGTTTTCAGACGGGGGCGATCCAGACGCGAGTGTCGAGGCACAGACAATTCTGATCGCAGACGCGGCGAAATTTGAGCATGGGATCAAGATCATCTGCATGCACGTTCAATCCTCCTCCAGTGATCGCAATCATCTATCTGATATTAGTACCATTCGAATGATGGACGGGAACAGGTATGAAACAGTCTTTGATGTACCTTCCGATACGGAAGCGGCACAGGTCATGCTTGATATATACAACGCTGAGGTACCTACCGGGTGCCCAGATCCCATGGATGAAGACACACTACAATGCTTTGGCGCCGAGCCAATTGTCATCGACCTTAGTACGGGATCGCGCATGGGAGTACCGATAGCGCCCGGACTAAGTGATAGCAGGTGGAAGGAGTCGCGAACTGGAATCTCTTCCATTGTAAGGCAACCAGAAGCGGGATGGTTCACCCTTCCTGGTACTGGTTGGATACAGGCAGACTGCGACGCTACGAATGGTTGTACGGATGACGTAACGACCTTCAAGACATCGTTTTATCTGCCTCCATTGCCAGAAGGGGGCGAAGGTATCGCTAGGATAGACTGGACGGTTCTCGCGCATAGCATTGAACCGAAACATGGGGATTTGAGGTGGAATTCCAATTTGGGCACATTTGGGCGACAGATCGGTCCCATCTTGCCTTATGAAGCGCCCCCCTCCAACTCGCGAGGGCTTATAGCAGGACAGATGAATGAACTCGCAGTCACGGTTCGCGGGGCATCAGACCTGGCTCTAGACGTAAAGGGGTCAGTACAATATTGTGCCGCCCGCGTTACCAATGAGCTGGTTTTGCCGATGTGTGTGCGTTGCGGTCCTCCTGCCCTGCAATTCGCTTCCGGACAGAACCTAAATTGGTCTGACTATCCAATAGGCTGGGATATTGACCTCAGCACATTTCCTGCAGCCGAGCAACAGGAATGGGAACAGGCGGCGATTGATGCCGCGGCAGTATGGAATGCTCAAATGCCTATTACAGTGTTTCAGCGATCGGCGTCATCAAACACCAGTGTCAACATTAGAGGGATCCGCAAGCACGACAACTATTTCCTTGACATGTTTTATGACAATAATCCATATAGGGTGTCATTTGTGCATCATGGACTCGGAATATTGCAATCTCCACTCAATATATCGTGCCTTGGAAGGCGCTACGCGCGCCTCCCGGTGTATGTCATGCTGGATCGCGCCACCTTTACGGACGACACGTGTAATCCTTACAACATGGATGTTAGAGATTGGTCGAATATGCTGGTTCCAAGGCGATACATGCTCGTCCATGAATTGGGCCTAGTGTTGGGATTGGACGAGTATTTCGGAACGCCGATGTGGCCTGGTCTCGATAGAGCTGATGATGATGGTATCTTCGATGGCCGTGGCTGCCTCACAGCAGCCGACGCTGCTGACTTCAATCGACGCATCAGAATGTCGATGCTGTGTCTACTTCGGAACTCGATTTCTCCGTGAGTGTGGGGCGTGGTTTGCATTGCGCATCCACCGACTTCATGCCTTAGTAGCGAAGGAGATGGAAATGAGGCGAACGACGGTGACTCTTACGAAGCGAGTCAGGATGACCGCTATCCATTTTTGTGCAGTGACTCTCATCGCTGCAGTTGGAGCATGTAATCGAGATCCAGGCGCGATCTCGACTCAATCTCATGACGGGGCATGGAATTCGACGGACGATTCTCACGTTGCCGGACGTGAGTATGGGAGCGCGGTAAAGTCAATGCTCGGCTCTGACAGACTCATCAGCGTGGAAGAGTCTGTAGAGATGTTTGATACAGTGGTCGAAGTTGAGATAGAGGCCTTCGACGATGTTCGATTTAATACGGCTAGCGGAGAGATTCCATCCGGCACACCTGTTACGCTTCAAGACGATATGGCGTACGCGAGGTTTTGGCCTGTGAGATTGTCAGTGTTGCAATATTTCAAGACCAGCGATCCAACAATCGATGCGTTTGTGATCGCAGACCTCGCCGACACCGAGACTGATAATAACGACAATCCGCACATTGGGGATGTAGGTGCTCGAGGGATTGCGTTCTTGGAGAGCGTCAATCCTGCGGAGGGCAATCTGGCAACCGATCCAACGTACATTCTGCTTCACTCTCTGTCTGAGAGTCTCTCTACAGAGCAGAGAAGTTACTCCGTTGCACTGGTAGGGAAATGGTACGCATATGCTGGAAATGAAATTGTTGATACGTCGAGCAGTGAAGTCTCTGACAGGGAGACAACGATTGAGCGCATTCAAACAGCAGTGCCTTAGCGGAAACTTTCTGTCACATGCGTAATGCGCTGGAGATGATTTGGATACGGCTCTGAGGTTGACCCATTGTCATCCCCTTTTGGTTCAGAGTGCATGCTCCTGGAGCGCACGACGCTGTGCCTGCTTCGCCAGGGACACGTAGAGCGCCGTCGTCGCCAGATCTGCATGCCCCAGCGTCTCCTGCATCGTCTTGAGGTCGGTTCCGCGGGCGATATGATGGGTGGCCATCGTGTGACGCAGGCTGTGGACTGAGGCACCGGAGATCTTCGCGATCGCCAGGTGCTTTGCCACCGTGTCTTGGATCGCGCGCTTGGAGAGCGGCAAGCCATATTTGGAGACAAAGACGGCGTCGCACCCCGGTGCCCGCTTGTGCCTCGAGCTCTTCCACGTCTTTAGAACCCGGCATGCCTTGTAGTTCAGCGGAATCAAAACGACCTTCCCGCCCTTTCGGGTGATCCGAGCATACCCGACGTTGTCGGGCTCAGGCGTCACCTTCGCCGGCAGCTCCACATCAGACCACGTCAGGCCAGCCGCCTCAGAGAGCCGCATCCCTGTCTGCAGGATGAGTTCGATGAGCGCGGCATCCCGCGGGTTGTGGGAGCAGGTGCGCAGGAGTTCCTTGTACTCGACCTCACTCAGGAACCGAGGCTCCCTCTTCGGGATCCGCGGCGGGATGAGCCGGGCGGCGATGTTCTCGGCCGAGACGCCATGGTCGTGCAGGAAGCGGAAGAAGCTCTTCAGCGTCTGTGCCTTCCGGTTCGTAGAGCTCGCCTTGAGCCCGCGACCGTCCAGGTGGGCGAGATAGGCCTCGAGGTGCCGTAGCGAGACCTCGCCAAGCTGTGAGAGCCCACGATTCGTCAGGAACCGCGCGAACTCAGCCAAATCGTTGCCGTATTCAACCCTCGTGCGCACAGAGAGCCCTCGCGCCGGCATGCCCACGACAGAGTAGAGCCGAATGGCCTCCTCCATCGTCTGGGCGGCGAACTGTAAATCGTGGTCGTTGGTGGACATAGTCGGTGCTTGTTCAGCGGGCCGTGGCACGGTGTTTCGAAGCCCGCGCCGGGTCTCAAAGAGACCTGCGTCTAACGACCCCGTTAGGCGCACTTAGTTGGCGGCAAACAGCCTTGAATCGCCTCCCTGCCGCGTCTAATACAGCATTAGACGCACTTGGACAGTGTAGCAGGCTCGATGGGGGATTTCAATACTCCTCGGGACGGTTCCCTTGGCAGTCGAAATTGCAGGACTGCTCAAGCCAACTACGACTCCCTGCGGTTGCCGCTTTCGGCTCGTGAGCGCTTGATCTGATCTATGGGAGGTGATCAAGAGATTTGACGACAAAGTCCTCATATCTTGGTGGGGTCAGGCTGATAGCTCCGGCGTCATAAAAACACGCAGCCAGGGCTACGTGTCCCCCTTGTTGTGTTATCTCCGGAATTGCAACTGTTCCGGCGTATCGATTGTCCAAAAAGAGGAAGGTGACATCGTCGACGACAACGATCGAGAAATCAATGCAATCACCAGATAAGAGATTGAGGCCATCCATCACCCCCGCTCCAATGAGTTGTTCGGTGTCAACGGTCTTTGAGTAGCTCACAGTCCAATGTCCATTCCCTTCAACGGTCAGTCGGTAATATGGATCTTTACCCGGCTGCCCCGCTCTATAGTAAACGCCATAACTGCATGTTTGAGTCTTGGTGGACCAACAGAAACGAGAAGACAGGATAAAGTCTCGGACGTTGATAAACGCTCTAGCCACGGGCACGTGGCCAGGCGGTGGAAATAGGTCGCCCATTTCGGGCCCATACACGGGCAGGGCTATCTTGGCCGCGGCGGTAGCAGTGGCAACGGCGACATCGGCAGCTGAGACAAGAACTGCATCAGTACGTGAGTGTCCCTGCCCAGGTACGGGTTCGGCCAGAGACTCTGCTGCGTTGGCTGATGAGCCTCCTTCTGGCGAGGAAGACATGCTGAGAGTCGGAGCTACTGCTGGAGTTGCGGCAGCCGTCACTGGATTTGGCGCAGTGGGTTTGATCTCGGTGGATCGGAGCAGGAACACTCCCCCAATAAGAGCAGCCGCAATGGTGGCCATACCCGTTATCACTGCCGCAATTCTATCCTCCGAGGACAGTATTCGTCGATGCATGATTCCTCTGGGTGGCTACTCAGGTACAGCCGGCCGGTTGCTTACCCGATGGATCGCGGCAGTATAGACTGTAGGACTTGACCGCGCAAGGGGATCCGTCGGCCGAGACTGCCAATCTGAGAGTCGCCCCGTCAGCGATACGGCGGATAGCGTCGAGGAAATGGCAACATAGTCCTCGGCGAGCCGCTCCGCGATTCACCTCCATGTCGCGCTTAATCGGTGATTCGACGAGCCGAGTTCGTCATGGAAGCGAGGCCGGAAATTCGTACACGAGTCGAAGGAGCATGTCGGTGAAGAGCAGTAGTCGTTCGGCGTCAGGTCGCGTCATGAGCGCAATTTCGTGATTGGCGTCATTTCCCTTGCTCCTAATGTGATCTACCCATTTCTTTCCGTCGGGCGTGATATATCCGTTGCTGCTAAGATAGTCAACGTAATGCAAGAAGCTCTGATTATGATCGGCGCCTTTGTCTACGGCAATGTGCATGAGTATCTTTCTGCAGGCCATTACAGATGCGGTGAAAGCCCCCGCGCTGGCTGAGCGCCGCGACTCTTCGTATAGGGCTTGTACATCATCTGGGAGATGCTCAATTGCTCTGCCGGGAATTGGACCCGGGCTTTGAGTCTCGTCTTGAAAGAATGTCGGCCTATCACAGTGCTGACATATATAGACGATAGGCTGACCCAAGGAGGTGTCGCCTTCGTGGTATCCTTCTTTCGAGCCAACATCGCGACCACAATACCCACACCGAAAGGCCCGTGGGGGAAGTATCTCGACATTTCTCCATGCACCCATACTGCTTACCCTTAGAATGGTCGTGGGACATGAGTTCGTCTTGAACCGCGCCTAACACGGAATTAGGCGCACGTCGCGAAAGCTTAGAACCCAAACAGTAATCGAAGTGTGTGAGGAGACAAAGTGATGATTCTCAGATCTGCTACGACTCCCAGTGCATCATGAAGAAGATCAAGGTGATGTTTGAGGCTATCCAATATGGTGAAGGCCTCAAGGGAGAGTATTTGAAGTTCGGCGTCATCGCGTAATAATCCGATGTCGGCAATCTTTTGCGCTAACTGACCTATGTTATTCTCCACCTCATCGATTGACTCTAGATAGCTCGACCATTTCTCCATCATAAAGTCAAATGTCTGTTCTCGCGCCGCAATGTTCAACAAGAGTTGCGATTTCAGTGTTTCGTCCATGTCTGGTCTGGCATCAATGTTGCGACGATGCTCGATTTGCTTGGCTCGCAGGAGTTCAATGTTAATTTTCTGTTGTTCGTATATGTCTCGCACTTCTGAAACGCCTGCCAGGCGGAAATCGTTGTAATATCGAATGGCATACTCGCACACTTCGTAGACAATGATGGCGTTAAGAAGCAAGTTGAGACGGCGCCTGCCCTCCGGAAGAGCCGCGCTTTCAAGTTCGTCGATAACACGATTGTTGAGTTCGGAAAACGCCTGCATTGTCATGGAGAACGACTGAATTGATAGTCTTACCTTTCCGTCTGCGGATATGAGATTCTCAACCTCGCCAAATTTAGTTGGATTTAGAGTTGCTCTGTTAATCGCTGCTCGTTCTAGGTTGTCGGATAGAGCCTTCCGCCTAGTAGTTTCGACACGGGAGGCTGAGACGGAAATCGCCGTTCGCATGGTCTCCTGAAGCGTACCAATTCGCAATCTCTCGCGCCTTGGAATTTGAGCGCAGTCCGCAGCATGTACAGTTAATATGTCGATATCACTAGGTATCGCATATGATCCACGGACGCGAAGGACTAACGTGGTGTGATTGTCGAGAACTACTCGCAATTGAGAAAGGAGTTGATTCGTAGGATCTGGTTCTGTTCTTGGACGACGCCTAGTCCATCTGGAAAAGCGCGAAGGAGATGTGTGTGATGATTGTATCGATTCGAAGAGCAGCTCGATTTCCCCAATTGGAACTTCGATGACTCCCGAATGTTGCCAAGTGATCCGAATTGCCCCTCCTCTAGTAATTGCCTCAACCAGAAGATCGTCGCCCGAAACACGATCTGCAATAATGTCTAGCAGCTGTCGAGCAAGTTCTGCGGATATGACGCCAACAATTCCGCCAGCGATTACGCTCAGCTGGAGACCGACAAGCTGCGAGAGGATATTGATAACACTGTTAGTCGGCCGGTCAGAGTTGCGCATCTGCCCTCTTGGAAGCTCAATGTCGCATCGATCTCATGCTGGGCGCACCTACGAGGCCATCTTCGGCTTCCGGCCGCGCGGCTTGCCCGTGTAGGGGGCCTTCACGATCGGATCCATATCTCGGCCGACAACCTCAAAGATGACCGTCTTGTCGTCCGACCGATGGAACTTGAGCGCGACACCCGCGGCCTGGGCCGCTGCCGTGAGGCGATTCTTGATCGTGATCTTGCTCGTGTCCTCGCCGGCGGTGGTGGCCATTCCTCCTTCGCCAACGGCCAGGCCCTGCAGGACCAGGACGTAGTCGGGGCGGGCGGCGAGCTGCGCTGCGGTGAGCTTGGTGAGCATGAGTGGGATCGCTCCTCGTGTACTTGGTTGGTGCCGGGGCGATCGACAAGGAAGAAGCTGCCCCCGATAGAGGTCACCATTTTGCAGGACTGAGCCGGTCTGTCAAGACGCCTGCCCGCCTTGCGGCGTTCCGGCCCTGCCGGAACGGTCTTGACTGATCCGGCCAGCCTGCCCAACCATTCCTATATCGGGGGGCAGCGACGACCAGGACATACAGTTCTGGCGAACCACGAGGCCGTTGTGGAGCGTCCTGTGCGCTCACGATAGGGGCAATGCTGCCTTTGCCACTTCGGTCTCCTCGGCCGTGGCATAGACTTGCATGGGAAGGTCAGCCAGCCCAAGGAGGCCGCCCGCACCACACACGGAACAGGAGGGGCGCGCAGTCAGGGGCTGATCGGTGTCCATGAGGCGGATGGAGTTGGCGAGACCGTCGTAGTAGATGTAGGTTCGGGGGATCGCGAACTGTGTGAGGAGCCGCGACACTTCCTGGGCGGCGAGCGATGCGAGAATGCCGTTCTGCGGCAGTACGCTGGGTTCTGGAGATAGATCTGTTCCGTCGACATAGCCGAGATGGCGGCGGACCTCACGATCGCCTGCGGGCATCAGGTCAAGGGCGGCTTCGTGAAGGTCGATCCCCTTGTCATAGCATTGAAGGCACGGCGTTGTGCCTGGGTTGACAAAGCGAATCTGCCCCCCCATGTTCGCTACGGTCGCACTGTCATCGATCGTGATGCCGGTGGCGACGTCCAGGTAAGGGATCAGAAAGCGAACCGAGGACTCGTTGAGGAGTAGGCGTGCGCCCTCTCGGTCGACCGCGCCAATGATGAGGTCATGGCGTTCGAGCCGGCTCAAGGTGTCCCGACTGAGGAACTCCGGAATGGGTACAACCTCCGCCTGCTCGCCCCACAGGCGCCGCACGGACGAGGCGACAACGTCCACCTTCATTTGCCCGATATGGCGGGGGTAGAATCCGGGGAGGCGACTTAGGTTGGACTCATCCACGCGATCGCCGTCGAAGAGCGTGAGGCGACGAACTCCGATCCTGGACAGGTACTCGGCGAGGAGAACCCCGAGCCCCCCGAGTCCCACCACGGCTACGCGGGCGCGAGACAGTCGCTTTTGGCCTTGCTCCCCCCACAGGGCAAGCTGTCGGGTGTGCCTGCCCGCCGCCCCATCCTCCTTCAGGGTCGCATCGTCACCCGGGGGAGCGAGGGGCGATCGGATGGCCGCGTCTGCGAATCCGCTCTTATCGGGCCGATAGATGCGAGCCAAGAGCTCGTGGCGGCCCGACACCACGATCATGCCCCAGTCAATCGCAGGAAAGGCGCCGGAGACGACTTTGTCCTGTGTCCAACGCGCGTTCGCCAAGCCGTACTCATCATCGGTGTGCGAAAAGTACAGATCCGTATCCCAGGGGTGACTGTGCATGTCGATGATCGAGAAGGAATTGCGCCGCGCATATTCGAGCGCGCTCACGACATAGTCGCGCCGCAGCTCGACGCGGGTGGCCGATCGATGATCGTATGCATCGCCTGGAGTGACCCATAGCCGGGCGGCGCGGATGGTGTCTCCACGAGAGACGCCGAAGAGAAACGCGTGTGTCTCAACCTCTCTGGTATGAAGGAGGTGACGGAGTGCAGCAGCTCGAAGCGAATCCGGAAGGATGACTTGCATGTGAACCCCTCCTGCGGGGTTAGCCGATGCGCTGAGCAGCGGGGTGCTGTAGTGTTTCGGCCAGGATGGTGACGAGCTTGAAGATATTGTCCGTGTTCGGATCCCAATCAGAGAACGACTTGAAGCACCACCACGCCCATCCCTTTTCTCGCATATCGGACGGATTGTGGGCGCAGTCCCAATGATATTGGCTGTACTCCGATGTGCCCGTGCACTGCAAAGGGTGGCTGTGTCGTGTCACGCCGCCCATAATGTAGATTCCATGACCAGAGGTGAGCCCCGGCGGGATCTGCGGGTACTCAGGCGGGATGCGAAGGAGGACGTGTGAGTACGATGGGCTGTAATCCGAGCCCAAGGGGAAGTCCTCGAGCAGGACATAAGAGTAGTTGGGAGGGTCGGTCACGATATTGACGTCGTCCGGTAAGGCAAGCTTGAGGAGCGCCATTTCCTGCGTCATCCGGGCGACGTTTTGGGCGCCTCGTACATAGCGTGGCACATCGAGATAGATGGGACCGGGCTGCAAGATGTCGGCGTCGTTAAGGCGCTGTACGTTTCCGGAGGACGGATCAATCTCGATCATATCGCGACCGTCCTGTATCCCCCGTTGCCGCTTGAGCGCGCCGACGCTGCTGTAGTTCGGGACGTCTTGCATGGTCGTGGTCAGAAGTTGTGCCATGAGGTTTCTCCGAGTTGTGTGTAGGGGTGGGATTTCGAGCAAGGGTCTCGGCGTCGGCTGGCGCCGACGATGCCGAGGCGGGGGAGTCGCTGCGGTTTGTACGAACCGCCGTGCCGCGGACTGGTAGCTTTCGGGTGATCCGTGTGAAGTTGGGCGGAAGCACTCCTTGATGATCTCGGTAGTTGCCCGGGCGAGCGCCAGCGGGGAATGCTGGCGCTATGGGCGACCGTGTTGGAGACGGGGGCACGCCAGGATTGGGTCGGATCGGGCGAAGGGATCGCATCGGCGGCCATTTGTCGTCCCATAGCACGCTTGTCCCCCGTGACCTGCCTCTGTCCGGTACACTTAGAGGCGCATCCTGCTCCCCGCCCCCGGCGCACTTTCGGACACAAGGGCGCTGAGCCTTGCTGCTTGTTGGCGGCCCGGCTCGTCGACCTCGTCGCCTGACCAACACGGGCGGCGAGGATGAGACGCGAGGGTGGGTGCAGGGGCTAACTCTCCTTCCTACGGCGGCAGATGGCCGGTTCGCCGCACATGATCGAAGACATCGATTAGGCGCCGCCCGTACAGCGCCCGATAGGCCGCATGGAATCCAGCGCCGTAGATCGGATCACGGTTCCGGGCAAGGCTGCGCAGCTGCACTTCGGAGTCCTTGGTGCGTTGTTCCATCAGCCAGGTGAACTTGGCGATCTCGCACAGACCCTCCGAGACTTTGGCGGTCAGCGCAGGGAAGTCGTGGCGATACATGTAGATGTGGCCGAGCTCGTGGGCACAGATCGCAGCGAATTGGGCTCGGGAGAGCCCGTGGAGGATTTGGACGGTAAACCAGGCAGCGGGTCGTCCTTTGATCTCTTGCTCGCGGTAGTGCGCCAGACCCCACGCGTTTCGGATCGTGAGCGGCGGGTCACAGGCCAGATCGTCGCGGTCGCCCAGTTCGAGGCCGATCCACGCGCCGTCTCCCAGATCGAGACCGCCGACGTTCTTCAGGACTCGGCACACCTCTCGCATCACCGGCCGCCCTTGGGCCTCGTGGTCGATCGCCGTCGCCCGGCACCGATGGCACACCACGCGCCCGTCGCCATAGCGAACCCCACCTCCCGTGAGCCGGGAGCAGACGTGGCGGTGGCAGCAGCCGCACTTCGGCAACCCGGCGGCGTGTTCCTGGCAATACGTCTCGCCCCAGCAGTTGCGCCAGACCCTCCCGCGCAGGATTTCTCCCCCGATCGAGCATCGCTCGCCAAATCGCTGGAAGTAATGACGGTCGCAGTACGGCCGGCCCTCATGGGTGTAGTAGTAGCCCGTGATCGGCTCGCCGCCCTCAGCACAGTGGAGCATGGGAATCCCTCACCGCATCAAGGCGACGGGCTCGTCGCCATCGGCCTTGTACCAGATCGGCGCCTGCAGCACGGTCTCCGGCGAGAGCTTCTCCCTCGTCGTGAACCAGTAGCGGCTGCGCCCGCCTTCGGCTTTCGTAACGGCTTGCAGGTTCGACAGGCGCCTGGCGCTCGTCGTCACGGTCAGGACGCGGATGCTCCGGGTTCGATAGCGGGATTCGACCGCCACGGAGTCCAGGTACGCGTTGTACGCCCGGATGTGCCGCTGCCAGCTGCGGCGCGAACGGGATGTGTCGCCCACGATCTCGGTCGCCCGATCCACCTCTATGAAGAAGTGCAGCCACCGCTCCACACCCGTCAGCGGGTCAGGAAGACTGAGCACCAGGTAGGCATCCGGGATCAAGGCCGTCTCGAGCTCGTGTCCCTCGTGATCCGCGATACGGACGCGATCGGAGGCGTGGTTCCGTCTGAGCGTCCGATCGTCGACCCACTGCTTGAGCTCCCACCCTACGCGCGGGGCACCGAGCTTGAAGGCCACGAAGACATCGTTTAGCGCCAGCTGATGGGCCTTGAACGGAGACCACGTCACCCGGTTGGAAGCGGGCGTCCAGTCGATCTCGTCCGGCTCGTAGCCCAGTTCGTCCACGAGGAGCTGGCAGCCGGCCTGGGTCATGAGATAGAGATAGGGCCGCCGGCCTTCGGATAGGGTCTGCGGCTGTTCTTGCCGCTCCAGGAGCCCCGCTTCTACAAGCAGGCGCAGGCGCTGGCGGCAATAGGTGCTGACGGCACCATCCGACTTCCCCCAGAAGAGGGCGGCAATCTGGACAACGCTGAGCACGCGGTGCTCGAGGACGGCCAGAACGATGGCGATGTCCCGCGTCTGCAAACGAAACGACGCCCTAGCCAAGTGGGGGCGTCGTCCAGTCTTCTTCTTCGGATTGTTCGGTGCGGGAGTCCGCAGGACCTTCGGCGACATAGAGTACTTCCTCCATTTTAACAGACCGATAGGCCTCTGTGGGGAGCACATTCAGGGCGGGTGTAGCGACACTGCGTGGCACTCCGACCTGAAGCCCGAGTCGGTGGCGGATGTAGTCCAGTTCCGTCTCGTGATCGCTCGTCCAGGCACCCTCGAGGAGGCGGCTGGTCGAGATTCGGGTGAGGGCGCGACTACTCTTGGTCTTGACCAGAAACTGGAAGGGCTTGAGGCCCATGAGGTCTTGTGCGGCCAGGAGAATCTGCTCCTCCAAGGGCATGTCGACAGGCCGGGTCTCCAGAACCTTCGGGCCGACCGGCCCGTGGCCCCACACGTTTTCTTCGCGCTTCACGCGGTAGGGATCGATCGCGCAGAACTGCTCCGCCAGATACTTGGCCGCAGCGATGTCGGCCGCGACACCGAGGATCTGCGTGCCCATCGTGAGGAGCGTCTTCTGCGTGGTCGGCGAGAGCTGGTGGAGTCCCTGGGTACAGAGAGCCAGATGCAGGCTGTAGTTTCGGCCGATGACGTTGACCAGTTCATCGAGGTCACGGGCGAAGAGGTCTTGACCGGCACTCGACTGGTTCGTGAGTTCGGTCAACTCGTCGACGACGAAGCCCAGCGGCAGGTGTCGCCCGGCTCCTCGGTGCTTGGCGTAGGCAAGGAACCACTCATAGACCCAGCGCGTCTTGAAACGGCGGCTCTCGAGGTTCGTCTCACCACGGAAGTCGAGCAGTACCGTCTTGCGCCCCGCCACCACCTCGCTCAAGTCAATGCCCGGCTCGGTGGTCGCAAACATGTCACGGAGCACAGGATCGAGGGCAAACGGAGCGATCTTCACGAGAAACGATCGCGTCAGCGCCAGGCGCTCGGACTGTCTCTGAGGTAATCCTCGTACGTCGGCGACCGCTGCCTCAAGTTCGGGGAAGCACCGGACCGCCTCGCGCAATCGGTCGTCCCAGTCTTCTGGGCTCCGAAGTAGCTCCGCCGCCGCCGTCGCCGGCAGTCCTAGGGCGGCGAGGATCATGAGGATTGGCCGGCCGACGTGAACCAATGCGTTCCAGCCCTGGATGCTCGCGCTGTCCAGTGCCGGGTCGATTTTGTGCAATGCCTCGAGGAAGCGATCGGCGATGTCTCGCAGGCTGTCACCGGGCAAGCGGTAGAGCAGTGGAAACGGAACCGTGCGTTCCCCGCGGCCGGACATGTCGACATAGACGATCCGCGACCAGAGCTCGCCCTGGACTTCAGGCGGTAGGAGTGCGATCTGGAGCAGCAGGTTGTCCACGGTCGGCCCATGCGGGTCGAGGACGACCTGCGGCCCGCGGCGCATGAGGGTCTGGAAGCACAAACCACCCCCCAGGAGCCGAGATTTCCCCGCCCCCCGGCCTGCTAGGATGCCCACCCCGCCATCTCGGTCGGCGTCCGGAATGACCAGCCGATTGCGGGCGGCGGAGGCAGGCAGGAGAATCGGCGCAAGGCTCCGCCCGGAGAGCCGACCGGTCGAACGGGGCCGCCTCACGGATCGACCTCCGGATCTTCGTCGCCGAGGAATAGAACCGTAAGCCGCGTCGGGGGATCCTTGGGCGGGGAGGATTTGGGCGGGTGAAGGATATCGGGCGGCGCGAGGGCGATTTCTCGCTCGTAGATTTCGGCGTTTGCCGCCTCAAAGACCGAGAACACGCACGGATGGTCGGTCTTGCGCGAGTCGCTGTGTCGATGCTCCGGCGGCAGCCGGTTGTGGATCTGGAAGAACCGGTCGTGGATGAAGATCTTGAGTTGGTTCAGCATGGTGATGTCTGCGGCAGCGAGGTGCTTCTGGAAGACCCCGTCGATCCACGCCTGGAAGGTCACGGCGTACTCGCACGGCATCTGATGCTCGAGCGGCTTGTTGGGGTCGAACGTGTAGGCGCGGGAAGCCATGATCCGATCGAATGAGTCGCTCATCGCTGCGCCTCCCCAGTGATCCCGATGAGGATGCGGGTGAACAGGCCCGGCTGCGTGGGCGGTACGGGCGGGAGATAGAGGGTTCTGTCAATCTCTCGGAGAATGCCGCCGGCGCCGAGGCGCAAGGCCTTCATCACGATGTCGTACAGGTCGGCCATGAGGTCGACGTTGAACTGGCGAAACATCTCGTCGTAAGGGGGGCCGTACTCGGTCGTCGGGTCAATCTTCACCATGATGTCTATCGCCTCCTTTACCGTGATCTTCGTTTCTCGGTAGAGCTGAATCACGAGCTGGGTGCCGTAGAACGCCTTGGCTTGTTGCGCCTGCATTACAGCCGTCTGCAGTCCGTACTCGGCCCAGGCCCGTTCGAACTGCGGATCGGTGGCCGTGATCGACTGAGCACGAGGTGTTCTGAGCAAGTCACTCATCGGTCTACCATCCCCTGTAACTGCGGTACGCAGCCTCGAGTGCTGCGCGAGTCGCGTGATCGATCGCCGCCTTTGCGGCCGCGGTCGCCTCGTCGAGTCGGGCTCGAAAATGACGCTTCCGGCGAACACGACTGAGCACCAGCCATCCGCCCATAAGAACCAGGAGGAGCGGAAGTGCGGACCAGACGCTGCCCTCGCTGGCGACCGCCCGCGCCGTGGATTCGGCAGGCTGCGGGACGGGAACCCCCACCGTTCGTTGCAGAGCATCGGAACCGGAGCGGGCGAGGGACATCGTCCGGAATGGGAGCATCTCGCCGGTGGCGGCAACGAAGACAAGCGAGACCGCGAGGCTGTCGGACATGGAAGCCCTAGCCCGGCCGGAAGCGGAACGGGCCGCGCCCGTCTCGGCCGACGTCTTCGAGAATCGACAGGAGCTGCTGGCCATGACCCGCATTCGCTGACCGAAACTGACGGTGGAGATCGGCCTCTAACTGCTCGTAGAACTCGAGGCGGGACGGGGTGAGGGACCCGAGCGCGGCCTCTGCCCGCATCAGCCAGCTGATCCGGTCGTGGGCGAAGGCGGCCTGCATCGCTGTGTGGATCGTGAGGTCTCCGGCCCGGCCGACCACTTCACGCGCGACGATGCCAGTGTTTTCCATCCGCTCGATCCGCCGGGCGAGATCGCGGTGAAGGGCCCCGGCATTGGCCGCCATTGGGCGATGGGACACCCGGGAGAGTGGATTCATGGCATTGCCTCCAATGCTCATCGGCGCGCAGCGAAGAAGTTGATGGCGACCTTAGCCGCGCCTGATCCAGCGAATGAGTGCGTGCGTGACGACGCCTCCGAGACCAAGCCTACCGGCTGGTTTCCGCTTTTGGAAGGGCCTTTGTGGCAGGAAAGCGGAAATGGGAGCGGGAATGGAAAGGCGCCATGCCGATCGTCCGCTACACTGGCCGGCGCAAGGAGGCCGTCATGCTCGAATGGGCAATTTCCAAGGACGCGGTTCGCCTCGCTCTACGACACGTGCATACGCGTGGGACCGTCTACGCCACCTCGCCGCTTCTCAACGCCGACTTTCTCCATGCGTACATGGTCTCGAAGGGCCAAGGGACAAGCTGGACGCAGGCGAAAGCACGCAGTGAGGCACTGGCCGGACTTCTCCGTGATCGGATCCAAGCCGAGATGACTCGCCTGGATCCCGGCTTTGCCGGGAGCGATTCGACACCCCCGGCTATGCGCGAAGAGCGAATTGATCAGATGGTCAAAGGGGCCGCGGAGAACCCGGACGTGCGCATGTGGGTCGTGGCCTTTCTCTGGACGCTCGCGGGCGCCAAGCTTCCGCAGGGGAGGATCGCTAACCGCTTGGGTGTCACGACGCGTACCGTGCGGAGTGATCTGACAAGCGTGCATGTGGCTCTGGCGAAGATGCTCCTCGAGGAGGAGGAACGTGCTCGGTCGGCTCGCCCGGCAGAGGAAGGCGAGCCCCCGAGGGTGGCGGACCGGAGCGACGGACCACCCTACCTCTCCGTTGACGAGACCGATCGGACGCGCCACTGTCTCCGCACGCTTGGAGCGTTTGTCCGAACCGGAATAGGGCCTCGGCCAGGCCTAGACACGCTTGCGACCGTCCGTACGGCGTCGCCGCGCGATCTGGATGACTACTGCCTATCGCGAATCGCCGAGTGGATGGAGCCCGATCACCAGTTCGATCAGCGGTTTGTCCCGTTGTCGCTCAGGCTTTGGCAGGACCAAGTGGGGGTGCCGGGCAAGTCGCTCGCGACCAAAACCGCGACCCTATTTCCATCCGTCCAAGCTGCCCTCGACGCCTTGGGTGGCCGGCTGATAGCCATCGTGGGAATCCCCGGCGCCGGCAAGTCGGCGGAGCTGGGCCACCTCGAGTGGAGTGCCGCTCGAGCACGCGTCCAAGAAAGTAGCGGGCCCCTACCCGTCTATGTTCGGCTCGACCGCTACGGCGAATCGTCTGGGACACCCCTGGCCTGGCTTCGTTCGCACTGGGCGAGCCTTCACCCGCACTTGCCTCCGTTCGCCGATCTCTATACGTCGGGGAAGCTCCTCCTTCTCTTGGACGGCCTCAACGAAATGCGGCATGCCGATGCGGAGAGCTACAGCCGGCAAGTGGCGGCCTGGAAAAGGGCCGCGCGCCGGATTCTGGCGGCGCACAAGGACAATCGGATCGTCGTCAGCTGCCGGACAATGGACTACACGACGCCCCTCTCCTCGCCTAAGTTGCGCGTTCCTCGGCTCGAGATCCAACCCCTTGATCAGGACCGGATTGGTCTGTTCTTGACGGCCTATGCTCCCCAAAAGGCCGCGGCCCTTCGCAGGACATTCGAACGGTTCCAGCAGAGAGACGCACTATCGGTTCCGTACTACTTGAAACTGCTGATTGAGCAGGCACAAAGCCCCGGATTCCTGTCTACGACTCGGGTTGGCATCCTAACCGGCATTGTGCGCAGCCGGCTGAGGAGAGAGATCGAGGCCGACAACGTGCTTTTCCTGCCGAGCCCGGTGCTGTCGGAGCGGGATCGCTGGCGAATGATGCAGGTGACGCGCTGGCGCTCGGACTGGGAACTCCCCGAGGATGGGACGCTGTTTCCGGCGCTCTCTCGCCTCGCGAGCACGCTCCAGGAACTGCAGCCACCAGGCGGAGACGCCGAGCGAGACCTTGGCTATCGCCAAACGATCGACGCGTTGGGACCATTCCAGCCGAAGATCGTTCTGGCCATCGGTAAGACGCTGGGTATCCTCACGGACAATCCCGTTCAGGACGCAGTGTCGTTCTCCCACCAGCAGATGCGCGAGTACTTCACGGCGCGACTGCTCGCGCAGGCGCCGTCCCCCGAGCTCGTGAGGAGGCCATGGCAAGCACAGCGGCAGGATCCGCCGCTGGCCGCTCTCCTGGAGCGCCTGCATCCGGACGAGACACTGCCCGGCCTCCCACAAACGGGTTGGGAGGAACCGACGCTTCTTGCCAGCGAGATGGCCTTAGATCCCGACGGGTTCGTCCAGGGTCTGATGGTGCACAACCTGAGCCTGGCGGGCGCCTGCGGAGTGGTGTTGCGTTCGCAGTCGCGCCTGTCCGAAGACGTGGCGAACCGGCTGCGAAGCGATCTGGAAGACCGGAGCCGCAACCCTGAAGCGGACCTCCGCGATCGCATTGTCTGTGCCCGCACCTTGGCGGAGCTGGGTGACCCCCGGTTCCCTCGGATGTCCGATCCGGGAGGAGACTATCTCCTGCCGCCGATGGTCGAGATCGAAGGCGGCGTGTATCCGATCGGCGAGGACGAGCCGATCGAGAGCACCGGCGCCGTCAGCCGAGGACACATGCCGCGCCACGATTTCCCCGTCGCCCCATTCTCGATCGGCAAGTTCCCCGTCACCAACGCCGAGTTCGCTCTCTTCATGAAGGCTGGCGGCTACGACGACCCACAGTGGTGGGACGATACGGCGGCCTCTATCGCCTGGCAGAGAGGCGAAGGCACGGGTGCCATGCTTCGCGAAAGCCAGACGGACGCCGTGGCGTTCTATCGCAAGAATCCCAAGGAACTGAGCGCCCGCTATAAAGGCGGAGCGTTCGATGCGTTCGACAAGACGCTCTTCGCGGCGTGGAGCCGGTGGATACAACTGCCCGATGACGAGCTGGCCTCAGACTTTCTGCGCCTCTACCCGGACGAACGGCTTCGCGCGCCGCTGGCCTGGCACAGCGATCAGTTCAACCATCCATCGCAGCCGGTCGTCGGAATCACGTGGTATGAGGCGCGGGCATACTGCCGGTGGTTGTCCGCCCGGAGCGGGCTGGCGTTCCGGCTCCCAACGGAGGTGGAGTGGGAGGCGGCGGCTCGGGGAACGGAGGGGCGTCGGTGGGCAGGCGGCAACGAGTCAAGCCCGCTCGCCTACAACGTGCTGGAGACCCGCATTCGCTTTCCGTCGCCCATCGGCGTGTTCCCGGATGGGGACACGCCAGAGGGGGTAAGCGATCTCTCGGGCGGTGTCTTCGAGTGGACCTCAAGCGCCTGGGGAGAAAGCGATCAGGAGCCGACCTTTGCCTATGAGTACGACGCCCAAGACGGCCGCGAGGCTGCGGACACCTCCTATCGCGTTCGGCGCGTGACCAGAGGTGGCTCGATGTGGAACGATGTCGAGTGCGCCCGAACCGCGTTTCGTGGGATCACAAGCCCTGGGCTTCGAGCCCACCCGAATGGGATGCGACTCGCCCAGTCACGGCCGGAGTGATAGGGCGAGGCGTCCCTGGCCATAAAGTAGTGGGTGGCGCTCGGGACGGATTATCAATAAACACAGTTATAATATCGCCGGAGTGATGTTTGTGATGATATAATATACATTGCGATTGATGACTACTGAAGGCGTTATCCGAAGTCGAAAGACGTGACGCACTTAAATGAGTAGGCCGCCGGGCAAAGCCCGGCGGCCTTCACAGCGTCAGCTTTCGATGCTGTAGAACGAATCGAAACAGTCTTCAACGATCCTGATGATCGTTTCGCTCCAATCCTCATTGGTGTCGACGAAGACGAGCTCTCGACTGTCGAGGTCGTATCTGCTCGAGACCTCGCCGCGGCCGCGCGCGATCGCGCGGTCGTTGGCGCTGGCCGCGCCCTCGCTCGCCTTGCCCCAGTAGAGGAGGGTATGGCTGGCGAGAAGATCGTCCAGGATCCGAAACCCAGCTACCTCAAAAAACTTGGTGGCGTGAGGGGCGATAACGATTCGGCCCAGCTCGAAGACGCGCGTTGATGGTTCGATTGACTTGTTCATAGGAATCACCTCCTTTCATCTGCCAGCAATTGATAACGGCCTGCTGACCCCGGGCCAAAATCCGGCGCACGCTCCCGGGTCAAGGAGGAGCCGCAGGCGAAAGCGCAGCGATTACTTGATGCGGGAGACCGCCGGATTACCCTGGGGATGCAGCAGGCAGGAAGCAGTAGTTCTGAGGCGCACATCCTTCGTCGGAGCACGGTTGCACGGGGCGACAAGAGAACGGGGCATGGGACGCCGAAAGGCGCCCACTTCCCCGCTGATCCCCGCTTCTTGCGCTTCTTGTGAATCGGGTGGGTGGGACCCCCACAAAGGGGGAGAGCGCAAGCTCTCCCCCTCGAAGGCTGCTGGGACGATCCCTTCGACGCCTCGTGCCGCGCGCTACCTTTCCGGGCGCAACCAATGATTAGGGTCGTTTTGAGCGGGCGCGCGCTCCGCAGCTCGGCGCTCGATCTCATCAATGAGCACGGCGGAAAGGAAGCCGAGGTCATCTTCGTCAAACACCGTGATGCTGCTGGATTCACAGGCGAGCAAATCGTCATAGGCATATCTGGCGGCGATGCGAAATGCGCCCGCAAGACACCCAAGTTGCCGGGATTGATCTTCCGTTCTCGGTGCTAAGTACTTCATAGAATTCACCTCCTTTCGCATGGGGCAACTTGTAACTGCCTGCCCGGGATGGACTCACCCGCCGCAGGCTGATGGGTCAAGGCCGAGCCGAAGGCGAGTCCGAAGGAGCGGAGCAAAGCGCAGAGCTATTGACCCAGAAGATCGGCGGGTATCCTGGAAATGCAGGCAGGCAGTAACCCTGATCGGGTGCGTGTTGTGGGGGGTAGCCCTGGGCGAGAAGCGGGGATCAGCGGGGGTGGCCTGGGTCGGCCGCCCCGTTCTTTGTCAGTACTCGCTGGGGAGCAAGATCGTGGTCGACGAGCGATCGGCCTCGGTGATGATCCAGATCTTCACCTCAGCGCTGAGGTGGTAGGCGGAGAAGATCCGCAGGTAACGAGTAAGGGAGTACTCGTTCTCGGCCTTGTCGTCGTCGCTGAGCTCGCCCCAGTCGCCGCATACATGGCGATCGAGGAACTCGGAATGCGTCCTGCCGGCCGTCTCGAGCGCGGAGATGGCGCCGGGCGTACCAACGATCTGGCCGAGGGGAAAGAGCGGGCGTGGATGCGCCGCGTGTTTGGGATTCGTCATGGTTGTTCACCGCCTTTCTGCATGTGTAACTGGTAATGTGCCTGCTGGCGCGCCCCCTGCAATCCGGCGCACGCTCCCGGGTCAAGGAGGAGCCGCAGGCGAAAGCGGAGCGTCCCTTGATGCGGGAGACCGCCGGATTAGGCTGGATAAGCAGCAGGCATGTCCTGATTCCATTGCTCCGCGCAGGGCGGCCGGCGATCTATCGAGTAGGCGGGGCGTTCGGACGGCCGGAACGACGAGGGATGTCCGGGGCGAAACGGCGATGAACGGATCGGAGGGGAGCGAAGGGCCGAGCGGGCAGGGGCGGCAATGCCCCTGCCCGTAGCAGCGGAGATGATTCGGAGGCTACTTCGCCTCCTCGATCGGATCCTCGGTCACCGGCTCCGCGTCCAGCGCAGCCAATGCGCCTTCCAGAGCCTTGCGGCTGACAAACAGCGGGCGAATCTCGAGGATGCCGAAGCGCTCACCGGCCTCGACTGGGTTGCCGAAGCTGTCGTTGAAGGACTTGCGCGCGGTTCTCGCGGCAAAGGCCTCTTTGTCGGGTTTTCTGTTGTTCATAGGAATCACCTCCCTTCATCTGCCAGCAACTGATAACGGCCTGCTGACCCCTGGCCCAAATCCGGCGCACGCTCCCGTGTCAAGGAGGAGCCGCAGGCGAAAGCGGAGCGTCCCTTGATGCGGGAGACCGCCGGATTACCCTGGGGAAGCAGCAGGCAGGAGCAGCAACCTCATCGGGTCTGCTCACGGGCCGCCGGACCGGCGGCCACGGCCTCCGCAACGAGTACAGAAGCCGTGATCGAAACGACGGCAGCGGCGGAAGTCAGATCTTCCCCGCCAGCCGAATGACGGTGCGCGATCGATCCGCGAGCGTCTCGATTTGAATCGACGCCTCCGTGGAGGTGGCGTACACACCCACAACCGGTGCACCGGTCGACTCGGCCGCGCCGTTGGATGCGCGCTGCCCCGCGGACACCTCACCCCAGTCGCATTGGGCGAAGCGATCAATGTAGCGCTCGACCGACTCCCCCGCCTGCAGCAATGCGTCATGCGCTGCGGGCGTGATCGTAACCCGCTGACCAAACGGAAATGTCGACCTGCTGGATTTCATCATACGTTTCACCTCCTTTCTGTTGTTATGTCTACCTGTATTGTACTGAATACGCAATCAAGGATGTTGACTAACTTGTAACTGCCTGCCGGAAGGGCTCCACCGGCCGCTGGCCGCGCGGTCAAGATCTGAGAACCCGTAGGGCGGGCGCCGAAGGCGATCCGGGTCTTGACGGAGCGGGGCGGCAGGTATCCTGGGAAAGCAGGCAGGGACGGACGCTTTTCCCCCGGCGCCCCACTTCGGGGGACCGCCGAGGGCTCGCCTGGCCGCCGTCGGTGTCGACGGCGGCCGAGGATCCACGGAGGCCTACGAGGCCTCCGTGTACAGCCACACGATCGTCGCTTGGCGATTCCCTGGGGTGATAACGCGAATCGCTACGTCCTCCGTAAGGTCGTGCTGCGAGCAGTTGTCGCCTCCGTCCGCGGCCTCCCGGTGGTTATCGAAGGACTCCTCGAAATCGAAGTCGCCTCCAGAGCCCAGCGCATGTGCCGCTAGCACGTCGTCAATCGACACGCCGAAAGCCGCCATTGCTTTGATCGCCTCCAGCGTGACGAGCACCTGCCCGACGGGAAGATCGAGCCCTTGCGCCGCCCTCGCCGTCCGGGTCTGTAGTTTGGTATCGGTCATCGTTTGTTCACCTCCTTTCGCATGGGGCAACTGGTAACGGCCTGCCCTACATGGACTCCCCCGCCGCAAGCGGACGGGTCAAGGCCGAGCCGAAGGCGAGTCCGAAGGAGCGGAGCAAAGCGCAGAGCCATTGACGCGGAAGACCGGCGGGTATCCTGGAAATGCAGGCAGGCATGGGCATGCAACCCCCGGGGACACCACCAGCGGGATCACCACATTGCTCGGCTTCACACAAGCGACCCGAGGGTTTTGCCGGCGCGAAGCGACGGCCGCAGCGGTCGACGGAGGGGTCAAGGGGAGGAGTCGACGCTGCAAATAAAAAGTGAGCCCGCCGGAGGCGGGCTACCGCTTTCAGCGCCGTCGGGAGTGAGCCGGTGCGAAGCGCCGAGCGAGCGGTGAGCGAAGCGAGCCCGACTAACCCTCCGCGAAGGCGGGTGAGGCCGGCGCAGCCGGCTCGAACCCGACGGCCCGCCGCAGGGGAAGCGGTAAGCTTTCCCAAGGGGACAGATGGACACCGGCCACGGGCGAGGTACGAGCACAGTGGCGGATCGAGATGCCGAAGGCGTCGAGATACAAGGTGGACATTTGCGGGCAGCGGGGGGTTAGTCGGGCTCGCGACAGGGCATCCCCCACACACGAAGAGGCGTCCCATAGGACGACCGATTAGGACGCCGCAGGCGGCCGACGTAGGGGATGACATGGCGAGAGACCGACGGCGCGTCGTTCGACGATCCTCCCCGTAGGGAACGCCGGCTCCTCTGTTGGAGGAGCCGCAGCGGGCCCGGAGCGGGTTGGTGAGGAGGACGACATCCTCCCCTTGAAGGGCGCCGCAGGCGTCCTTGCGCACCTCCGACCCCGCCATCGCCGCCGGCCGGTAGCAAGTCCTATGGTGGGGTACAACCCCTGTCGTTCAAATGACAGGGGTTGTGACAGGGGTTTGGGGCAGTTGCGATAGGGGCTACGACAGGGGCTTCGGCTCTGTTCAAGCGGCTTGAACAATGCGTCGGAGTTGGCCTTCTCAGCAGTGCCGATCGCACTCGCCGGCGCAAGGCACGCAGGCATCCGAGAACACTTCGGACGCTCGTTCGGCGGGCCACTTGGGGCTCAGGAGAGCCACGGCGGCGATTCGCCTTCGTTCTCCAGATCGGCCAGGGCCAGCCACTCGACTTGGTCGAAGGCGAAGTGGCGCTTCCCGGTTTGAGCGGCAAAGTGTGAGCGCCGGCCCCACCAGGCGGCCAGGCGCACGTTGATCGCGTCCTGGTCGAAGCGAAGCGGATCGTAGTCGTCGCCGACCCAGATGCGGCTCGACTCGTGTTCCTCGTCGGTGGGGTCTGCGAGGGCGGCGAGCAGATCCTCGAAGCCGGTCGTGCCGCCCGAGTCCTCCGGCGGGGCAGCGCGCTGCCCGCCAACGCACCGCGGGTAGAAGAGCCAGGGCAGGGCGACGTCGTCGCCGACGACGTCGATCTGATGCCGCCAGCTGTCGCCGAGGTCGTACTCGTAGACCAGGCGGCTGCCCTTGGTCAGGCCCAGTTCCTGCAATGTGACAGCCGAGGCGTCGAGCGTCGGATCGTCCAGATCCTCCTGCTCGACGTAGGGCGCCATGTACGTGCGGCCGTCCAGCTCGAACGCGTAGAGGTGGGAGTTCGTCCAGCCGAAGGCAACCTGCAGCGTCTCGTGCAGCTCGTGCAGCGGAGCAGACAGCAAGACCTCGAGCTCGCGCCAGATGCGAAAGTTCAGGTCAACGATTTCGACCGAAAGGCGCAGGGCAAACGGGCTCGTTCGGCGACGCCGGGTAGTCGTCACGGGCGGACACCTTTGCGACGCTGGCGTGTGGGCGGGTGAGGTTGAGCATCCTAGGGACGGCCGGGCGGAGGACTCCATCCTGCCCCAGCAGGGCGGCTTTGGCGAAGAAAACGCAGGGCTTCCTGTCCTACGCGGCCGGCGATTTGCGCGGCCGACCCGGGCCGCCCTTTCGCTTCGGGAAGACCGTGCCGGATGGGAAGACCTCGAAGACGACGATGTTCTCGGCCGAGCGGATGAACTGGATCGGCACGCCGGCCATCTCGGAGGCGGCCTTGAGCTGATTTTTGAGCGTCTGTCGGCCGGGGCCGCCCTCCTCGATGCGGATGCGCCCGCCTTGGCCGGGCGTCAGGGCCTGCAGCTGCGCGACGAAGTGGCTGGCCGACACCGATCCCTTGCGGATGCGACCGACCTCGTCGCTCTCCAGAACCTCGAAGCTGGTCGACATAGCCCTTGCCCTCCCGGGTGAACCGGAGAAAAGATCGGAAACACTGGAGCGCAGTATAGTGCGAATCGAGCGTAAACTATGTTAATCACCCGCGTGATGCCCGTAATCGCGACTTAGATGACGAATGGCTACGATGTGTCATCATGCGAACGAAAGACGTCGTACGGGGACGTGGCGTCGTCTGAGACCCGTAATCGCGCGACTTGGTCGACCGGCATCAGCCCCCTCTCCCGGCAGCTGGCAAACGTGTCGCCGGCGATGATGATGTGATCGAGGATGGTGATGCCCATCAGCTTGGCGGCCTCGACGAGCTGGGTCGTGAGGTGGTGATCGTCGGGCGAGGGGCTCGGATCGCCCGAGGGGTGATTGTGCGCGACGATGATCTTCGGCGATTGCTGGATGATGGCCGGGCGCAGCACCTCGGCGACGCGCACCGGAGCCTCGGAGACCGTGCCCTGATAGACGAGGTGGTTGCCCAGAACGCGGTGGCGCGTGTTGAGAGTCAACACCCGCAGCTGTTCCTGGGCGAGCGGGGTCATGTCCGGCGCCAAGATGTCGAACACGTCGCGCGGATGGCCGATGGCCACGCCCGCTTCGTGGCGCGCCAGGAGCGGCGCGAGGTCGGCTTGCGCCAGGGCGGCCAGAACGGCCCGGCCGAGCGTGGCGAGCTCGGGATCGGTGAGGGGTTGTTGCCCTTCGATGGGCGGGCGGAATCCGTTCTCCATATATATACGGCGCGTCAGACCTCCTCGAACCCGCATTGGCTATCCGGGCAGAAGAGGTGGATTGTCGGCTCGCCGGCGATGTGGGAGGGTTGGCCGAGGAGCGGCTCCCCGCAACATGGGCACGGCAGCAGGCCGGCCGTGGCGTTCGCCAGCACTTGGCGATCGAACGCGGTGAGGCCAGGCTCGGCCGCGCCTTCGGAGGCATCATCCGAGGGGATATCGCCGCCGAACACGTCGTCGGGAATCGTCAGCTGTTCGGCGCCCGGGCCGAGGTGCGGAGTGACGCGCAAGCACTCGTCGACGAGCTCGACCTCGTAGATCCCGAACATGGCCTGGGTCTGGCCGCTCAAGGCCAGCCAAGACCAAAGCCGCGCCTCGGCCCGCTCGGTGCGTGCTTGAACGCGCTCGGCTAGGATCCGGTTGTGATGGAGGCTTCGCGCCGCCTGGATCAGATGATGATCCGGCGGGGTGATGTGTTGTTCCAGAGACGTGCGGTTGAACTAATAATGGTTAGCTAGCAGATGCTGGCGGAGCGGGAGCGTCCCACTCGTCGGGCCCCAGGGCGCGAGCGACGGAGTCCCAGTCGACGACCCCCAGGCTCCATCCGAGAATGTCGGTGTACATGCCGGCAGTATCGAGCGGGTTCTGATCTTCGACCCACTCGCGGAGGTCTCGCGCGCCTTGGCTCGGTTCGCCGGCGTCGGCCAGGATGCCAATTGCCCCGTGGTAGAGGTCTTCGGTGTTTGCCAGCCAAAGATGAACGGCCCACGTCGGGTAGTTCGCCCAGCCTTGGTAGCCGGTTTCGTGTGGTGATCCGGCCGTGTTGTGCTTCTGTTCAATCATACGGCAATTGTACCAGATTATGGGTCGTTATGTCAAGCGATAATTCATCCCCTGCCCTACTGACCGGCAGAAGAGACCAGGCCGCCGGGCGATCTCACAGGATACAGGGCTCCTCACCCCGGGCCTTGATCTGCCGCTGGGCGTCCTGCTTCCAGTGGGTCAGATACGTGTGGGCCTCCCGGTACTTGCCGCGGACGATGTTGCGGTATGAGTCGACCTCGAAGCGCTTCTTGACGCCGCCGAAGACGATCGCGAACGTGTTGCGAGCCTCGCCTGCTTGGCTGAGGAGCGCCGCGACTTCGAGCCCGAGTTGGTAGAGCGTCTGGCGCTGTCGCTCGGTCAGGACGTTGCCCGGCTCGATGAGGCCGCCCACTTCATGCACGTCGAGGCGCACCATCTCGAGCAGTCGTCGCATTACCTCGTCGTGCTGCTGCCGCTGCCACAGGTAGTCCAGGACGCCGTTGATGCCGAGACGCACGTTCAGGAGGTCGGCGGCAGCGGCGAGGCCAGCACTCAGAGGGCCAAGCGATTGGGGACGAAATGCCTCCCACAGAGCCCGATAACAGTCGCGCTGGTAGCGGATGATCTTGTCTCGCAGCTCGGGCTTGACCCGGCTGGCGCTGATGCCGAACAGCCAGCCGTTCAGATATTCGATCGGCAGGCAAAGCATCTCCTGCTCCCCGCCCTTTTGGGGTGTACGTGTTACACGCACCCCCTTCAGCACTTCCGTGAGCACTGGGTCGCGGAGGATACGCTCACGTTGGCCAGGCCACGACACGGCCAGCTGGTCGCAGATGGGTCGAATCGGGACGAAGATCTCCGTGTGTCCGTCTCGCTCCCCGGGCACGAGGATCGCCACCACACGGTCGCCGTAGAAGTCGACCTCGCGTTGCTCGATCGAGCCCCCACCGTCATCGCTCATCTCTCGCCTCCATGCTGGTCACGGCCGATTCGATTCGTGTAGCCATAACCTATCACTACACGCAATCACACCCCACGCCCTGTCTTTCCCGCACCCACACTTCCTAAATTGGCAGGCTCCCAGATGACCTTGATCGGCCGCCCGATAACCGTCGCAGCGGTCGCTTCAACCTGCCCTTGCAGTCGATCCTTGAGGAATGCCGCCGCCTCTACGTCGGCAACCCGTACCACCAACTGGTCACCAGACATTCGCCAGCCCTTACTCGAGGCTAGCCAGCGATTGAAGACGTCGCGCGGTAGCTGAAAAGCCAACACGTCTCGAACTTTTCGCCACACCGTGCCGGCTGATGGCCCCGAACGACCAGTGAAGCCCCTGGTCGTCGGTTCCGAGGTTTCCCCCGCCGCGGCGACGGTGCTGTCGACCGCCTCTCGAAGGCCGAGGAGATGCTCTAGGACCGCAAAAAAGTAGGCCATCTTGTTCTTGCGGCGAGTGCGGTACTCCGGATCCTCGCTTGTTTTCTTGATCCGGGCCGTTGCCTCCTGCGTGAGCGCCTTGGCCTGGTAGACCAGGTCGGTGAATCGATCGATGGACACGTCGCCGCGTTGGAATAGGTTCCATGCTCGCGTAGTGGATGACTTCAGAGGGGCTGCGTCTGCGAACTCCCGTGCTCGCTCGGCTATGAGTGCTTGAATTCGCTGATACTCTTCGGTTCCCGTCTCTGGCCGCAGTGCGTCTGCCCTGTCGGCTGGTCTCGGTGGACGCCGGCGTGCGAGAACATCCCCCAACGATTCAACAGATCCGTCCGCGGGCGCAGAAGATGCCGGGGGCTCGGCGGAGCTGATGCTTTCTTGCTGCTTTGCAGGTTGAACCTTTCGAACTTTCGAATATTCGAAATTATCTGTTTCTTGTTCATCTGTTTCTTGTAACCCTGTTTCTTGTGTGGTTAGGTTTCTTGACCACCCCCCTGGCGAACTCTCTTGACCACCCCCCTGGTCAAATTTCTTTACCAGGGGGGGTAAGGTTTCTTTACCAGGGGTCATCCCGCGCATATGCAGGCGGTAGACGGTCGGCTGATCTCCCCGGCCAGCACTTCGCTGCCGCTCGGTAAAGATGAGCCCTTTGTCTTGGAGGCCGCGAAGGGCACCGAGCAGGGTAGGCTTGCTTAGCCCCGTCCCGCGGTCGAGTACAACGTCACCGTCGTCAGACTTCTTGGTGATGCCGTTCAGCATCTGCGAGAGGCTGATCGGGTCGCTCGACTTCTTAAAGCCGAAGATGCGTCTCATGATGTACAGAAGCGCCTTGAGCTCGGCGCCCGACAGGTAAGGCAGCAGCTCATCGAAGAGCTGATCCGGAATCTGGGTATAGTGAGGGGCCTCGAACCCGCCGAACGGCTCTGGCAGGCCCCCTGTGTTCGTATTTGTCATAATGATTTCTCCGATGGCCCACACAACTTGGTGTCACCATCGGAGGTCAGCTACAATGCCCACTTGCAACGGAGAGGCGGTTGGTAGCGAGTCTCGATGGCTCCTGCTGGCCGTCTTTCTCTTTATTGGTCTGGTGGCTGCTCCGCATGTGCGGACTTCCGGATATCCGGATCACCGGAGAACCAGCGCACCAGAAAGCTGGAATCCCGGTTTTGCGTAAGGTCGCCCAGAGCAGCAAGCAGCGCCACCTCAGCGATCTCCTCGTAGGTGACCCGGCGCCCCATGAGGGCGCGCAGGCGCCGCTTGATTTCGTCGATCGCCTCAATTGCTTCCGGACTGATCCGGTACGTCGCCTTCATGAATGTCGTTCGGTCGACTCCACCGCGCCCAAGATTCCTATCAGCCGCATCTGCGGAGTTCCGGGAAACCGGAAGTCCGGAGCCCTCTTCCTCAGCCAGCACCTCGGCACGGCTGCGCAGGATTGACCCGCGCCCTTGGGGCTTGTCAAGCTCATCGAACCGGATGGGGGCGCGTTGTCTAGCCATTGGTGATTTCCTGGGCGATGCGACGATAAGCCTGCGATGCATCCAACTTTGGCTGCCAGTCGACCACCGGCATGCCTTCGTTTGGTGCCTCCGCTACGCGCACAGATTGTTTTATAACGTCATTAAATAGTTTAATACCCTCCTTTTCACACAGCGCCTCTAGATATTCATAAATCTCTCTGCTATTGATTGTTCTGGTGTCAAACTTGGTTGCCACGATCCCGAGGATCTGCAGAGTCGGGTTGGTCACGGCTCGAACGTCGACCACGGTGTCTAGGAGCATCTTCAGGCCGCGAAGAGCCATCAGATCACAGGACACCGGAACCAGGACCGAGTGGGCGGCCGTCATGGCGTTGACTGTCAGGATGCCGAAACTCGGCGGCGTGTCGATGATGATGATGTCGTATAGAGGGACGGCGGTCTCGAGGCGACGCTTGAGGACGCTCTCCTGAGCCAGCATCTTCTTGAGCTCGACCTCAGCGCCGGAGAGATCGATGTTTGAAGGGGCAAGATCAAAGCCGTGATTGGTCTTGATGATGATCTTTGAAATGTCGGCAATCCGCCCGACGAGGAACTCGTAGACGGTTCGCTGGAGAGTCGTGGTGTCGATGCCGAGGCAGACCGAGCAACCGCCTTGAGGATCCAGATCGACCAACAGCACCCGCTTGCCGAGCGCGGCCAGGCATGTCGCTAGGTTGACGGCCGTGGTAGTCTTGGCGACGCCGCCCTTCTGGTTGGCCACTGCGATGACCCAGGCCGAATCCTTCGGCCGTACCTGCTCTCCAAGGAGAGCCGCCACGGCGCTCTCTCGGATCCGGTAGGCGTTGCCAACCTTGGTGGCCGGCAGCCGACCGTCCCGGATGTACCGGATGACGGTGTTGGTGTGGAGCATCAGCCGGGTGGCCGCTTGCTCCGTGGTGAGATAGTTGTCCACGGCCATAGTCCTCTAATCAACGGTAACTAACGGAACCTAGTCTAAACAACGCCGACCCCCGTGTCAAGAGGCAACTTCACAATGGGAACCGGAATGACGGAGGTCCGGACTTCCGGAGAGCCGGCTATACGGATTACCGGAAAGCCAGACTTCCGGCTGATGTTTGGTCCGTTTCTCGAGTTTGCCTGGAGGTGCCGGACAGACCGTTGAACCATCCGGAGTACCGCACTCGCGGGAACGCGGTTTGCCGGAAAGCCGGACAACCGGATATCCGGTGAGTGGGAGTGATGTGAAGGATGGATCGCCCGAGCCCAAGGCTAGAGGCGAGTTTCCGCTTTTGGAAGGGCCCTTGTGGCAGAAAAGCGGAAGCAAGGCCGGGGAACGGAAACCGGGGGAACGACGTTCGCCATCGACTACCGGACCCTAGGGCGTGCTCACAGGCCCGGCTCGGTAAGGGCAGTACAATGACGCGGTCTCCGTTCTCAAGACCAGTAGGATTCTCAGAACATGCGCCGGCTCTCATTGCCGTTGGAAGACATCGACCCTCGCGGAGTTCCGGGAGACCATCAAGGGCCCGGTAGCTCGGGCTACGCCACGGCAGTTCTGGCCCAGGCCCGTCGTGCGGTGCGGCGCATCGGCGGCGATGCGCAGGTTCGAATCACGGGCAACGCGCTCGTGGTTGACTGGACTCCCGGCAGCGGAAGCAAGAGCCCGATCGATCAGATCATCCCGGAGCTACAGAGAGGGAATCTGGGGGAGGGGACGCTCCTCTTGCAGTTGCTTCTGAGCGAGCAGCCGGAGAATGCTGACATCTTATATAACCTCGGCATGGCGCTCAGCGACGGGCATCAGGCCGACTTGGCTGAGCGCTATCTCCGCCGGCTCGTGCGCGTTGACCCTGGGTATGAGAACGGGTACGCCGCCCTTGGGGTAGCCCTCCAACGTCAGGGCAAGAGCGGCGAGGCCATAGAGGCCCTCCGTCGTGGTCTTGATGTCGCTCCGAACAACCCATGGATCCAACGCAATCTGGGCGCCAGCCTCCTGCAGGCAAGTGACGCCGCCGCTGCGGTGGAGCACCTGCGTGAGGCCACCCGATTGAACGAGTCTGACCAACGCGCTTGGTTGGGCCTTGGTCAGGCGCTTGAGGCGACGGGCGAAGGGGACGCAGCCGATCGAGCCTACCGCCGGGCCGTTGACCTCGATCAGACGACTGATGCCGCCGAGGCAGCTCGATCTGCCTTGCGGCGGATGGCCGAGGCGACATTCCGAGCGGCTCTACCGAGCACGGTGCGGCCTGACGCAGTAATGTACTGTCTGAACGGACTTGAGACTTTCAGTCGAATGACCGCGGCCGAGGTTCAGAGTGTTGGCTTTGAGATCGCGATGCTGGGCACTCAGGGCCTGGACGTCAACAGTCCCGAGCGGAAGCATAACCTCGAGAATCTTCCCGGCGAGTTTACCGGGCTGCACTTGGTCTGCCTGATGTACGTAGCCTTCAAGCAGATCGCGCCCGAGCAGGACATAGGATTCGACCTAGCCAGCGAGTACGCGGTCGCGCAGTCGTTCCACGAGACGGGCGCAGGCTCCGGCTGACCGGCTATCCGCAGCAACGGAAGACCAGTATGCCGGAAAGCCGCGAATACGGATTGCCGGATGTCCGGAAGTACAGACGGCCGGAATGACGGAAGCCCGGATGTCCGCAAGATCTGCGAGTCGGCGCTATAGGGCCTTCCCGTAGTATCGGAGAAATTTCTTACACTGAGCGGAGGCGCCCTGAACGCTGACCGGGTCATGACGGCCCGATCTGTTCGGGTAACTCTCAATACCCGATGAGTTGGGCGTCTCTTCCGGCCGGAACACCAGTCCCAACGGGCTGCAACGGGCTGAAAACTGCCCGGGTAAGCTCTGCGGGGCCAGATTCGGCGGTCAACCCGGCCTATCGACAGATCTGGGGCCCCGAGTGCGGCTCCTTACCGCAAATTTTTTCTCCGTTACTACGCCAACCCCGACTTCGAGGAACACCCCACAGCCGTCGCGGCGGCGACAAAGCTTTCGCCTGACCGCACTCGCTGTTGAATCTCCAACCGCTCAGAAGACGTCAGCCGATGGCCATGATCTCCCTGCCAGCTCATCTCCGGGGCTCCTTTCGATCGACCGCTACAGTGTACGATCGCAAGGACACTTTGAGACGGCCGGGTCAACACCCACAGAGTCCCCGGCTGTGGTAACTTGAGGATCATCACCGTGGGCTATTGTCATTCGTGCATTCGAACTCCGGTTACCCCATCGGCTTGACGTTACTCTCGATGAAGGCGATCTCCTCGGGGTCAAGTCCGTACTTCTCGTACAACTGCTGGTCGATCTCCGGCATCGGCTTGGACCAGTCGATGTCAGACCCCGGGGTGAAGTCCTGCAGTGGGACATGCTTCCACTTGATGGCCGAGTTGTGCTGGGTCGTCTTCAGGATTCCGAGCATCGCCCTCGCGAACTTCGTCTTCACGTAGGTGGCGCACGCCTCGGCCTCAGCCTCGGAGTCGAACTTGCCGATGGACATGAACGTCTGGGTGAAGCCGGTGCCGGGCATTGCGACCGTCGGCACGCCGACCACCCTGCCCGACCTGACGGCGGCGCCATCGGCGCTGGCGATGATCACCTTGTACTTGTCCACGACCTCGGGAGCGACCACGTACTCCTTGCGCACCCATCGTTCCTCACGCTTCCGATTCGCGAGACCCAGGATCCGAACGTGCTCGCGGCCGTCCTTGGGGTCGGACTTTAGACAGACCTCGCGCATGCGCTCGAACGTGTTCGTCTTCATGCGGAGGCCGCTGGATGCGGGGATGCGCTCACGCAGCTCCGGATGGTCGACGAAGACCTGCTCGTTCCACGAGCAAGGGTGCTCGGTGATCGTCGAGGCGAGGGACGAGCTCGAGCGCGACGTCACCGCATCGACCAGCGACTTCGCCGTGTCCGATAAGTAGGAGCGGCTTCCGATGGGGCCGATGACACGTGTCGCATCGCGATAGGTCACGACGATCCCGCCATCAATGGCCGTGCCGGGGAAGATCGTGGACGAGGAAGGTTCGAAGATCGCAACACTCAGATGCTTGTCAGAAAGCGTCTTCTGATTCCATGATTTCGGGGTCTGCCCGGCGTTTGACAGGAATCGAGCCGGGGTAACCAGAACGGCTCGTACGGAGACCTCGAAAGCTGCGTCCATGAATAGGTGGTAGATCGGCGGAGACTTCGCCTCGTTGTCGCCGATCAGGTCGTCCTGGTACGGCGGGTTGCCGATGACGACGTCGAACTTCTTGCTCATGGGTCAGTTGCCTTCCTTCAGCATCTGGACGACTATGGCCCGGCGATCCTCCGGGGTCATGCGTGCGAGGCTTCCGACCTTGAAGTGCCCGGACTCCTTGATCCACGCCTTACGTTCCGCGACGCCGCCGGAGACCGCCTCCAGGGTGATGTGGTGCAGGATCTCGTTGTGGCTCATCTCGAAGATCTGTGACGTCAGGATGTGCCGGAGCCGCTCGTTCTGGTCGGGGAAGACGTTGACAAGGCCCGTATTGAGGCGGCGCACGAGCTCCATTAGGAACAGGCCGGCGGTCGAGAAAAGGTCCGCGAAGGTCTTGTCCGGGTCGGTGAAGATGTCCGGAGTTTCCGCCTCGAGGGCATCGACCATGAGCTTTACCACGGATTGCGGGGTGAAGACCAGGGACGTCTTCTGCTGCGGAATGTAGGCGAAGATGTTCTCAGTCTGCGCGTCGTTGAAGTAGTCGGCGAGCGCTTCCTTCTTGTCCAAGAACTCTTGCACAGCTTGGTCGAAGACGGCCTCGTCGAACAAGCCCGGGATCATTATGACGGTGCCGTCCTCCTCCGGGACCTCTTGGCCGTCGCGCAAGAGCCGGAACTCCTCCTCGGTGATCCCGGTGATTTCCTCAAACACGTCGTCCGGTGTGTAGTCGTCCAAGTTCGACAGGCGGAGGCCGCGGTCGCCGTAAGCCATGAGAAACATCGGGATCGTTCGCGCGAAGCCTCGGAGGTGCGACCGGGCGTCGTCCATCGTCTGGTTCGCGCGCTTCTGCTCCTTCTTGGTCTCCTCGCGGGTGACCACTTCGGGCACGATCGAGTCCATCGTGCTCTCGACGATAGTGAGGATGTTCGCCTTGAATGCCTGCTCCTGCTCCGCCTTCTTGGTCTGGATGATCTGTGCGTCGGCCTCGGTGGCTGCGTTCTCGAGCTCGTCCTCAAGGTGCTTGCTGACGATGTTGTGCTCGGCGTAGGCGCGCTCGACCAGGTTCTTCACGGCTTGCTCGGTGCGCTTAAGGTCGCGATCCACTTGCGCGGCGGTGAGCCCATACTCTTCCTTGAGCTCCTTGCGTTTGGCGCGACTATGCTCAGTAACCGCTTCCGCGATGGCCGCTGCTGCAGCGGACGCCGGCACATCAGGCTCAAGGGACGGGATGTCCTCGAGCCGGTAGACCGGCTTGCCGAGCTCTGCGACCTTCGGGTTGATGACGGTCTCCAGGTCGACCTGCACGTTGCCGTCCGGGTCGGTGACGGGCGGGGGCTGCGGGATCTCGATGGGCTCCCCTGTCCTGACCCTGCCCTGCTTCGCGGTTGGAAGCTTGTCGAGGATCTCCTTCACGTGCTCGGAGTAACGGAAAATGCCGGCGACGTTGGCGAACAGCAGGTTCGACAGGAACCCTCGGCGCACAACCTCACGGGCCTTGAACACCTGCGGGAACGTCAGGACCTGCGAGGCGTCGAGCTCGATCATTCGACCCTCGGCGTCCTCGCCGAGGACTGGGAAGAAGTTCAGCAGCGTGCGGATGTTCTCCTGCCGAACGGCCCGGTCGCCAGAGGGGTTCGCATGCAAGTTGTTGGCGAAGGCGTCGAAGATCGTCAGCGTGCGCTCGGGTGCGAAGTCGAAGATGTAGGCGTTCTGCTTCTGGAAGACGTGCCCAGCACGATCGAAGGTGCAGGAGTTCTGTGCCCGGAACGCCGCCTGCATGTACTGCGCCGGCGAGGACAGGTCGGACAGCATGATGACCGCGGTCCACTCGGGCACTGTGACTCCCGTGGTGAGCTGTCCGACCGAAAGGGTGATGGTCTTGCCACCCATCTGTTCGGCTGCCTCGATGGCCTGGCGGACCTTGTCGAGTGACTTGCCGGTAGCGACCGGGTCGGTGTCGTCGTCGGAGCGCCCGTCGCCCGCGGCAAGGACGATCGTGTAGTCCTTGAAGACGTCGTGCTTCTTGAGCAGCTTTTCGAGGGCCTTTGCTGAGGCGACGCGGTTGAGCAGCCAGAACGAGTGGCGGATCTCGTCTCGCAGCTCAGGTGTGGAGAACGGATACTTCTCGTTGGTCGCCAGGCAGTCGAGGAACTTGATGATCTCGGCCTCATGCTCGAAGAACCCGTTGTCCTTGGTCACGAAGAACTCGTTGAGGTTGAACGTGAAGTCGATGTTTGACTCGTCCTCGTCGATCGCCACACCCTCAGCCAGACGATCGGTGACCATCCGCGAAATCTGATAGGTCAGCAGGTTAAGCATCGGCAGGGGCGCGTACGGGTTCTCCCCGCTCTCGTCCCCCCATTGCTGGCGGGCGACCTGTTCGTCCTCGTACGTCCAGTTGAAGATCTGGTCTTGGTCGAACTTCCCGGAGGCCAGCGCCTTGAATGGTGTGCCCGACAGGTGCAGTGTCCACTTGCGCTTGATTCGGTCGAAGGCGACGTCGGTCTTCGTGGTGTCGATGCCCTCGTGGGCCTCGTCGATCACCAGCAGGTCCCAGTCGAACTGCGCGATGTGCTTGAGCTTGTCGTAGGCACCGCCGAAGTACCGCGATCCCTTGAGGTCCTGCAGTGACAGGAACTCCACGATCCGCGGGTCATCATCCAGATGGTCGAACGAGAAAGTCCGCCACTGCTCGCGCGTCATGGGCGAGCGGCCAGCCAGTGAGGGAGACTCGGAGACGAACCGGAACGAGGTCTGGTGACCGATGAAGCGCTTGAAGTCGTCGAACCAGGAGTTGGCGATGGCCGGACGGTTCGTGACGATCAGGACGCGCTGGACGTCCAGCGTCCGCATCAGGTCGTACGTCGTCAGCGTCTTGCCGAACCGCGGCTTGGCATTCCACAGCACCTCGGCCTTGCCGGTCGTGAAGGCGGCGACGGCCTGCTCGACCGCGGCCTGCTGCTCGGGACGCAGGACGTAGTCGTCCTCTACCTCGCCGCGCTGGATGTCGGCGAAGTCTTGGCCGGCGAAGTCGTTGAAGTACTCCAGCGACGACTTCGGCGCGGTCGCAAAGTGATGCCACTCGGTCCGCTTTGGCCTTGTCTCGCGCTCCACACCCCGTTGGTGCAGGTAGGCGTGGAAGTCCGTGTCGGTGAAGCGGCCGCCGGCCTCCGAGGTAAACACGGCCCGGCGCGCCCACATCTTCTTCTTCTCGACGGACAGCTGCGATGCCTGCTGAGCGATCCGTGCGTCCGCGGTTTGCTGCTCGGTATACCCGATCTTCTCCCACCCCGCGTACTTCGGAATGTCCGGAGTGGTCCACGAGTAGATGACTGGAGTGATCTCGCGGAACGTGCTGATCTTCGGACTAGGCATTCGACCGGCCTTGCTCGTGAACCTTGTCGATCCGGCAAGGCTCAAAGCTGTCGTAGACGGTGAAATCGAAGGCGTGGTACCGCAACGAGGCGAGGGTGAACGGCTCGCGCTGGACCATCCCAGGGGCATCTTGGACCCGGTTCCACCAGGAGAACTGGATCTCGTTGCCGCGCCAGTCCAAGCCGGTCAGCGTGTTGCCGCGAATGATGTTCGTGTCAATGAGGAAGGCCGCGGCTCGCCGCCGGTCCGTCTCGGGGCCACACGGGACCTCGTGCTCCTCGTGAAAGCGCACGAACGTGGCAAGCATGGCCGCCTTGGCGTCCTGGTGGTTGTCCTCCAACAGTTCGATGCCGTAGATCGAGGCCAGAGCGAACAGCGAGGCCTCGGGCCAGTCTTGGTATGAGTAGTTCTTCTCGATCGCGCGGAGCTTGCGGTGCAGGATTGCGACCAGGAAGTTACCGTCGCCTGCTGCAGGCTCGAGGAAAGTCTGGTCGACGAAGCCGGGCCCCCTCTCCAGATCGTCGCGGACGAGATCCAGCATGCGATCCACCATGTGGCGCGGCGTGAGGACCTCGCCATAGGTTCTGACGCGGTGCCGAGACTTCACCACCTGCTCCTCGACGATTGTCGGCGTCACTGATGTGCTCCGGGCTGGCTCTGGAGAGCAAGGCCGGGGGATAGTAATCTCAATCGCGCCCCCTCCGTAGTCCGGCAGTCTAGGCACCTACCACCCCCGCGTCAACCGCCCCATCCGCGTCTCCAACGCCGTCGTCGCCATGCCTTCGCCCGTCATCGCCGATGCGCCATCAGGCTTCTTCGACAGTGTACTGGGCCTCACCAGCGACACGCTCCGTTCCGGACTGCATGACCTCATCGACCGTGCTTGTTCTCCTGCTGGGCCGCGATCCGCGAGCCCTCTAGGTGCCTCTCATCGGGATGCAATTACCAGGGCGGGGGCGATTGGTGAGCTGGCCACCGTTGACCACTTCACCACACAGAATGTCCCTTCCGTGCGGTAGAGCGAGCTTCGGGCCATCCTGGTCTCTGTTCCTGTGTTCCAGAGGCAGGGCGGGGATCGGGAGAACCTTACGGCACGAAAGGCGCGTCGGCACAAATGGGATCAAGGTCGTCAGGCGCTCAACCTTCGACGTGCTGGTAAGGTAAATGGAGGTTTTGTGGACAGCCGATTTTGCCCAATCTCCGATTCAGACTAGAGATCCGTCGCGGAGTCCACGCCGCCGTAGTAGCGCGCGATGCGAAGGTACTCGCCGTACACTCGCGCTCGCGACGTAGGATGCTCCCACCAGTCTCGCGCCCTCACCGGAACGTCTTCGTACTCGGCGTCCCAGGTGTAGCACGATATGCGCGTCTCGGGCGCCCATTGGGCGAACGAGCGCCAGACGCGCCCAGCGTGGTGTGCCTTGGAGGCGAAAAGGATTGAACTCGTGCGCACGCCTTGTTGGCGAGCGACTTCCAGCCCGAGTCGGACGTCATCGTCCGTATGGTCCGACTGATCGGAAACGATGATCGCTGGTTCGGGTACCCCGTGCTCGACGAGCGCGTCACGAATGATATGGGAGAGGGGTCGGCCCGTATCGAAGTATGCGATTCCGCGTCGTCCTGTGGTGATGACGACGGGTGCGAGTCCGGAGAGGTACAGCTGTGCAGCGAGATCCCATCGCCCCTTCGACGACCCAAGGACGAGGATCAGGTCTGACGGTTCAGGACTGCAGTCGACGAAGACCGCTTGGCCGATGTGGGCAATTTCCTTCTCCGACAGCGCCGGCACCTCAGGTTCGCGCGGGATCACCCGGCCCCCGACGAATCGTTCGCGGTCGGAGAGGCCTTTGTCGTCTGGTTCGTCGTTGCTCATCTCTCGCTCCCAAACAGCGATAGTGGGGCCTCTCCGACCCTCCGTCAACCTCGGGGATGTGGAGCCGGCGGTAGTGGGCGTGCAGAAAACGACGGTGTACCTTACCCAGCCAGGCGTCCTTGGAATGATATTATCACCGATCGCTGTATGGCCCCAGTAGATTCGCGTGTCGAATTATCGATGCTATATTCAGGAGCAATTCATCGTATGTCTGAAAGTCATATAGTGGTCCGAGGTCGCTCCGCGTTCGAGCAACGAAGGCGGATTGGCCTCTACGTGTTCTACCCGCTACAACAGAGAATCGAACGCGGGCGACATCCAGGGGACAACCTGATATTCCGCGCAACACAGCTTCTCGATATCTGACGATCTCTTCATCCCAAGATCGCACTTGGTTGAATGCGGTTTCAAGTTTTGCCGACCGCGCGCCGTCAGCTCTAAATAGAACCATGCCGGGGCGCTCAATCTCGATCAGAACGAGCTCGTTCTTGGAATTCAGAATGCCAAAATCTGCGCGATAAATGTTCAATACTGGCGGCTTCAGAAATATCTGATGAGCGCCATAAGGGCACAATAGGAACAGATTGGAAGCAATAAATGCCTGCACGTCTTCCTCGGGCGGGCGCGAATCAAGGAGGGCAACAAAGGCCTCAAGAACGGCAGAAAGGTGCGCGGGAGACCACAGTGCACTCATCTGAACCCGGCCGTCGGGGCGCAAAGCGTCGCCAGCCAAGAGCAAGGCATGCATGTTCTGTCGAAGATACTTCAATGATATTGAGGGTTCGTCATCGCTGTGTGCATACTCGTCGGGCAGATCCTGATACCACACCGCACCCTGTAGAATCTCCGCCTCTGCGCGTGATCTCTCGGTCGCCGCACAGATCAGAAGGGCTCGTTCATTTGACGTGCTCCCGAGCCTCATGGTGATTGCGCTCGGCGCGGTAGGATTGGAGTCGATCGCGCGAACTTGCTCTATAGTCAACGCCGGCACAACTACATATCGAAAGTGAAGATACCCGAGATGATACGAGCAGTGGTCATCAAGTCCAGTCACAACGTACTCACCGGGCTCGAAGGCAATTACGAGTTCTGGCGCCTGGAGTGGAAGCGCCATCGTTTCCCACCATCCATCTGTTTGCCCCACGCTCTCCGCCGTTATGCTGGCCGAAAATGTCGGGCGCCCAGATGGGGCAGTGATTTGAACTGTTCTATTGAAAGAAGTTCCTACGCGTACAGCCAACACTAGATGCCACGCCGACAAATCCCACGGATAAATTGGCGAAACCGGTGTTGACGTGAGGCCGACGATATCTAGGCGTGCAACTTGTCCATCCAGGCCCTCTAGGCGGGCGACGTGGTTGGCAATACCGAGTATAACTACTTCTGGATCAATGTCTGCCTTGTTCGACATGACTATAGATGGCGATCGCGGCTATCCAGAAGATCCAGGAGCATTCCGTCATTGAGAAGCCGTTCGCTGTGGCTATGTAGCTCATCAATAATGTGTCGCAACCTTCGAAGCTGCTGAACTATCAGGACCAGGTCCTCGTCGGACGGGATGCCGCGATAGTAGCCAGCCCCGGGCTCTAACAGGCTGATCATCGGCCGAAGACTGCCGATCCAACTCTCTATGGTCTGCTGGGTCAGTTCCAATTCAACGCCCCTCCTTCGGACTCGCAAGTGATTGTAGCACGTATGTTCGGCTCGATCCACTCGCCTCGTTGCTCAAGCGAGGTCTGTCTACAAAACGGTGGTTTACTTTACTTCCCGGCCTGTCCCCAGTCTCCAGTCCGAGCATTATGAGAGCCCGGCGCTCGAATAGACAGCAGACCGAAGACCGCGGGTAAGCGCGCCGGCGAGCAACTTGGGTTGAGGTCACCTGACGCGCGCCTTGCGCCACGTGACTGAGTCGCGCATCCTCCCTGCCCATGTCCCGTGACTTTGCACTCGTCCTCGCCACTTCACTCCTCTTGGCTGCCGTCGTCGCCATGCCATCGTCCGTCATCGCCGACGCGCCACCAGGCTTCTACGACGGCGTGCTCGGCCTCACCAGCGACACGCTCCGTTCCGGACTGCATGACCTCATCGACCATCACCGCAAGCTCCGCTATTCGGACATCTGGGGCGTCCTGATCGAAGCGCATCCGCACCCGGTGACCCCGACCCTTGTGCTCGACATCTACCGCAACCACGGATACAAGCCGGGATCTCATACGTCCGGAGGCGCCGACGAGCCTTGGAACCGCGAGCATGCGTGGCCGAAGTCGCACGGCTTTCCTGACGAGGACGAGGGCGCACCATGCAACGTGCCCTATACCGACGCCCACCTGCTGTTCCCGGCGGATCTCGGATACAACAGCTCGCGTCAAGACGCTCCGTACGATGAGTGCCTTGGCTGCGAACCGCGCCCTGTCGACGGATTCCCTGAAACGCCCAACCGCCGCTCGAAGGCGCCACAGCCCGAGGCTTGGGAGGTCTGGCCTGGTCGCCGCGGTGATATAGCCCGTGCGATGTTCTATGTTGACGTGCGATATCAGGGTGATACACAGGGCACCGTCGGGCGTGGCGGCCGGCCTTGCCGCGAACCAGACCTGATCCTCACCGATGATCGGAGTAAGATCCATCCGACCGGCATCGTGACCGGAACAGCCTTCATGGGCGTCCTCACAACGCTCATCAGATGGCACTTCGAGGACGAGGTCGATGACCGTGAGCGATTTCGCCAGGAGGTTATCGCCCGGCCGGACTGGCAGGGAAACCGGAGCTCCTTTGTCGACCGCCCTGATCTGGTATGTGCGGTGTGGCTCGGAAACGCTTCGTGCCGCCGCTTCCATGCGGTCCTACCGATGGTGTGGCGCTAGCGGCGCCCTTGCCACCCAACTTGCACCGGCGTATAACCCGCCACACTTCGGCATTGTCGTTGCCAAGAGTAGCGAGGTCAGCCGAGCTGCAAGGGGCGCAAGACTGGTCAGGTAGGCTCGTCGAGCCCGAAGTCCTCTCGCAGACAGGCCCTTCGAGTCATCCGCGGCCAATGGAGCTGATTTCTTGCCGTTGGAAAAATCTCCGTTACTACGCCAATCCCGTGTACAGGCACGACGCTATGGGATGCCTCGCTCATCGGAACGATGGATTGCAAGGAGTTGCAGAACATGGTGGACTTCTTCTCGACGAACCCAGAGGCAGTCGCCGCTCTTCTGATTTTCGCGGCGGCATCGCTCACCGGATGGTTCGCCTTTCTCTGGTCTCTATTCAATGTGAACCCGATCATGTATCGCCTAATTGCTGATCGGTCGATTATCAGGGTGATAGAAGATGCGCCAATATACATTAGTGTCAGTGTTAGTCGCGATAATCTCACGCACCGGATCTTAGAGCGGGACCTTCAGCAGTGGAATATCGAGTTCTTCAATTCGGATCCATGCCGACTACATGGCGCAGTTCCGTAACCTCCTCGAAGAAGAAGGCCTGCCCACCGGCGATCGTGTGGAGTTCCGGCTGCCAGTGATCAAGACCCAGGGCGTCCCGAAACTCAAGACGATTCGCCTCAAGGAGACCATCAACGGCGTTCGAACCGAGTTCGGTGACGCGTTCCGCACACTGGGGCCGATCCCGACCGTAGTCCCGCCGGACCCAATCAACGACCCGCTCACCGAGTACCTGCAAACGAACCCGGTGGTCCTCAACTGGTACCCGCAGATCAACGCAATGCGGTCGGGGGGTTTGGTGGGCGGCGATGCAGACGCCGCGCCGAACGAAGATCACTTGAGATCCCAGCACGTGGCATTCCTAGACATCGACCGTCTCTACTTTAGCCTTGAGCGCTTCAAGGCCGAGCGCGGCTGGTACAACCTGAACCTGACACGGCAGGGGATCCAGGCGCTGCTCGCAGACCAGAGCTGGTACCGCCTTCAGATCCCTGTCGCAGAACTGGTCTGCGACTCCTTCGAGAAGGTGCGGTTGTGGGAGGAGATTGCTCTCTCGTTGCTCAAGAAGTACACGGAGCGCTACTACACCTTCCGCAAGCGCGAGTGGGAGTCGCCGTATCTCGAGTATCGCGATCTTGAGGACGACGATCCGAACTTCCTGGGCGTGAAGGAATCTCCGGCGGAGGGCTATTACCGCATCCAGGTCGACAGGGCGCAGGAAGAGATCGTCACCAAACTTCAGGAGCTGAAGGCCGCCATGCGGAGCGGTGACCTGAAGCCCTGGGAGTTCCAGGGGATGAAGGCCATCTGGTTCAGCCGCCACTTGTACCAGCCCCTGCTCTACCTCGATGGAACTGCCGTCGACATCAGCCCCGCACCTCTGAACAGAGGTGAACGCAGGTTCGTAGAAGACCTATGCGCCTTCCACGGCGGCAACGCCGAATTCTTCGCTGGCCGGGAACTATATCTACTTCGCAATCTAAGCAAGGGTCGCGGTGTCGGGTTCTTCGAGGCGGGAAACTTCCATCCCGACTTCATCCTTTGGCTGCTCGTCGGCGATCGTCAACATTTGGTATTCGTTGACCCCAAGGGTATTCGCAACCTGGGAATGTCCGACCCCAAGATCCGCTTTGGTGAAGCCATAAAGGACATCCAGGCTCGCCTTAGTGATTCGTCCGTGGTGCTGGAGTCGTTCATCGTCTCGAACACGCCGTCCTATGAGATGGCGAAACTCTGGGGCGTTGACAAGGCCGCGATGCGGGCGCGGCACATCGTGTTTCAGGATGAGGACAGTGGTAGCTATATCGAGGACATGTTGCGTGACGTGATGGAAGCATGAAGGACCGGCTCCAGTGGGGCCGGGTTCCTCACTGCTATGAACAGGCGCGCTCCAGGAGAAATTGATATGAAGAAAGTCGACCAATGTTTCGTGTTGATGCCATTCACTGTCAAGGAAGTTGACCGGACCACCTACAGCGATTTGAATCATTGGGCCGAAGTTTATGAAGGCCTAATTCGTCCGGCCGTGGAGTTAGCCGGGCTTCAATGTGCGCGTGATGATGACGATACCGGATCACGCGATATTTCCGATGAAATATTCAGGAAGATCGAGACAGCGGATATGATATTGTGTGACATGTCAAGCCAAAATTCTAACGTCTTCTTGGAATTGGGATGGGCATTTCGTGGAGACAAGCCATATGTCCTTCTTGTTGACGACAAAACAATATCTCCATTCGATCTCTTGCAGAGATACACATTTACTTACGATCATCGCCTTCAACCAATCATCCTGCGCAAAGAGATTCTATTGCTTTCTCAAGTCATTCGCAAAACGCTGTCGGATACTGGAGCGCGCTATTCTTTAGTCAAGCGCCTATCTGCTTCACTTGGGATTATCGAAGCGGCGGCGACGGGGGATTCGCAGAGCGGCTATCTCTTGGAGATCCTTGAACTTGTTCGATCTCTGCATGTCGAGCCGCGGCAAGTCTCAGGGGGAACGATGTCGTTTGTGTGGCCAGAGATTCTTCTTCGAGGCACTGAGTTGTTGAATTTTTCGTTATCCTATCTACTGAATAGCGACCTAACCAGTTCTACCTTCGCGTCGGAATTTCGGAATCAGCTGAGATCTATTGATAGAGTCGGAGACCCAGAACTTCAGGTTTCGGTAGTCGGAAGTGACCGCACCTATCTGTTTCACGACTGGGAGCGGCTCATAGGTCGTCCCGCTCTCTGGGCATCGATCGATGGAGACAATATCTACGACAATGTCTTCTCTTACCGAGTCGGTGCCGTGGCGTGGATTGACCGATCATCAAATATTGTCAGACGACGCGCAGAAATCGACAAGCGATTTAACATTGCACTGTTTTCAATCGTTGATGGCTCGGACTTTCGCGTGGTAGTTGAGATGCATCAGGAGCTGCGGCGACCTGAATAGAGATCGCCCGTAGAAGCTAACCACCGAGAACAGCAGTGCGCGCCACGGGGTTCCCGTAGTAACGGAGAAAAAATTTGCGGTAAGCTTTCTCTCTCGGGGCTCCCGGATCAGGCGCCGAAGAGCTT
>Ga0138256_10000461_pt1 | contig 44610 bp, 31 predicted proteins | sample KNB2016incub_MG_FD_105486 | JGI IMG/M metagenome (GOLD analysis project Ga0138256, IMG submission 105486) | Active sludge microbial communities from wastewater in Klosterneuburg, Austria - KNB2014incub_MG | ecosystem: Engineered > WWTP > Activated sludge > Unclassified | place: Austria... | reverse complement strand
GCCAGCCCACGAGCGGGTGCCGGGCCAGCGTGCTCTTGGCCGTCAGCCAGACCGGCCGCTCGACGGCCAGCGCGATGAACATCGGGTCGAGCAGGCCGTTCGCGTGGTTCGGCGCGAAGATCAGCGGCCCCGTCGCCGGGACGCTCGCCAGCCCTTCGACCTCGATCGAGCGGTAGAAGACCTTGAGCGCGAGGCGGAAATAGGCGCGGAGAATGCGATAGATCATGGCACGGCCTGCCGGGTCAAGACGATCGCCGCCGCGCGCGCTATGCGACCGCCCACCCGCGCACGAACTCCACCAACAACCGCACCCCGTACCCCGTGGCTCCCGCCGGCCCGAGGTCCCAACCCTTCTTCTGCTCCATCATGCCGGCGATGTCGAGGTGCGCCCAGGGATAGCTCGTGAACTCCTGGAGGAACACGGCCGACGTCGCGACGCCGCCCTGCCGCCCGCCCGAGTTCTTCATGTCCGCCCGCTCCGTTTCGATCGCTTCGCGGTACTCGGGCCACAGCGGCAGCCGCCAGAGGCGCTCGCGGCTGGCGTCGCCGGCGGCCAGCAGCCGACCGGCCAGCGCGTCGTCGTTGCTGAACAGGCCGGCGGCGATGTTCTGGCCGAGCGCAACGACGCACGCGCCGGTCAGCGTCGCCAGGTCGACGACGGCGGCCGGTTGGAAGCGGGCGGCGTAGACGAGCGCGTCGGCCAGGATCATCCGGCCTTCGGCGTCCGTGCTGATGATCTCGATCGTCTTGCCGTTGGAGGCCGTGATCACGTCGGCCGGGCGGTAGGCGTTGGCGTCGGGCATGTTCTCCGTGCACGGCGTGATGCCGATCACGCGCAGCGGCAGCTTCAGCCGTCCGATCGCCTGCATCGCGCCGAGCACGGCCGCCGCGCCGGCCATGTCGCCGCGCATCGCCTCCATGCCCTCGGACGGCTTGATCGAGATCCCGCCGGTGTCGAACGTGACGCCCTTGCCGACGAGGACGAGCGTCGGCACGTCCGTGCGGGCCGCGTTGTGGCTGAGCACGATGAACGCCGGTGCGTGTCCGGCGCCCTGCGCAACGGCCAGGAAGGCGCCCATGCCGTACCCTGCCGCCCACGCCCGGTCGCCGACCTCGACGTCGAGTCCGACGTCGGCGGCGATGCGGCGCGCGGTGTCGGCCATGTGGCCGGGCGTGCAGATGTTCGGCGGTCCGTTCGCCAGATCCCGTGCCAGCGCCACACCGTCGGCGACGGCCGCGCCGACGGCTGCGCCGGCTTCGACGGACGACAGCTGTGCACCGTCGAGCGTGATGATTTCGATCGTCTTGACCGCCTTCTCGTCCTTCTTCTGCTTGGGCGCGTCGTAGCGATAGAGCGCCGCCAGCATCCCCTCGACCGTCGCCTGCGCCGCGCGCTCGGCATCGAGGCCGCCGATGCCGGCGCCGTGGACGATCGTCGCCAGCGAGGCGGCGCCGAGGTCGCGCGCGGCGCGTGCGGCGGCGGCGGCGGCGCGGCGGGCGGCGTGAACGTCGAAGGCGTCGGCCGGACCGAGGCCGGTGACGAGGACACGGCGGGCGGGGATCGCGCCCCGCGGGTAGAGCACCTTCACCTCGCCGGCGGCGCCGGTGAGGTCGCCGGTCCGGATGAGGTCGCGGATCGCCCCGCCAAGTGCCGTATCGACGGCGACCGTTGCCCCGCCGGGCTCGGCGACGCCGGCGAACAGGTTCACGATGAGGGCGTCGGCGTCGGCATCCTGGATCGCGCCGTGGCGGACGGAAACGGGAGGGAGGGGCATCGGTTGCTCCGAAGGGAACCGGCCCGTGGGGCACGGCCGGTGCGGGGGAGAGCGAATGGGGGCCGATCTTGCCTCTGCCGCCCGCCGACGGCAAACTCTGCCCATGCACGCCTCTGCGCCTGCCGGCCCACGTACGCCGCCTGCCCGCGCTGATCGTGCGCGGCGCTTCGGGGCGGGCGCGTGAGCGTTGCCATCGCGCTCGTCGTCGTCGTCGTCCTCACCGCTTTCACGGCGCTCTACGTGGCCGCCGAGTTCGCCACCGTCGGCGTCCGCCAGAGCCGCATCGCACAGCTGGCCGATGAGGGCCACCCGGTGGCGCGCCGGCTGTTGCCGATCATCTCCGACAGCCACCGCCTCGATCGCTACATTGCCGCCAGCCAGATCGGCATCACGCTCTCGGGCCTGATCCTGGGCGCGTACGGCCAATCGCGATTGGGCGACGGGCTCGGCGTGTTGCTGGAGCGGACCGGTTGGACGGCCGCGGCTGCGGCATCGACGGGCACGGTGGTGACGCTGCTGGCGCTGACGGCGTTCAACGTCGTGTTCGGCGAGCTCGTGCCCAAGTCATTGGCGCTGCAGTTTCCGACGCAGGTATCGCTGTGGCTGTACTGGCCGATGACGGCGTCGCTGGCCGTGTTCCGGTGGTTCATCGGGTTGTTGAACGGCAGCGGGCTCATGGTCCTGCGTCTGATGGGCGTGCAGTCCGCCGACGGCCACCGCCACATCCATTCGCCGGACGAGATCTCGATGCTCATCGCCGAGAGCAAGGACGGCGGCCTGCTCGACGCCGAGGAGGAGCACCGCCTGAGCCAGGCGCTGCAGCTGGGCCGTCGGACGGCCAAACAGCTGATGGTTCCGCGCCGCTTCATCCAGGCGATCGAGGCGTCCAGCGACGGCGCGGCGATCCTGGCATGGGCGATCGACAGCCCGTTCACGCGCGCGCCGGTGTACCGCGGCCAGATCGACGAATGCATCGGCTTCATCCAGACGAAGGACGTCGCGGCGCGATTTGCCGCGCAGGGCAACGCCGACGGCTGGCAGGACCTCGTCAAGCCGATCACGATCGTGCCGTCGACGCTCACCGCGGACCGCATCGTGGCCGAGCTGCGGGCGCGTCGGGCGCGCCTGGCGGTCGTGCTGGACGAGTACGGTGGCGTCGACGGGATCGTCACGCTGGAGGACATCCTCGCCGAGCTCGTGGGCGGCGTCGCCGACGAGTTCAAGGCCGATGAGGCGCGGCCCGAGCCGCTGCCCGATGGCCGGGTTCGCCTGCCCGGCACCCTACGGCTCGACGAGGCGGCCGAGTGGTTGGGCGTCGAGTGGGCCGACGACGAGGCCGACACCGTGGGCGGCCGCGTCCTCGTCGCGCTCGGCACGGTGCCGGACGGCGGCGAACGGCTGACGATCGACGGCGTCGAGGTCGAGGTCGAGCGGATGGACGGGCCGGCGATTCGTTCCCTCCTCGTCCGGCCGTGGCCGGGTGCGGAGGGTTCGGCGTGACCTTCGGCCCGATCGCGATCGTCGCGCTGTTGCTGCTGCTGAACGCGCTTTTCGTGGCCGCCGAGTTCGCGATCATCGGCGCACCGCGCGCGGCGATCGAGCGCCGGGCGGCGCAGGGGCACCGGGTGGCCCGGCTGGTCGAGGGCATCCTGCGCGATCCCGTGCGACAGGACCGGTACATCGCCACGGCGCAGCTCGGCATCACGGTTGCCAGCCTCGGACTGGGGATGTACGGCGAACACCAGCTCGCCGAGCGGCTGGAGCCCGTGTTCCAGGGGCTGACGTGGCTGCCGGCGTCGATCACGGCCCATGCCGTGGCCGTGGTGGTGGCGGTGGCGGTCCTGACCTATCTGCACATCGTCATCGGCGAGATGGTCCCCAAGAGCCTGGCGCTGATCCAAGCGGAGCAGACGGTGCTGTGGGTCACCCGGCCGATGCTGCTCATCCAGACCGTCTTCCTGCCGCTCGTCGTCGGACTGAACCGGCTGGGCAACGGCGTGTTGTACCTGCTCGGGATCCGCCGCGAGCGATCGACGGGCCACTTCTATTCGCCGGGCGATCTGCAGTACCTCGTGGAGGAGAGCGAGGCCGGCGGCTTGCTGCGGGCCGAGGCCGGCCAGATGCTGCGCGACCTCTTCAGCTTCGGCGAGCGCATGGCCGAGGAGATCATGGTGCCGCGCGTCCGCGTGGACGGCCTTCCGCTCGGCGCTTCGCCCGATGCCCTGCGGCGCTTCCTGGCCGACGACACGCATACGCGCTACCCCGTGTACGAACGCGACCTCGACCATATCGTCGGCATCGTGCACATCAAGGACGTCCTCCGGCTGGTGCGCGACGATCGTGCGCTGACCCGTGCCGCCGTTCGGCCGACGGTCTTCCTCAGCGCCCAAAGCGAGCTCGATGAAGTCCTCGCCGCCATGCGCGCGGCCCGCACACAGCTCGTCGTCGTCATGGACGAGCACGGCGGCACGGATGGCATCGTGACGATCGAGGACCTGTGCGAGGAGGCCGTTGGCGAGGTGGCCGAGGGCGCCGACGAGCCGCTGGACGTCGTGTGGGCCGATGACGGCAGCCTGGACGTTGCGGGCACGTTGCGCCTGGACGAAGTCGGCGAGGCGCTCGAGCGCAGCCTCGACGACGACGAGGTCGACACGGTCAGCGGCCTGGTCCTGGCCCGCCTCAACCGGCCTCCGGTCGTCGGCGACGTCGTCGAGTGGCGAGGGTTGCGGATCGTTGTGACGGCCGTCGCGGGGCATGGGGTGGCGCGGGCGCGGATCGTCCCTTCTTAGCGGCCTTTCCGCCCGCCCGACGGTGCGCCCGACGGTACGCCCGACGAGGCGCCCGACGAGGCGCCGCGCGCCCTCATCGACCGTTCGTCCACCGTTCACGCGGCCCTCATCCGACAGCCCTATCCTGTTGCCACGGCAGACGGATAACACCTGAGCCGAACAAAACCTGGGGACTGTCGCGACTGGGGCGGAGCGACGGACCCCGGGTTTTTCTTTGCGCCCGGGCGGCGGCGTGCGATGATCGGACGCCGTTGCCCCCCATCGTCCACCTCGTTGCTCCCGATCGTCTCAGGAGCCTGCCCCCATGAAAGTCCTCGTCACCGGCGGTGCCGGCTACATCGGCAGCATCACCACGGCCGAGCTCATCGCTGCCGGCCACGACGTCGTCGTGTTCGACAATCTCTACCAGGGCCACCGTGCGGCCGTCCACCCGGCGGCCGCCTTCGTCGAGGTCGATCTGGCGGACCGGGCGGCGGTCGGCGCGCTGTTCGACGCGCACCCGGGCATCGACGGCATCCTCCACTTCGCCAGCTACACGCTCGTCGGCGAGAGCATGCAGCAGCCGCTGAAGTACCTGCGCGACAACGTCGTCCTTGCCGCCAACGTGCTCGAGGCGGCTGTGGCACGCGGCGTCGGGCGGTTCATCCTCTCGTCGACCGCCAACCTGTTCGACCGGCCCGAGCGGATCCCGATCGCCGAGACCGAGGCGATCGTGCCCGGCTCGCCGTACGGCGAGAGCAAGCACGCGATCGAGCGGATGCTGCACTGGCTGAACATCACGCACGGCCTGCGCTACGCCTGCCTGCGCTACTTCAATGCAGCCGGCTGCACGCCCGAGCGCGGCGAGGACCACGACCCCGAAACCCACCTCATCCCGCTCGTCCTGCAGGTGGCCCTCGGCCAGCGCCCGTCCATCGCCGTCTTCGGCGACGACTACCCCACGCCCGACGGCACGTGCGTCCGCGACTACATCCACGTCGTCGACCTGGCCCAGGCGCACATCCTGGCCCTCGAAGCCCTCGCCGATCATCCCGTTCTGACCTACAACCTCGGCAACGGCCAGGGATTCAGCGTCCTCGAGGTGATCGAGACCGCCCGCCGCATCACCGGCCATCCCATCCCGCACACCGTCGCACCCCGCCGCGCGGGCGACCCGGCAACGCTCATCGCGTCATCGGAGGCGCTGCGGCGCGATCTGGGGTGGGCGCCGCGGTATCCGGGGTTGGAGGCGATCGTGGGGTCGGCGTGGGAGTGGCATCGGGGGCATCCGGGGGGGTATGGGGGCTAGCAGGGTTCGGAGCGCCGTCGACGCGCATCGTGTACGCCCCCCAGAACATGTCGATGTAAAGGCCGACAATGTCCGCCGGCGCGGCATGCAGGTCAACCAAAATGTCGTAAAGCGCGACGTTGTCCCCATCGTCGAAGTGGCTCAGGAGGAGCCACGCCCGACCGGCGGGCTCGCCCGGCGCGCCGCCGAGTCGGGCGATCTCCGCGGCCAGCGTGTCGCGGATGCGCCGCATCTCGGCCGGTCGATCCAGGGCGAAGCCCGGCAGGACGACGTCACCACTTCGATCGCCGTGCCAGTAGAACCGCACGGCGGGTGCCGCCCCGTCGTAGATCCACAGTCGATCGCCGGGCTGCCACGCCTCTTGTACATGCCGCAACACGCGCCGCATGTCCTCGCGGGGTACGTTGATGCTCGGGTTGACATCTGTCCACGGGGCGTGCGGCCAGAAGAATACAAAGGCGGCGCCCGTGACGCCGGCGAGGGCGACGCGCACCGGACCGCCGAGCCCGCGCCGCATCCGATTCGCCCCATCGCCGAGGCCCTCGAGGCCGGCGGCGACGAGCGCTACGTACGGCACCAGATTGAACAACCCATACCGATACCCCAACGGATACCACCCCACCACGCTCGTCGCATACGTCATCGCCAACGTCCCCGCGACAAACCAGCCGACGAGCACTCGCCCGCCGCCGCCCCCCCGCCACAACCGCACCGCCCCGACGAGCGCCAGCACGCCGAGCGCGTTCGCGATCACGAGTGCCGGCCCGCCCGCGAACGGGAACGGGAAGTAGACGACGATCTCGCGCCAGCCCACGTCGCCGATGTACGCCAGCTCCTTGGCAAGGTGCGTCCCCCACAGCCGCGGCTGGACGTGCGACACCGCCATCCGGTCGCCGAGACCGAGCGTGAAGAGCACGGCGACGACGACGGCCATCGCGGCGGCGTACGCGGCGACGCGGCCGCGGTCGGTGCGGCCCGTCGGATCGCGCCACGACCGCCAAGCCAGGTGGCTGCCGAGGGCGAGCAGCGGGAACACGAGGCCGTAGTGCGTCGCGATGGCCGCCGCCGACAATGCGCCATAGGCCAGCCAGTCGCGCCGACGTGCGCCGGCAGACAGACGATCGTGCATGAGCAGCAGCAGCGGCGTCGCCGTGATCATCGCCGCGTACTGGTTTACCTCCTGGCTGTGGTAGATCGCCAGCGGCGACATCGTCAGCAGGAGCGCAGCGAACAGCCCGACACGTCGTCCGAACCGGCGCGACGCCCAATGCGCGGTCCACGCGACGGCGGCGACACCGAGCGCGACGGACGGCAGGCGCAGCCAGGCCTCGGCCCAGCCGGGGTACGCCGCGACATCGACCGCGGCGTTCGCTGGATCGGGGGCCGCGCCGACCGTCGCGCCGATCCATGGCCAGCCGATGAGCCGCCCGACGGCGATCCACCCGCGCATCGCGAGGGCGAAGAGCGGGGGGTCGTGGTCGATCGGGCGGCCGACGAGGAGCGACCGCCAGGGACCGGCGGCGCGCTCGACCTCCAGCAGCTCGTCGAACCACAGGGACGGGCGGCCGAGCGCGTAGAGGCGGATGGCGAGGGCGAGGGTGCAGAGGGCGGCGAGCGATCGGCGCGAAGCCGGCCCATCCGTCACTCCGCCCGCACCGACGCCACCACCGCATCGAACACCCCGCCCGCCGCGCAGCCGTCGCCGTAACAGCTGGCGACGAGGTACCGCCCGTCGAGGTCGACGATGGCCGCCGTGGACTCCGCGCTGATCAGGCGTGTGCCGGTCAGGCCGTTGGCGAGCGTGAACGGGCCCTCGCTCCACGTGGCACCAGCGTCGCCGGCCTTCACGATGGCAACGGCCTCGGCCAGCGTCGCCGGCGCCGGGTCGGCGACGAGCTCGAGGACGTCGATCTTCGTCTGCCCCGCCCCGAGCCCGCCGTGCCCGGCCGTGTCCATCGCGAACGACGTCAGGATGACGCCGCCGCCGCTCTCCGTGGCGGTCCAGCCGGCCGGCGCATCGACGGCGAAGCCATCGCCGCTCACGGGGCCGCCGGCAGCCGCGGAGACATCGCTGCCGTCGCCGCTCCCGCTGCCCGCCGCGTCGCCCGTCGCGCCGCCGAACCCCGACGGCGCCAGCACCATCCCGTGCCAGTACACCGACCCATCCGCCCGCTCCGCCAGCACGAGCGCCGCCTCGCCCTGTCCATCCGCGCCCCAGCCGCGGCTGAACAGCAGCTGGTGCACGATCAGCGCCGGGTCGAACATCGTCTCCAGCGGCGGGTCGATCGCCGGGAAGGCATTCCGGTCGTCCGTGGCGTCGACGGCGTGGTCGGCCGGCGGGAGGTACTGCGTTTCGAGCGCGGTGCGCGCGGCGGCCGGGTCGAGCGTCATGCCCTCCGAGCGATAGAGGCCGAGGACGAAGGCGTCGCCCATCATCGCCTGCAGAACGTCGTAGTCGCGCGCCGCGAGGGCGGCCTGCAGACCGGCCACGCCGGCCGACGCCCCGGCGGCTGGCGCGCCCGCTGGCGCGGTCGGCGCGGCCGCATCGATCGTCGCACCGGCATCGGCGGCGACCGTCACGGGCGGCGGAACGTCGACGGCGGGCGTCGGCGTTGCCGAGCAGGCGGCCGTCGCGGCGAGGACGACGGCGAGCGGAAGGGCGAGGGCGGCGCGAGGGGAGCGGCCGGACGACGGAAGGGGAGTGGTCATCGTGCAGTCCTCCTGCGGTTCAGTCGGTGATCGAGAAGTGTCGGCGGAGCCTGCGGCGCGGTTGAGCGGGCGACGGCGGGAGGCCCGCGACGACGGGCCAGTATACGACGGGCTCGCGGCACGTGTGACGTGCCGATGTCGTGGCGAGCCGGCGTCGCCCACACCCCATCGGCCGTGAGGTGTTCCCGTCGTGATCCCGTCGCGCCCGTATCGCCCCCGCCCAACCGGCCGTTGTCCCCATGGCGGCGCGTCGTCGCAGTCACGAACGTGCTCGCGGTCATTCGAATCACAGGAGTCACCCGATGGCCTACATCCCCGTCCCCGACGGCCTGCCCGGCATCTCGGGGCTGCTCGCGGCCCATCCCGAGACCGGCGCGCCTCTCGGCGCCTTCACCCAGGCGCTGCTGCGCGGACCGAGTTCGCTCAGCCCGGGCGAGCGCGAGCTGATCGCCAGCTTCGTCTCGTCCCGGCAGAACTGCTTCTTCTGAATGGCCTCCCACGGCTCCGCCGCCAAGCACCTGCTCGGCGCGGACAGCGGGATCGTCGATCTCGTGAACCAGGACTGGGAGACCGCCCCGATCACCCCCCGGCTGCACGCGCTGCTGGCCATCGCCGACAAGGTCCGCAGTGATCCGACGACCGTCGCGCCGGCCGACATCGATGCGGCGCGGGCCGAAGGGGCGGACGACAAGGCGATCCACGACACCGTCCTCGTCGCCGCCGCGTTCAGCATGTTCACCCGCTACGTCGACGGCCTCGGCACGTGGACGCCGCGCGAGCTGTCGGCGTTCGACGAGAGCGGGCGACGGCTGGCGGACCACGGGTATGTTCGGCCGTCGTAGAAAACCGGCGGCTGAAGCCGGCCGGCTGAGGGCCTTCGGCCATTGCGCCCGCCTGCGCGGGCGCTGCCGATTTCTGGGTGCCCGCGCAGGCGGGCACCATGGCGGCCCGTCCGGGCCGCCTCCAGCCGGCCAGCTTCAGCTGCCGGCAGACCACGCGAATGTGATATAATTCGCAACCCTGTCGGTCCAGCCCGACATGTAGGCGGGTAGCTCAATTGGCAGAGCGCTGGTCTCCAACACCGGAGGTTGCAGGTTCGATTCCTGTCCCGCCTGCCACGCCGCCGAGGTCCGCGAGGGCCTCGGCGGTGCTCGTTAACGGTGTCGGCATCGGATCCGCTGCGGCGACGACGTCGTGCGCGGCCCCGCTCGCCTTCCGTGCCCGGTAGCGCTCGCGGAACACGCCCGCCACCCCCAGGATCACGAGCACCGCGCCGAGCACCGTCCACCACGTGATCGGTTCGGAGAGCAGCCACCACCCCAGCAGCGCCGCGCCGACCGGGTTCACGTAGGCGTACGTGAAGACGAGCCGCGCCGGCAGGAGCTGCAGCGCCAGGACGAACGAGAAGAACGCCAGGCCGCCGACGACGACGAGGTACGCCCAGCCGGCCAGCGCGGTCGGCGTCGGGTGGGGCAGCGGCTCGCGTGCCGCCAGCGACAGCACGACGAACATCGCCCCGCCGAAGACCTGCTGCCACCCGGCGCTCACGAGCGACGACACCGATACCGAACGCCGACTCTGCAGCAGCGCCCCGCTGCCCCACAGGAGCGGGGCGAACAGGAGCGCGACGACGGCGACGAGGTCGGCGCCGTGGGACGACATCAGCTTCGGCACCGTCAGCACCGCCACCCCCGCGAAGCCGACGAGGAGCGCCGCGGCGAGGGCCAGCGACGGCCGCCGCCGGTCGAGCACACCCTCCATCACCGCGCCCCAGATCGGCATCGCGCCGACCAGCAAGGCCGCGTAGCTCGAGTCCGCGTACTGCTCCGACCACGTGACGAGCCCGTTGCCGCCGATCCACAACAGGAGACCCGTCGCCGCCAGGATCGCTACGTCGCGCCGCGTCAGGCGCAGGTCGTGGCGGCGGACCCTGGCGATGACGAGGAGCATGAGCCCGGCGCAGACCAACCGCGTGCCGGCCATCGACCAAGGTGGGAAGCCGCTGCCCGGCTCGACGGCCACCTTGATCGCCAGATAGGTCGTGCTCCAGACGACGTACAACACGAGCAGATGGAAGATGCCGAGCCACGGCAGCCCGCGACCCAGCCCTCGCACCGACGTCGTCATGAAGCTCTCCTGGGTCGGCTGTCATGGACGCGCCGGCGAGGAATCCTGACGTTCGAGCATCGGCCGCGTCGCAAGTTCAGGCGACGATGATACGCCCCGCCGCGCGCTGGGGCGACGATCGTCGATGAGCAGGCGATCCGGTCGATCGGCTTGGCTGCCGGCGTCGTCGACCACAAGGAGTGTGCCGGCGACGACGTCGGGCACGGACTGCGTCCCGTCTGCCCACGGGCGGCTCGGCCGAACAACCGACGATCGATGGGCTGCCGCCGGGTTGCCGGCGACCGCCCGCGTCCCGCCCAGCGTCGCCTTCGCCAGCAACGCCGGCAAGTAGATCACCCCTCCCCGCTCCGCCGGCGGCTCGTCCGGCGCCTCGAACCCGCTCGACTGGTTGATGATGCTGTGCCCGCCGGCCGTCAAGAGCGCCGCGCGCACGGCCGTCACGTCGTCGAGCGTCCACCCGCCGCGCACCGGCACCTCGTCGGCGGTGAAGGCCCAGCGGCCGTTCGCGTCGGCGGTGCGCGGCAGCGACAGCCGGCGGCCGTCGGTCAGGCGCAGCGTGAGGCGGAGGTCCCGGCCGGCGGGCGCGAGGCCGGAGACCGGGCCGCCCGGGCTCCAGTCGAAGCTGAGCGCGTCGATCGGCACCGCAGCGCTGTCGCCGCCGCCGACGGCCGTCAGCGTGTCGCCGGCGGCGATCATGACCGGCGCGCCGGCGGCATCGACGATGTCGAGGTCGAAGCGTCCGGACGGGTCGGCCGTGCCGGCGGCCGTGCCCTTCACGGCGCCGTCGGCGCCTCGCAGCGTGAGCGTGACGGCCGCTTGGCTGTTCGTCGTACCGGCGGTGCGCGGCGTGTCCAGATAGGCCTCGACCTGGCTCCGCCAGAACTGCTTGAAGACGCGATGGCCGCCGGCGGTGCGCATCGCGATCTCGAAGCCCTGGCCGGCCTCGATCGGGAGCGGGATCTCGGAGTCGACCCGGCCGTCGGGCGAGGCGCCGAATCGGAGGCGAAAGCCGACGCGGAAGCTCAAGCCGTTCACGTCCAGGTTGCCGCCGCAGCGCAGCGCCGGGAACTGGATCTCGGGCGCGACACCGCGCGGAACGGCGCCCGTCAGCCGGCGCGTCGCCCAGTCCATCGTCACGTCGAGCCCCGGCAGCGCCACCTGGGCGGCCGTGCCGCTCAGATCGGCAGAGACGGTCTCGCTCGTCGCGGATGTGACCGCGGCGCCCGCGTCGTCGCGCATCACGGCGTGAAACGCGCCGTCCCACCATGCGCCCTCCGCCGTGCCGTCGCCCTTCACCCGCCCCGCGACGTCGCGCAGCTCGGCGCGGACGGCGCCGGACGGTGCGGACCAGCCGCAGAGGTTCGCGCCGCCGTGCTCGGCGCTGAGGAGCGGCACGATGCGGGTGCGAAGGGCGATGTGCCCCTCGGGTGTCCGGTACTGCGCGTTCACCGCAAGCCCGGGCCGTACGCGCAGCGCCGGCACGAAGTCGGCCTGCCAGCTGCCGGACGGGACGATCTCGGGCCACGCCTGGCCGAACCCGAGCGCGGTGTCGCCGACCTGGTCGTTCGCCAGGACGGCCAGCGAGCCGCCGGGCGTCGCACGGCCCCCGACGGTGTTCGCGGCCACGTCCGTGTCGACCGTCAGCTCGGGCAGCGTCATCGACAGCTCCGTGCCGGACGGTTCGATGGCGGTGACGGTCACGACATCGCCTTGCCGCAGCGCGAGGGGGCGGCCGCCGGCGCCGCTCAGCATCTCGAAGTAGAACCCGAGCGGTCCGGTCTGCGATTCGACACCCGCCAGAACGGCACCGCCCCGCCTGGCCTCGATGCGAATCCGAGCGTCCGGCCCGATCTGGCCCTGCACGGTGTTCCGGTCGAGGTCGACCTGGATGCCCGGGCTGCCGACGTAGCGAGAGACGCGGTGGCCGCTCACGTCGGCTTCGAGCTGGACGAAGTCGTTGTAGAGGAGGTCGACGCCGGGCGCGAAGCGGTGGCTGAACGTCCCGTCGGCACCGGCCGTCGTCGTCGCCTCAGCGGCCGGCGCATCGTCGCGCTGGACGCGGATGCGGACGGTGGCGCCGGCGCGCGTGCGGCCGCTGATCACGTCGTCGGCCACGAACACCGCGCCGTCCAGCGCCGGGACGACGAACGAGACGGTCTGATCGCCCGCCGTCACCTGCAGGACGTCGCCGGCTTCGATCGCTACCGACGCGCCGGTCAGGTCGAGGAAGTCGAGGTAGAAGCTGTCTTGCTCGGCGCCGATGATGATCACCTCGGCCCCGCCGAACGCGAGCCGATCGAAGACGCGGCCGTGCGCCGTGGCCACGACCTTGCCGTCGGCGTCGCGCAGCACGGCGTCGATCGCCCGGCCGCGCGGGCCGTTGCCGGTGACGAAGTTGCCGCCGAGCTCAACGTTCAGCCGCACGACCGACCACGTGGTGTAGAACGCGAACGCGCCGTCCTCCAGCCAGACCTCGCCGCCCATGGGCGCCGCCACGTCGAGCGAGCCGGTGAAGGAGGCCGTCCAGCGACCCGACCCGTCGGCCGTTGCGTTCACGCTCCGGCCTTCCGCGACGACGCGCAGCCGCGCACCGGGCGGCGCCGTCCCGCCCACGCTGTCCGCGTCGGCATCCGCCAGCGCGGTGAGCGTCGGCACATTGGCCACCGTCGGGTCCCCGTCGATGGAGGTGATCTCGATGCGGTCGCCCGCACGAACCTCGACCTCGTCGCCGCCCCCGGGCACGAAATCGGCCATGTTCACGCTCCAGCTCCCGGTGGCCCCGGCAAGCCCCGGCTCGATCCGCCGCTGGGCCCCGTTCGGCCCGCGCAGCGTAACGGTGATGGGCGTCCCCGGGTCGGCCAAGCCGCGCACGGACGTCAGTCCGACGCCGACGCGTGTCTGCGGCACGACGGCCACGGTGCCGGCCGACGTGCTGGGCGACGGCTCGACGCTGACCTTGGCCAGCCAGCCCGGCCCGAGGTCAACCGTTCCGCGGAAGTCCGCCGCGAACGCCCCGCCGGCGTCGGTGCGGGCGACGCGAACGGACTGCACGCCGTCGAGCGATGTCGCTTCGACGCGCACGTCGGTGTCGGCCGGCGCCGTGCCGCGGACGAGGTCGGCCGAAGCGTCGATCGACACCGCGATTTCGGGCAGGACCAGGGTGAGGGCCGCCACTTCACCGCTGCCCGTTCCGGTCACCGTCAGCTCGATACGGTCGCCGATGCGCAGCGGTCGCGCGTCGGGCGGGGGTGGGCCGAAGCGGCCGAAGCCCGCCGCGCCGAGGCTGAACGCCCCGTCGCCGATGACGGTGCGCTCGGGCAGCGCCGTCGTGGAACCGTCGGCGTGGGTGATGGTGCCGCGCACGCGGTGACCTGGCGTTGCCAGCCCCCGGACCTCGTATGCGCCGAGCGTGGCGTCCAGGCGGACGTCGTTGAAGCGCGCGAAGAACCGGTCATGGTCGACCGTCTCGATCCAGGCACGGCCGCGCGTCCGCCCGGCCGGCAGATCGACGCCCTCGGCGCGGAGGTCGACGCTCCATGCGCCGTCCGGGCCGGCCACGGCTTGCGTCGGAACGTCGCGCCACAGCACGGTGCCGTCCGGACCGGTCAACTCGAGCTGCGCCAGGATCGACACGCTCGCGCCCGCCGGCGCCGTCCCGGACAGGCGATCGGCGGCCGCGTCGACACGGGCCGAGAGCCCCGGCACGACGATCTCGAGCGGGCGACGGCCGCTCTGGGCGATCCGCACCGTGTCGCCCGGCTGAACGGCCGCCGGACCGCCCTGACCGCCCTCGGGGTTGAAGAGATCGAGCACCGCCCGCCCGTCGGCGTCCCCGCTGCCGACGCCGATCAACCGGCTGCCGTTCGGGCGACGGACCTCGGCCTCGACGAACTGGCCGGGCAGGGCCGGGACCGAGACCCAGGACGCCCAGAGATCCGCTTCGAGCCGGAGCGGCGGCGTGGACTGTGCGGCGGTGGGTGGGCGGGGGCCGGCGAGGAGCACGAGCGCGCCGAGCACGGCGGCGAGCGCGCGGACGCGCGGGGTGCGGTGGAAGAAGTGCAGCATGTGGGTCCTCCGGGTGGAATGCGTTCGCAATCGCACGTCGGGTGATCGCTGCGTTGGCGACCCTACGCAACCGACGGCTTCACGATGATCGATGTGTAGGGGCACGGCATGCCGTGCCCTCCTCCCTGCGTTCACAACCCTCGCGGTCGGAACGCCGACAACTGATATACCCGACCGCCTTTTATACCCGACCGCCTTTGCGGCGCGGTTGGCAGGACGTTACGACGACGCAACGTCGCTCGCGGACGTCGGTGGTGACGATGGGCGTCCCGTCGTCGGCTCGTACCAACAGCAGTACGCCGGGCACACGTCGTGGCCCGCGCCGAGATCGCCCAGCGCCGGCCGTGCTGCGCCGGGCGTCTGCCGTTCGACGACGAGGTCGCGGATCATGCGGACGAAGGCGGGATCGGTGCCGACGGTTGGCACACGGGTCAAGCGAACGCCGAGCGTCCGGCACCGCTCGGCCAGCTCGGTGTCGAGGTCGAAGACGACCTCGATATGGTCCGAGATGAAGCCGATCGGTACGACGACGAGATCCGTGACGCCGCGTGCTGCCAGCTCGGCGGCGACATCGCCGACGTCGGGTTCGAGCCACGGCTGGTGGGGCGGGCCGCTCCGGCTCTGGAAGACGACGCGCGTCGGCCCTTCGAGGCCCGCGGCGGCGGCGATCAGGCGGCTGGCCTCGCCGAGCTGCTCGACGTAGCGGCTGGACTGCGCCATCGCCAGCGGGATGCTGTGGGCCGAGAAGACGACGACTGCTGCCGCCCGGCGCGCTTCGTCGAGGCCGTTGAGCGCCGTGCGCAGGCGCTCGGCCTGCGGCTCGACGAAGCCCGGGTGGTTGAAGAACGTGCGCAGCTTGTCGATGTTCGGCGCGCCCGGGCCGACGGCTGCCTGCGCCGCAGCGATGTCGGCGCGGTACTGGCGGCAGCCGGAGAACGAACTGTAGACGGAGGTGACGAAGGCCGCCGCATGGCGGACCCCGTCCGCGGCCATCTGCCGCACGGTGTCCGTCAGGAACGGCTGCCAGTTGCGATTCCCCCAGTACACCGGCACGCGCGGACCCTCGGCCGCGAGCACATGCTCGAGGGCGGCGACGAGCGCCCGGTTCTGGGCGTTGATCGGACTCACGCCGCCGAACAGCGCGTAGTGGTGCGCCACGTCCTCGAGGCGCTCGCGCGGAATGTTGCGGCCGCGCGTGACGTTCTCCAGGAACGGCATGACGTCCGCCATCCCCTCGGGACCGCCGAACGAGACAACGACGATCGCGTCATACGGGTGCGGGGGCGCGCCCGTCCCGTTCGTAGGGGCGAGCGGGTCGACGGTTCCTGCTTCGGGCGATCCCGAATCGGCCAACGGTGACATATCGGCGCTGTCCTGTGATCGACGGCAGGGTCGACCGAGTGGTCGACGCGGATCGGATGCGCCAGAATGGTAGCCCGTCGTACGCCCATTCCCACCGGGCCGGCACCACCGCCGGACCGATGCGCCGACTTGTGTCGACTTGCGCCGACGTGAGCCGACGTGAGCCGACGTGAGCCGACGGCCGAGGAGCGATGACCAGGCCCATGTTCCCAGTCCCCTTGCGCGCACCGTCGGACGAAGGCCCGGCGATCGGGTTCCACGCCCTCGGCCGCCAGCTGCTCGACCCGTCGCCGGACGTCCGTCGGTCGGCCGCGCTGCTCGTGGCGGCGCTGCGCCCGGCCGATGTCGCGCCGGCGCTCGTGCGCGCCATCGTCCGCTACGGCGACGACGTCCTGCTCGACGCCGCCCGCGCGTTCGGACACCAACTGACGGCGGTCGTGGCGCGTGAAGTCCTGGACCACAGCCTCGGACCGAGCCACCGCGCCCGTCTGCTCGAGGTGCTGGGGGAAACACGCGACCCGTTCGCCGTGCGCGTGCTGCGGGAGGCCGCGAAGGACCTCGATGCGACGGTGCGGATCGCCGCGCACGTCGCGCTGCTGGCGCTCGACCAGCGGAATGCGGCGGAGGGGGTCGAGGCGGCGCTGCTCAGCCCGCGGCCGGCGGAACGGGCGCAGGCGCTCCGGCTGCTGCGGCGTCTCGATCTGCCGGCTGCGCGCGCGCTCGAGCGCGGCCACATGGAACGGTACGTGGCCGACGGCGCGGCGATCCCGGCCGATATCACAGCCGCGCTGCCGCTGCTCCTCGACGGCGAGGCGGATGTGATCGACCGGCTCGTGCGTGCCGTCGAGACGGCATCCGAGACCCTTGTGCTGCTGGCCGGCCCGGCGTCCGGGCCGCTGGCCGACCGCTACCGTGCCACGTTCGCGAAGCGGCTGGCACACTGCACGCTGTTGTTCAGCACCGATCGCCACAGCATCGCCGAGCAGGCAGCGATCCTCGCCGAGGCTTGCGCCGCCGCCGCTCTGGCCGCGCCCCACGGCAAGCGCGTCGTTCTCGTCGGACCGGTGCCGGATCCGGCCGACGCCTGGCCCGGCCTGTCGCTCCTCAGCACGCCCGCGCGGGCCCGCTTCGATGCCCGACTGGTGTTCGCCGGGCCGCACAGCGTGGCGCCCGTTCTCCGCTGGTGGGGCTACCTGCGCACCGCCAGCCCCGTCGACGCCCGCCTCCACGTCATCCTGACCGACCTCGTGCTGGGCGCCGAGCGGCTGGGGCCCGAAGGGCTGGCCGTCTACGAGACGTGGTGTGCCCGCGACGGCGGCGACCGGGACGATGCGTTGGCGCGGGCGCTTCTGGCGCGCATGGTCGGCTGACCGCATGCCGTGAAGGCGGACGGCCGGTGCGCGCTACCGATGCACGGCCGGCAGGTAGGCCGGCGGCAACTTCCGCCAGAACCCGGGCAGTCGCGCCGCCGGTGACCGGTCGCTCGCCTCCACTGCCGTTGCGGCACCGGCGTCGACGATGCCGGGCGCCGGCGCGTCGTCGTTGGCGGTCGCGATCAACCGGCGGGCGATCTCGTCCGGCCCGGCATCCGGCCGCTGGGCGATCATGAGCGCCGCCACGCCGCCGACGATCGCCGCCGACAGGCTCGTGCCGCTGGCGGTCGCGTACCCATCGCGGGCCGTCGTGAGGATATCGTCGCCCGGTGCCACCAACCGCAGACCGTTCCCCCGGTTCGACCAAGCCGTCAGCGCGCCGTGGATGTCGACCGCTCCGACGGCCAGCGCGCCGGCATCGGCCGCCGGGTGATCGAGGGCTTGCGCGCCCGCGTTACCGGCGGCGGCGACGACGAGCGCGCCGCGCCGACCGGCGTACGCGACGGCGTCGGCGAGCAGGCGCAGCGGCTGTCGGCTGCCGGCGGCGACGACGATCACTCTCGCGTCATGATCGGCCGCCCAGACGATCCCGGCGGCGACGTCCGACATCCAGCCCGTGCCGTCCGCTCCGAGCGCCTTCACGGGCACGATCCGTCCACCGGGCGCAGCGCCGGCCACGCCGACGCCGTTGCCGACGCCGGCAGCGACGACGCCCGCCACGGCGGTGCCGTGCCCGTGGTCGTCGTTCGTGTCGTTCGAGCCGTCGCGAACATTCCAGCCGGGCTGCAGTGCCGAGTCGAGGTCGGGGTGATCGCCTTGGACGCCCGTGTCGACGATGGCGATCCGGATGCCGTCGGCGGCGGACTGGGACCACGCCTCGGGCAGACGCGTGGCGTCGAGGTGCCATTGATCGGCGGCGAAGGGGTCGGTGCGGGCGAGGGAGGAGTCAGCGTTCGATGCCTCCCGGAGGAGGGGCGGGGCCGACGGTTCGGACGGTGCGGTGATTCCGCCGGGCACGTCGGACTCGACGTAGGCGACGGCGGGCAGCGCGGCGTAGAGAAGTGCGGCCGCCGCGACGCCGGGGGACAACGTGGAATGCGCTGTCCTGATCCCGGGCGTCACGGCGGCCGCCGCCTCGTCGCCGAAGAGAGTCGTGTGAAGCGGGCCAGCCGCCGCGGCGGTGTCAAGGGGCAGGGCCACCACCGCGGCGTGCACGGCCACAATGTTCCGGACCACGCGCGCGCCGAGCCGGGCATGAACGGGGATGAGCTCGGCGGCGCTTGCGCCCGGACGATAACCGATGACAAGGTGCGTTTCGACCGCCGGCGGCTGCGAGGCCGCCGCGGGCGCTCCAGCGACGACGCGACCGCCGCGCGTCAGCCCGAGAGCGACGACGGCGCCCACCATCACCACCGCACGAACCGCTCGAATCATGGGAGGGTCACCTGCTTGCGATCTGCGCGATGGGGAGCGCTCAGCGACGGGCGATAGCGTATACGAAATTCCGGACAGAATCAAGTAGGTCAGCTTGGGTAGTCTGGTCTGAAATTGCGGTAACATAGTAGTTGATACGCGTACGTCGTACATGGTGGGCCACAAGGCGACCGGGCCGGCAATCTCCGCCAGTGTCAACATCACTGATGTCATGCACTATATGCAACATCACTGGCCGCTGAAACGGTAACCACCGGGCGTCGACCCCGTGATATACTGCGCCGCCCGCTGGGCAGCCCCGCGTCGAGAAGGATCTAGCGATGAAGATCGTGGTGGCCGGAACGGGCTTCGTCGGCCTGACTCATGCCGCTGTGCTGGCGGAGAATGGACACGAGGTCCATGCCTATGACATCGACTTGGCCAAGATCGACGCGTATGCGTCCGGCGATCGGGAGCGCATCGAGCACTACGTGAACGAACCGGGTCTCGTCGAGGTCATCGGCGAGACGCTCGGGCGGTACCTGTTCTTCGTCGGTCCCGACGCGGTGGATGCGGCGCTCGAGGGCGTCGAGGCGATCTTCATGGCGCCACCGACGCCGCCCAACCTCGACGGCTCGACGGACATGACCGCCTATCGCGCGGTCGCGGCGTTCCTGGCCGAGCGACTGGCGCGGCGGGCCGACCCGAATCAGCGTGTCGTCATCGTGAACAAGAGCACGGTGCCGATCGGCACCGTCCGGATGCTGCAGGGCATCCTCACCGAGCACGGCGCGGCGAATGTCGGCGCTGCGTCGAATCCCGAGTTCCTACCGGAGGGCAATGCGGTCGAGAAGTCGAGGCGGCCCGATCGGATCGTCGTCGGCGCCGACGACGCGGCCGACTTCGAGATCCTGCGCCGCGTCTACCCGCAGTTCCACCACCACGTCCGCATCGGCTACATCGAGACCACGCCCGAGACGGCCGAGGCGATCAAGTACGTCGCCAACACGCTGTTGTTGACCTACATCTCGTTCTGGAACGGCATTGGAGCGCGGCTCGGCGAGACGTTCGGTGAAATCGACATGGAGGACCTGAAGCGGGGTGTGACGGCCGACGATCGGATCAGCACCTGGGGATCGTACGTCTCCAACGGCGCCGGCGGGAGCTGCTTCGGCAAGGACATCCAGTCGCTGATGTACCAGTTCCGCAGCCACGGCCAGCCCTACCACCTGTTGCAGGCGGTATACGACATCAACGAGTTCCAGAAGTCCTACCTGCTCGACCGCGCGGTGCACGAGGCGGGGTTCAACTTCAACAACCGCAGCGTCGCGTTGCTCGGCCTTGCCTTCAAGAAGCACACCAACGACATGCGCGACAGCTCCGCGCTGAAGGTCGTCGAAGGCTTGCTGGCGCGCGGGGTGCGCGAGGTGCGTGCCTATGATCCGTTGGCAAACGCGGAGGCGGCGCGCTGGTTCGATCCGGCGCGCAACCATCTGTTCGAGCGCATCTCCTACTGGCCATCGGCCGTGGATGCGATCCAGGGCACGGATGCACTGTTCATCTCCACGGACTGGGAGGAATTCCGCGGCCTCGGCGAAGTCATCGCCCGGACCGTCGCGCCCCCCTACCTCATCGTCGACGGCCGCCGGATGTTGGGCGATGTCGATCGCCTCGTCGCCAAGGGCTACCAGGTGCTCCCGGTCGGCGGCAAGCTGCGCTAGACAGGGTTCCGCGCCCGGTCAGGGCCGAGTCGCTGCGCGCGCGTTCCACGGCAGGAAGATGCGCCCGCCGTCCGGTCCGGGGGTCGTCGGCGCCGGGGTCGGCGTCGTCGGTTCCGGCGTTGCCGCCGTCTCGGTCGGCGTCGGGTCGATGGACGGGATGGTCGGCGGTGTCGGGGCGTCGCCGGCGACGAACTTGGCGTCCGCCGTGCTCGACGTGTTGTCCGCGTCGGTGGCCGTGGCCGTGACGGTCGTGCCCTTGACGCCCTCCGGCTTCTCGAACGTCCATGCGCCGTCGTCGCCGGACACGACGCTGCCTTCGTACGTCTCCGCCTCGCCGTCGGTATCGGAGAAGACCTCGATCGCGCAGTTCGGGCAGGCCGTGCCGGTCACGCGCGTTCGGAGCGCTTCGGTGATCCGCGGCGCTGCGATGCCGCGGTTCGCGCCCTGGATCACGCTGATCGCCCTCGGGCCGCCGTTGGCCGCGATGCTGTTCTGGCTGGCCTGGTTGTCGCGCGTGCTGGCTCCGCTCATGAGGATGCCGCCCGAGAGGTTGCAGCGGATCGTGTTGCGGCGGATCTTCGTGCCGATCGGGCCGCCCTGCAGCTGAATGCCGTAGCCTTTGTTGCCCACACAACGCACGCCAGAGGGGTCGGTGCCGATCCAGTTGTCGTCGATCTCGGTGCCGGTGCCCTCGTCCGAGATGTAGATCCCGGCCAGCGCGTTGCCGCTGATGACGTTGCGCTGGATCTTCGTGCGCTGCGGCGCCAGGATGAGCTGCACGCCGGTGTTCAACTTCGTCGTCGGCGTGTCCTGTCCGGTCGCCAGCATGCCGAACCAGTTGCCCTGGATCGCGTTCTCATACGCGTCGGGCCCTTCGACGATCACGCCGCCGCCGTTGACGCTGGCGGCGAACACGTTGCGGTTCGAGGGATCGAGGTCGCCGATGATGTTGCCGTGCGCACCCTGATCGACGATCACGCAGTCCTCGAACACCGGATCGACGACCGTGCCGTCGCCGGTGATGCCGCACCAGTTGCCGACGACCGTGTTGCCGAACGCCAGCTCGCTCGACAGCTTGACGCCGGCGCCGTTGGGCATGCCGGCGAAGATGAGCCCCGGCCCGATCTGGTTCAGACGCGCCGGATCGCCGATGACCCCGCCCGGAATGTAGATCGCCGCCTCCTTGAACGCACCACGCAGCTCGAAACCGGCCAACACGTTGCGCTGGCTGCCGATCCGGAACGCCGACTCCATGTTCGGCCCGCTGGACTCGATCACGATCCGGTTGTCCTGTGGCCCCTCCCACGGGAACCCGATGTGGAAGTCGACGAACGTGCCGCCTTGCGCCAGGAGGAGCTCGCGGTCACGGGTCAAGCGGATCGTCCAGGTGCCCTTGGCGGCGTCGAAACCGCGCGTCGTTCGGGTGAGCGGGCGGATGCCGGTCGGGCATGGATCGGCCCCGGGCACGATCGCGGCATCGAAGCAGGCGCGGATGATCAGGCCGCCGCTGAGCTGCGCGGCCTGGGCGATCGCGCCGCGCAGCGTGCACTTGTCGCTGGGGGTCTCGCACTCACCGATGGCGTTCGTCGGATCATCGGTGTCGTTGATGTAGATCACGGTCTGGGCGTGCACCGCGCGGGGTGCCGCCGCTCCGTGCAGGACCACAAGGGCGCCGATGACGCAGCACGCGAGGGCGGCCATCCGCGTGCGTCGGAGAGCGGAATGCGACATGAAGAACCTCCAGAACGCTGGGCAGGAGCAGACCGATCTGCAACGACCCAAACACCAGCTTGAAGGGCGGGGGATAGGCTGACGCACGCTGGGCGTGCTTCCGAGGAAGCACGCCCAGCGCGACTGCCACGCGGAACGGTTGTCGACCGCGGTCCCGGCGAAGGAGGTCGCCGAGGCTGCGGTCGCGTCAGCGCAGCTCTGGCGGCAGCTCAGGCGTGGCTGTCGGCACGATCTCCGACGTGGCCGTCGCGGTCGGTCCGGCCACGTCGACATACAGCGCCGGGAAGACGCCTTGTCCGTCGCGCTTCTCCGAGTCCTTCCACGTGACGTGCGCCCAGTGGTTGACGTTCTGGAGGCCGCCGGACTGCGGGCGGATGCCGTAGGTCAGCGTCACCGGTGTCGTCCAGTCGATGGCCGGCGCGGTCCACTTGATGATCTGCATGTCGACCGTCCCCGCCGGATTGACGGATCCGTCGACGATCTGCATGGACGGCTCGAGCTCGGCCGTCATCTCGAGCGTCGAGACCGTCACCGGGCGCGTCCGGACGAAGTCCTTGGTGTAGATGTACTGCGTGTCCTTGAGCGCCCGGCCGCCCTGCAACTTGAGCGCGTACGCCAAGTCGGTGGCGATCGCCCGCAGGTTCTTCGTGTACGGACCGCGCCCAGCGCCAAGCGTCATGACCTCGATGCGCTTGTCGACTTTGACGCGCAGATCGCGGGCGCAGAACGCACCGTCGCTGAGCACGACCACGACCTTCGTGCGGTCGGCATCGTTGTCCGCGCGGCGCGCGTTGTTTCGATCGAGCAGGACGGCCTCCGCCGTGCGCATGCCGAGATCGATGCGCGTCCGGCCGCTGCCGCGCAGCAGGCTAAGGCGGCCGGTGACGCGATTGCCCTCGTTCGTCAGGCTCATGAGCCTCCGGCCGCGGTCACTGAAGGCGACGAGGCCGAGGCGCAGCGTGCCGTCGCTCAGGTCCTGCTGGATCTGCGGCTGATCGACGAAGTCGCGGATGAACTCCTTGGCCTCCCGGATCAGATCCTCGGTGCCGGCCGGCTCGGCGGCCTGTCCGCCCTGGTCGTTGCCGGCGCCGCCGGGGCCGCCGGGTGTCGCCGAGCTCCCCGGGGGCCTCGTCCCTTCGCCCGGAACGGCCGTCTTCTGGACGGCGGTCTTCTCAGGAATGGCCGTCTTCGGCCCTTCGACGGTCGGCAGCTTCGGCAGCGTCGAGCCGCCTCCGCCCGCGCCGCCGGGGGTGGATCCGCCTGCCTGCTCACAACCGGGCGGGTCCCCGTTGCCGCGACCGGCGTTCGCACCGCCCGGGACGGGCACGCCGGGCGGCTCGGCCGGCTCGCCGGTCTGGATCGGACCAGCCTGCAGCGGCTGAACCGGCGGCTCGATCGGCGGTTCGATCGGCGGCTCGACCGGCGGCTCGACCGGTGGCTTGGCCGTCGTCCCGGGCCCGGGCACGCCGGGCGCGCTCGTCGTCGGCAGCGCGGAGCCAAGACCCGCTTTGCCGCGCGTCATCGAGTTCGAGACGTCGACCAGGAAGACGAGGTCGATCGGCAGCCGGTAGTCGGGGCAGCTCATGTTCATCGTGAGCTGCACCTGCGCCGTCTGGCCGAGGCTGAACGCCTCAGGGTTGACGCTCGAGAGCAGGTTGGGATCGCAGTCGCTTGTGTTCGGGTTTGGACCACCCTGGGCCGCCAACCGCATCGCGGGCAAGGCACCGAAGGCCAACAGCGCGATGAGGATGGGGACGAGGGCGGCGATCGGTCGTCGCCAATGGGATCGGTTCACTAACACCCCTCCTGTTAAGAGCACGTCTCGCGCCACGCGTCGCCTGCGCCAAGGCTGCACGCAGCTGCACTGGTCCGTATCGGCGTTTAAACACCGGAATGTGCCGAAGTGGACACATCGGCGCAAAAATCGATGGAATCCGACCGGATACGTGGCGTCGATGGTAATCGCCGGTCAAGGCCGAGTCAACAGGCAAAAAAGCTGCCAACACTGACTCGGTCGTCAGCAATGTCAGCCGGTCCGGGGCGTGCTTGTGGTCGGTCATCGGGTTTGTTACACTCGTGTGCCGCCGCAGCCGATCGAGGAGTGGTTCAAAGATGCATCGACGCATTGTCCAGAGTCCGGTGGCGTGCGCCACGCTGTGCGCGGTGCTCGCCGCCCTGTTCGGCGGTGCCGTCGCCAGGGCCGCCACCCTCACGGTCTGTGCCAGGGGCTGCGACCACACGACCATCGCGGCCGCCCTCGCGGCGAGCGCCGACGGCGATACCGTCCTCGTCGGTGCCGGCACGTTCACCGAGACGCTCATCCTCGACCGCGCCGTCCGGCTGCGCGGCGTCGACAGCGCGGCGACGGTCATCGATGGCGGGCGGGCGGGCGCCGTCATCTGGGTGACCGCAGGAACGGTGGCCACGGTCAGCGATCTGGCGATCACCGGGGGCATGCGCGATGCCGGTGCGGGGATCCTGAACCAGGGTGCGCTGAGCCTCCGCGACGTCGCGATCCGCGGCAACGCCGCACCGGCCGACATCGAGTCGTTCGGCGGCGCCGTCTACAACTACGGCGGCTCGCTGAGCGTCCGCGGTGCGACGATCTCGGACAACGAGGCTGCGTACGGCGGTGCGATCCTCAACGCGGGCACGCTCGTCATCAGCCGCTCGACGCTCCGTGACAACCGTGCCCGCAAGGGCGGCGGGGCCATCTTCAACTACGACGGCACGGTGATCGTCAACAATTCGATCGTCATGGGCAACAGCACGGCGGCGCGCGGCGGCGGCGCGTTCTTCAACGCTTCGGCGATGGCCATCGCGAACTCGACGATTGCCGACAACCGTTCGGCCGAGTTCGGCGGCGCCGTGTTCGGGGACACCGGCGGCGTCTACATCACGAACACGACGTTCTCGGGGAACGAGGGCGTGTACGGCGGCGGCGCCGTCTACCTGCTGCAAGGGGAGAGCGCGATCACGTCGAGCACGCTGACCGGCAACAAGGGCAGCGTCGGCGGGGCGCTCAACGTGCAGGTCGACGCGCGCCTCTCGATCCTGAACACGATCGTCGCACTGAACGGTTCGAACTGTTTCGGCGAGCTGCGCAGCGAGGGTGCGAATATCGACAGCGGCGTCACGTGCGCGTTCGTCGCGCCGGGCGACCAGTCGAGCACGGATGTGCGCCTCAGGCCGTTGGCGTTCAATGGCGGCTTCACGCTGACGCACGCCCTGCCGGCCGACAGCCCCGCCGTCGACATGGGCGACCTCGTCGGGTGCATCGACTACGTCGGTTACTACCTCGCGACGGACCAGCGCGGCTACGTCCGCGACATCGACGGCAACAAGGACGGCGACATCCGGTGCGACGTCGGAGCGTTCGAATACGATCCGGCCGATCCGGGCGTCGGCGGCGCCACGCCGACCGCCGGCCCCATCACGGGCGCCGACGTTACCGCGTGCCCGACCGGCGGTACGCATACGACGATCGGCGCCGCCATCGCCGCCGTTCCATCGGGCGGGACGGTGGGCGTCTGCGCCGCGACGTTCGCGGAGCGTCTGACGATCGACAAGCCGGTGACGCTCAAGGGCGCCGGTTCGGCCGTCAGCCTCATCGAAGGCTCCGCCGGCGGCCCGGTGCTGACGATCGTCGGCGACGTGGCCGTGACGGTGACGGACGTCGGCTTCGTGCGGGGGCAGGGCATCCTTAACCGCCAGGGTCGCCTGACGCTGCGGCGGAGCACGATCATCCAACAGAACAGCGCGGAACGCGGCGCGATCCAGTCGTCGGCGGGCACGCTCGTCGTCGAGAACAGCCGCATCTCGGACAATGTCAGCCTGACATCGGGCGGCGGTATCGCCGTCGACGGCGGGCAGGCGACGATTCGGAACAGCGTCATCGAGGGCAATACGGCCGGGGATTACGGCGGCGGGATCGTGGCCCGCGGCGGCACCGGGCTGACGCTCGAGAGCGTCACGGTCAGCGGCAACGAGGCGGCGAACGGCGGCGGCATCGCCAGCACCGTGCCGCTCGTCATGACGGGCGGTACGGTGGCCGACAACTTCGGCACGTACGGCGCCGGGGTGTTCAGCCGCGGCAAGGCCACGCTGACGGACGTCGTCATCTCCGGGAACCAAGGCGACCTGGGCGGCGGGGTGTACGCCGCCGGCGAGCTGAACCTGACCGGCGCCCAGATCTTCTCGAACTTCGCCTTCGGCGAGTACGGCTACGGCGGCGGCGTCATGCTCAACGAGGGCACGCTGACGATGATCCGCGGCGCGCTGACGGACAACCAGGCCGCGCTCGGCGGCGGTCTCTACCTGCGCGGGACGGGCACGGTCACGGACGTCGCGAACACGAGCAACGAGGCCGCGATGGGCGGCGGGGTCTACCTGTTCGAGGGCGGGCTGACGACGCACGGTGGGCGCATCGCCGCCAACGCCTCGTACGGCGACGGGGGCGGCGTGTTCGCCGGGAAGGGCCAGCTCGGCCTGAACGGTACGTCGGTCACGGAGAACACGGCGGTGCGCGACGGCGGTGGGCTGTTCGTCCAGACGGGCGTCACGGGCCAGATGCGCGACGCGGCCCTGGCGAACAACACGGCCTCCTCCGGCGGCGGCGGGCGCAACCTCGGCGCGCTGACCGTCGTGGCGCTGCGGATCACCGGCAACCAGGCCACCGGCACGGAACCCGAGGTCGGCGAGGACGAGGAGCCGCTGCCGATCGTCGGCGGCGACGGCGGCGGGCTGCTCAACGAGGGCACCGGGACGGCGACGGAGTCGCTGATCGCGGACAACGAGGCGCTGCACGGCGGCGGCGTGGCCAACAAGGGCACGTTCGGCCTCCAGAACGTCACGCTCTCGGCCAACGAGGCGCACGTGGGCGGCGGCGGCATCCACAACGCGCTCGGCACCGTCACGCTGCGCTCCGTCACGTTCGCCGCCAACGACACCGACCCCGAGGCCGAGGGCGGCGGCGCGATCCTGACCGCCGCCGGTGCGACGACACGTCTCGGCCACACGATCGTCGCCGCCGGCGAGCAGGCGCCCGCGTGCAAGGGCGCGACGACGTCCGATGGCCGCAACATCGGCAGCGACGCCAGCTGCGCGCTCACCGCCGCCGGCGACCAGCCGTCCACCCAGCCGCTGCTGGCCGCGCTGGCCTTGAACGGCGGATCGTCCGAGACGCACGCCCTCCTGGACAGCAGCCCCGCCATCGACGCCGGCGCCGCTGCCGGCTGCAACGGCCTGTCGGGCACGCCGCTGACGATCGACCAGCGCGGTCTCCCGCGCCCGGCCGACGGCAACCGCGACGGCGTCGCGCGCTGCGACATCGGCGCGTACGAGCGGGCGCCGGGCGGGGGGCCGGGGGACCCGACGCCGACGCCGGGGACGGGGACGCCGGGGACGGGTGGGCCGAAGATCTACCTGCCAGTGTTGAAGCGGGCGGAGCGGTAGCAACGCGGCGATGCACTTTGATCACCAACACGATTGCGCTAAGGGATGGGAGTGGCCGTCCGATAGCCTTGGAGCTCGCCGCGCTGCCACCCGGGGCCGAGGAAGGCTTCGCTCCCCTCTGCCCCGACTTCGTCGTCGAGCTGCGCTCGTCGTCCGATCGCCTCGCCGCCGTGCAGGCCAAGATGGACGAGTACATCGCCAACGGCGCGCGGCTGGGCTGGCTGATCGACCCGATCGAGCGGACGGTGTACGTCTATCGACCGGCGAAACCGGTAGAAGTCATCGTCGGCCCCGCGCAGATGGCGGGTGATCCCGAGCTTCCCGGCTTCGTCCTGCCGCTGGACGACGTCTGGCGCTAGTATGCCGTCATGAGACGATCTGCGGATGACGGCGAGTCGCAATCCACCGGCAGCTGAAGCTGGCCGGCTGCAGGCGTCCCTGACGGGCCGCCATGGTGCCCGCCTTCGCGGGCACCCAGAAGTCCGAAGCGCCCGCGGAGGCGGGCGCAATGGCCGAAGGCCACCAGCCGGCCGGCTTCAGCCGCCGGTGGTTCGTCGTCCGCAAGTCGAGACGTGACGATCTACTGGCCCCGCCTTAGGCCGCCACCACCAACGCCGTCGCATACATAATCGCCACCCCCGCCGCGAACCCGCCCACCGTGACCCAGCTCAGCCCCGGCAGCTCGTCCCTCTTCATCAGCCCGAGCAAGTACTTCGAGACGGCGTACACCACCTGCGCGATCGCGCCCGCGCCGATGGCCATGAACAGCGTGGCGCCGAGGTCCGAGTAGGCGTACGCGCCGACGAGCGTGCCGAGCATCGCCGGGGCGCCGGCCAGGAGCGTCAGGGCGACGAAGTGCACCGCCCGCGGAGCAGCCTTGGTCAGCGGCGTGGCGACGGCCAGGCCCTCGGTGATGTTGTGGAGCGTGAAGCCGATGATCAGGAACGCGCCGAGCGCCACCTCGCCGAGCGTGTAGGCGGCTCCGATCGCGAGGCCCTCGCCGAAGTTGTGCAGGCCGATGCCGAGCGCGATGAGCGCGGCGACGGCCAGCGGCGACCGCGCGCCGCGCCGGCCGGACCCGACGGCCTCGATCAGGCCGACGGTGAGCAGCGCCGCCAGCCAGACGAGCGGCGTGCCGTGCAGGCCGCCGGGCAGGCGCGCCGCCGTCTCGAGCGCCTCGAGCAGCGTGTCGACGAAGAGGAATACCAGGAGCCCGACCGTCAGGCTCAGCACGAACGCCATGCCGCGCGTGCCCATCCGCTTCACGACCGGGAACCAGAGCATGCCGAGCGCGACCGGGACGACGCCGACGTAGAAGCCGAGGAGCAAGAATCGCCAGAACGCCCCCCAGTCCCGCGCCGGCCGCGGCAGCGAAACGTCCACCGCCCCGCCGAACGTCACGCCCGTGCTCGTGACGAGCATCACCTCGTGCGGCTCGTCGCGCACCCACGGGTACGGGATCCGGATGACCGCGCTGCCGAGCCGCGGGATCGTCGCGCCCGGCGTGATCTCGAACGACCAGAACGCATCGTCCACCGCCACCTGCGCCACCGTCACCGGCGACGGTCCGCCGTTCATCACGCGGACCTCCATCTCGCCCGGCCGCGGCAGGTCGACGCGATGGACGGTGAGGTCCTCGAGGGGCGGCGCGCTTGAAGCGGGCAGGCCCGTGCGGTCGAAGAGCAGGTAGGCGATGAACGCCGCCAGGAGGAGGACGGGCAGCGCGGCGAGGGCGACGAGGCCGATACGGCCGAGGGTTCGACCGTGCGATCGGTTCGTCGCGGCGGAATCTACGGTGTCGACTGCAGTGTTCATGAGGCGCCTCCGACGTTGCAGAACGCTGCTCGTTCGGCGGCCGTCGCGAACGTGCTGCGCGCGACCGTCCCGCCGACCTCGTTCCCCGCGACGACGGCACCCGCAGCCGCCTCCGCATCCCAAACCGCCCCATCCACGCTCTCGAAGAACCCCATCCACCCCAGCTCCGCCAGCTCGCTCTGGTGGGCGTGGAACATGTACATTCCCGGCTCGTCGAGGGTGAACTCTAGGACGGCGCGCTCGCCCTGGCAGAGCATGACGATGTCGGTGAACTCGTGGAAGTCCAGCCGCGTGCCGGTCTTGAAGAGCTTGAACATGCCGGCGTGGAGGTGGAACGAGTTGATGGGGTCGAACTCCGTCAGGTTTACGAGGTAGACGCGCAGCGGATCGCCGCGGCGGACGCGGATCGGGTGGCGCTGGTAGTGGAAGGCCACCGAGTTCACGGCGTAGATCTCGTTCGCGCCGTCGAAGTTCGTGTCGAAGCCGTTCATGACCATGACCATCTCGCGCGCCGGCGGCCGGCCGCCGGGCGGGTCGATGATCAGCGCGCCGTACAGCCCCTTGTGGAGGTGCTTCTTCAGCGGCACGGCGTGGCAGTGATACGGGTGGAGGCCGAACGGCCGGGCAGTGAACTCGTACGTGAACGTCCCGCCCTGCTCCACGACGGGCGCGAACCCATCCATGCTCGGCGGGTGGAAGCCGTGGAAGTGGATCGTGTGCGGGTGGGTGCCGGCGTTCTTGAAGCGGATCCGGAGCAGATCGCCCTCCGTGCACCTCAGCGTCGGACCCGGCACCTGGCCGTTGTACGTCCAGGCCGGGAAGAACACGCCCGGTGCGACCTCGATCTGCTTGTCGAAGGCCAGGATGTCCCACTCGCGCAGCGTCCGCCCGTCCGGCAGCGTGCTGACCATGCCGGTGTCGAACGTCTCGAGGAACCGCGTCGGGTCGATGCCGATCGCGTCCGGGCCGACGTCGCCGACGGTGGACTGGACCATGTGGCCGCCGTGGGCTTCGGCTGTGGCGTCGGAACGGGCGTCGGCAGTTGTACCGGTATGCGCGTCGGCGACCGGCCTGGGCGACGCACCGAGGGCCAGCGCGCCACCGGCGACCGCGGCGGCGCCGATGGCGGATTCGCGGACGAAGGCGCGACGGGTAAGGTGGCGCATGGGGTTTGCTCCGATGGGGTGAGCGTCGTCGCCGGCCGGCGACGGGCGCCCGTGCGGATCAGACATGGCCACGATCGCTCGTGCTCGGGTTTAGGCTAGGCTAAATATTGTCAGATGTCCGGACCGACGTCAAGCGCCTATGATTGCCGCCCGTGTCATGGCCCGGCCGGCACCTCGACGCCGCCGTGAGGTTACCGACCACCCCCACCCAAGGAGCCCCAACATGCGCATCGGCATCCTCGGCACCGGTATCGTCGGTCGCACGCTGGCCGCCGGCTTCGCGGACCGCGGCCACGACGTCGTCATGGGCACGCGCGACGTATCGCGCTCGCTCGCCAGTCGCGAGACGGATCAGATGGGCAACGGCCCGCTGGCCGACTGGCTGGCCGCCTACCCGGCCGTCCGCCTCGACACGCTCGCGCGGGCCGCCGCGCACGGCGAGGTCGTCGCGCTCGCGACGAGCGGGCAGGCCGCGGTGGCAGCGGTGGAGCAGGCCGGCGCAGACTCCCTGGCGGGCAAGCCGCTCGTCGACATCACGAACCCGCTCGACTTTTCGGCCGGCTTCCCGCCGACGCTGTTCGTCAAGGACACGGACTCGCTGGCCGAGCGGATCCAGCGCGCCGCGCCGGCGGCCCATGTCGTAAAGGCGTTCAACACGGTCACGGCCGCCGTCATGGTGAATCCGACCGCCGTCGGCGGCGGCGACCACAGCCTGCTGATCTGCGGCAACGACGCCGCCGCCAAGTCCATCGTCGCCGAGCTCGCCCGCAGCTTCGGCTGGCGGGACGTCGTCGATGTCGGCGACGTTACGGCGGCGCGCGGGACGGAGATGGTCCTGCCGCTCTGGCTGCGGCTGATGGGCGCGCTCGGGACGCCGATGTTCAACTTCAAGGTTGTGCGTTAACGGCGCCTGGCCGCGATGGGCGAACGGCAGGTGGATCCGTACGCCACAGGCCGCGCGTCAGCTCGGGCATCGTCGCCACCTGACCGGCGTCCGGGTTCTGCAGGGTGATGAGCGACGTCATGCCGAGGTACTTGACCATCGCCAGCGGGACGACGACCTCTTGGCCTGCCTCGGCGCCGCCTTGCTTGAAGATCTCCCGCCACGACAACCGCCGACTGGACCGGACGCGCGGCGCAATTTACCCCGGATTGGCATTACCGGCACCCGTCCACGCGCACGAAGTCGATCGTCGACGCCCGATCCGCCGTGTACGCCCAGCCGACGTCTCCGTTCGGGAACGCCACGAAGTCGTTCCACGCGTCGATCTGCGCGTCCACCCCTACGGGGCCTTCGACGAGATCGCCTGTCCGGCCGTCCAGGACGGCGAGCTGCAGTTGGCCGCCGCTGTGCCAGCCCGCCAGGAGCCGATCGCCGCCGTACGCGGCCAGGTAGGGCCGGAACGGGTACTGCGTGGGCAGATTCGTCGCGGCGGCGAGGACGTCGTCCGCGGCGATGCGGCCGGCGTTGTCGATTCGCGCGAGGTGCAGCCGCATCGTCCCGGCGCCTGACGATCCGCCCGTCGAGCCGCCATCCGGCGCCTGGTACAGAAGCCAGAACCCGTCGCCGTCGGCCACGAGGCCGCCGAGCGCGCGCTTCGTCGGGTCCACGTTCGCCTGCAGCGTCGCCTCGCCGAGCTGCGCCGTCCGGTCGGCGACGACGACGTGGAAGGCGTTCGGGAAGCCGTCGCCGTGGCACGCGGTGCCGAACGCGCCGTTGAACGCCAGCCGGACCGCCCAGCTGTGCGAGCAGCCCCAGCGCCAAGCGTGTGTCAGGAGGCCGCCTTCGGGCGACAGGACGCGGAACGCGTCGGCCGCGTGGATGTCGATCTCCCCGGCCACGCCGGGGCGGGGCGATGAGCTGGCGTTGCGGTAGTACAGGCCGTAGGCGTCGCCCGTCCAGACCAGCCGCGCCGTGTGTTGGTACCACCAGACGAACTCCGCGCCGTCGCGGTCGACGTTCGTCTTGCCGGTGACGGTCCGCCGCCAGACCGTCTCGCCGGCCGCGTCGAAGCGCCAGACGTCCATCTTGCCGCACAACGCCTTGTCGGGCGTCGATGCGCCCCGGCAGTACTTCGGGCTGTAGATGTCGGGATCGCCGTCGACGACCGCCAGCGCCCCGCCGCCGTCGTCGTGCGCCACGAGGGCGTGCACTTCCTCGGCCGGGAACGAGAGCGCCGGCGGCACGAAGCCGCCGGTCGCGGCGCTGAACGTCCCGACGCGAACGGTGGCCGATCGCTGCTCCCGCCATGCGACGAGCGCGCCGCCGTCCGCGCGCGGGGCGACGGGCAGCGGGAAGTATTCGTCGCTCGCGCGCAGGGCGCCGTCGATGGGCGAGCGGGTGATCCCCACGCGCTCCGGCAGCGACGTGCCGGCGCACGCGCGCACCGTCGGCGACGGCGGGGGGCCGGTCGGCGTCGGCTCCGCGGGCACGGTGGGCGACGGGGCGGCGTCGGACGTCGCCGTCGCGGGTGGGGTGGGTGGGGCCTCGACCGCGCCCGGCAGGTCGCGGCGGTCGACGGCGCGGGCGACGAGGGGGAGGTGGATGCGCGATGTCGGTGCGGTGTCGCGATCCTGTGCGGTGGCGGGCCACGTGGTGGCGCCGGCGAACAGGATCGCCGTCAGGACCGCGACGGTCGTGACGGTCCCAACGGTCGTGACGGTCCCAACGGTCGTGACGGTTCTAACGGTAGTGACGGTAGTGACGGTAGTGACGGTCGCGACGAAGCCCAGGCCCACCCGATCGGCATGGCGTGTCGTTCGGCGACGGATCACGGCGCACTCCTTGCGGCGTCTCGGATCACGGTCGGCAGGAAGACGCGAGGCGTCGGGGTCGGCGTCGGCGTGGGGGACGCGCCGGGCGTCGCGCCGTACTCGAATGCGCCGATGTCGCTGGCGGAGCCGGCCGGCCGCCGCCCGCCGCGTTGGTCGAGCGGCGGGGCGAGATCGTCGTCGCCGGCGTCGATCGCCGGGCTGCCCGGGAGGAGGGCGTGCGTCCACGTGCTGCCGCCGTTGTCGGCCAACGGGCCGACGCGCGGGTCGACGGACCGCAGATCGGTGGGCTCGAAGAGCATGCACGTTCCGTCGCCGTCCAGATTGTGTCCGCCGGAAGTGAGCCGCACGCGGGATGCGTCACACGCCGCGCCTTGCGGCGATGGTCCGATCACGCTGTTCACGAGCCGCAACGCGCCGAGGTTGCTGATCGCCGCCCCCCAGCTGTACGTGCCGTTGAAGGCCAGCGTGCTGTTCGTCATCGTGATCCGCCCGAGGTTGAAGATCCCGCCGCCCTGTCCCCAGTTGTCGCTGAGCGTGACGTTGATCAGCCGGACGTCGTCCGCTTGGCTCCAGATGCCGCCGCCATAGCCGTGCCACGGCGGCTCGACCCGGCCGCCGGCGAGGTTGCGGGCGATCGTCGAGTCGCGGATCACCTTGGTCTCGGCGCCGACGAGGTTCAGGCCGCCGCCGTGGCCCCCCAGGTTGTCGATGACGGTGCACTCGACCATGTCCAGCGCGCCGTGCACCTTGAGGCCGCCGCCCTGCGCGTTGCCGTTGCCCTGCACCGTCGTACGGACCATCGTCAGCCGCCCGTCACCGAAGTGGACGATGCCTCCGCCCTGGCCGGCCGTGTTCGAGACGACGGTGCTGAACGTGATCGTCATCACGCCGTCGTTGGCGATCCCGCCGCCGAAGTGCGCGCGGTTCTCGCGGATCGAGCTGTCCGTGATGGCGACTTGCCCGCGGCGGTTCTTGATGCCGCCGCCGGCGCTATCGCGGATCGTCAGGCCGCGGAACGTGACCACCGCCGGCGGGAAGACCTCGAAGGCGTGGTCGAGCGGCTCGTTCGGGCCGTGGATGACGGTCCGGCCCGCGCCGTCCCCGCGCACCTCGAGCGATGTACGGATGTCGACGTCGCCGCCGACCGCCGCGTCCTCGCTGTCGCCGGGGATCGAGAGCGTGTAGGCGCCCGACGGCACGACGAGGCGATACGGTCCGGCGCCCGGCCGCGCGTTGGCCTCCTGTACCGCCGCGCGGATCGCGCAGCCGCCGTCCGCCGTTGCGCACGCGCCGTCGCCGGGCCGGGCGTCGGTGGCGTCGGTGGCGAGCGTAATTGTGAAGACCGTGACGACGGCGGGTGCGGCCGATGCCACGGCGGACGGACGGACGTCGGCGCCCCGGCGGACCAGCCACGGGCCGGCGACGATCAGCGCCGCGAGGCCGATCGCCAGCGTGGCGGCGCGCCGGGCGGGGTGCGGCGAGATGTTGGCGAGGGCGGTGCGCCAGGCGATGGGCCAGATCATCCGGAGCGTTAGGATGTCACGTTCCTTCCGCGTGCGCGACGTTCACCCGATCCGCCGACGCCAACCGCGCCCTGAACACCCACCACATCAGGATCGAGATCGCGACAATGAGCACATTCCAGAGCGCGTAGCTCCACAGACCCGGCGTCGTCAGCACCCACCGGGCGTCGACGGCGGTCGCGAGCGCGCCGAGCACGCTCGTCACGCCGTTCAGCCGCATCAGCTGTCCCAGCCGTCGCTCGACCGGGCTGCGGTCGAACGCCGATGCCGTCAGCCACGTGGCAACCCCCAGCACGCCGTAGCCCCACATCTCGACCGCCCAGCTGAGCGCGATCGGATTCGACATCGTCAGCGCGCTGATGATGGGATCGTACACGCTGTTGCCGTCCCGCACGAGCGCCGGGACGAACGTCGTCTGCACGATGTAGTTGAAGAAGATGAGCGCCGCGAACACCGTCGTGAACGCGGCGGCAACGAACGTGCGCGGGTGGTGGCGCTCGTCGGCCGCCAGGTGGACGGCGGACAGGGCGGCGACGTAGCCGCCGACGAGCAGGAAGCCGGCGAAGAACGTCACGGTCTGGAGCGGGTGGAAGTGCGCCGCGAAGACGCGCGCGTCCTGCCAGAGGGGTTGCGGCGCGATCCGGTGGATGAGCACGACGGCCACGGGGCTCGAGAGGAGGATGCCGGGGAGAGTGATGCCGGCGCCCCAGAGGCCGAGGCGGTTGGCGGCGGCGTTGTGCGGGGTCATGATGCGGTGATCGACAGGACGGGAACGCCGTACGCAAAGGTCATCGATCCACTCCTTGGCCGGGTTGAGCGTGATCCTACCGCAGATCCCTGGGGAAATCGCCCAACGTCACCGTGATCTCGCCGCCTAACGGTTGCCCCAGCTCGCGCTTGCCGGGCAGGGGGCGGTGACCGCGATTGCCTGGTAGATTGCCTCCAGATCCTCACCGTTCGGCGACACGAACGCGTAGGACGGTCGTGATGCCATGGCGGTCAACGCTTCGATGTCGAGGTCGACCGGCGTGCCGAGACCGATCGTGAACACCGTGATGCCTTCCGCCTTGATCGCGTCCGCCTCGGCGACAGCGACCTCGACGGGCACGGGGTTTGCGCGTCCGTCGGTCAGCAGGATGAGAACGGGCCTGTGGTCGGGTCGGCGGCGGGCTCGATCGGTCAGGGCAGCGTGGGCGACAGCGAGGCCGCGGTCGATGCGGGTCTGCTGGGCGAGGGTGATGCGGGCGAGCACTCGGTCGAGCGCCCCGCGGTCGGAGGTCAAGGGCGTGCGCAGCGTGGCATCGGCATTGAACGTGACGATGGCCGCCTGGTCACGATCGGGCGCGGCGGGCTGAAGGGCAAGCAGATCGAGGAAGGCGCGGGCGGCCGCCACGGCGGCAGCGATCTTCGTGCGCCCGCCGCCGACGGGATCGGCCATCGACGACGATGCATCCAGGATCAGGGCGACGTCCATGCGCTGCTGGCGCGAATCGCAGCGCTCGCGAAGGGCGACGGGTAGGTAGACGGGCGGCGGCGGCGCAACGAGGAGGCCGTTGGCGGTCCAGATGTCGTTCGGAACGCCCAATGCGTAGCCGTTGGACTCTTCCGGTACCGCCTCGGGACACGCGGTGAGGAATCGCCGCAGCGACAGGGTCGAGCCGCCGTCCGACACGTCGATCACCGCAAACTCGGCGCTGCCGTCGGATGAGGCGGCGATGATCCGGTCACCGGAACCGCTCCAGGCGATGGACATCAGGGGGCCGTTCACCCTGCCATCTCTGATCGCCTCCTCCAGCGGGTACCATGCGTCCCACACGGTGATCGGCGGCGGAATCCGGATCCGGCCCACGGCGCGCATCTCGCCGGTCGGGAGCGGTTCGAGGACGGTGACGCTGTCGAACGTGTGAACTGCCAGCAAACCGCTGTTCAGCCACCCGTTGTTGAACGCCACCCCGCCGGCGTAGCGGACCTCCGGCGGCAGAGCAACTCGGCGGGCCTGCCCCAATTGCCGGTCGACCAGCGCCACCTCGGCCGCGAACATGCGGTTCACAGCCACCGTTCGGCCGTCTGCGCTCAGCGACGCGTGCAAGGCCGGCGGCGGCACGATCTGGTGGGGGAAACGTGCCTGCGTCGAACCGGCGGGGACGGCGGTGGGGAACGACAGCGTGGGGGCCCGGACATCGAGCGAGCGAGTGTCGATCGTCATGAGGGTGCCGTTCGCCAGGGCCAACACGGCCTCGTTGCGGCCGGCGATCGGAAGGATATCGAATACCAGGTCCGGCAGCGGGAGGCGCCGGACCGGGACCACGTGGGCGTCGCCGGTGGCGTCGGCGAACGGCGGGCCGGAACGGACGAGCCCATACGGTGGACGGGAAACGACGTGGTGCAATCGATCGTAAGGATCAGGACTGCCGGAAGTTGCCGTCAACAGAGACCCGTCGGGCAGGAGGGCGATGCCCCCCATGAATGCCGCATCCAGACCGTCCACGCGCCCATCCCGCCATTCGCGAGGGTCTTCGGCGCCCCGATTCATGGACAGGATCGGCTGCGTGCACGGCTCGTAACCGTGACCCGGCACTCGGGACAGGCAGGAGTTCGACACCGTCGCCACCAGGGCCGACAGGTCGGCGCGCGCGGTCAGTCGGCCCGGCGAGATGAACGTTCGGCCCCGATGCACGACCGCGCCCGTGCGAATGTTGTGGATCGAGATCGCATCGCAGCCGTCGATGAGTTCCGGAGTATCCTCGGTGAGCACGACGAGGTCGGCGAGGTCTGTGGCGCCGAGCTGAGGAGCGCCTTGACCCATGGCGGGGCGAATTGGCTGAAGCGCGAGCGGCAGCAGCAGCACCGTGCCGACCAAGGCAATGGCGAGCGGGAAGCGTCGATGCGTGGTCACGTTGTTCTCCGCGAGTTGGAATCGTCGATGCGGGTGCCTCAACGATAGCCGCCGCCATCTGCGCCGCCAAGGGCCCGCCCGGGACCTGCAGTGGACCGCCGGGCGTTCGAAAGCCAAGGGGCCAGGACCTTCAATCGCGTCCCCGCCGGAGCGGCAGGATGCCGGAGATCTGGAGCTACGGCCACCGCATCGTCTAACGTGAAGGCATGAAGCACACGGTCCGGTTGCGGCAGGGGGTCCCAACGTCGTCCGCGGCGAGCGCATACGCGACGTCGGACGGGACGCCGCGCCGCGGCGCCCGACGGTTGTCGGGAGCCGTCCTGCTCCTCGCAGCCGCACTGCCGGGCCTCCGTTCCTCGCCCGATGCCGGCCTGCCGCTGACCTCGCCGCTTCCCCGGAGCAGCGGGCAGCACGGCGCCGCGACCATCCGCCGCTACCTGCCGGCGGTGGTCCGCGCGCCGACGCCCCGTCCGCCTGCGCCGACGCCTTCACCAGGACCCGGCGGCTGCCCGACGCTTGCGACGCAGGCATACGGCGAGCTGGCGCTGGATGGCCCACCGCTGCACGCAAGAGGAGAAGGTCACCCGGACCTCGACATCGCGGTGCGCGGCTGGGAGCAGGTCGTGCCGCAGGTCGTGCCGGGCGGGGCCGGGCTGGTGAATTACGACGGGCCGACGGATGGACGGGCACCGCAGCTGGCGGGCCTTGCTCCTTCGCACTTCAGGCCGGGACACGTCTCGTTCAGCGGCCTGTTTCGTGTGCACGACTGGGACTGGGCATCGAACCGGCGCAGCGGGTTGATCACGGCCTGGCCGGTGACGTTCGCGGCGGTCGCGCTGCCGGCGGGCCGCGAACTGCACGTGCCGGACAGCGGCTATGACATCGGCCGCGGCTTCGAGGTCCTGGTCATCCATGCGGCGGCGGGCCGGGTGACGCTCACGTACACGCGCTCGGACAATGTGGCGCGCGGCTACACGCTCCACGTGACCGGCGTGTGCGTCGAGCCGCGGCTGCTGGCGCTGTACGAGCGGCTCGACGCGGCCGGGCGGGACAGCCTGCCTGCCCTGCGCACCGGCGACGCGTTCGGCACGGTGGCGACGGGCGCGGTGGGCGTGGCGATTCGCGATACCGGATCGTTCATGGACCCGCGGTCGCGAAAGGACTGGTGGCGCGGGTTCTGAAAGCCGGCCGGTTCACCTAACCTTTGACACCGCGGCCGGCCGCGCCCTGAACACCCGCTACATCGCGATCGCGTTCGCCACGATCCGCACGCCCGTCGCCGCAACCGTTCGGCGCCACGGTGCGTTTCTCGATCAGCCGGCCGCCGCTCGGAAGAACGTATACTGCCGCAGCTCCGGTTCACGACCGCACACAGGAGGTGCGTCGATGTCATCGCGAAGACTCCCGTCGCTCACGCTCACGCTTGCCGTCGCCCTCGTCGCCGCGCTGGCCGCCGGCTGCGGCCCCAAGAAGGCGCAGTCGCCGCAGTCGACCGGTGCCGACGCGCCCGCCGCCGGCGTCACGTCCGCCGCGGCCCAGTCCGGGAGCGCGGGCGGCCCGGGCGCCGGCTCCGGTGCTGCCGCCGACGCTGCAAAGCGCGGCTCGCCGACGGAGGCGTACCACCGCCTCCGCGATGCCGCCGTGTCCAAGGACTGGGGCGCGTTCTACGACGGCATGGGCCCCACGATGCGCGCAGCGGATGCCGCCGACCCGTCGCACGCCGACCTCGACCCGTCGCTCTCGCCGCGCGAGAAGTTCATCGCGGGCATGGAGAAGATGATGGCCGACCTCGGCGCCCAGAGCCTGGACGGCATCGGCCCCGAGGCGTTCCTGGCGATATGGGAGGGGACCGTCGTGAAGTCCGAGGCCGTGGAGGGCGATCGGGCGACGTTGACGATCACGAAGGACGGGAAGGACTGGCAGGAGGTGTTTGTGAAGGAGGACGGGGTGTGGCGGTTCGACGGGGTGCAGTAGCCGAGCCGAGCCGGCCGCACCACCCGCACACTCCCCCTCACCGAAACGTCGCGATCTCCCCCAGCCCCTTCCGCCCGATCGTACCCCGCTCTCGTCGACGATGTGACCTCTGCCGGCCCTCCACCCATTCGCCCCACATCGTCCCCAGGAGCACAGCCATGCCCATTACCCGCCGCCGCCTGATCGCCGGCAGCTCCGCCGCTGCCGCCGCCGCCGCGCTCGGCCCGGCGTTCCGCGGCGATGACGTCGCCGACTGGCTGCGCCGCCCGAGCGTCGCTTTCGCCGCGGGGCGGACGCGGGCGATGCCGCCGCCCGGCGCCGCGCGCCACCTCCTGTCTCGCGCCACGTTCGGGCAGGGCAGGGGCGATGTCGCGCGCGTCGAGGCGATGGGCACGTCCGGCTGGTTGGACGCGCAGCTCGCGGCCGACGTCGGCGCGGCGGGGAGCGATTCGGCGGTCGAGGCCGCGCTCGCGCCGCTCGAGACGCTCGGCTGGACGGCCGAGAGGATCCACGACGCCTCGGCCGACCTCGTCCAGCGCGCCCGGATCCGCGATGAGCTCGTCGCCGCGACGCTGTACCGCGCGGTGCACGGCCGCCACCAGTTGTTCGAGGTGCTCGTCGACCACTGGGCGAACCACTTCAGCGTCTACATGGACGACTACCACATGATGATGCAGACCGTCGCCGACCGCGACGTCCTGCGCCGCCACGCCCTCCTCACATTCCGCGGCCTCCTGCACGCCGACGCCGCCGACGTGGCGATGATGCAGTACCTGAGCACGTTGACGAACACGCGCCGCGGACCGAACGAGAACTACGCCCGCGAGGTGATGGAGCTCCACACGCTCGGCGTCGGCGGCGGCTACGGCGAGGCGGACGTCAAGGCGGTCGCGCGCTGCTTCACCGGCTGGAACCGGAGCGACGCGACGTGGCGCTTCGAGTTCCGTGCCGCCGACCACGACAGCAGCGCCAAGACCGTCCTCGGCCTGCCCATTCGCGCGACCGGCGTCGATGCGGGCCACGAGATCCTCGACCGGCTCGTCGACCATCCGAGCTGCCGCCGGCACGTCGCCCGCCGCCTCTGCGCCCGTCTCGTCGCCGACGAGCCGCCGGCGGCCCTCGTCGAGCGCGTCGCCGCGGCGTTCGGCGCGGACGGCGACATCCGGACGATGGTTCGCGCCCTGTTCGCTTCGCCCGAGTTCGCCGCCGCCGTCATCGAGCCGAGCGGCGGCGGGCCGGCCAAGATCCGGCGGCCGATGGAGTTCTGGGCGGCCGTGCTGCGCGGCCTCGGCGTCGACGCGTCGTGCGTGCTCACGATTCCCAAGGACGGCGACTACACCGGCCGCCCTGAACGCTACCTCCAGCTGATGGCCCACATGCCCTTCCGCTGGCGTTCGCCGGACGGCTACCCGGACGTCGGCACGCGCTGGAAGGGGGCGCACATCATGCTCTCCCGCTGGAACTTCGGCCTCGCCGCCGCCGAGAACCGGTTGGGCGGCATCGATATCGACCTCGTCGAGCAGATGGCGGGTGACGCGGTGCCGGGCGAGGCCGGCGCGATCGTCGACTACTGGGCCGATCGGCTGCTGCCGCGGCCGCTCATCGACAGCGACCGGGCGATGCTCGTCGAGGTCGTCGCCGGGGGCGGCACGGGGCGGGTCACGGCGGACGAGGCGGCGGAGCGGGTGCCGATGGTGGTGGCGTTGTTGTTCGACAGCCCGTATTTCATGTGGCGTTGAGCGGGTGGTGTTCGTTGGCGGGGGAGGGCACCCACGAGGGGTGCCACTACGGGACACGACTCATGTGATGGGGGAAGTCGATATGCACACCGATTTGCACCGCCGCCATCTATGGTCCGCTGCCGCGCGCACGCTGCCCGCGTGGATGCCGCGCCTGGCGTTCCGCGCCGCGGACGCCCCGCCGCGCGGCGACGTGCTGGTGTGCGTGTTCCAGCGGGGCGGGATGGACGGCCTGTCGGCCGTGATCCCCTACGAAGAGCGCCGTTACTACGATGGTCGCCCGGCGCTGGCGATCAAGGCGCCGCGCGTGGGGGACGCCAAGAGCGGCCGACGGCTGGACGACCGGTTCGCGCTGAACCCGGCCATGCCCGGACTGGGGCGCCTGTGGGACGACGGGCGGCTGGCGATCGTTCACGCCGTCGGCTCGCCGGACGATTCGCGCAGCCATTTCGACGCGATGGACTACATGGAGCGCGGGACGCCCGGCGAGCGGAGCGTGAGCACAGGCTGGATCGGCCGCCACCTCGAGGTCACCGCGGCGCGCAACGCTTCGCCGTTCCGGGCGGTCGGGATGGGGGACATGCTCCCGCTCAGCCTGTACGGCCCGGTCTCGGCCGCCGCGCTGCGCAGCATCGCCGACTTCCATCTGGACGCCGACCTCGATCTGGCCGCCTTCCAGACCCGCCTGCGGGCGCTCTACGGCTCGGGCGACTGGTTCGACGAGAACGCGCTCGGGGCGTTCGAGGCGCTCGCGATCCTCGAGCGCGCCGACCCGCAGCAGTACCGGCCCGAAAACGGCGCCGCCTACCCCCAGACGTCGTTCGGCCAAGCGCTGGCGCAGATCGCGCAGCTCATCAAGGCCGACATCGGCCTCGAGGTGGCGTGCGTGGACATCGGCGAGTGGGATACGCACGCCATACAGGTCTGGCAAGGCTCGAGCGATCCGACGGAGGGTCTGATGTCCCGCCTGCTCGCCTCGTTCGACGCGGCCCTGGCCGCCTTCGCCGCCGACGTGGGCCGGCGACTCGACGATCCCGGCGTCACGGTGGTCACGATGAGCGAGTTCGGGAGGCGCGTCGCCCAGAACGGCGGCAACGGCACGGACCACGGCCACGGCAACTGCATGTTCGTCCTTGGCGGCGGCGCCGTGAAGGGCGTCCACACGATCTGGCCCGGCCTCGAGCCGGACGCGCTGTCCGGCGGCGAAGACCTGGCGGTGACGATCGACTACCGCGACGTCCTCGGCGAGATCGTCCTGAAGCGCCTCGCGAACGCCGCGCTGCCCAGCGTCTTCCCCGGCTACATGCCGACGCTGCACGGCGTCGTGCGTGCGCGCGCCGATGCGCCGAGCGTGCCGGCGACGCCGGTGCCGGGGGGAGCGAGCCGACGGCAGTACTTCCCGTGGGCGGGGCGGCCGGCGATTGGGGCGGCGGCGCAGGAGGGGGTGCGGGTACCACTTGCGGTGATCAGCGGAACAGCATCCCCCCCACGAGCGCATCCAGCGCGTCCAACGTCGGCGTGAAGTCCGTCGGCGCGAGCGCGTTCACGGCGGTGGTCGTCGCGACGAGGTAGCTGTCGAATCGCTGCGCGAAGCCGGCGTAGTCGTCGATGTTGGCATTCGGCAGCACGGCGTCGCTGCGGGCGTCGATCGGCAGGCGGGCCTGGATCCAGCGCGTGCCGTCTGCGGTCAAGCCCTCGAAGGCGTAGACGAGCGAGGTGTTGTTGATGGGCTGGATGTCCTGGGCGAGCTGTGTGACGAACCGCACCCCGCGGTAGCCGGCGCCGTCGACATAATGGACGTGGGTCATGAACACGCGATTGGCCGGCGTCGCCGGCATCGGAACCTTCGGTTCAGCGGGCTGTTCGGCGAGAATCGACGTGAGCGACGCGACGGCGTCCGTCAGGTCCGGCCCGCCTTGGCCGAGCGCGTAGACCCTGATGGTCGCCGGGAACTGCGCCTCGGCGTCGGCGTAGCCGTCCAGCACGAACGTCGTCGCCGGCGGCGCGGCGTCCGGCGCGTCGGCCGTCGCCGGCTCGGCCTTGACCCCCGCACCGGTCGCCAGCCCCTCCGGCCAAGCGATCGTCACCCCTTGGAACGACGCGTTGTCGCCGTCCGCGAACGTCACGCCGGCCGCGGGCGCCGCGGTGGGCCCGCGCTCGGCGACGGGCGGGGGCAGTGCGGATGCCCCTTCCATCGGCGGCATCGCCGGTGCGTCGACCGCGACATCGGCAGGTGAGGGCGTGCCCTGGCAAGCCGCGAGGGCGAGGGCGGTGGCCAGGCCGACGAGTACGGCGGCGTGCGGATGGCGGGGGCGAACGGGGTAGGCACGAGGCATCGGCGTGGCTCCAGGGCGGTCGATAACGCGGAAGCCAACATGATGCCGGGCCGCCGTGGACATGACAACGATCCATGTGAGGGATGGGCGTCATGGGCGGGGATCACGGGCGCCGGTGGCAAATGCACCGCGGCCCCCTCGTTGGTGTCGAGGGGGCCGCGGTGGTCGATCGAATCAGGTGTCGGAGGTCGATCGGTCAAACCGTGCGATGTTGTCGCGTCGTGTGGTCCGTGTGGTCCGTGTGGTCCGTGTGGTCCGTGTGGTCCGTGTGGTGCGTGTCGTCGTGTGGTGCGTGAGAGCGCGCGTGCCGTTCCCGTTCGGCGGCGGGGGCGGCGTCGGGGCTCTCGTCGCTGGGGCTAGTAGTTCGTGCGGGTTCGGAGTTGGATCGTCCAGTTCAGGAGCTTGCCCTGGTCGCCGGCGCCGTTGTCGGTGATGCGGAGCGTCCAGTCGTCGCCTGGGTACTCGCCTTCGAAGAGGCTGAGGGCGTTGCCGGCGGTCTTGTACTTGCCGCCGATCGGGGCGCACACGCTGCCGATCAGCGTCGCGGCGTCGTCGTCGAGCTCGGCCACGATCCCGCTG
>Ga0138256_10000460_pt1 | contig 44752 bp, 34 predicted proteins | sample KNB2016incub_MG_FD_105486 | JGI IMG/M metagenome (GOLD analysis project Ga0138256, IMG submission 105486) | Active sludge microbial communities from wastewater in Klosterneuburg, Austria - KNB2014incub_MG | ecosystem: Engineered > WWTP > Activated sludge > Unclassified | place: Austria... | reverse complement strand
CGGTCGGGGAAGGGATCGAGGTGGGCGGGTTGGAGGGAGACGCGGTGGGGACAGCGGTGTTCGTCGCTGGTGACGTCGCGGTAGGGCTTGGCGTGGGGGACGGCGTGGAGGTGGGGGGGCGGAGGCGGTTGGAGGTCAGGATGTCGTTGGCAAGGTTGCGATTCCCGTCGGAAAGTGGGCACGCCGTCAAGAAGCGCTCGGCCGTCAACAGACCCCCTTCCTCCGTAACACTGAGCACCTGGAATTCCGCACGGCCCATATCCGTGGCCGCGATGAGGTGCGTTCCGTCGCCGGACCACGCGATCGAGGCCAAAGGACCGAACGGTTCCGCAGCGCCACGATTCGGAATGACGGGACGAGCGATTCTCAGTTGGCTCAGCTCCGTAAGTGTGCCTGGTGGATCGAAGCGGTAAACCACCACCTGCACATCCTCGTGTACGGCCAACAGTCCATGGTTCGACTCGGCATGGTTGAACGCGACACCGCCGACCATCGCGGCGGGAAGGTCTATGGTCGTCGCCGTGCGATCCTTCAGATTGAACGCCGTTACGCCACGACCATGCCATCGATTGGCGATCATCGTGCGACCATCTGGAGAGAGCGATGCGTGGAAGTACTCGGCGGGGGCACGGCCCGGAGGGAAGCCGGACACGGTCGGTAACGGCCCTTCGATAGGCGCCGCAACGTCGATCATGAGCGACGTGTCAATCGTCCTCACGCTGCCCGCCACGGTCAGAATATGAGCCAGGGAACCCGTATCGTCGAAGAGTATCTCGGCCGCGGGTGAGTCCAGCACAAATACACCATGACTGGGGCCGATTCGATTGCCTGACACTTCAGAGAGGAGATACGTTTCGACGGATGCCGGGCCGGGTCGGGCAATATAGTTGGGAAAGTGAGGCGTGGTCGTGACCAGCAAAGTGTCGTCGTCGGGACCTATCGCGATGCCGCCGTTCAAATGGAAGTTGGCTCCGAGTATTGCAGCTTCAGATCTCCAGTCTGTTCGATCCAAATCGTCTCTACGGAGTAGATAGAGAAATGAATCAGTGCCTACTATGTTGGAATTGACAGCAAGAACGGTCTCAAAGTCAGACGTTGCTGCGAGCCTGCCGGGGGAGATGCGTGGAGCACCCCGAAACAGAGGTGATGGATTTCGAAGATCAAAGATCGAGATCGCATCGCAACCATCCGGACCGAAAGCTACATCTTCGGTCACAACGACAAGCTGTGAATCGTCGACACCCTCCGCCATCAATGGCGCGGATGGCATTATGGAGATACACATCGCGATGATGGCAGTTCCTGCAATCGTCGTATGATCGAAACGTTTCACTTACATTGTCCTACCGCGTGCTGCTCGGGCGGCGGCCCACTCCAAGAGACGAGCGAAGCGTGCCTGCCGCCCGAGTCGGCACGGAGCTACTGGTAGTCCAGATTAATCGCCACGCCGTTGTTGCTGCAGAGGGTGCTCTGATCCCAGCCAACCTTCACGTCCGTGTCAAAGTACGTGTCGGTCACTGGCGACACAACGTCACTGCAATCCGGTCCGCTGGTCACCCATCGCAGACCATTTCCCAGGCTGCCGCTGGAAATTGTGTAGTCCACGGCGTCCGGATCGACGCCGCCGCCAATGGTTACGGTGGTTCCGACCAGCCACTCTTTCACGTCGTTGCTGTCGCAGCCGCCGAGTGTGGCGCATGCCACGGGAGATCCGCTGAAGAATCCGTCATCGCACTCGCTGCAATTCCATGCGTACGCTGGCGGATCGCTCGGCGTCAGCGTCATGAACCCGTAGTCCTCGTCGTTCGGGAAGCCGTTTTCCTCGATCGTGATCTTGACCACGATCGAGTTGTTGATCACCTGATCGAGATTCATTCCGCCAGCTGGAACACTGCTCGTGATTCGGAGATGGCTACGGTTGTTTACTTGAGCAGCGGCGGGCGTCGCCGCTCTGTGAAAGGCACTCAGAACGGCCACGACGGTGAACGTAAACAGGAGCGAGAACACTTGGTAGCGCTTCACTTGACAACACCTCCATGGGGGGTCGGTCCGCGGGAAAGCGAACCGGGCCTGGGTGAAGGCGACCCCAGCGAGGCATGGAGGTGCAGCAGCAAGCGGCCCGGATTGACGGGAACGGGCCCGTGTGCCAACATGTGAACCAGTCTGCCTTGCGCTGCAAGCTCACCAGGGCAGCCGGCTGGCCGATCGTTACCGCGGTCGGTCAGCCATCCTCAGTTTCAGTTCAGGACATGTAGTTTTCAGTTCAGGACATGTAGTTCGAACCGAGCTTCGTTCGTCTGGCATCGGCACTCCTGTCGCTCTGAAAACACCACTGAGCCGTGCCAAGGTATCACAATTGGTGATGCCTGTCAAGCGCTTTCTGAACACCCCGCAACGATTGCTCTGCAAACGCGCGACGTGCTCTCTGTAATCTCTGTCGATCGACTCTTGACTCTTCAATTGAGAAATTCTGCAACTTTGCCGGTCAGGCGCACCTCATCATCACTGTGTCGCCAGTCGCCAGAGCGGCACGCAACGCCCGTTCCGCCCCGCACACGGCAGCGCCCAAGCGCCACGCATCGGGCACGCAGCGCTCGCGGTGGACGCGTAGTGCGCCCGCGGTGCCACGACGTCGGACACCGGATTCAGACGCCCCGTTCCCCACCCAAGCATGGCAGCCCCACGTCGCCCCCGCACCCCGCACCCCGCACCCCCCAGCCCTCGACCCCCGCCCCGTGCCGCTTGACTCCGCCTCCCCCGCACGCCATACTTGCCCGTGATTTAGGCTCGACTAAATTAACTGCGTCCGCCTCACCCGGTCCACATCGCCTCAAGGAGCCCCGTCATGGAATCGAACCCCGCCCCCCTCGTCCACATCGCCTTCGTCCTCCAGTTCCTCGCCTTCGCCGCCATCCGCTTCTACTGGTTCGCAAAAACCGCCCCGTCCCGCGCCGGCGCACGGCTGCTCGAGCCGCAGTGGGCGATGTGGCTCCGCCTCGTCCTCGGCCTGCCGATGCTGGCCCTCATCGCCGCGTACTTCGTGCGCCCCGGCATCCTCGCCTTCGCCGACGTGCCGATGCCGACCGCGGCCCGCGCAGCCGGCGTCGCGCTCGGAATCGGCGGCCTCGCCTTGTTGTGGTGGGTCCAGCGCACGCTCGGCGACAACTTTCATTCCGTCCTGCACGTCCGCCAGGGCCACACCCTCGTCACCGACGGGCCGTATCGCTTCGTGCGCCATCCGATGTACACCACGTTCTACATCGTCGCCGCTGCGTACTTCCTGATGACCGGCAACCTCGTCATCGCCGCCATCTGGACGATTCCGCTCACGTTCATCCTGCTCGTGCGCACCCGGCGCGAGGAGGCGACGATGCGCGCCGAATTCGGCAGCGCGTACGCGGACTACGCGGCGCGGACGGGGCGGTTCGTCCCGCGGTTCGGCTGACGGGCGTCGGTGTGGCGACGTAGCCACGTAGCGCCGTTGCGACGTGGCGCAGGCCGGCGTGGTCGAACAGACACCGCCCGCGCCGACCGGCTCAGGCCCGTGCTACGATTCCGGCCGTGTCGTAGCTACCGGATTGCCCCCAAGCGAGGCCCGCGATGCCGCACCGAGCCGCCCGCCCGCCCGCCTCCACGTGGATCGCCGCGGCGATCACCATCGCCGCCCTCACCGTCGCCGCGGGCGCGTCGCCGGCCCGCCGGGCGAGCGCGCAGACACCCGGTGCGCCCAAGCTCGAGATCGCCCTCTTCGCCCCGTACATCGTCGTCCGCACCGAAACCCCTGGCAGGCCGGCGGTGCGGCTCGTCGCCGCGGACGGCGCGGTCAAGATCGTCGTCAGCGCCGCGGGCGACCGGCCGGCGGACGGCCGCTGGGTCGTGCCGCTCCGCACGCCGGCCATGGAGCCGGCCGAGTACATCACGGCCGATCCCGGCGACACCGTCACGGTCGAGGTCGACGGCCGGACGACCTCGGTCGTCGTACCCCGCATCACCGCGGACGTCGACGTGGACGGCGACGTCGTCAGCGGCACCGTGCCGCCGACGCTCGGCGTGTATGTCGTCGTCACGCGTGACGAGACGCTGTACGGGCCGATGCAGCCGGCGCCCTCGGTCGTCGTGCCGGCGTCGGACGGGAACTACCGTGCCGAGCTAGCCGGGACGATGGACATCGCGCCCGGCACGTGGGGCTATGCCGCCTTCACGGATACGGCGCAGAACCTCTTTGCCCTGGCTTTTGCGCCGCCCTTCGTCAACGTCTCGCCGGCGCGTTTCACGGCGATCGTGCGCGCGAACGCCGACGCGCGACCGGAGGTGGCCGTCGTCGACGACCTCGGCACCGAGATCGCGCGCAGCGGGCCGCCGATCCCGGTGGCGGCGGGGCTGTTCGTCGTGGTCCTCCTGCGCGGCGGCCGCCCGGAAAACGGGGCCTTCCAGCCCCAGCCGGGCGACCGCGTCGCGCTGATCGTCGACGGGCGGACGGTCGTCGAGGAGACGCTGCCGGACGTCACCGCCGTGATCGACCCCGATGCCCGCCGCGTGGCAGGCCGTGCCCCGGCCGGGGCACGCGTCGTCGTCACCGCCCGATCGAGCGAAGCGGCGACCGACACCGCCGGCCGGGCCGTCGCGGGCGCCGACGGACGCTACGACATCGCCTTCCCGGCGCTCCCGTTCGCCGCGGACGCCGTCGCCTTCGCGCTCGCGTGGTCGGGCGGCGGCACGGCGTACGAGGTACCCGGCCGCGTGCCGCAGGTCGAGGTCGATCTGTGGGGTAACGCGCTGCGCGGCTTCGTCGCCGGCCGCGGCGAGGTCACGGTCGCCCACGCCCCTGCCGATGGCCGCGCAGCGGCCACACGCATCGTCCCCCTGGAGATCGACGGCCGCTTCGAGGCCGAGGTGTACGACCGATCGGGCCAGCCGACGATGTTCGCACCCGGCGACGCCGTCACGCTCACGCCCTCGGACGGCGAGCCCTTCGTGCTGACGGTCCCGCGCGTGACCGCCGTCGTCGCCGAGGGCGGGGCGCTCGTCCTGGGCCAGGCGCCGCCCGGCGCCGCGCTCCGGACGACCGTGTTCGCCGACGAACCGGACTACTTCGCCGTCCGCCCGGTCGCCTCGCCGTCCATCACGCTCGAGGGCCGGGCCGCGGCGGACGGCCGCTATGCCCTGCGCTGCGCCGGTGCCGGCTGCCCGGCACGCTACGGCCGGCTCGTCGCCGACACCGGCCGGGTGCGCGCCGTCCTGCGCTGGGTCGATCGGCCGTTGTCGGGCATCGGCGTGACGCAGTCCAACGCCTTCGGGCGAGCGACGGGCGGGACGGCGGTCGATATCGCTTTCGCCTCGGGCACGCACAGCGGCGCCCACCGGTCCGCCGTCGCGCAGCCGTCGCAGCTCGACCGGCTGCCCTACTGGGAGATCGATTTGGCCGATCTCCACCCCGACGGCATCCCGCTGGGCACGCAGCTGCGGCTCGGCATCGGCGACGAGACCACCGACGTCACGGTGGCGCCCGTGACGTGGCAGGCCGACGTGCTGGCCGACCGCGTGGCCGGCAGCGCCCCACCCCTCCACGCCGTCGTCGTCCTCGTCCAGCCGGCCGACCCGGACCGCGGCGCCGCTTCGGCCACCGTGCTGTCCGGAATCGACGGACGTTTCGCGGCCGATCTGCCGGGTTTCAACCTGCGCGCCGGCGACCGCCTCTACCTGTACGTGATCCGGCCGGGCGCCGCGTACTTCCTGCAGTACGTCGATCCGGGCGTTCAGGGCCCCGAGGAGCCGATGCCGGTTGCCTCCGCCACCCCGGGACCGACGCTGACGCGCCAAGCCCCGCCGATGCCCACGCTGGGAATGCCCACGCCGGCGGCGCCGACCGCGACGACAACGTCATCGGCCGACGGGCGCACGCTGTACCTTCCGACGGCCCGGCGATAACCGATCATGGTCGCGATGCTGCGGGCAGGCTCAACCGCGCCGAACCCGCGACGCGCTCACGTAACCCAGCGCCCCGAACAGGATCACCCCGATCGCCCCCTCGACGGTCGCCACCCACTGCGCGCCGGGCGCCGACGCGACGAGCGGATAGGCATCGATCGGGGTGAGCGACGCCGCCGAGAGGCGGAGGCTGGCCAGCCAGCCGGTGCCGGCAACACCGTGTTCGAGGTCGAGGATCCGGCCGGCCGACTGGTAGTAGGCCGCGAAGAGCACCCAGACCATGGTCAACGTGAGCATGAGCCGGCCGTAGCTGGTGCCGTACGCCGTGGTCAGCCCGCTCAGCCGGCCGGCGGCCCAGAGACCGGTATGCTTGACGTGCTTCACGCCGCCGCACGCCGCACGCCGCAGCCGCGCCGGCGCGGAGGTCGCGGCGGCGGGCGAGGCATGCGCGGTGGATGCGCAGTCGATCGTCCAGTCCTTGATCCAGTAGCGGCGCGCGCGGTCGGGGCGGTGGCTGGCCGTGGCCATGCGGCAAGCGCGGACGTGCGCCCAACGGGCGTCGCCGAACCGCCCTTCCGCCTCGAACGTCCGCCGCAGCGACTGGTACGCATCGCGGGCCGCGACGAGGTCGCGCAACTCCTCGCCGATCCCGTCGCCGAGGTGCGCGCGCTGCAGCGCGACACCGTCGAAACGCGCCCGCCCGACGAAGGCGTAGCCGAAGTCGGTGGCCTCGTCGACGTGCGCATAGGCGAGGTTGCTGCCCGCGAGGAGCGCGCCCCCGAACCGGGCGCCGCGCAGATCCGCATGCGCCAGGCTGGCGCCTTCGAGGCGGCTCCAGCGGAGGTCGGCGCCGCGCAGGCCGGTGCGGCAGAGCACGGCCGCGTGAAGCAGCGCCTCGCGCAGGTCGATGGCCGTGGCCACCGCCGAGCTGAGGTTGGCGGTCAGGAGCGAGGCTCCGCGGCAGTCGGCGAACGAGAGGTCGGCCCTGGACAGGTCCGCGCCGGTCAGCTGGGCGTTGCGAAGGCTGGCGCACGCCAGGTCGGCACCCGCCAAGTCGGCGCCGATGAGCACCGCGCCGTCCAATCGCGCCTCGCGCAGTCGAACGCCCCGAAGGTTGGCACCGCACAACGATGCCCCGCTGAGATCGGCTCCGGCGAGGGAAAGCGGTGCCAGCCCGCCCGTACGGCGCAGCAACAGCACGCCGCGCGTCGAGAGATCGATTCCGCGCAGGTCAGCGTGCGCCAAATCGAGCGGCTCACCCGAGTCGCAGGCGGCCACGACCGCGCCGGCGCGGTCCTCCGGCGGCAGCTCGGCCAGTAGAGCCGCGAACGCCGAACGGCCGCGTTCGGGCCATGACGCCGCATGCCGCTGCCGCCGACCGGGCAGTACGGTGACCGGGGTCGGGCTCGATGCAGGGAGCACCAGCGTCGGATACGTCATCTCGTGGCTCCGTTCGGCAGATTCCTGGGCGGCGGCGCGTGCGTGCGGTCGAAGGTACCATGCCTGCCGACGAGGCAACAAAGGCGTTCATCCGTCGCCTGCGAGCGTCTTAAGGCCGACCACAACCGGTAGCGTCCGACCGCATCGCGGCGACGGCACCCCTCGTTGTGGACAAACGTGTGGACAAATCGCGGACAACGCCGGGACAAGCACACGGCGCGGATGCCGCGCCGTCACCAACCGGTCGGACGTCCGTCGATGCCCGGGGCAAGCGCGCCCCACGCGCCCGGCCGCTGTCCGGCCGCACCCGTCCGCAGCGGCTCCCACGGGCCGAGCCGCCCCGGGAACGGATGGATCCGCTGCACGCCCGCCATCGCCGCCACCGTCACGACGCCCTGGCCCCGCGGCAGCCATCCGACCCGCCGACGCTCCGCCTTGCGCACATCGGCCGCCAGCATGTCGAACGCCGCACCCGCCGTGCGCATCGCCAGGAGGTAGCCCTCGGCCACGATCGCCGGTGCGGCCCGTCGTTCGCGTTCCCGGTCGGCGTCACGCAGCTGGGCGATGGCGGCCAGCGTGCGGCGCACCGCGGTCGGGGCGCAGTCCCGGCGATGGGCCTCGACGAAGCGATCGGCCCGATCGACCGCACCGTGCGCCGCGATGCGCGCCAGCGCGACCGCCCGATCCATCAGATCCGGCGCCCCGCTGTCGCCCGGGACGTCGGCCGCCGCTGCGCCGAGCGCTCGCGCGGCCGTCGCCCAGCGCTCGACGGCCGATGCCCAGTCCGGCGGCGTGGCGTCGGCCGCCGCGTCACCTTCCTGTGCCGCTTCGGCCGCTGCAGCCATCCCCGTGCGCACGGCGGCCGGCGCGGTCGAGAATCGTTCCTGCGCCGCGGTGAGGCCGGCACGCAACGCGGCGCGATGCTCGACGACGGCCGCCTTGGCCGCCTCGAGGTGGCGCGCCCGGGCGTCGATGGCGGCCAACAGCTGACGTGCCCGTGCCAACTCCTGTGCCGCGGTGGCAAGGCCGGCGGCGAGACCGGCCGCCGCGTCGGTGCCGAGGTCGGCGAATGGAGCGGACAAGGCCACATCGAGGCCGGCCACCGCCGCATCGAGGCTCGCCTCGGCCTCGGCACCGTCGCCGACGATATCGGCCCACGACGCGGGCGCGTGGGCGTGCAGTGCCGCATGGCGCCGCCTGACGTCGGCCACGGCCGCTTCGGTTCGGCGCAGCCGGCGGGCCACGCGGAGGATGCGGGCGGCGAGGTCGATCGCATCGTCGGCCCGGCAACCGGCATCGAGCGCCGCGCCGGACGCGGCGCGGTCACGTGCGCCGGCCAGCCACGCCGCCGGGACGGCGAAGGCCGCTTCGCCGGGCGGAAGGCGGCGGGCGTCCATGGCCGACGCCAGCCGGAGGGCGTCATAGCTCGTGCGGGCGGCGGCGATCGCCTGTTCCGCCTCCTCGAGCAGCGCATCGGCGCCCTCGTGGAGGCGGGCGGCCCGCTGGGCCTCGCGCTCGAGCTGCCGCGTGTACACGCCGAGGGCGCGCGCCTCGACCAGCAATCCCTCGATGCGCTGCTGGCCCTCCTCGCCGCGGTCAGGAAGCTCCCCGGCCGCCCGAAGGTGACCGACGACCTCGGCATCCCGGGCCAATGCCTCCGCACGATGAACCATCGACTGGTGGCGGCGCAGGAGCATCACCCGCACCCGGTCGCCGAGCGGCTCGAGGGCATGGCTGACACGGTCGAGGGTCGGGCTGTCCGTCACGAGGCGCTGCGCGACGAGCGCGAGCTGGGCATCGAGCTCGCGCACTGCCGGCGGTTCGGGTGCGGCCCCGGCCTCGTCGGCGGTGCGGCGGCGGCGGTTGAGCCAATGGAGTGCGCCGAGCGCGGACGATCCCAACAGCACCCAGACGAGCGTCGCCGCGATCGACGGCTCGTCGGCCGCGTCGGGCGGCAGCGCCGGCGTCGGTGCCGGCGCGGGCGTCGGGCGGGCGTTGAGGCCGGCGGGCGCACGCTCGAGCTGCGCCGCGACGGCTGACAGGCCCGCGGCTGCGGCGGCGGTCACGTCACCGGTCGCCATCCCGTCGGCCATCGCCGCGCTGACGGACGGCGGGTCGAGGTAGCCCGCCAGCGGATTGTCGACGGCGTAGGTGAATGTGGTGTAGCCCGGTTCGCGGCAGATCAGCCAAGCGACGGTATCGTTGTACATCTCGCCCGCCCGCTGGGCGGCGCCGTGCTCGACGAGGCCGGCGTCGAGCGCGCTCTCGGGGTCGTCGCCGCAACGATCCTGGATCAACAACAGGCCGTCCAGGCCGCGCGGCGTGCCGATCCGCGCCTGGAACAGCGCGTCGAGCGCCGCGCCGTCGACCGCCACGCTGCTGCGATTCACGACGATCCCGTGCACGGGCGGCGGCGACGCGGTGGGCGGGGGCAGGACCGACGGCGCACCGATCGGCGTGGCCGCGTCGGCCGCGGTGGGCGAGCGGAGGGCGAGGCCGACGGCGAGGCCGACGACGAGCCCGGCGACGCGGATCACCAGGTGAATCGAGCGCAGCGATGGCACGGGGCTTGCTGCACGGCGCAGCTTCATCCGCAAACGGGGGGCAGGGCGGTTCGGGCGTGCGTACGGCATTCGCCGGCTATGGTAGATCGAACCGCTTCCGTGCGGCAGCTGTAACGCGTACGGGGTGCGGTGAGACAGGGGTGTGGGAGAGAGAGCGTTTGCACTCGAAGTGGTTCGCTTGGTCTTGGTAGCAACCGGCAGCGTTTGGCAGGAGTGAATCGACAATGTGGCAGGAACACGACACTGGTCCCGCGGACGAGGCGATCATGGACGCCTTGGTCCGGCGCGCCGACGACGTCGGCGTGCTGACGACGGCGGACGTGATCGCCGTTTGGCCTGAAGCCGCCGACGACATCGGGGTGGCAGTCGATCTGTTGGAGGATTTGGGCATCGAGGTCGATCTGGCCGAAGGGCCGGAGGAAGCCGATCTGGCACCCGTGCATCGCGTCGACTTCGAGGGCATCGAGTCCGACGACGCCGTGAGCCTCTATTTCCGCGAGGTCGGCACGATCGATCTCTTGACGGCGGAGCAGGAGATCGAGCTGGCGAAGCGGATCGAGGCCGGCCGCGAGGCGCAGGCGGAACTCGAGGGCACCGCGCGCCCGTCGGCCAAGATCGCCGCTGAGCGCGCGCGCTTGGTACAAGACGGTGAGATGGCGAAGCGCGAGCTGACGCAGGCGAACAGCCGGCTGGTCATCAGCATGGCCAAGCGCTATCTGGGACAGGGCGTGCCGTTCCTCGACCTGATCCAAGAGGGGAACCTCGGCCTGATGCGCGCGGTCGAGAAGTTCGACTGGCGCCGCGGCAACAAGTTCAGCACGTACGCGACATGGTGGATTCGGCAGTCGCTGACGCGCGGCCTGGCCGACCAAGGCCGGACGATCCGCGTGCCGGTGCACATGAACGATCGGATCCGCAAGGTATACGCTGTCGCGCACGCCCTCGAGACCGAGCTTGGTCGGCGCCCGTCCGCGGCCGAGATCGCCGGCGAGCTCCAGATCGAAGTCGAGAAGGTCGAGGTTGCGCTGCAGGCCAGCCGCCGCAGCATCAGCCTCGAGAAGCCGGTGGGCCACGAGGGGGAGAGCGAGCTCGGCCAGTTCATCGAGGACGAGCAAGGCATCGACCCGCTCGAGACGGCGTCCCTGGATCTGCTGCGCGGCGACGTCGAGTCCGTGCTCCTGGGGCTCACCGCGCGGGAACAGCGGGTGCTCGAGCTCCGTTACGGCCTGCGCGGGCATCGTGCCTACACCCTGAAAGAGGTCGGCAAGATCTTCGGCCTGACGCGCGAGCGCGTGCGGCAGATCGAAAAGGAGGCGCTGCGCAAGCTGCGCCACCCGAGCCGGGCACAGATGCTCAAGTCGTATCTGAACTAGTACACCCCCACTGGACACGCTCGGGGTTGCCACCAGAGTGGGGAGCCCGGAGATTCTGCAGTGGTGGTGTACTGCCGGACGCGCCCGCGGCGCGGCTCAGAAGATCGAACGAAGGGGGGAGCGCGATGCGTTCCCCCCTTCGTGGCGCGACTGGAGCGCAACCGTCTGCGCGCGATCGGGAGACTGTATTAGAATGGTGCCCACCGTTGGGGGGTCGTCTAACGGTAGGACAGCGGACTTTGAATCCGTCAGTCCGGGTTCGAATCCCGGCCCCCCAGCCTTGATTTTGCAGGCCAATATGGCGGCGCAGCGTCCGGTGCCGGGTTCGCGTTTGACCGATTGATGCCAACCCTGATGCCAACCCGGCGCGGCATCTGCCATCTAACCCGTCAGATGCGTTCTAGCATGCTGCTGCTCCGGAGTCTCAGCACTCGGACCCAGCCACTTTTAGTGGCAGCCCGTTAGAGACGTTGTTGCAGACGGCGGCGCCGCGCCCGGCGCTGTTGGCGCTTGGCGGGCGGTACGGTTGGGCGGTCATCAACACCCCCGGCGCCTTTGGACTGGCCACGCTTGCAGCGCTCGCCGCGGCGTCGGCTGTCGTAGTGCCGATTGAACCGTCGTTGCTCGCCGTGGCGCAGCTGTCCGAAGTGCTGGCCACAATCGACCACATACGCGCCCGGTTGGCGCCCACGCTGCCGCCTGCCATCATCCTGCCATCATCGCCCCCGTGCGCGTTGACGTGCGTACGGTGCTCGCCCGCGACGTGCTTGAGGCGTTGCGCCAGAGGTTCGGCGGAGCCGTGACGGTTGCCACCGTGCGCGAGTCTGTGCGGATGCGTGAGGCGCCGGGCGCGCGGCAGCCGATCGGCCTATACGATGCCGACGGCGGCGCGGCGGCCGACGTGACAGCGCTTGCGCTCGAACTCTCCGCCAGGCTGCGAAATGGTTAATCACCTCTTATGACGGTGGGGCACAGCGCTACACAATCCAACATCGGAGCGCAACATGTACTACGGGAAGGCAAACTTCCAGAAGTGGGAATATCTGACCGTGCTCGCGCACAAAGAGAAGCCCTCAGACGACGATCTAAACCAACTCGGCTACGACGGATGGGAGCTGGTTGGCGCCGCCGCTTGGTATTTCGATGTCCTGAGTGAGCAACACCTTCACCCTACGAACCGGCTTTACTTCAAACGACCCAAGGTATAAGCCTATGGCCACGACCAAGTGGCGCGGGTTCGGTTCGCAGGTTGACGCATTGCTCGACGGCCCGGCGCCGGTGCCATCCGAACCGGCCGCCGCTGCGCCCACGCTTGCCCCCGCGGCCGCGCCGCCGGCGCCAGCCTCGAGCGCGGCGGCGCGGCCGCGGCGGCGATCAAACGACCACGCGACAGCCGCGAGCATCCGGCGCCGCGGCGCTCGACTGCCCATGCTGGCGATCCTGCAACGCTTGCGGCGCTGTGGCGTGCGATCGATGCGGATACGATGCCGGCCCGTCGAGCGCGTGACCGTGCGTTGTTGGCCATGCTCTACGGCGCGGGTCTTCGGCGAGCGGAGGCCGCCGCCGTCATGGTTGGCGACGTCGTGGCCGACGTGGGCGGCGGTCAGGTTGCCGTCACGCGGGGCAAGGGGGGCAAGGCCTGTCTAGTCCCGGTCGCAGCGTGGGCGGCGGCTGCGCTTGCGGACTGGCGCGCCGTTCGGCGTGCGGCCCTCGACGACAGCGCCGGCGGCGGTGCGTTCCTGTTGTCCGTCAACCGCTATGGCCGCGTTGCCGCCTGCCCCCTGACCGGCTACACCATCGGGCGGCAGGTTGGGCGCGTCGCCGCGGACGCCGGCGTTCCGGTTGTGCCGCACGATCTTCGGCGCGCGTTCGTGCCGGCCGCAATCACGGCGGGGGCGGGCGACATTTCCACGGCGGCACATTTGGCCGGGCATGCGTCGGTCACGACAACGGCCCGCTACGATCGGCGGCAGGCTCGAGCGGCGGCAGTCATCGCGGCCGCAATCCCGGCGCCGATGGCGTAGGGGCGCCCGAAAGCACGCAAGTCGGTACCGGTGGCAAGTCGCTACGTCTGCGCGAGCGGCTTGCACGGTTGGGCGGGGGGAGGGGGAGGAGAACGGCTGTTCGCACGGCAAACAGCACGCTTGCGTGCAAGATGGCTCGGACACTGTTGGCAGAGCGAGCGCGGCCGTCTAGAGTTATATGAGATGGCACCATCATCACGGATGCGTGGCCAGACCCCATAGGAGTTTTCTCATGGCAACTGAGGACAAGGAGAAGGTCAAGGCGGCCCTCCGAGAAGCGGGCTACGACACAAGGGATGCGGGTACGGGGTCCAAGTCATTCACCCCCGCGTGGGTCGGAAAGGAGACCGGTGTCTCTTCAAGGCAGGCCGCCAAAGCTGGTCATGTGGCGCGCGACGACATGGCCAAGTCTGGGGGCGAAGGCGTACCAAAGGATCGCCACAGCAAGTAGGAGCTGCTGCCGACGCTGCCGGGCCGCTCACGCCCCCCCGGCAGCGTCGGCTGAGTCCCGCCGTCGGGAGCGGCCCGCTGCGCCCGCTGAAACGTCGTGTTGAGAATCGACGGCGCCGGCATCCTGTATGCCGCGCCCGTCCAACAGCTCCGCCACGGTCAGCAGCTGAACGCACGGATAGTCTCTGCCATCCCACGGCGAGCGGTCCAATTCGGCCGCTACGCGAACGCAGGGGGCCGCCCGGTCAACATGGCGTCCATGCTTGCGGCGGCCGCTTCCTGCCCGCCTGGCAGCGCGTGCGCGTAGGTGTTGAGCGTCGTCGTCGGGCTGGCGTGCCGCAGCACCGCGGCGACCGTCACGACGTCCGTACCGTTGGCCAGGAGCAAGCTTGCGCACGCGTGCCGTAGATCATGCCAGCGCATCGCCGGCAAGCCAGCGGCCGCGAGCCGTCGGCGGAACGCTTTCAGGACGCTCTGCGGCGAAAGAGCGTTGCCGTCGCGGGTCGTGAACACGAACGCGTCCGCCGACTCCGGCAATCGGCCAGCGGCCAGCCACGTCCGCGCTTGTGCGGCCTTGTGACGCCGGAGCACCGCGACGACGCTTGCTGGGATGGAAACGGGCGCGCGGCTCGCTCGCGTCTTTGGCTCGGCAAGGTGCCACTTGTTGCCGGCGCGTTGCCACGCCCGGCGAACCGTCAGCCGACCGGCGTCTAGGTCGATGTCGGCCCAGCGCAGTGCCCGCAGCTCCCCTTGACGTAGGCCGCAGCCGATGGACACGGCAACCGCCGCTTCCAACCAATGGCCAGCGAATGCCGCCAGGATGCCGCGCGCTTCCTCCGGCGTCGGCACGCGGACTTCCTTTTGCTCCGCACGTGGAGCCGTGCAGAGCGCGCCTGCGGCCACGTTGCGGACCAACAGGCCCTGGCGTACGGCTTGGCCCAGGGCGCGCCGAAGCGTGGCCCGCACACGCACCACGGTTGCCGGACTGAGGCCAGCGGCTTGCAGCTCGGAAAGTAGTTGCTCTACGTGGCGCGGACTCAATGCAGCCAGTTGCAGGCGGCCGAGTCGCGGCGCCAGGTGGACGCGAATGTGCGACTCATAGCCGGCCAGCGTGGACGGTTGCACGTGCTTGCAACCATAGGCCAGCCAATGCGCCAAGTAGTCCTTGACCGTGAATCGCCCGTCCGCAATCGGCACGCCTTGGTCCCGGTCGCGGATCGCCGCGGCCAAACGCTCGGCTACGGCGGCTCGCGTCGGACCATAGAGCGCCTTTCGCTTTCCGCCCGGAAGAGATAGGCGGCCAACCCACCTTCCGTCCTTGGCTTGGCATATGCTGCCCTCACCGTTGCCTCGCTTGCCTGCCATCGTGTCCCCTCCCTAACTACTTGTGGCCCGTCGCGGACCTTGATCCTGCGCTCCGGCCCGCTGGATGAATCGTGGTGAATCCGAGGTCTTACCGCTGCCGCGGTGCCCGGCTCTCTGTGGATCCAGTACCACCTGTCAAGCAATTGCCGCCAAGCCGGCCGACGCGGCCCGTCTACTGGCGATCGGAGAGGTTAGGGACCATTTCCTCCTGGTTCACGCTCGACTTGTCAATGTGATGCCGCCTCCTCCCACCCCAATCTCAGTGGCACTCTGTCCTGTCCGACCAATACTGGACGACCCACCGGCCACCTTCCGAAGTCCGCCGCTACACGGGAATCCCGTTATCCACCCGGTAGCGCTTTTTGCTGCGGCAGGTGTCACTGCAACACTCCTTGTTAGACCTCGGAATGAACTCTCTTCCGCACCCTGTCACCGCACATTGCACCATGTCCGGCGACTCACGGGTGATCATACGTGCCAACGAGAGATACAGCTGAGCGAGCAGCGTGTGCGGCACGAGGACGATTCCACCGCGGTGCAAGGGCGACACCTGCGGGCTGACATGCCCTCGAAGCTTGCCATTGATCTCCTGTTGAATGAAGTACCGAAGCGGTGCTTCAGGGTCTTCGTCAGTCCAGGTCGCCACTTGTACACGATCCTCATCCATCCTGAGCCGATACGACGTCCGCCGCACGCTTGAACTGTCCAGGTCCCCCCGCACCTTCTCGATCTCGGCGAAGAGGGCTTGATCGAGTTCGACGCCGAGTGCCCGTACCTGATCCTGATTGCCGGCGACCTTGGCGGCAGCCAGCTTCTTCTGGTATTCGCCAAAGAGAATGCGCGTCGCCCGCGTTTCTGGGTCGAGTAGTCGGCCCTCAGTGCTTACTAGCACGATCTGGACCTCACGTTCCGGGAAGTAGTTCCAGCGAACGAAGGGTCTGAGCTTGTCGCGCTGGCCCTTGCAGACGCGCTTCCACAACGCATTGAGCAGGCGAAGATGGCAGATCGTCTCGCGCCAGAAGATGATGCTCTCGCCCGTGGCGACCCTCGTGCCAGGGTACTCCGGCCCGAGCAGTCCCTCACCTTCCTTCACCGGGCCGTACCCCACCAGTCGTTCGCCTTCTTCCAGCAGGCCGTATCGGTCTGCCAAGGCAACTAGCGAATCCTCCCCCAGACCCGCATCCGCGAACCGACGATGCAAGTTTGGATCGGCCGCAGTTGCCGCCGGAGAGTCGGTGAACGACTTCGCACGGAGCGCATCTGGGACAACTAGCCACGGGCCGTCCCGTAGGCGAGATCCTCGGACCAGCGGATCGACGAGAAGGCCATGCCGCACCTGGAAGCGTCGGTGCGGCATTTCGCCGTGGTCCGAGTGGCGTCGCCCCTGACTCAGACGCTCCCTCCCCGCTTCAGATCCATCGCCAGCCATCATTCCTCCTCCCTTTGGGACCACTCGCACGCTTTTTGCACGGTTTCAATGATACGCGGTCTGCCAGGATGTGCAACACTGGTCTCGCTGGTACGCACAGGTACCCGCTGGACCCAGGAGTTGAACCCATGAACAGGAATCTCGAACCACTCGTCTACAGTCCGACTGAGGTCGCCGAGATACTCCACATCGCGCGCTCGCGCGCATACGCCCTCCTGGCTTCCGGCCAGGTAGCGACGTTGAGGCACGGAAAGTCCGTCAGGGTGCCGGTAGAAGCTCTCAACGAATGGATCAGGAAGAACACGACTCCGCCGACGGCCGAGTGACAAGACGTCGGCGGAGAAGGCGACGCCCCATGTCCACGTTAGTCTGCAAACGCAACAGTCTGCCGCCAGCCTCGCGCGCCGGCGCGCTTGTCCCCGGCGCGCGAAGCTGGGCGGACGGTCGACGGTGGCCCAGTTGGCGGAGGGACGTGGCACGGCGAACGGCGACATTTACCGCCGAGTCCCCTGTCACTCCGCGCTGCATCGAGAGCGGCGTCTGCCATGGTGAATCGACAGTCGTACCGGAAGTGAAACAGGCGGGTCGTCATTGCGGGTGCCTTAAGCGATTACGACTACCAGCTTGCAGTCGGCATCGGTGCCCAGTCAACCAGCAGCGCGATGAAAGCGGCTGCCCGCATCGATGCCGCGCTCCTCCAGTCGGATCGCCCAACAGCAGGCCAACAGCGGGGCACGACCGCCGTGCCCACACGCACTGCCGCCGCCGATGACGGACCGGCGGCCAACAACTTCAAGGAGCGACAGAACATGTATATAGAGATTAAGCAGGCCTTCGCGCCTCAACCGGCTGGCCGGTACCCCGCGCGCATCCTGCAACTGTCTGAGACATCCAGCGACTACGGTGAGGGCTTGCGCTGGGAATTCGAGATCGAAAGCGAAGACGGCGTCCAGTCGATCTGGGGCTTCACCTCGGTCAAGAGCGGCAGGGGCTCGAAGATGGTGCGCTGGCTCCGCCAGCTCGGCATCGACGTGACGCCTGGCACCAGGGTTGACCTCTCCCATCTTCGCGGCATGCCCGTGGAGATCGAGCTGACGATCTACCTCAACGACGACGGCGAAGAGCGCAACCGCGTGGTCGACGTGCGTCGCCCGGCGGGCATGTTGCCGGCGGAGGTGTCCGTCGCTTCGCCCGATCAATCGGCAGCACCGCCGGACGATCCGTGGGCCGACTGGTTCGAGAAAGGCGGCGCCAACACTTCAAGCAGTGCCGGCGCCCCGCCGCCCACCGCTACCGCTGGGCTGCCGACGAAGCCGGAGAGTCGCTAGTCACGACTCGGGCGGGCCGGAGGATTGCAGCCTCCGGCCCGCCTACCAGTCAGCCCCTCTCTACGAAAGGCATGATCCCATGTTAGCACGACGGCTTTCGCGGCGCGCGGCACCTCCTGCCGAGGCCGCACCATGAGCGTTCCAGACTTTTTGGCCTCACTGGCCGACGCTGTGACGGACGCGGTGGCCCGCAGCGACAGGGCAAAGAAGACCGGCTCCACCTGGAAGTTCCGGTGCCCGTACCCCGACCACGAAGACAATAACCCCGATGCAGAGTGGAACCCGGAGAAGGGCGTGTGGTGCTGCCACGCACGCCACTGCGAGAAGCAGGTTGAAGGCGGTGGGGGGACCCTGGGCTTGGCCCGCCTGCTGGGCATCGACGAGACGACCTACCGCATCGGAGCTCCGCCGCTCATCAGGGTAGAGACCGGTAAGGATGAACACTCGGCCGGACGTGATGTAGCGCCGCCCGATCGGGGGGCCTTCGCGGCCGAGCGCGGGCTGAACGAGGCCGAGTTGCGCGACAAGTGGGGCGTGGTCGCTACGGTCTTCCGAAACCGTCCCGCGCTTCGCTACCCAACTTCTATCGGCAGGGACCGCATCAAGTTCGTCGATGGTGCTAATCCCAAGTACACCTGGGCGAGCGCCGGTGGAGGCGCCCACCTGTACGGCCTGGACGCGGCCGTCGAACGGTTGGCCACGGGCAACCCCGTTCTGTACATCATCAACGGTGAACCATCGGTTTGGGGGGCAGATCTGCACGGCGTCGCGGCGGTCTGCACATGTGTCGGAGAGGTCGCGACCAAGGCGGCCGCTGCCCTCGCTGACGACCTGAAGAAGCGAGTCGGAGCGACTCCGGTCCGAGTTGTTTTCGATGCCGACCCTGCGGGGCGCAAGGGCGGGCTTGCGCTCGTAGCTGCCCTCTCCGCCGCCGGGCTCGACGCTAAGGCGTTGGATCTTTCCGCCGTCCCTTGGCCCGGTGGCCCGCCGAAAGGGGCCGATGTAGGTGATCTCGCTCGCGACGTTCGGGGCAACCTTGCGGCGGCTCTCGCGGCCTTGCCCGAAGTGGCAGAGCCTGCAAGCGATGGCCGGTTACCGCCGGGCTCTATCCTGCTGGCGGATGTGGTGCCTGAGCAGCTTCAGTGGCTCTGGCCAGGTTGGGTGCCGCTCGGCAGCCTGACCATCGTCGACGGCGACCCTGGCCTCGGCAAGAGCACGCTCACGCTGGACCTGGCGGCGCGCGTGTCGCGGGGCTCTGCCATGCCGGACGGGTCCCTCGGGGACGTGGTCGGGCCGCGAGGCGTCGTCATCATGACCGCCGAGGACGGCTTGGCCGTGACCGTGAGGCCGCGTTTGGACGCCGCCAGTGCAGACTGCACCCGCATCGTCTCTATCCAGGCCACCGGCGAGGGAGACGATGCGCCGATGCCGACCCTCGCCGACATCGCGACCGTGCGTCGAAACATCGCAGCCGTTGACGCCGCCCTTGTCATCGTCGACCCGTTGATGGCGTACGTTCCGGCCGAAACGAACAGCTACAAGGATCAGGACGTGCGCCGCATCCTGGCCCCCCTGGCGCGGCTCGCGGCGGAGACGGGCGTGGCCATCGTCCTCGTGAGGCACTTAAACAAGAGCGGCGGCGGCCATGCGATCTATCGCGGCGGAGGTTCGATTGGGATCGTCGGCGCCGCTCGCAGCGGACTTCTCGTCGCTGTCGACCCGTCGGACGACAGCCGGCGCGTCTTGGCCTCGATGAAGTCCAACCTCGCGCTGAGCCCGGAGTCGATGTTCTATCGGGTGGTCAGCGCCGACACCGGCGTTGGGCGCATCGAGTGGGAGGGCGCGTCGCTCTTAACGGCGGACGAACTGATGGCCGTCCCGAACAGCGAGGAGCGATCCTCCCTGCGGGAAGCCGAGGCGTTTCTGCGCGACATCCTGGCTGGCGGGCCTATGGCGGCCAAGGACGTACAGCGGGAGGCGAGGGACGCCGGCATTGCCGAACGTACGCTCCGCCGAGCCCGAGAGAGCCTCGGCGTCATCCCGACACGTCGGGAGAACCGGTCGGAGTGGTCGCTGCCCGCCGGCCAGGTTGGTCAACTCACAGCCGGCCAAGCGGTGGGCGAGCGGGACGCCGACGAGGGCGACGGAGGCGACGTTGCCAACTTGGCCACGTTGAACATGGGTGCTGACGCGCCCGACACTTCGGATGCGGCCAACTTGTCCAACCTGGCCAGCCAACAAAGACATGGACAAGTTGGCCAACTTGAACTTGGTCAGGCGGATCTGGGAGTCGAGGGGGTCCGCGTGGAAGCGGAGTTGGCCATCGCCCCCGGACATGGTCAAGTTGGGCAAGTTGGCCAAGTTCCGTCTGCCAACTCGAAAGATCTTGGGCCACCGGACTGGATGGACGGGGAGTCGGCTGTCGGCGACGCGTACGCGGCCGCAGCCGCACATCAGGCCGACGCCGACGGAGATGTGGCCCACTTTCTTCTCGCGGATGCACTCTCCCAGCAGCCCGACATGGATGTTGGGATGCTGTGGGAGGACTGCTCGGCTGGCCATGACTTCGTGCACGGCGTGTGCATGCAGTGCGGTCAGGAAGATGGTGGATGATTGATGGATTAGGGGTCCAAGTCGTTTCGGAATCCTGCGGCGCGGGCGAGGCGGCGCAAATCGAACAGCGTGCCACGGCCAAGGACGCCCGCCAGGGCGAAGGAGGGAGGATGACGCCATGACCTCAAACCAATCGACGGCGACCTCCGAGGATCCGAAGGCTACATGCCAGACGCCACCGCCCTCGGCCCGCCAACTCCGGCACCTGGCGGGCGCCCTGGCTACCATGCCTCCGGGCACCAACCCCTCCGACGTTCTTGATGTTCCACGGGAGACCGCCCGTGCTTGGGAGAGCATCGGGCGCCTCGAGCTTCGCCGCGCCGCGTCCGAGGGCGGCGGCGTGCGGCGCAGGTTGGGACAGTACGTGGCCTTCGCCCGCATGGCGGCCGGCGCCGCGATGGTCGGCACGGCGGAGTACGATCCGCTGCGTGGCATCGCCGGCGGCCAACTATCGCTGCGCGATCCCGTTGCGGATGCGATCTGCGAGGCCGTTGAGCTGGGCATGAGCCTGAGCGGCGCGGCAAGCTGCGCGGGCGTGACTCCGCGCACGGCCACAAGCTGGCGCCAGCGCGGCCGCGCCGTACAGGAGAGACTCGAGTCCGGACAGGTGCAGTGGGACGACCTCGATCCTCGCGAGCACGCGGTGTACGTGTTCGCCGTCAACGTCGCACGAGCAGAGGGTCAGGCCGAGGGTGTTGCGGTTCGGTCCATCCTCGACGCGGCGCGCGGCGCGCTGGCTGAGGACGGGTCCCTGGCTATGGATGCGAGTGGCAGGCCGATCCGCCCGGGAGATTGGCGGGCCGCCATGGCCTTTCTCGAGCGAAGGTATCCCGAGTCGTGGCGACGGCCAAAGCGCGACTACGAACCTGGCGAGGCAGCGCCGGAACGGACGCAGCGCGCTCGACCGACGCAAATCGTCATTCACGTGCCGGCCAGCGCCGTGCCAGCCCAAACGGGAGATGATGGCTCTGGCGATGCGGCGAGTGGCGCCCGTGGGCAGCATCAGCGATCTGTGGACGAGGCGACCTGAGCCCCTTTACCCGGAGCCCCTCGCTCGGCTCCGGTTGACTAAGGGCGTGGGGAACGGCGGATCCTCGCGCGTACGCGCGCGCGTAGGGGCGGCAAGAACGGCAAGCGCATCATTGCCCCGACATGCCTTGCGCGTCTCTGTATGCGGCTGACCACGGGGCCGCGCCCTGATCGATAGATGGGCGTACGAGTTGAGCATGGCAACTGAGTGAATTGGGTGCCGTACGCCGCGCCCGGGGGCACGGACCCCGATCCTGCCAAGCACCGTTGCCGGCGATGCCCCGCTGTCGCTCGTTCCCGGCACATGAACACGTTCGCGTCAGAGCACGCTTCGCGGGACGGTTCGGCCGCTGTAGAATGCGCGGCGAGAGGATGGTCGATGATCGCAGTCCGCACCGCCGTACGGCGCGCCTCCTTTCCCTGTCCGCAGGCGCTGGTGCGCCCTGCCGCCGTACTGCTGGCCGCGGTGCTCTCGGGCTGCACGTCGGCACGCACGGCGACGCCCGCACCCCCGCCCACGTCGACGCTCCCTCCGGCGCCGACCCCGGTCATCGTCGAGAGCCCGCTCTTCGCCGACGGCGCCGCGGGCCGCGTCTACGCCAGCGGCCGCCTGTCCGGCACGGCGCAGCTGAAGGCATATGACGCCCGAAGCGGGCGGCTGGTGGACAGCGCGCCGATCGAACCGGAAGAGCACTTGCTGGACGTCGACCGCCGGCGCGGGCGGCTGGCGCTGTGGTCGAATTCGGGCGTGCGGTGGCTCGACGGGCGGACGCTGGCCCAGATGGGACGGGCTCCGCTGCCGGCGTGGGACGTCGGCGCGGTGGCCCGCGCGAAGGGCTACCTCGTCGGACTCATGGACCGTCCGCTCTTGGATGCCCGCACCGGCCAGATCCTCCTGATGCGCGACCAGACGATCGAGACGCGCGACGGGGAGACGGGTGCCCTCGTGGCCACGGAGCGCGTGCCGGTACCGGGCACCGCCGGTCCGATCGTCGACGGGGCGCTGAGCGAAGACGGGCGGCTGCTGTACGTGGCGGTCGCCGACCACTCTGTGGCGACGTTAGGCGCTCCGAACGGGACGCTCCTGCTCGCGCTCGACCGCACGAGCTTCGCGGTCCTCGAGAGCCGCGTCCTGGATGCCTGGGTGGATCGCACGCTGAGCTGGGGCAACAGCTGGCTCGTCGTGGGCGGGGCGCACCGTGCCCCGGGCGTGTGGCATAGCCTGTGGGTCGACGGGCACGAGCATCGGCGGCTGTTCGGTGCCGACATCGCCTTGCGATGGTCGGTGCTCGACGCGCGCCGCCGGCGCCTCCTGGGGTTCCTCGGACCGTGGCAGGCCATCGGCGACCCGGAGCACCTCGATCTCACCGATCTCTTCGCGCTCCCGTTCGAGCCGCCGCACCTGCCGTGGGACGACGCACCCTTGACGGTCTACGACGCGACGACGGACGCCCTGTACGGCCGAGCCGGCACCGAGGACCGCCTTCTGGTAATCGCGGCGACCCAGATTGCGCCGGGACCCACGGCGACGGACGACGCGCCGAACCCGCGCGCGGACGTGCGCGTGCTGACGGCCCTGCTGCCGCCGCCCGGCGCCGGCGGCGAACCGCTCGCTTACGCGGGGATCGTCGAGGCCACCCCGGGCGTCGGCACGCCCACTCCGGACTACGGCGACGCCGAGCTCCTGCCGGCCATCCGACGCGGCCGCGAGCCAGGGTGGCACGTCCGCCGCCGGTCCTTCGACGCCGCATGGCCGGGTCGCGTCGTGGCCGCTCCCGCGCCGCTCGGCGGTGCGGGCACGGACCCGTGGCTGTTCCGGACCGACGTCCCGCCCGGCGTCCTCCGCAGCATGGACTTCGGCCGCTCGTGGCGGCCCGCCTCTGCCGGCATCGACGCGCCCATCGTCAACGACCTCGACGTCTCGCCGGGCTTCGCGCGCGACACGACGCTCTTCGCGACGAGCTACGCCACCGGCCCGGTCGATCGCCCGGTGGACGACCCGACGGACGCGACGTGGCGCTCCTTCGACGGCGGGGACAGCTGGACCCCCGTCGGCCGCTTCCGCGCGCTGGCCCTTTCGCCTGACTTCGCCCGGGACCGGACGGTGATGGCCTTCGGCTACTACACGCGCACATTCTTCGTCTCTACGGACGCCGGCGACACCTGGGCGCAGCGCGGGCGGCTGCCGGACGATCCCGCGGACTGGGGCTTCGGCGGCGAGCTTGGGCCGTACCCGCGGGAGACCTGGATCGTGCCGGCCGAGGCGGGCCGAGGGCGCAACATCGTGACCTTGACCACCCGGCTCTCCGAGGGTTATGGGCCCGCGCTGTACCGCTCAGCCGACGATGGGGCGAGCTGGCATCGAGCCTGGGCGAGCCCGGACAGCGCGCCAAACCAGGACGACGACGTCGACGACCCGCAGCTCCTGGGCAGGACGGACGGCACGCTCGTCCTGCGTATCGGCCTCCATCGCGCCGGCCCCTTGCTTTCCCGCGACGGCGGCCGGACGTGGTTCGACGCCGCGCTGCCCGACGATCCGGACGCCGTCCCGCTGGCGGTCGGACCGGAAGGTGTCGTGCTCGGCGCGGGCCATCGGATCGGGGCCGAGCGCACGGGGGTGTGGGCGCGACCGATCGCGGACTTCGTGGCCGGGCCGACGGCGGCGCCCTAGGCGCGCGACGGGACGGCGAGGAGCGTTGTCGACGTGCACCCGTCGGTCACCGCAACCGACACCCCTCCAACGTCCCCGCCGGAGAGCGCCACGAACTCATTCCAGGCGTCGGTAGTGGGTCAGTTTGGTCACGGGAAGATAAAGAGGCCGAGCGATGAGTAGCCGGCCCGCGCTAGCCTTGCTTAACCGCTCGGGCGGCGGCATGCTGGCGGGATGGGGAAGCGGGAGTGGATCGAGAGTTACCAAGCCGGGGCGACATTCGTCACCGGCGGTTTTGGGCTTGGCGTGGGGGCTGTGTCGCTGCGGGAGGAATACCCCCTGATGGCGCTTGCGTTAGGCGTTGCGGCGCTTGTGTTTTCGGTTCCGGGCCTCTTTGTGATCTCTCGCCGCGCCCTCGATGATTGGTCGGGCTGGCGGCGAGGGCGCAAGGGTCGCCAGTTGAGGCCGGCGGCGATTGCGCCCGCCCGCGAGTTGTCGTCGGTCCCTCATTGGCCCGGACTGTTCGGGACTCTTCACAATGAACTGCGCTCTGTCGCCACAGTATTGAACTTGGTTGTGGGCCGGCTGCCTAAGAGCAACACGCGACAGCAGGCCACGGACGCGGGAGACGCGTTGTTCGATGCGCTCGATAGGCTCCGGCTGGCCGTGGAACGTGCCCCTGATGCCGTGACTGCCGAGAACCGGATGATTGAGGCATACACGTGCTATGACGCGTATGTTGACGCGGTTCACTGGCTCGCGCGCGACGTTGGACAGTCGGAGCAAATGGCTACGTGGAAGGAATACCTAGACTGGCGCCAGCTCGATGGTGTAGTCAACCGCAGGCTGCAAGAAGAGATCGATCAGTTCTTAGAGGTCCAGTCGTTGTCCCAAACGATCAAGCGCGTCGGCTGGACCAGTCGCCACCACGTCCGCTGACTGCTATAATCAACCTATGCCTAAGCGAACAAGCACCCCCAAGCGCCCGCGCGACCTGAACGCTCTAGCCGCTGCCATAGTGGCCGAGGCGATAGACGAGGACCAATCGCCCGTCCCGGCCGTTGAGCCTGCTACGTCCGTGCCTGAACCGGCGCCATCCGACGACGGGAAGAATCCAGCAGCGGTCGCGCTGGGGCGCCTAGGTGGACTGAAGGGCGGGAAAGCGCGCGCGGCCAAGTTGACGGCGGCAGAACGGAGCGCGATTGCCAAGCGGGCGGCGACAGCACGGTGGGCAGCGCAGCACTAAGACATTATTTCGATTGCCTTGCCTCGTATGCTCCACAATATAGGCTGAATGTCATAGCTTTGAAGCGCGGACGTGTTCGCGGTTGTGATTGGTCGTGTGTTGTAATCGTTGAGCATCGCTATTGCCTTGGCCGGCCGTGGCCTAACCTCGCGAGTGTCGTTCCACGCAAAAATGAAACTCGAGATGTTATTCCTGTTAGGGTTATTCATGGCCCGTAAAAGTATTTCGGGCCGGCTGCTAGATCCGGGGATCGCAAAGTCAAATGAATGAGTGAACGTCGACTTGCCTACAAAGTTCGGGCCGGGAACAAAGAGAATGTTGTTCTGTGTTAGAAACTTCTCGACCTCTTCCTTAAATAACTCTGCGCTTTGCTCGCGAGTAGTGAATAGGATGTCATTGGCGGAAAGAATCGCCTGAATCAAGGCGTGCTTCTTCTTCCCGACGTCTGCCCGACTGGCATATGCGCATAGCTCATCGCCTTCAACGGCAGCGCCAAATCCGCGCGCGATATTCTCTAGCAACTGGCGCCGCTTCGGGGTTTCCGTGCTCACGCCGGCCATCTGAAGATTATTAACTGTATATCCATCATCCGTCAGCCGCAGATCGGATCCAACGGTTTCTACGAAGATCTCGATATGATCGTTGTTCATGTCCAGAAACGGCGTCTCGATGGAACAACCGCCGGCAGGCACAGCATGAACAGAAAAGCCGTCACGTAGCCACTTTACGTACGAGGCGACAATCTCGTCACAGGACGCTGAATCGCTCACAGCAATTCCTCCTGAACCCCTGGCACAACTTCGATGCTGCAAAATGCAGCGAAGTCCGTGAGGGCATCGAACGCATTGCAGGAGTCGCGAAAGTTAGGATAATCCGACAGCGGCCGCGCCACTTTCATACCAAAGGCCTGGTCGAAAACGTGAAGATGCGACCCGCGAATTATAGCCCCGTCTGGGTTTGTGTGCGAAGTCGTGGCGGGGCAAATGTCCAGACGGATTAGGGCGATGTGTCTTGATGTCCTCTTATGAATGTTGATCTTGAGATTGTTTCGCCTACCCTTGTAGACGCTCAAGAGCAAGTCGAAACCATTTTCAAGCACTTTGAGTCCGCGCTCCGTCGCGCGTCCCGGCCGAATGACGATCGTGCGCGAATCAATAAACCTCTTCGTCGCTCGGATGATCTGCCATGCTACATCCTCGGTCATCTCGCGCTCATCGGACGGTAGTACCACTGGCATCGTCATTGTCGCCCTTCCCTCCCCGCGTCTGGCCGGCGAGCCATGGTAATATGCCGCACATTCGATTGTCCAAACTGACCGAAGTGCTTGACATTGCTTGACCGCTCAAGTATACTACCGGCACGTAATAGCACCGCCGGAGTTGATCCAATGAACCGCCTCTCGACCACCAAGCGCGCCGAAATCATCCGCTGTCTCGTCGAGGGTGATTCGATTCGCTCCACCGTCCGCATCACGGGCGCGGCGAAGAACACGATTGCCAAGCTCTTGCTTGACCTCGGCACCGCGTGCAGCGATTACCAGGACGTAACTCTTCGCGACCTACCGTGCAAGCGGTGGCAGCTTGACGAGATTTGGTCGTTCGTCGGCACCAAGGCTGCCAACATCCCCGATGGCCGCAAGGATGAGCCGGGCATCGGTGACGCTTGGACCTGGACGGCCATTGACGCCGATACCAAGCTCGTTCCGTCGTTTCTCGTCGCTGACCGTTCCGCCGATGCCGCTGTCCGCTTCGTTGACGATCTTCGCTCCCGCGTCGCTGGTCGTGTCCAGGTGACGACGGACGGGCTCACGGCTTACCTGACCGCCGTTGACGCCGCTTTCGGCCGGGACGCGGACTACGCCATGCTGATTAAGACGTACGGCGGCGCTCAGGGCGCCATGACCCCTGAGCGCAAGTATTCGCCGGGCCAGGTGAACGGGTCCGACGTTTGGCGCATTCAGGGCCAGCCGGACCCGGCGCATATCTCGACCTCCTACATCGAGCGGCAGAACCTGACTATGCGCATGAGCATGCGCCGGTTCACTCGCCTGACCAACGCGTTCTCCAAGAAGGTCGAAAACTTGGCCGCCGCGGTGGCGCTGCACTTCATGTACTACAACTTCGCTCGCCCGCACACGACGCTCTCCAAGGCTGCGGGCCGCCCGACGACACCCGCGATGGCGGCCGGTAAGGCTGACCGCGTGTGATCCGTCGAGGACATCGCTGGTCTGTTGGACCGGCCGGCTCAGGCGGTCCCGTGGGCAGGCCAGAATCTTTAAGGATCAAACTGACCCACTACCCAGGCGTCGATCTGCGCCCCGCCCGCGCTCGCGTCCACCGGGCCCTCGAGGACGGCGCAGGTCCGCCCGTCCCGGACGGCGAGCTGGAGCTTGCCGCCGCTCGGCCAACCGGCAAGTAGCCGATCGTCGGCGTAGGCGGCCCAGTAGGCGCGGAGCGGGTACCAACAGTGAGCCCCTCAGCATGGCAGGCCCCGACATCGATTGACGACAACGCAGACGCCAACCTAGGTAGCACATGCTGGTAAGTCCTGTACGATGCGGCACAAGAGCCTTTCGCCGACAGAGTGTCCTGAAGCATCCCAGCACTCCCTGGACGCCCGATCTGGCTTTCCTAAACCGCGTGCGTAGGTTCGAGTACTACCGGGGGTACCTCTGTAATTGTCCTCGCGGTCGCTCTGTATCTGGTCGGTTGACGCCAACCCGCTGGAAACGGACCCGCGAGGCTAAACCGGAGCGTTCGTCACGATGCCCTCGCCGGCTGCCTACTCTGACTTCCGGGCCGACGAGTTCCATCGACTCCAACGTCGGCGCTCTGTCAAGCGCTCAATGACCGTCCATGAGCGTGAACTCCAGCTTCTCGGTTGTGCCGCCGACTGAGGACCATTGTCCAAAGTGGCGACTCCCTACCAGTGTGTCGCCCTGCATGCCGCTTCATCGGTTGGCAACGCGCTGATCTTGGCCAGTATCTGCTCGCGTTCGCTGTCGGTGCTCTCATCTAGAGCGCCGGAAATTGGCGGCAGCGGTGTCTCGAAGGCGATCGGCAGCGCGGCGTGCCGCATATGAACGATATTGTCGTACTCGGCGGCGCTCAACCCACCGAATGCCGACATCGCGCCCTCGTTTGCATCCATGACGATGTAGGTACCGACGAAGTCCCGCTTCATGTCGGTGAACTCGTCTGGGCCGAAGAAGTGGGGTTCGATGTCGGTCTCCAACGCGACCAACCAGTGTGGGCGCTCGAACTGCCATGACAGGCATTGGTCCAGCCACTTGCCCACGTCGACGCCCGTCATGAGGCGGGCGGCCGCCTGTCGCGGATGCACGTTGTCGGAGAGCTCCGCGATCGCCGCGGAGATCGCCTCTTCCTCGCTTTCGATCGCGCCATCGCTTGCTGCGCCAGTGGGCAATGCTTTCGATCCGAGTGGCATCGCTTCCGACGACGACTTCTCCGTCCGCGGCGTGGCGTCCGGTGACGGCGCGTCGGCTGTCTGCAGTGTGACGCGGGCGCGCATGAGGACGACGGTTGGGACGAGCAGAAGGATGGTCGCGATCGCCATGCTGGGTGGCCGGTTCATGGGCGTCCTCTCTACTTGCGGTGGCACGAGTCGTTACAGTGTACGGGCGCGATCGATTGAGATCAGTTACCCTCCATCGAGGGTCTCCCAGGCGTTTACCTACTCCATGCGCGCGAAACGGCGTCGGATCGATGTCGCCGCCCCGCCGCTGACTTCAGCGGGAATGCTCCAGGTACGGCAGGCAGATGCTACTCCGGCGCACAACCGCGGGCGGCGCGTCGGGCGGCGTGTCGGCACTCAGCCAATAGATGCCCGTATCCTCGGTTATCACCACAAGGACATCGCCCTGCGTCGTCAGAGATCGCACCGGGCTCGGGAGCTGTACCTCGAACACCGGTCGGCCGCCCACATCGCCCACGGCGTAGGCTGCAACGTGGCTGGTGTCGTTCGCCTGAGGTGACACGGCGAAGATCAGGCTGGGCGAGACGGCGACCGCCTGAAGGTCGTTGATTGCAACGTCCCCGATGGCACGCGGCATGACGGCGTTGGCGACATCGAAGACGCGGAGACCGCCCGTGATCGCCACGGCCAAGTGGTTGCCGCCGAGCGAGATTCGTTGCCGGTCGAAGGGGGAAGACGGGACGGCGACATCCGTCATCGACCGCACAAGCGTCGGCTGTGACGCGTCCGCCACGTCAACCACCTGCAGGCCGTTGGTTGTGGCCACGTAGGCGACGGATCCGCGCATGGCCACGGCCACCGGCGAGCCTGGAATGGCCGCCTCACCGGCCAGCGTCGCGGTGCCGTCGTCGGCCAGGCGGTACAGCCGGAGGGCCTTGTCCACCGGCGGGGACGGAGGACCACGGAAGTTGAACGTGCGCTCCACGAGCACCGCGATGAGCCGGCCATCGGCGGCGACGCCGACGGCGTGCGCGTCTAGGTCGAGCGCCGTTGCCGGCTGCGGGACGCCATCGGCGTCGAGTTTCGCCACGTAGAGCGAGGACCCGCCCGAGCCGATGTCGATCATCGCGACCGTCCCGTTCGCCAGCGCCATGTCGGTCACGATGAGCGACCAGCCGGTGTTCCAGCGGGCCGCGCCGACGCGCTGCGGCCGGCTCGGGTCGCTGGTGTCGATGGCCGCCACGAGGCTTGTAGCGACGGTGACGTAGACCCGGTCGGCGGTGGCCGCCGCGCTCGTCATGTCGACGAGGCTGCTCCATGCGCCGGTGTGCGTGGGATGCCCTGGGTCATCGGCGATGGAGTAGACGCCGACGCTGGCGAAGTTGCCATAGGTCTCGTCCTCGTCCTCGGTGTCGGCACTCTCGGCCGCCACGAACCGGTCACCGTCGACGACCAGGTCCCGGATGTGCGTCGGCAACGCGCCTACGACCTGAGGTCGCGACGGATTGGTCACGTCGACGAGCTCCACCTCCCCTGCATCCAGGATGTACAGCATGTGTCCGACCAACGCGACCGAGGTGGCAATGGCGTTGATGTTCGCCACCTTGTGCATGTGGTTCGGGTCGCGGATGTCGATGACGGCCACGCCGGGATCGATGGCGCCGATCCCGGCGAAGGCAAAGGAGTCCTGGACGGCCAACCCGGGGTCGCCCGAGCCCGCCTCGCCGACCTCGAACGAGCCGATCCGCCGAAGGTGCGCGGGATCGGAGACATCGACGGCCTGGAGCACTGCGCTGCCATCGAACGCGGAGTGGTACGCGATCGTCATGACGAACACCGGGCCACCGTCGCGGCCGAGCGCCGACGGCACCTCGTCCAGGGCCAGCGTTCCCACGATGCGCGGCGCCGTCCGTTCCGCAACGTCGATGGTGAGGATCTCACCGCCGTGGTAGGTGACGTTGCCACGGCTGGCGAGAATGTCACCGGCCTCGCCCGCGGGGCTGGGTGTTGGGGGCAGCAGATCGTCCGACGTCTGCCGGCGGGTGGCGACGATCAGGGTGTCGCCGTCGACCAGTATGGCAACCGGCACGCCCTTCAGGGGCAGCATGCCTTGAACCTGCAGCTGGCCTTTGGGGCCATGACTGAAGAGGGCGAGGCCATTCGGGCCGCCCTCGTCCTGGATGCCGTAGCCCACGGCGATCGTCCCGTCCAGCGCCGCCAGGGACTTGACCCTCGCCGGCAGCGGATCGGACGCCGCCAGCTCGACCGGGTCGCCCTTGGCGGCCCCATCGAACATGAACAAACGCGGCCCGACGCCGGCGAAGATGTGGCCATCGCCGACTGCCACCTTGGTCACGGCGCCACCGAGCTGGGCTTGGACCCCAGACGCTGGCTCCGCCTCAAGTCGCGCTTGCATCGGGGACGGAGGATGGAGGAGCGCCGTGACCCACGCATGCGCCTGGATCGGCCAAGTGGTGGGCGTCGCGATCCAGACCCCGAGCCCGAGTGCCGTCAATAGCGCGAACTTAGCCGTCAGCCGGCGGACGTAGACCATGGTGTCGGTCCCTTTCGATTGCGCCGTGATGGCAGGAAACTGTTCACGTGCCGGGAACGCGCGACATCGGGCGTCATGGGCAACGGCCGCCTCGCGGGGTTAGACGAGGAACACGGAGTCGTCGCCGCTGGAGGTCGCGGAGCGTACCTGCACTCAGATTCCAGATCTGCATGCTCCACAGCATACGGCGCACCCTGTCTGCCGACAACCGCTACGCTTGGCACGACCACTGAACACCTATGACGCAGGTTGCGTTGATCTCCGGGGAGCCTACTATCGGCAACATGAACGAGACTGACGGAGGCGCGCGATGCTGCTCCTGGCCGGCCTGGTGCCCTTCGCAGAGCGAGAGCCGGAGATCTTCAGTCGGCTGGAAAGCCGAGCGAGTGTTCATCTCGTCCTTCTCTTCAGTCGCCGAAGGAAACTAAGCCCGCGCCTAAGTCGAGCTCGGCAGGCTCGACCAGCATGCGTTCTACCGAGACTCTTCCTCGGCGCAACAATGAATCGGAGTATCCCCGTGGCACTAGGGGCCGCCTCACCAGGTTCCTTTTTTCTGGCATGGTCGATACTCCTGGCATGGTCGATACTCGCAGCCTGCGGATCGACGCTGCCGGTTATTGCGTCGCCCTCTACAACTCAGGCCCGTTCCGGTCACGTCCCCGCCGACCTGACACCGCAGCGTGCGGCGCAACTGGCGAGTCATCAGATCGCACTCCACGGCAACCTGATCAATGGCATGGTGAGCGCGCCTTCGTCCGCGATCACTGTGACGCTCCGCACGGCCACTGGCGATTTGAAGTCACAGGCGACGACGCGTACTGCTGCCAACGGACGCTACAGCGCCTGGTTCGGTGGCTTCGCCGAGGAACTCCGGACGTCCGGACCGACGATCGAACCGAGCGACACGATCCACTTCGAGACCTCCGCCGGCGACCCGACGATCCTGCGTGTGCCGCGGCTGGACCTCGTACCGCTGCCTGCTGAACAACGGTTCCTCGGCCGCGCCCCGAGCGGCACCGAGGTAGCGGTCGGCGTCGGCCGCGAGGTGTACACAGCGACCGCGGCCGCGGACGGGACGATCGAGGTGGGTGGTGTCACGAGCGCAGCGTTCGTTCCGGGCGCGTACGGCGCCATCTCGTACGCCGTGGCCGGGGTTGCCACGTTCACGGACTCGTGGGTCTCGAATCGCCTCACCGTATCCGACGGCTGGGTTTCCGGCAGCGCGCCGCCCGGCCGCGAGGTGACGATTCACGTCGCGACCCAGGACGGCCTGCTCTTGGACGAGCGGTCTATCCGTGTCGCCATGGACACCGCGCCCGCGTCGGTGCGCCACTGGTCGATCGGCGCGGACGAGCTGACCGGCGGCCTGCCACGCTTGCGCGTCGGCGACGCGGTGACGGCCACCATTAGCGGCGAGGTGCGCAGCACGACGGTGCCACCGCTGCGCGTCGAGGCGTCCGTGGCCGAGCACATCGTGCGCGGTACGACGCTGCCCGATCGCGCGGTGTCGGTGTACCTCGTGTACCAAGAGGGCAACAAGCCGATCGAGGCACGGATGCTGCGCACGCGATCCGCAGCCGACGGCTCGTTCGCCCTCGACTTCAGCGCCGTCCTGCGCTTCGGCCACGACGCGCAGATCGAGACCGCTGTCGAGGATGCGCAAGGCAATCGCTTCATTCGGTCGTCGCGCTCGGCCAGCCTGCGGATCGACCTGGACCGGAACGCCATCAGCGGTTGGGGCGCGCCGGACACTTCCCACGATGTCGAACTGCGGCGCGACGGCCGCCGGGTGGACGTTCGAAAGCTGCGCTCGGATGTGGCCGGTGCGTTCGTGCTCGGGGCCGATGAGCCAAACGGCGCATTCGGCGCCCTCGCTCAGGGAGACGTGATCGTCGTGCGCGAGGGCGCCAGCGGTACCCCAGTGCTTACTGGTACGGTGCCGGCGTTCTCCTTCGCCGAGCGGTCGAAGCCGCATGTCCTCGATGGCATCGCCGCGCCGCTTGCCGTGCTGAACTTCTCGGCGCAGACCCTGTTCATGCGCTCGGGAACCGACGGCGTCGGCGCGTCGGGAGCGGCCACGGCGCGCGCCGCTTCGGACGGCACGTTCCGATTCGCCGTCCCGGACCCACGCACGAGCGGCGGCTGGTTGCCGCACCGGGGCATGTTCGTCACGGCGCAGCAGCGAACCATCGAGGGCCACCGCGTCTCCCGGTCCGCGCTGCGCCCGATCGTGAACGTCGAAGTGGGCGGCGCGACGGTGTGCGGCGCCGCGCCAAGGCTGTCCGACGTGGCGATCGGGCTCGAACGTCCGGGCGAAGGGATCGTCGCCGCGGCCCGATCCGCGACGAACACGAGTGGGCGATGGGAGGCGGTCTTGCGCGACGCACGGGGCGCGCCGATCGCCGCGCGGACGGGCGATACCGTTCGGCTACGAACCGGGGACGACGACCTCATCACGGTGGTGCCACTGCTGGACGTCTCGGCCACGATGCCCCTTCGCGACGCGAAGCGAGGCGTCGACGTCCTGAACGTGCGCGGTGAGGCGCAGGCGAACGCCCCGTACTACGTGCTTGCGCCGTTCGAGGGCTGCTTCACGGGCGCGGATGTACTCGCGGCCGGGCTGTACATCGACGGCACGGCGGACGCGTCGGGGCGGTTCGAGGCGACGGCGCCGCTGCCAGCGGTGGGCGAAGCTGTCCAAGTGTCGACGTACGATGCCAACGGCGACCGCGCATACCGGGTCTTGAGACGCGGACAGCTGACGCTGTTCGCCGGCACCCGTGACTTTCTCGTGACGGCGATGCCGCGGACCGCCGTCTCGCTGACCGTCCGGTCCGCCGCCGGCGCGATCGTCGGATCGGCCGTTGGCGGCGGCGACACACTCGACGTGCTGCGCGGTGCGTTCGACTCACCGACCGGCGAGGTTGTACGCGCTGGCCAGCGCGTGTCCGTCGACATCGGCGGCGAGCGATGCGACCTCGAAGTGCCGCCGCTCGACTTCGACTTCGACGGCCGCACGCTCTGGATACATGCGCGGCAGGGAGCGATGGTCGAGGTCGAACTGACGGACTCGCGTGGTGGCCAGCTCCGCATGAACCGACGGACGGACGTATTCGGCAATGCCGCCGTGGACACCGCGGCGTACGAATCTCGCGCCGTGTGGCGCGGGGCGGACGTGACGCGCGTCTGGATCGCCACGGACCTCGCTTGCGGGCATCGACTTGCTATGGAGCGGTTGTTCCATGCGCGCCCGGTCTCGGGCGCCGCGTACCTGCCCGTGTCCTATCGCTCTCGAAGATAGTCGCCCGTCATCGGGTGGAGCGAGACAGCAAGCTGTCGCCAGTACCCCGCTATTGGACACCCTCAGGGCAGCTACCTGAGTTCCGGAATCCCGAGATTCTGCAGTGGCGGAGTACGGGTCCAGCCTGCTGCATGGATCGAACCGAGTCTGCTCCGAGTCACCGCCCACCTGCCAATCGCGGCCCACCTGACAATCGCGCTACAGTCCGCGCCGTGAACGCCACGAACCCATCGGACCTCGCCGCCGACCTCCCCCCTCATCCTCGCCACTGCCCAGCCCTCGCCACCGCCCTCGCCCACCGCTTCGCCCCCGGCGCCGCGGTGGCCGGCGGCCATTGGGCGGGCGACGCGTTCGCGCGGTTGTGCGCCGATGTCGCCCATCGCGGCGCGTGGGTGAACGCGTGCGTTTCCCTTACCGTCACCGGCCGACTACGCCGGTTGCACTCTGTGGTGAGCGTCCGTCTCCCATCTGCCAGGTGCGGCCGTTTCCGGGCTGCCTGGCCCGGGGTAGTGGGTCAGTTTGGTTAGAGGAGTCTAAAGACAGTCCCGCCGGATCGGCTGAGCGGCGGTGATATACTGCGCTAATGCGGAGTAACAGGGCGGCGGCAGCGATAACCGGGATCTCTGGACTATGGCTCGCGCATGCTCTTGCAACGTTGGTGGCGTTGGTGTTGAGGGCTCTGTGCCTTTGGCAAGATGAACCGCTCGATCCACCCCTATGTCCCGACCTTGGTCGCGCCAGCGGGGCGATCAGCGACCTGTTCATTCAGCCGCTTTGGGGGATGCGCTCAATTCGCGACGCTCTCACGGCCCACACTGACTACGGCTTTCTCGCGGCCAACAGCCTTATTTGGGCGGTGGCCATCTACGGGCTGCTCCTGTTGGCTGGCCGCGTTCGTTGTTGCTTTCGCTCAACGCGACTACGGGGCCACTGCACCAAGTAGCGGCATCCGCTGGCTTCTCCGACTCTCCCTGGGGATCACACCCACGGCCGCAGATCATCACCTTAGGCGACTTGCTCGACGGGCGGCGGATCGACATGCCTGCACAGAAGCCTGTTTTGATAGGAGTTACGCAGTTGAGGGGCTGACGGCAGAGTTGGAAGGAGCGTTACCGAGGCTGCCCCTCCGTGCACAAGTGGTACCCGGTGGAGGCATCGAGGTACGTGAAGTAGACCAATTCGCGCTCAGTGGCTGCACCCGTGAGCTCCAGCAACCAGACGCCGTCGGGGTAGGTGTACCCCTGGTTGTCCGATGCGCGGTGCATGTCGCAGCCGCCGCGGGCCAGCGCCTCCGCTTCCGGCACCAGTTGGGCGTCTCTGACGCGCCACGAGCCCGTCGGTAACGTAATGGCACCCTGGATCATGTCAAGTGCCATGCGTTCGGCCTGCTCGCGTGTCCAGAATGTGCCGGGACCGAGCGCCGCCTTCGGAGGTGGAACGGGCGTGATCGTGGCGCGTCCCATGATCTCGAAAGTGTCGAGGATGTCCTGGGCACTCGCCAACACACGGGGATCGTAGTCGAAGCCGGAGCCGTACTCCTGGCGGAAGACATAGGTGGTGGCGGCCTGCGTGAAGCGGACCTCGACGCAACCGTCCTGGATGTAGCCGTTGCAGAAGATCGTGTCGCCCTCCAGGCGCGGCCGGTTGCCGCTATTGGCAACCTGAGCCTCGTTTCGCCAGTACCCTCCGCCTGGTAGTCGGCGATCCGCGACAGCTGTCTGCGTGGTCTCCGGCACAGCGTCCGTGCGCAGTACCTGCAAGGTCAGGGGGTAGGCCGGCAAATCCGGGTTCGACAGGGCCCAGGTACCGTCTCCGTTCGCGGCGATCGTCCAGGACGCCGGGTATCGGAGCTGCGCCCCACCACCGGGTGTCTCGAACTCTGTCCACGCGGACAGATCAGGTGTGGGCGGCCAGTCCGGACTGCGTGGCTCGTAGACTTCGACCACCGACTCCACCACGAAGATGCGTTCCGCGTCATTGCAGTGTGCAAATTGGGGATCACCCAAATGGCCCTGAAGGCGGCCGAATCGCGGCAGACCGCCAGCTCTTGGTCCCGCGGCGATGAGCCATGGCGATTCCGGCGGAGGATGATTGCTCGATGACGTACCACCGAAGTGGATTGTCTGCCAGAGGGGCTGATCCACAAGCGGCGAGCTGTCTGAGGACGGGCAACCCGACATCGATTCGGCGCGGCCACGGCCGGGCCAGCTCCTGTATCCCTCACCGTGGTAGGCGTCCACCGCCACCGTCGCCAGCGCTGGTGGCGGGTGGGCCAGCAACGCGGCAATACCGCCGGTGTGCGGCTGGTCGGCGGAGGATGGTTCGCTCGCGCCGAGAGTTGGAGTGGTCGCTGCGCTTGCTGACGCCGGGGGAGCTGGCGGCGATGACTGGCCCGAGATGGTCGGATTGCCCAGCCTATGACGGCCAATCCACGCCAAGCCGGCCAGCGCCGCCAGCAGCATGCCGCCTGCGAGGAGGAGCCAGAGCGATCGTGATCGGCCGGAAAGTGATGCCGGCTTCGATCCATTGGGGCCATCGCCCGAGGCCGTAGATTGAGCCATGACCATCCTCCTTCGGGGGCAGCGACGGATGCATCTATGCTACGTCCGATTGCTCGGTCATCTTAGATCGGGCTTGCGCGGTTGACGCCTTCCGAGAGAGCGCAAACGGGGTTGAGTAGCCGGCGGCCGCCCTTTTGGAGGTCCCCCACCAGAGACTAGGGCACGGAAAAGGCGGGTGCACGGTTACAGGCTAACGACCGTTCCACTGTCTGACTTTGGGCGGGGTCCAGAGCAAGCTGGTAACCGCTTACCGCAGGGGATGCGTACGCTATTGTCACTCTGAACCGCCGACACCCTGAGGAGTTCGAAGTGCGAAGAGGGATGCTCCTGACACTCGCGGCGACGCTGCTCCTCGTGCTCGGCGTCTCGATCCTTCTGAGCCGGCGGACCCCAACACCCTCCGGCCTCTCATCGCCGCGGTTGGCGGACGACGGCGGCGCGCCTGTCGGGCTCGACGGGCCGTTCGAGGTGGCGACGGACGTCGCAATGCCCACCGAGACGCTACACGATGACAGAGGCCCCGACTCGGGATATCCGGGCGCAAGCAACGCGACGGGGCCAATCTGGACTGCCAGCGAGGCGATTGGCCGCACTCTTGCGCGCTTCCCACCTGAGCTGGATCCGCACGGTGAGACCGCTCTTCTCGTGACGCGCGAGGAGCTGGCCTACTGGTCCAACGACGGCGCGTCCTCCGCAGACATTCCGACGCCGGACCGCCACGCACCGTCGTCGCACGGTCCGTTGTGGGTGGTCGCCGTCCTCGCCACCAACCTCACACCCGCGGTCCTCATGCCAGGGATGATGACGGATTCCAGACCGGCGGACAGCGCGTACTTCGCCTGGGACGCCAATAGTGGGCGACTCTACGAGGAGGGCGTCCCGGTCAGGGGACAGCATCAGACTTACGCCACCCTGATCGCGCTCCCGACGACGGACGCTCCGATACGAGCGGCGACGGCCGTACCAATGAACCCACCGGTCACCCCTGAGCCGACGGCTTCGCTGAGTCCACCACAGCTCGCCACGATCGTTGCGGCCCTGACCGCCCAGGCGATCCGGTACCTCACGGCCACGCCAACGCCGTAGTCAAGTGGCCACCGGCATCCACGCCGAGGCCATACAACGGGTGGCAGGGGCGGCGGTCCAAGCCGACCGTTCTCGTGTGTCGGACGTGGTTTGCCGAGGAACCGCAGGGAGATGAGAGCAGCCCAGAACAAAGAAGACCTGGTGTATGTCGGAGCGGCACTTGTATCGGATCCTCAGCCGATCGGCTCTCGACATGCTGGTAAGGCAAACGTTGGTTTAGCTTACCGTCATCGATCTCCCCGGCTGGTCTCAGTCGCCGACAGGATACCCCGGGAGGGATCTCAACCTTCAGTGTGGACCGTTACTAGGTGGGTGGCGATGTAACAGGAGTGCATCGCGAAACTCATCGTCAGAAACCTCTATTGATTCGTAGGGATAGTCATCGACAATTACCATTTGTCCATCTCGGGTTTCGACTCGATGATAAGGACCAACTAGCAGACAATTCGGGAGGTAGAATTCGCACACAAATGGCCTGTGCTCCCAGTTCTTCGCGACGAATTGCACTCCCGGTGTGTTTCGCATGAACCACGGTTGATACGCGAATAACCCAAACTGACGCAGAAGAATTGACTGTAGGACATGTATAGCACGGAGCGCCTCACCTCGCACGTTCGCTTCTATTGCCTCGCCATTATAATGAACGGCTTGATCGCGCAAGGACTTAAGTTCCCGAAATTGATCAGACACCGCCGCATAGGAGATGTCCTGATATGACTCCTCTGGGAGAAGCACGTCCCACTCCTTGAGGATATCGATAAGAACGTTCCAGTCGTCACACCCCCCATTCAGTGCAATGGATCGTGCCTTTCGGTATTTGCGGCTCTTGGGAAAGGATGAATAGAGCCTGATGACCATGTTGTTGAGGAGTCGTTCGCCGAATGAGCCTGCGCCGGTAAGTGCCGGATAGTAACCGCCGACTACGAATGCGTCGCGGATCTCCATGAGAAAGCGATTATGATAGCCGAGGATCGACTGAGGAAACGACCCAAGATCCTTGAAGTCCTGGGCCTTCTGGTCGCGCTGAGCGGTTCCGTATTGGCGCTCAAGGCCTTCCCGAACATGGGACTGGCGGACGATCGCTGCCTCGCGCGCGGTCTCATCCCAGTGAGCAGGTGGGTCTTCCAGCATGTTGGGCCGGGAGTCGATCTGATATGCTGAAAGCATGTATCGTTTCATTTTTGACCTCGCACTCGCAGAGCAGTAGTCGTTGGGTCGTCGATGTTCACTGGCGCACCACAAGCGGTATGAAGACCTCCCAGTGCGGGATGGGAGTGGTCGATGGGCTAGATACAGGCGTCGGGATCGGCAAGTCCGTCGCCGGAGGCAAGAGTGTAGTCGTCGGCTGCGCCGACGGCCTGACTCCGAACCAGCGAACAATGACACCATGACTTCCTACGATCCATCCGTCAGTTGCAGAAACCATGTCTATGCCAAAGTAAGCCTGCACGGAGGACCTGTACAGCGACCACCTCTCCCCATTCCATCGGACAATGGTTCCGACCTCACCGACCGCCCAGCCTTCGTTCGGCGAGACCATGCTGATTCCCCAGAGGCCACGCGCGGTTGGACTTTCAACCGATCGCCAGGCGCCTCCATCCCAGTGAATGATTCGTCCAGCCTGTCCGACAGCCCAAGCATCGGAAGGAGACGTCGCGGCCACGGAAGTGAGAACATCGCTGGTGGGACTCGGCTGCACCTGCCAGCGATGATCGTGCCAGCGCAAGATGGTGCCCGAGGTACCAACGGCCCATCCTTCATCGGCGTTGGCCATATCAACACTCAAAAGCGTCTCGTCGGTCGTATGAGCACTCTCCAATTGCCATCGGCTTCCGTTCCAGTGGATCATCGCGCCCCCGGTACCGACTGCCCAGCCGTCGGTGCGTGCCACCATCTCCACAGACGCCAGTGCGTTATCAGTTGGGCTCTCGATAACTCTCCATGACTTCCCGTCCCAGTTCAGGACCGTACCGTTATCACCGACTGCCCAGCCCTCGACTCGACTGAGCATCGCAACGTCGTGGAGTACTTGCTGCGTAATGCTCGGCTCAACGGTCCATGAGCTGCCGTCCCAATGAATCAATCGCCCGGTGTTGCCCACGGCCCAGCCGTCATCTGCTGAAGTCATGTCTACTGAATTCAGCCTGTCTTGAGGAAGGCTGTTGTACAAACTCCAGTTCTGCCCATCCCAATGCAGAATCGTGCCCCACCCGCCGGCAGCCCACGCATCGTCATCAGACACGGGGGCAATTGCTGAGAGCCCATCGGTTGTCGGTGTCGGCAGATAGCGCCACATCTGGCCGTCCCATCGCAGTATTGTCCCGCCGGTACCGGTGATCCAGCCACTGTTTGACGACGTCATCGACACGGACAGCCAACTTCCCGGCAATTGGCCGGTGTCCTCGAGCAGACGGTCTTGAATGGTCCACGTCTGTCCGTCCCACCGGATGACAATTCCAATCCAACTGACGGCCCATCCGTCGTCCTTGGACACCATGGAGACGGAGTTCAGGGGCGGCGGTAATCCCACCGTCTCGACCGGTGGGCTCTTTGTCCATCGCGTACCGTCCCAGTGGATGATGTCGCCATCGATGCCGACTGCCCAACCATCGTTCGTGGCGACCATGTCGATGGACTGAAGATTGTCGATAGTAGGGCTTTCTTGCGACGTCCAATCGGTGCCATTCCAGTGGAGGATCGTTCCTCCTTTGCCAACGATCCAGCCATCGTTGGTAGTTATCATGGACACCGATAGCAAGTCCCTGTCGTCGACCGGCGATCTGAAGCGCAGCCAGCGCTGACCGTTCCAGCGAACGATCAGCCCATCGTCGCCGACAATCCAGCCGTCTTCTCGCGAGACCATCGCGATTCCGTAGAGTTGCCTGGACGTTGCGCGATCAGCGATGTTCCACACTCGACCGTCCCAGCGAAAGATGGTGCCTGCGCCGCTGATCGCCCATCCGTCACTGCTGGACACCATCGCGATCTCTGAGATGAACGCATCGCCGTCGTCACGGCACCAGGGACTCCAGTCGTCCGGCCAGCATGCCCAGCTGCCGGGCGTGTGCGATGTCGCCTCACGAGACGCGACACGGGAGTTGGAGGCTCCTTGAGCATGGACGAGGGACCACGAGACCAGAACTGCTAACGTGACTGCGCTGCGACACAAGGCGTAGTTCGTCATGCTGGCGGTTCCTCCGGCGGCGCGGGACGATGGAAGTGCATTCGCACGAACGTCGTTTAAGACGAGTCGGGTTGGTCGCCGATACGGTTGAGGAAAGATGATCGTTCGGAAACCGCTCGCGCCCACAAGATTCACAAAGGCGGAGTACTAGGCGAACCTGCCTAGTCTCGCAACTGGGTGGTTCACAGGACGAGGTGGCCGAGAATATGTGCCGTAATAGTCCGTTGGCGAGACCGGCCAGGTTCAGTAAAGCAAACGGCCGTTGGCAAGAGGACGCCAGGCCAGTAAGGCAAACCTCCGTATTCCTGACTTGTGCCGGGATTGGCGACCGCTCCAGCCTGTGATCTTCCTCGGTATCTGTCGCCTTTTCTGCACCGCTATCTGTCGCCGGTCGGCCATTGTGGACGTAGGCCCGGAGCGATTGTGATGGCAGAGATTGCTTGGCAGTCCGATCCTCTCCAGCCTCGCAGAGCCGACAGTCAGACCGCCATCAGCGGCCTTTGCTCAATGCCGGCGAAGCGTGACGGGTAGAAATAGCGGCCCGCAGTCGACGATGGCATAGCCGGCGACGTTGTTGTCTTCGTTCGTCTCGCGCACTTCATTAGCGGCATCAATTACTGGCTGTTCGCGTGGCACCGTACTTAGGGGCACGCACCGCAGCTTCCCCGCCGCCAGTCCGTCGAATTCGATCCCAGGTGGTTCAACTCCAAATGGCCCCGCATCTCCTCTACCTTGATTGACCACGCACAATCGGCTGCCGTAGCATCCACCCTCTATGTAGCCGAGGAGGTCTGGTCGCGCTTGTGCGACCGCGGATCGCGCTGGAACCAGAACGATGACCGCGTGACAGACGATAAGCGTAGCTAGCAGCAGTTGTGATCGCCCGATCATCGTGGCCTCCGATCTTGGTTAGCGATTGCCTTCAGCGGCCAGTCTATAGCCACCCGGTCCACACGTCAATCCACTTCCCAGAACGTCCCTTCTGTGTAGTATACTGGTCATTATGAAATCCAAGCCACTCGACGACACGGCCAAGGGCAGCGACCGGATCGCCGACAATTCACGTCACGAAAGGGAACGGCCCGATTCCGGGGCCGAAATCGTGGCCGTTCCGGCGCTCGACATCACCGCGATCCCCGATCGCATGAGCGTCTGGATGGAGCGCTACCAGACGTTTGCCGTCGCCGGCAATCGCTCGCCGGCGGTGGCCACCAAGATCGCCTTGCACCTGGGGCGCTTTCGCACCTTCTTCGAGGAAGCCTACGGCCACGACCGGCTTTCCATTTGCCTGCAGCGCGATGTCGCCGCATGGCAGCGAGCCCTTGTCGCCTTGGGCCTGGCGCCGGCGACCGTGAACAACCACCTGGCATCGCTCTCGGCCTTCACATCGTGGGTGTACAGCGTGGCGCCCGGCCTGTTTCCGCTGGGGGATCCGACCAAGGGTGTGTCCGAACTGGGATTGCCGCCCCTGGAACCACGTTCGCTCTCCGAGGTTCAGGTGCGCTCCTTGAAGAATCTGTGCGACCGGTTGCCCAAGCTCGCCCACAAGAGAGGCCGCCGCTGGGCCGCCCAGGAGAGCGAGCCGCATGCGTACCGTCGACCCTGGCGGGATCGGGCGCTCGTGTTCTTACTTCTCTCAACCGGCCTGCGACGAGAGGAAGTCGTGCGCCTCAACCTCGACCAGGTCGAGCCCCGCACGGCTGAGGCTTTGCGACGCGCCAAGCGATCCACGATCACGGGGGTGCTGGGCAAGGGCAAGAGTCAGCGCACCGTGTTTCTGTCGGCCGATGCCAGGACGGCTCTTGCCGACTACCTGGAGAAGGAGCGACAAGGTGACGCCGACGAGGCCGCTGACGCACTCTTCCTGAGTGCCCGGGGCCTTGGCGCCCGCCGGGATGACGGACGACTGTCGGTGCGAGCGATCAATCGTGTACTGGAGTACATTGGCCGACTGCATGACGCCGAGGTGCCCGGTGTAGGTCGTCGGGTGAGCCCACTGCGACCGCACGACCTCCGACACACGTTCGCGTTTCTGCTCTCTCGGGCGACGAACGCCGACGCCTACGAGCTCGAACGGCGGCTAGGTCATCGTTCTGGCCGTTACATCAGCCGCTACACCAACCCACCCGAGGCGGTGGCTGCTGGGTACGTGGAGGACTTGTGAACCTGGCGGAGCTGTCGGAGGCCGAGCGAGAGCAGGCCCTGGCCCGCTTCGCGATCCTGCGACCCTACCTTGAAGATGGCCTTTCGGCACATCAGACGGCCACCGACGCCAACGTCTCGACGCGCACCGTTCAGCGTTGGGCGCGCTCGTATCGGACACTTGGGCTGTCCGGCCTCGTCCGCAAGCCCCGCTCCGATCAGGGACATCACAAACTGCCGGCCGATCTCGTGCGATTGATCGAGGGCCTCGCGCTGCGACGTCCGCCTCTAAGCGCCACAGCTGTCTGCCGGCTGGCCACCGGAGTGGCCGAGCAGCAGGGCTGGCCCATTCCCAGCTACCGAACGGTCTACGACATCGTTCGGCGCCTCAACCCGGCGCTTACCACGCTCGCCCATGAAGGCGCGAAGGCCTACGCCAACACCTTCGACCTGATCTACCGACGAACAGCCGCTCGCCCGAACGAGATATGGCAGGCGGATCACACCCTTCTGGACATCTGGGTGCTGGATCAACGTGACCATCCTGCTCGGCCGTGGCTCACGATCGTCATGGATGACTTCAGCCGAGCCGTCGCCGGCTACGCCCTCAATCTCGGCGCACCGTCGACGCTGAACACGGCGTTGGCTCTGCGCCAGGCGATCTGGCGCAAGGGGCATCCGCATTGGCACACCTGCGGCGTCCCCGACACCTTCTACACGGATCACGGCAGCGACTTCACTTCGCGTCACCTGGAACAGGTGGCCGCAGACCTCAAGATGCGGCTCGTGTTCTCCACCGTCGCCGTCCCCCGAGGCCGCGGCAAGATCGAGCGCTTCTTCGAGACCGTCAACCAGCTCCTGCTGTGTCAGCTACCCGGCTACGCACCGGCCGGCACACCGCAGCCGACACCGATGCTCAGCATGTCCGATCTCGATGAGCGCGTGGGCCGGTTCGTCGCCGACGACTATCACCAGCGGCCGCACGGCGAGACCGGGGAACGCCCTCAGGAACGATGGTTGAACGGCGCCTTCATCCCTCGCCTGCCAGCG
>Ga0138256_10000459_pt1 | contig 44782 bp, 35 predicted proteins | sample KNB2016incub_MG_FD_105486 | JGI IMG/M metagenome (GOLD analysis project Ga0138256, IMG submission 105486) | Active sludge microbial communities from wastewater in Klosterneuburg, Austria - KNB2014incub_MG | ecosystem: Engineered > WWTP > Activated sludge > Unclassified | place: Austria... | reverse complement strand
TGTTCTGCTGGCTGATAGCAATCAGTATTCCCACTCAACATGATTGGCGTACCATTCCATTTTGGATGCATTAAAAATTTTCGCAACAGTTGCGGTGCATTTTTTTTGATGATTATTTTTCTTTCAAAATCCAGTCCTGCACTATAGCCCCAGTACTCATGCACATTTCTTGCATAACAATAAATGCAACCATGCTCACAACCAGCATAAGGGTTCATGCTATAACTCATCCCCACATCTTTACTCTCTACTTTGTTGACGATTGTTTTTGATTCCTGTTCCATGTAAATCGTCGGCACATTACTTTCTTCCCAATCATCGATTCCTTCAATATGCTCTTTGGTGCTTTCATTTTTAAAGAAGCGGTTCCTTGTGTTGAACTGTGCGCCTCTTCCTGCTAAATACTGTTCGCCTTCTTCTTGCTTTTTCGCTGCCACTTTAAAATGGTCTTGTTTTAAATGTTGCCCCTGCCCCCTAAAGGGGGACTTAGATTCATTGCTCATACTCTTTTTTTAATTTGTTTCTAATATTTTTAAAGTCAATTCTTTATTAAATAAAAAAGGAGAATAAAGAGTTATCCTTTTCCTCAAACCGCCGTCAGGGTCTTCGACCGCTGACGGGGTGTCAACATCACTTTACTCTTTATTCTCCTTTGTCTCACATAACCCTTCTCACATATATTCCGTTACTGTTGGAATATTTTTATCCAAACAGTTCTCCCTGCTTTGTCGCTACAGGCAGATTTTGAAATACAAATTTTTCTCTTACTACATATTTCTTTTTTACTTCGTCTATTACTACTTGTCTTTTTAACAATGTCATGCTATCAGCAATAAACCGTCCCGTAAAATGCTTGTTACTGTATTCCAGCCAGCCTTTTTCGTATTGCCAGGGCTTTAATTTTCTTGCAATTGTCAGATGAGGTTCCATAATGAAGTGAGGTTTATTATCATCATTTATTTTCATCAACTTTTGGCTCTCTGTTCTGATTTGCTTTACCAGATTTTGTACCGGCAACTTACTTGTTACATTTATATAGATGGTATGCGAAGGAAAGCTGCCAAAATCCTTCAGTTCCACTTTAAATGCCGGACTGCCCATTGCTACCATTCGTAACCGGTTCACAATTCTTTCTTCCATCATTTCGTACTGCATAAAATTTACCAGTGTGATATGTGGTTTGCCCCATTTGGCATGATCAGATTTGTATTTGTCTGAAAATTCCTCTTTCGTTTTCATAATTCGATTCCACAACTCCTCATGCGAACTCAGTACTAATAAATACTCATATAACCGGTAGCCCGGCATGGCCGTTATTATTGTTTCCATAACTATTTCATAAATGATTTAAAATAATTGCCCATTTTATTAGTATGAATTTACTAAATAATTTAGCTTTACAAAAATTAATTTTTATGGAAGGGGAAGAATTTTACGGCGCAGCTTATAAAGGTTCAAAACAATTTACACAGCAACAGGTGAAAACATCGAATGCCACAGGCTTTGGTGCCGCAGCGGATGATTATATGGAACGGGGCATTGACCTGAACGAAGAATTGATTAAAAATAAACCAGCCACTTATTTTTTCCGGATGAAGGGAGATGCCATGCAGGACATTGGCATTTTTGATAAAGATGTACTGATTGTTGACCGTTCTGTAAAACTGGCGAATGGAAAAGTTATTGTAGCTGTATTAAATGGCGAGTTATTGGTACGGCGGTTTCATAAAAATTTTTCTTCAGCATTTTTAATACCGGAGAACAATCGGTATAAAACAATTAACCTGGCGGAGTTTAATGATTTTGTAGTGTGGGGAGTGGTAATGTATGTTATTCATCAGATGTAAGTGAGAAAACCCCGTCAGCGGTCAAAGACCTCGTCAGCGGTTGAAAACCCTGACGACGGTTAGTTAGCTAGGAAATTAAAAATTAAACTATGTATATCCAACCCATCATCGAAGGACAATACTTCCATATCTACAATCGGGGAGTAAACAGTGAAAATCTTTTTAAGGAAAAGAGAAACTATTACTTTTTTCTGGAACAGTATAAATTCTACTGCGCTGACATCCTTGAAACGCTGGCATTCTGTTTATTGAAAAATCATTTTCACCTGCTGGTATATGTAAAAGAAAATGTGGAAGTTCCCAGAAAGGATGGCAACGGTATGTTTAAACTAAACGCATCAAAACAATTAGGGCATTTCTTTAATTCTTATGCTCAGTCAATTAATAAAGCTCACCAGCGTACCGGACCATTATTTGAGTCTCCTTTTGAAAGAAAGTTGGTAGATGATGAAAGCTATATTATGTCGATGATTTATTACTGTCATCGTAATCCCGTTCATCATGGTTTCATAGATAATCTTTCAGACTGGGAGTTTTCTTCTTATCACCCTATTCTAAAGAATGATAATAGCCTCGTAGCCGCTGATAAAGTAATAAGCCGGTTTGGAAATATTAATCATTTCGAAGAAGCACATAAAACGTTTAATATACAGTCGGATTTGGAAAAATATATTATAGAATTTTAAATCTCTTTTAACCGCGGACGGGGTCAAGACCGCCGTCCGGGATACAAACGATGAAAGCAATAGTAGACTGTAATAATTTCTATTGTTCCTGCGAACGGTTATTTAAACCGCATTTAGACAGGAAACCGGTTGTTGTTCTCAGCAATAACGATGGCTGCATTATTTCCAGAAGTAATGAAGCCAAAAAATTAGGGGTGGAAATGGCCGGACCATATTTCAAAGCAAAGCCATTGATAGAAAAATATGATGTAGCTGTTTTTTCTTCTAACTATAATTTATACGGTGACTTGAGCTGGCGGGTGATGGAAACATTACGAATGATATTAGGGAGAAATAATGTAGAAGTATATTCTGTTGATGAAGCTTTTCTTGACCTTAGTATCTTTCCACCTAATGAATTACCTGTCATTGCAGAAAAAATAAAAAAAACAGTAGAAACATGGACGGGTATTAAAGTATCAGTTGGTGTAGCTCCCACCAAAGTGTTGGCAAAAGTTGCTAATCGTTTATCAAAGAAATATGTACAACAATATAAAGGTGTAATGGTGCTTAACAGCAAAGAAAAAATTATAGCCGCTTTGAAACAAACTGAAGTGGGAGATATTTGGGGCGTAGGTTATCAGTATGCACAAAAATTAAAAGAGCAATGGAGTATTTATGATGCATATCAGCTAAGCCGTATGAGTGAGGACTTTGGAAAAGTATATCTCGGCGGCGTAGTGGGCAGTCGGTTACTTAGAGAACTAAAGGGCATTCCATCGAAAGACATGGAAGAAGAATTGGTAACAAAAAGAATGATTGCTACCACAAGAATGTTTGGTAAGCCGGTTGGCAATATTGATTCCATCAAAGAAGCAGTGGCTACTTATGCATCCAGGGCAGCAGAAAAATTGCGCCGACAACATAGTGCAGCTAGTGTAATAAATGTTTTCGTTGTATCGAAGGGAGAAAATCATAATGTAGATTTCAGGGGAGCTACGAGCAGTAAGTCTATTATACTGCCTGCTGCTACATCATTTACAAATGAATTGATAAAACCGGCGGTTGCGTTGGTAGATAAGTTATTTATTGAAGGAACACTGTATAAAAAAGCCGGGGTAATCCTCGGTGGTATTGTGCCTGACAATTCTATACAAGGAAATTTATTTGTATCAGAAACGAAAAACTGTGAACGAAAATTAATGGATATGATAGACAATGTAAACTTCAGTCAGCGGGATGATGTGCTGAAGTTTGCAGCATCCGGTACTACCCGTAACTGGAAGATGCAACAGAATTTTATCAGCGATCGTTACACAACGAGATGGAATGAGTTGTTTGAAGTAAAGTGATGAAAACGTAAATCAAAGTTTATCAAAGACTGATAAACGGATTCTTTACATCATGATAAAATAGAAAAGTCCAATGTTCCTGTTGCCCTTGCTCCCACCATTGTTGCCGTAATTCCATTGCCTTCTTTCCATCATAATCATATTTAGCAGCAAACTTATGTTTCATTTGTTGCAATTGCGGTGCATCATCACCTCCAAAGAAAATCGTTTCTCCTTCTTCCTTTATCCATATTACCTGATGAAACGGAGAATGTGCTCCGGTAATTTCATAATGGATATAATCATCAATAACTCCTTTATCATCCAACAGAACGACTTGAGATGAGTTTTGTAAACTCAATAATTCATTTTCAATATAAGAAGACGAACCTTTGCCAAATGCATATTCCAACTCTTGTTGTTGCACATAATATGTTGCATTAGGAAAAGACAATCTTCTGCCTAACCCTTTTCTCTCAATTCCAATTCCACCAGAATGATCTTTATGCAAATGCGACATAACCACTTTGGTAACTTCAGAAGGATTGATGCCTGCATCCATCAGATTTTGATGCAATTGTAATGTTCCGTTTATTTCAAAACCAAGCCCTGTATCAAGTAGTATAATATCATTAGAGGTAACAATAACAAAAGGCTGTATCTCTACCAACAGGCTTCCAGCAGGACGTTCTTTTAAATCATCTGCTCCATTATCAAATGGAACAAACTGTTTTGATTTATCTACGGTAAATGTGCCTTCTGAAAGAGGGATTATTTTCATAATGTGATAACTGCAAATTAACGTAAAACCATTTGCCGGTCAGCATCTAATCGTATTAATATAAAAAGCATGATTGTAAACGTAAGTAATGATGTTCCTCCATAACTGATAAACGGAAGAGGAATGCCAATTACAGGTGCCAACCCAACAGTCATTCCGATATTAATAGCAATATGAAAAAACAAAACACCGGCAACGCCATAAGCATAACAACGGCTAAATGTACTTCGTTGCCGTTCTGCTACTGTTACAATTCTAAATAACAACAAAAGATATAATCCCAATAAAATAATACTGCCAACAAAGCCAAAGCCTTCGCCGACAGTGCAAAAAATAAAGTCGGTTCTTTGCTCGGGTACAAAATCGTAACGGGTTTGTGTAGCTTTTAAAATTCCTTTTCCAAGAACTCTTCCGCTGCCAATGGCAATTTTTGACTGACGGACATTATAGCTACTGCCACTTTCCTTTTGTTTTTTAGCTTCCGCTTTAGTTAATGCCGGGTCTTTTTCTATATAAGGATTACTCTTACCAAATAAATCATAGATACGTTCTATCTGGTGCTTTTGCAATATATTTTCAAAAATATAAGGAACAGCAAAACGTTGAATACCTACACAGATAATCCAGAAAAATACTATGCGAATTAAAATTGTTCTATTCCGTTTTATTTGTCGTCGAAAAATATAAACGATAAATGCTGCAATGACAGTAAGAATAATTGCCAATGTATTGGGCTCCATAACAATGGTGGCAATAATCAATGCTGCTACTGCAAATCCAATTAGCAGAATTACTGAAGGCAGACCTTCTCTGTACATAACAATAAAGAATGAAAAATAAACCAATGCCAGTCCTGTTTCGCTTTGCAGAATAGTTAATGCTGCAGGGAATAATGCAATTGCCGTAGCAATCATTTGTGAACGAATTTTTGAAAACTCTGTTTCAGGTCTTGATAAATACTTTGCTAATGCCAGTGAAACAAATATTTTACAAAACTCAGCCGGCTGAAAATTGAAGGCTCCCATTCTTATGATAGACTCCGTTCCTTTTATTCTTGAGTGAAACGGGAATACCAACAACAACATAAATATCCCAACGGCATACCAGAGATTAGCAGTTGCAGAAAAAAACTTACTATCCGTTAGCAGAATAAAAAAGGCAAGAACAGCACCAATAATAAAGAAGTATAGCTGCTTACTGTAATCTGTTTTAAACCCAATAAAACTTTGAATAATCGAATCGCCTTCTTGATACGTTGCAGCAAAAATTGCTGTAAGCCCTACCGCAACTAGCAAGAGGTATATCCAAATCAGACTCCAATCAACACCTTTTGATATGGCAGGGTTTTGCTCCCTCATGACAACACTTGTGTTATTGGCTTACGGAAATATTTTTCTACTGGCAATATGGCTGCCGTTTCAACCTTGTTACTTTTGGGAAGAGGAATATTAGCAGGAATTGATTTAGCAGGTACATTGAAAGCTCTTAGGTATTTTTTTATATACACACTATCCTTCGTTGTCTTAAACCACTTAAATGCCCGAATTGAATCTTCTTTGTATTGCAATCTTTTAAAGTAAGCCGGTATCAGATTCGCTTTTGAAATCCGCTCTAGATCTGCCTCACTTTTTTTCATCAATGTATCATTCAGATATTTTTCAATCATCAACCGGGATATAGGACCAGCCCAAGTGGCACCATAACCTGCATTCTGTACAAACACTGCTATTGCTATTTTCGGGTTTTCTTTCGGAGCGAAACAAACAAACATAGAATTGTTGGGTAGCTTTATTCTTCGGCCATCAAGTATTGTATAGTTTTCTGCTGTTCCTGTTTTAGCACAAACATCAATACCCGGAATTTGCGCCACTCTTGCAGTTCCGAATTTCACCACATCATTCATTCCTTCAATAACAGCACTAAAAGCAGTGTCTGATATATGTGTAAGTACATTATGTCTCACCCTGAATTGATTCATCAAGGTAGAATCATCTTCTGTTTCTCCATCTATTTTATCTACAAAATGTGGTGTATAATAATACCCTTTGTTAGCAATAACACACATAGCATTTGCCATTTGTAGTGGTGTAGTAAGCATTTTATCTTGACCAATGCCCAGCGTAAGATTAGTACAAGATGTCCAATGATTATTATTTTCTCTGTTATAATCAGCCGTATCAGGAATATTGCCCCGGCTTTCACTTGGTAAATCAACCCCTAATCGAACACCTAGCCCAAAAGCATGCATATATTCTGCCCATTTTAAAAAACCGGCTTTTACATTTTTATATTTCGGATTATCAACAGCTAATCTGTAAACATGGGCATAATATGAGTTACATGAATTGGCGATAGATAAACGAACATTGGCAGCATGGCCGCCGCCGGAATGAGTACAAGCTGGTTTGCCATGCCCGCATAGAGTATATCGTCCTCCACAAGGAAAACCATACGACGGAGTAATCACTCCTTCGTCTAACGCAACCAATGCTCCTAAAGGCTTGAAAGTAGAACCGGGTTCATATCTACCACCAATTGCCCTATTCAACATCGGACCAGAAACATCTAAAACTAATTTGCTATAATTTTTACTTCCATCTGGACCAGTTAAATCGTTCGGATCATAATTGGGTCCGGAAACCATTGCTAATATTCCTCCTGTCTTCGGATCAATCGCCACTAAGCCGCCAACTTTATTTGTCATTAATTTTTCAGCCAATTGCTGAAGTTCAACATCAATAAAAGTCTTTAAACCTCTACCGGCTATTGATGCAGTATCAAAATCGCCGTTTTCGTAATGACCAACCAATCTGTTCTTATTGTCCTTAATCATATACTGCACACCTCTTTGACCCATCAGCACATCTTCATAATAAGACTCCAGTCCGGTTTTACCAATATAATCACCTTGGCGATAAAAATTACCCGAACGTTCAATATCTCTTGCATCTGCTTCCCGGATATAACCTAAAATATGAGCTGCAGCATTAAAGGGATATGTTCTCAATGGCCTTTCCACCAGATTAAAACCAGGGTATTTCCAACTGTTCTCTTCGAATCTTGCCTGAATGTCCTGTGTTAATAGCCCTTTGAAAACAGAAGGTCTTACTGGTCCGTTCTTATATCTTGCATCTAATACTTTTTGTTTAAACTCTTCTATATCAATTCCAATCAGTTTACAAAATTCCAGTGTATCAATGCCTTTTATTTCAGAAGGTGTTACTACCAGGTCATATATAATGGTGTTATTAAGAATGGCTTTACCTTTTCTGTCGAAAATAATACCTCTTTCAGGGTAATCCACTTTTGCAAAAACAGCATTGTCCATAGCTGCCAGCTGGCGATGCCTGCCATCAATAATCTGTAAGTAAAAAAGCTGAGCAATAATAAAAATAAAGGCTACAAGGAAAATGATACGAATGACACGGCTTCTTGATTGGTTGAACACAGACATGGAGCTACAAAAACAAAACTATAAGAGTGAGGAAAATATTTTCAATTCGTTTACAAAGTACGAATTACCAATGGCGGTTTCCAAATCTATTTGCAGATAAAATATTTTTTATGATAATTTTTTACAGAGTAGAGTAAAGTTTACTATTGGCTATGCCGTATTTGTTCTGAATTTCATTTTTCTTGGAAACAATAATTCAACTGTTACAATCAGCAACATACTAATGGCTGTGGTAGCGATTACTTTAATAATGAAATCGAGAAAGCTTCCAAAACTTAGCCATTGTAAAAAAATCATATACCCATGATGCAATAGTGTAAGCACAAAAACATATACCAGATAAGGCGTCCATAGCATAGCTCTCGGCGAAGGTTCTCTGTAATTAAATTCTGAAGAATCTTTTGGAGTAAGAACCGATATCAAAAACGGACGAACATAAGCTATGAGAAGGCAGGCGGCAGTATGTAAGCCCGGAGTCATAGTGAAATAATCTAATGTAAGCCCGGTTATGAAACCAATTATCAGTAACCACTGCCTGGAAACTGAAAAAGGAAGCCAAAGCAGGAATAAGAAGTATATATAAGGAGTGATAAAGCGGTGCAGGTGCGGAATCTTGTTCAGCAAAAACACTTGTATTAAAATAAATACAGCAAATCGTAAGATATTTTTCAGTAAATCACTCACTTTTTGATGTTTTTTGGGTCTTCAATTTTTTTACGGGTTTCCTGATTCAGTGTTATCTGTTCGCTGTATTGAAGATTCTCTACTACAAAAACCTGTTTAATATTATAAAAATTGGCTCCAGGTTTAATTTTCAAGGTATAAAAATTGGTGCTCTTGTCTGTTACAACTTCGGCAACTGTACCAACCATATATCCCGGAGGAAAATTGTAAGAGTAGGTGCTGGTCAATACGGTGTCGCCTGTCTTAATGTCAATGCTTTTAGGAATACCTCGTAAGGTAAGCCGCCTTGGGTCTTTTCCATCCCAATCAATGGTACCAAAATCGCCGGTTTTCTTGAGTGAAGCATTCACTTTCTGCTGCACATGCAACAAACTCATTACCTGACTGAAATTGGGGCTGACATTAACAACAACACCAACAGCAGAACCATCGGAACTTATTACAGCCATATTATCCTTGATGCCATGATTGGATCCACGATTCAATTGAATATAATTCTTCTGACTATTAACTGTATTGTACACAACACTGGCAGGTCTGAAATAATAACGACGGGAATTACCCAATGTATCAAATGGTACTGAATCTTTTACCAATCTTGCACTCGTATCAACATGCATAAAGTTGCGGGAAAGTAAATTCAACAAGGAGTCATTCATTTTATGTACCCGTCTGTTTTCTTCTTTCAGCGTCAGAAAGCTTTCTACATTACTATACTTTGAATTAACCCAACCAGTAATTTCGTTGGCAACACCCAATCCCTTTGCTTTGTGAAATCGATTATAGGTGAACAAAAACCATAGTGCCACTCCTTGCAAAAAAAGGAATGTAAGTAATGTTCTGTAGCGCCGGATGAAGAGAAATATATTACGCATAGAAATCGGAAGTCTGAAATCAGAAGTCTGAAACCGGAATCAAAAGAAGAAAACATCTTAAACTAAAACGACCTCTCTTGCCTCAGACCTCATACTTCCTGTATCTGTCTATCTCATTACAAAAGGATACCTACTATAATTTTTGAGAGCAATACCAGTTCCTCTTACCACACTTTTCAATGGATCGTCTGCAATATGAACAGGTAATTTAATTTTATTGCCCAACCTTTTATCCAATCCTCTTAATAATGCGCCACCGCCAGTAATATAAAGTCCACGGCGATAGATATCAGCAGCTAGTTCCGGCGGGGTTTGCTCCAACGCCTTTAAGATAGCTTCTTCTATTTTGAAAATGCTTTTATCCAACGCTTCGGCGATTTCCTGATAGCTCACCATTATCTGTTTTGGTATACCAGTTACAAGGTCACGGCCATTCACAGGAAAATCATCGGGAGGATTATCGATGTCTTTCATAGCGGCTCCTACTTGAATTTTGATTTGCTCTGCTGTCCGTTCACCAATCAATAAACTATGATAACGACGCAACGCTTCCATAATATCAGCAGTAAATTCATCTCCCGCAATACGGATTGATTGATCGCAAACTATTCCTGCAAGAGCAATCACCGTAATTCCTGTAGTTCCGCCTCCGATATCAATAATCATATTACCAACTGGTTCTTCTACATCGATACCAATACCCAACGCAGCGGCCATTGGTTCATGAATAAGGTAAACTTCCTTGGCGCCAGCCTGTTCTGCACTGTCTCTTACGGCTCTTTTCTCTACTTCTGTAATAGAAGAAGGAATACATATCATCATTCTCCAACTTGGAGGAAATAAAGGCTTTTTAGGATAAACCAGCTTAATCAGCTCTCTTATCATTAGCTCCGCAGCGTTGAAATCCGCTATCACACCGTCTTTCAGCGGACGAACAGTGCGGATGCTTTCATGAGTCTTTTCATGCATCATCAATGCTCTTTTGCCCACCGCCAGCACTTCCTTCGGATTATTACGGTTTAAGGCAACAATGCTCGGTTCATTTACTACTACTTCGTCGTTATGTATGATAAGGGTATTGGCAGTACCCAGGTCTATTGCTATTTCTTGTGTAAACCAGTTAAAAAGTCCCATTAATTTCTTTTGGATTTATAGATAGCAAAGGTGAAGGAAAAAATTTGAATAATCAAGCCAAAACCTTGCCAGCTACCGTTTTTTTTACATTGCTATTTTATGACTTACGAGTACTATGTTTTTTTACTGCATTGAACTGTAATTTTTCGTAATTGTTACAATCAAATTTTGTCTCCTAATTATTAAAACAAATCTTTTCAAAAAATAATTCTGCTAACTTCATCATATGCGAATCATTACAAAAACTGTTGTGATTTTATCAGTGGTGAGTTTGCTTGCAGATGTAGCAAGTGAAATGCTGTATCCTGTTATACCAGTGTATCTTAAGGAAATTGGCTTCAGTGTTTTTTTGATTGGCATATTGGAAGGTGTTGTAAATTTTACCGCAGGCATCAGCAAAGGATATTTTGGAAAAATGAGTGATGAAAAAGGTGTTCGTTTGCCATTCGTCAAGCTAGGTTATTTATTAAGTGCTCTTTCCAAACCATTGATGGCAGTTTTTGTTTATCCACTCTGGATATTTTTTGTTCGCACTATTGATAGACTTGGAAAAGGAGTAAGAACGGCTGCAAGAGATGCATTGCTTTCGCAAGAAGCTACACCAGCAACCAAAGCAAGGGTATTTGGATTTCACCGCGGTATGGATACAGTGGGCGCAGCTATTGGACCAGTGTTAGCCTTACTATTTCTTTTCTTTTATCCCGGCGATTATAAAACACTTTTCTATCTCGCTTTTATTCCCGGCATGCTTTCTATTCTTTTTATTTTTTTCCTGAAAGAAAAAAAACAACCCGTTTCTACATTGGGTAAGGGAAATTTTTTCTCCTTTTTCAACTACTGGAAAATAGCTAACCCTGATTTTAGAAAAGTAGTACCGGGTCTATTGCTATTTGCATTATTCAATAGTTCTGATATTTTTTTATTGCTGATTACTAAGGAAACCATTGGAGAAAATACACTCACCATTTTGGGAGTTACTTTCAACTCAGATACCATTACCATTGGTGCTTATATATTTTATAATCTCATCTATGCTGCTGCATCTTATCCAATGGGAATATTGGCAGACAAAATCGGTTTCAAAAAAATTATTCTTTTCGGTTTTATATTATTCTCTATTGTATATGGCGGCTTTGCTTTTAATCCTTCCATTGGTTTAATTTTTATACTCTTCTCTATATATGGAATTTATGCGGCAGCTACTGAAGGTGTCATCAAAGCATGGATAACCAACCTTTCACATGGAGAAAATACTGCGACCGCTATTGGCTTCTATACAAGCTGCGAAAGTGTTTGCGCATTATTGGCCAGCATTATTGCCGGTGCATTGTGGACAAATTTCGGCAGTACATCAACCTTTATTACAACAGCAACCATCAGCCTTTTAGTTCTTATTTATTTCTTATTGAAAATCAGGAACTCGCCAACTCAATAATCTGAGCTTTTCTTTTTTGGCACAGAAATGGCAATAACTAGTTTATTATTTCATTCTTCCACTTTAAAAACCAATTATGCGATCTCTTATTTTAGTTACGGCTATTTTATTATTTACCATTTCTGCAAATGCACAAAGCAAAAGCACTAGCAGTTCATCCTATCAAACAGCATTGGGTGTAAAAGTGTGGGATGGCGGCGGAATCTCTTTCAAACATTTTGTAAATGGCAACAATGCATTGGAATTAATTGGCTATTTCTGGAACAGAGGTACCAGAATAACGGGACTATATGAAATACACGGACCAATTAATGGCGCAACAGGCTTGCAATGGTACATCGGCCCGGGTGCACATATTGGTTTTTATAATTCTAAAAATGGTGATGGTGCATTCGCCGGTATCGATGGTGTGCTTGGATTAGATTACAAATTCAAGGGAGCACCCATTAATATGTCGCTTGACTGGCAGCCTTCTTTTGAATTTGGAACCAACCGTGGCTTCTATGGCAATTGGGGTGGCCTGGGTATCAGGTACACCTTTTAATATAAACCCTCTCTGGAGTCAACGCAGGTACTATGGTTAAAAATCATAGTACCTGTTTTTTTCATACCTTACTTCAAAGTCATTGTATGAAAAAAATAATTCTAGTTATTGCAACTGCTTTTTTTGTGTCTTCTGTTTCAAATGCACAGGATATAAAAAAAATTGCAGAAGATTTTCAGAAACAAATGAGCGACCCTGCCAATCCTTATGGTCAAAATAAAACAGCAGGAAAATATTATGACATCCGTGGATTTAAAATGTATGCTGAAGTGTATGGAGAAGGTCAACCATTGTTAATTATACATGGCAATGGCGGCTCAATCAATAATTTCATTTACCAGATTCCTTATTTTAGTACAAAGTATAAAGTAATAGTTGCAGACAGTAGGGCACAAGGCAAGTCTGCCGATAGCGGAGATAGCCTTACTTATGAAATGATAGCTGATGACTATGCAGCTCTGCTCGATAAAATGAATATTGATTCTGCTTATGTAATTGGCTGGAGTGATGGAGGCATTGAAGGATTACTTTTATCTATCCGTCATCCCAAAAAAGTAAAAAAACTTGCCATTACCGGCGCCAATCTTGTTCCCGATACAACCGCAGTACCTCAGGAAATATGGGATATGGTAATTCCATCAGTTAATGAACTAAAAAATAAAGAGACAAAAAGTGATCAGGAAAAAACTCAACTTAAACTTTTTAGATTATTAGCGGAACAACCGCATATTTCTCTTGCAGAGTTACATACTATAAAATGCCCGACACTTGTTATCGGCGGCGATCATGATGTGATAAAGGAAGAACACACCATGCTTATTTATAAAAATATTGCAAAATCATATTTATGGATTTTACCAGGCTCAGGCCATAGTACTCCTGTTGTCTTTAAAGATGAATTCAATATGATAGTTGATCGTTTTTTTACAAACTCTTATAGAGTTTTTGATCCGGAGGCTAGGTTCTTTTAAGCAGAACCGAATCCTAATTGCCTTTCAATTTCAACCGGCAGCGTTGGTAGTTTTCTTCTCTCAATTAGAAAACTATTTAGCTGTGCAATTTCTTTGTAGATATAATGTTTGTCGGCTGCAGCTTTCAAATAATCTTTGCCTGTGCTGCCGCCTGTACCAATCCGCATACCGATCATACGGTGTACCATATTCATGTGGCGGTGGCGCCAACTGCTCAGTTGTTCATCTATTTCCAGCAACGCATTTAATAATTGGAAAGGCAATTGCAATAATGGATAGCCACGGTACAGCATAATGAATAATGCAGCTCTGCAGGCTTCCGGCGATAAGGTTCTGTCTGTGTTGGAAGAACTATTAAACATTTCTTCGAATGCCGAAAGGTTATTCTTTTCTGCTTCTGCCAGACTATCCTGATACACTTTTTTATAATTATCCCAGAAGGAATTATCAGCACCTTCTTTTAAAAAAGGCATTCTTTCCAGCCAAGTGTTTAATAACTGCAACAAGGATTTACTTCCTTCAGCTTTTTTTATTATTTCAACATGTTCAGTTCTTAATTGTGCCGTGTAATATTCTTTACCGTGTCGTTGTTCGAATTTCAACCCAAGTTTTGCTTCCAGTTCTTTAAACTGCCAGCTTTGAAAACCCGATGCCGGACGAAGCATATCCCGGAAGTCGAGAAAATCCATCGGTGTCATCGTTTCCATAATATCTATCTGATGCACCAACACTCTTAAGATGGTTACACAACGATTCAAACGATGTACAACAGTTTGCAGCTCCGGCGAATTATCATTTAATGCCGGTTGGCTCATTATGCCAGCAATAGAATCTACTTCATGATGCAGTTGCTTAAACCAAAGTTCGTACGCCTGATGAATGATGATGAATAACATTTCATCATGTGCAGGCATTTTGTGCTTATCACTTTCCAGCGTTTGTGCTTCCAGAATTTTTTCCAGTTGAAGATAATCGTGGTATTGTACTTCCATTGCTGATTTGACTTGATAAATCGTATAGCCGCAAATTAGTGATTATTAATTTTATTCAAATTCGTATCCAATATCGCTGCGGTATTCCATTCCTGTAAATGAAATTTTCTCCATCTCCTCTTTCGAAATTGCTACTGCATCATATATAGAACGACCATAAGAAGTAACGCAAAAAACACGGCCACCATTTGTTATCACTTTACCATTTTTCAAAGTAGTTCCCATATGATAAACTACACTATCAGCAAGATTTACATCTTCTAGTCCATGTATTTCATATCCTTTTTTATAATCTCCAGGATAACCGCCGCTTACCGCTACTACTGTACAAACTGTTCTTTCATCGGTTTCAACTTTTATAGTATCTAACTTTTGTTCTGCAACAGCCTGAAACAATTCAACCAAATCATTTTTAAGACGAGGCATTACTACTTCAGTTTCAGGATCACCCATCCGGCAATTATATTCGATCATATAAGGCTCGTCATTCTCAATCATAAATCCTAAAAAGATAAACCCACGGTACTCTAGGCCTTCTTTTTGCAAGCCATTGATTGTTGGAATAATTGCTCTCTCTTCGATCTTTTTCATCAACCCTTCATTTGCAAATGGCACCGGACTTACTGCTCCCATGCCACCAGTATTAGGCCCCTTATCTCCTTCGCCAATTCTTTTATAATCTTTGGCTTCTGGCAAAACAACATAACTCTTGCCATCGGTTAAAACAAAAACAGACATTTCAACACCATTCAAAAACTGTTCTATCACCACTCTCTTTCCGGCTTCGCCAAATTTTGCCCGTTGAATCATTAACTCAAATTCTGCACAAGCTTCCAAGTGATTGTTACAGATAACTACTCCTTTACCAGCCGCCAAGCCATCTGCTTTCATTACAATTGGCAAGGAGTGCTTTTTTATATATGCAATCCCTTCTTCATAATTTGCTGATGTAAACTCTTTATATGCAGCAGTTGGAATATTATGCCGCTCCATAAATGCTTTTGCAAATGCTTTGCTGCCTTCCAGTTGTGCACTGTTCTTGCCGGGGCCAATTACCGCTATATTTTTTAAAGCAGGGCTACTTATTAAAAAATCTGTGATGCCATTTACTAAAGGCTCTTCGGGACCAACCATTACCATGTCAATCTTTTCATCAACACAAGCCTTCTTTATCGCATCAAAATCATTAAAGCCAAAAGGAAGATTGGTACCGCACTGTGCAGTACCGGCATTGCCAGGAGCAATAAAAAGTTTTTCACAAAGTGGACTCTGGGAAAGCTTCAATGCAATAGCATGTTCTCTTCCACCCGACCCAAGTAAGAGGATTCGCATAATTTACTATAGTTGGTTAATTAGCCTTGCGAATATCGGTTGTAACAGTTAAAGAATTTTGAAAAAGTTTATGGTTGGCCAAATTTCTGTATTTTGTACACTTCTAACGATTAAGGATTCTGATTTTTCATCTAAAAACAATTGTATGGATCAAATTGCAAAAGCTCCCAAACACCCAAAAGGATTATTTGTATTATTCTTTACCGAAATGTGGGAACGTTTTGGCTATTACCTGATGGTAGGTATTCTACTTCTTTACTTGACGGACACTACAACCGGTGGTAAAGAAATGACAAGAGGTATGGGAGTTGATGTAGTAGGTACTTTTATCGCATTAGTTTATTTAACGCCTTTTATCGGAGGTCTTATAGCAGACAGGTACCTCGGTTATCTAAAATCAATTTTTATCGGAGGCTCCATGATGGCCGCAGGTTATCTTGGATTAGCCTTGCCTGGAGATTTGGCTATGTATGTTTCTTTGGGTTTAATAATCGTTGGTAACGGCTTCTTTAAACCAAACATTTCTGTGTTACTTGGCAATTTGTATAACAAAGAAGAACTAAAACCTCTAAAAGATAATGCCTATAATATCTTTTATATGGGTATTAATATAGGAGCACTTTTCTGCAATTTCGTAGCAGCCTATCTTCGAAATGCTTATGGCTGGGGCTATGCATTTGCCGCAGCAGGTATTGGATTAATAATTGGCTTGATATGGCTGGCACTTCAGGTAAAACATGTGAAAGAAGCTGATATAAAAAGGCCAATGGAACCGGGTGATATGCCTATTTCAAAAATATTTATATCTGTATTTCTACCAATGATTGTTTTTGGAATTATTGGTTGGTTTATTCCAGGAAATATTATGAATTCCGACTCCAATGATGCATTTATTTTTGCCTGTATCCCTGTCATTTTCTTCTACGTAAATCTTTGGCGAAAAGGGAATGAGCAAGACAAGAAAGGTATTGGCGCATTACTATTCATCTTCACTGTTTCAATAATTTTCTGGACAATTTATAATCAAAATTCAACAGGCTTAACTATTTGGGCAGAATCGCATACAGACAGACAAATAACTTCTGTGCTAGAAGGGCCTGCCAGTAAAATTGATATGGTTCAAAGAATAACTGCTGAACCATACGAGGTAACAAAAGTTGACCAATACATGAGGCCGGTATTGGATGCAAAAGGTGTTCCGATAAAAGAAATGGGTCCTGATCCTTATTTGAATAATTTACCAAAAGATAAATGGCCTGCGGCCGGAGAAGAGCTAAAGCTAACGAATGCAGAATTGTATCAATCAATCAATCCATTCTTCATCGTAATTCTCACTCCTTTACTTTTAGGTTTCTTTGCTTTTTTAAGTAAACGAAAAAAGGAACCTTCTACAATGAGTAAGTTTGGCTATGCATTAATTATTGCCGGACTAAGTGCTTTGGTAATGGTGTTTGCCGTAATGTCTGTGCCAAGCATCTATTTATATAAAACGGCCGGCCTCTGGCTGGTCTTGACTTATTTTGTTTTCACCATCAGTGAAATATTTTTAAGCCCGATTGGATTATCGTTGGTATCCAAGTTATCGCCGCCACGGTTAACTGCATTGATGATGGGAGGATGGTTTCTTTCTACTTCACTAGGCGGAAAAGTTGCTGGTGTAATGGCAAGTTTCTGGGATAAGATGCCAGACAAAAGAATTTTCTTCGGCATTATCGCTGTAGCTGCAGTGCTTGGCGGTTTACTTATTTTTAGTAAAATCAAAGGATTAAACCAGATTGTAAAAGATAAAACTGGTTCTGTATAATTTTTTTAACCGTATTTTAAAAGGTGGCCTTCAAAGCCACCTTTTTTATTTATTTTCAAGCCTACTAAAATATACTTGATGGAAAATTTAAATCAATCTACATCACATCCAAGAGGTCTATATGTTTTATTCTTTACTGAAATGTGGGAACGTTTTGGTTATTATCTGATGCTTGGAATTTTTGCCCTCTACATGCTAGACAGTACACAAAATGGTGGTATGGGTTTTTCAGCATCAAAAAAATCAGACATCTATGGCACTTACCTCGGCTTAGTTTACTTAACACCATTTATTGGCGGACTACTAGCTGATAGAATTCTTGGCTACCGAAAAAGCATTATCATCGGCGCTTTACTGATGGCCGCAGGTTATATTGGCTTGGCCATGCCCGGCACAACTACATTCTACATTTCGTTACTGCTAATCATTGTTGGTAATGGTTTTTTTAAGCCAAATATTTCAACACTCGTAGGTAATCTTTATAATAAACCAGAGAACCAACATAAAAAAGATGCAGGCTACAATATCTTCTACATGGGAATTAATATAGGAGCTTTTGTCTGCAACTTTGTTGCTGCTTATATGCGTATCAATTATGGCTGGGGCTATGCCTTTGCTGCTGCTGGTGTAGGTATGCTGATTGGTCTTGTTTGGTTTATGGCAGGTATGAAACATGTAAAAGATGTTGATATAATCAAGCCTACAACTAAAGAAGATATACCGTTAAAGAAAATTCTAGCTGTTGTTTTTATACCAGTAATAATATGTGGCATTTTAGGTTGGTTTATTCCAGGTAATATTTTTGGCAGTGATAGTAATGATGCATTTCTGATTGGATGTGTACCAGTGGTAGCTTATTATATATCGCTTTGGTACAGAGCTACGCCGGAAGATAAAAACCCATTAGCAGCGTTGCTTACTGTAATGGGATGTGTGGTGGTATTCTGGGCTATTTTTCATCAGAATGGCGATGCCCTTACTGTGTGGGCAAAGGATTATACGGACAGAAAGATCCCAACTGTAGTAGTTGGCGCAGCGGATAAAGTCGATTTAGTGCAAACAGTCAACTATCATGAATCCATTAATTATAATAAAGAGGAATTTGAAACCTATTTAACAGGTTTAAAAAATCAAAAAGATTCATTATCCGCTGCCGGAAATAAATCTGCCGCTGATGCTGTTGCAAAAACAATTGCTATCCGTGATAATTCGAGAGAGTATTTTACCAACTTACCTGAAGATAAACGACCAGCAAAGGGTCAGGACCTTAAATTGATTTCTACAGAATTATTTCAATCCATCAATCCATTTTGGGTAATTGTCTTAACGCCTTTGGTAGTCGGCATATTCGGTTTTTTGCGACGAAGAGGTAAAGAGCCATCCACTCCTGCAAAAATTGCAATTGGTTTATTAGTAACAGCACTTTCTGCATTGGTGATGGTAGCTGCTGTAAAATCAATTAATACATCTGCTGATAAAGCGTCTGCCATCTGGTTATGGGCCAGTTATGGAGTTATTACTATCGGAGAATTATGTCTTTCCCCAATGGGATTATCATTGGTTTCAAAATTAAGTCCACCAAGATTAACGTCATTAATGATGGGCGGTTGGTTCTTGTCAACAAGCATAGGAAATAAGTTGTCAGGAATTTTATCCGGCTTATGGGAAGGATATGATGACAAATCAAATTTTTTCCTCACCAATTTCTTTATTGTAATAGTTCCAGCAATTGCATTATTCCTTTTATTGCGATGGCTTAACAGGGTAATGAAAGAAAAAGGAGTGAAATAATAAATTGATTATCTACTTTTAAGAGCCGTAATATTCCGGCTCTTTTTTTTATCTTTCAAATTATGGAAGTAACTACCGATCAATTGCAACAAAACAATAGCAAGCAACCTAAGCAGCTTTATCTTTTATTTTTTGCAGAAATGTGGGAAAGGTTTTCGTTCTATGGAATGAAGGCTCTGTTGATTGCTTACATGGTGAGTGAGTTAAATTATGATGATCCGAAAGCTTATGCAATACTTGGTTCCTATGCAGCATTAGTTTACACCATGCCGATGTTTGGCGGTTTTATGGCGGATAAATTTATTGGCTATCAGCGGGCAGTAATGTTTGGGGGAATATTGATGACTTTAGGTCATTTTATTTTAGCCTTACCTACAGATTGGAGTTTTTTTTATGGAATGGCTTTTATTATTTGTGGCAATGGTTTTTTCAAGCCGAATATTTCAAGCCTGGTTGGAACTTTGTATAGTGAGAATGATCCGAGAAGGGATAGTGGGTTTTCTATTTTTTATATGGGGATTAATATCGGTGCTGCTATCGGTGGTTTTCTATGTGCCTATGTTGCAAAAGAATACAATTGGCATTTCGGTTTTGGCTTAGCAGGCATTTTCATGGCACTAGGCTTCATTGTTTTTGTATATGGTAAGAAAACTTTAGGAGAAAAAGGATTACCGCCTGATTATGAAGTTTTAAAAAAACCAGTATTCGCATTTTTAAAACCAGAACACCTCATATATGGAGGAACTTTATTGACAATTCCTTTAGTTGTTACATTGTTTCACCAATATCATTTGATGGATTACATAATGTTTGGTCTAGGTATAATTGCTCTACTATATGTTTTATCGGTAGGAATGAAAATGGAAAAAGGGCCAAAGCTTAAATTATTTGCAGCCCTTCTTATGATTATTTTCTCAATAGTGTTCTGGGCTATTTATGAACAAAACGCCGGCTCGATGAATTTATTAGCCGAAAGAAATGCTCAAATGGAACTATTTGGCATTGATTTACCAGAACTATCAATGAATAATTTTTTACCTCCGGGATGGGTAATTATATTAACGATGATTGTTGCACCACTTTGGCCATGGTTAAATAAAAGAGGAAAAGAACCAAGCACACCCATGAAGTTTGCGTTATCGTTTATTTTTCTTGGCGCAGGTTTTATGGTATTCTATTTAGGTTGTCATGCAAATGAGTCAACAGGTATATTGCCCTTATGGCCTTTCTTATGGGGTTATTGTCTTATTATTTTGGGAGAGCTATGTCTTTCGCCAATTGGATTATCAATGGTAACTAAACTCTCTCCTGCAAAAATGGTTTCATTAATGATGGGTATCTGGTTTTTTGCATCAGCCATCGGAGAATTCTTGGCAGGCAAAATAGGATCTATGATGAGTGTACCTAAAGAAATACTTGCGAAAAACGACCCGGTTCTTTCTTTACCTTATTATGCTGATGTGATACTAAAAATTGGAATTGCCTCTGCTGTAATCGGCTTCTTGCTGATGTTTACTGTTCCGTTTTTAAAACGGTGGATGGGAAATGTGAAATAAAAAAAGTCCCATATAGCCTGAGGCCATATGGGATCATTCAGTTTCCGGTTACGGATCTAAATTATTTTAAATAAAATTCAGATACTCGTATTGTTTCATCAATATAGATTTGTCATCTGCCTTCAGCCATTTGTTTAAAATGGTGGCATATACATTTTTAAAATCCACATTGTATTTTAAATCACCTTCATTTAAATCACTTAAGTCTGGCATTGGATTTAATATTCCTTTTTGTTTTAAACCGCCGCTAATCATAAACATATTGTTAGCTGTGCCATGATCGGTGCCGTTACTTGCATTTTGTTCTACCCTTCTGCCAAATTCAGAGAAAGAAAATAATAGTACATCATCAAAACGATGTTGCTCTTTCAGGTCTTTTACAAATGCTTTGATTGCATCATTCATTTCAGTGAACAAACGATTCTGTTGTCCTTCCTGATTGATATGCGTATCAAAACTTCCTAAAGACACATAATATACTTTGGTATTTATTTCTGAATAAATTAGCGATGCAATTGTTTTTAAACTGCTTCCAAGATTTGTAGTTGGATAAACTGCATTGGTAGGATGCATTCTGCTTTGCTTAAAAATATAATCTGCACTGGATAGTGTTTCAGCCATTGTCTTATATAGATAATCTGCCGGCTGCTCTCCTGCTTCGTCTACATGATTCTTCATTATATCTCTAAAGAATTTTTCATTGGCTGTGCCGTATAATCTTCTTGGATCTTTTACTGCAATGCCTTTTACCTGTTCTCCTTTTAATGCAAGACTTAATACATCATCAATTTCAATTGCCTGTGTTGGCTTATCGCATCCTTTGCATTGCGAATCAAGATAACGACCCATCCAGCCATTGGTCCAGTATTCATTGCTGTCACTGGCGGTATGCCAGATGTCCATACTTCTAAAGTGTGAACGATCCGGATTTGGATACCCTACGTTATTTAAAATAGAAAGGCTTCCATCATCATATAATTCTTTCAATCCTTTCAGTGCAGGATTTAAACCAACTTCATCCGTTAGTGCCAAAACTTTATCTTTTGCAATACCTAATTTAGGTCTTGCTTTATAATATAAATCATTCCTGAATGGAATTACTGTATTCAATCCATCATTACCGCCGCTGAGTTGTAGTATAACAACAACTTTGTTTCCCGGCAATACCATGCTCTTGCTTTCAAAAGCTTTTAGAAACTTTGGTACAAGTAAGGATGCTGTTGCCAGCGAACCGATTTGAATAAATTCTTTCCGTTTAATTTGCATAAAAAAACCTCCCTAAATCCCTCCGAAGGAGGAACTTCCTATTCACAGCCCTAAAAGCAATGAATAGTTTTTTTTATTAAAAAAATGTTGAGTAGCGAACTGAAAGTTGAAGAGTGCGACGCAACAAAAGCTCATCAAGGAACTAAAGCTGGAATCATAATCTTTCAACTATAATTTAAAGAACTGTCAAAACAAATAATAAAAGACTAAACCTAAGTTCCCTTTCAGGGGACAGGTGTTTAACACAATTGATATTCCGGCGTACTCATAACCTGGAGTGTAGCCGTTCTTATAAAATTCTCTCTTCCTGTCTGATCGGAATACTGCTTGATCAAGTCCATGCTTACACTGGATTTTACCTGCAATAAATTTTTTGAAACTTCTTCTCCCAATTTTTCTCTTGGCACCGCTTCATAGTTTTTATACAACGGTTTCCAGTCTACATCTGCATTGATCATTTGCTTTCGCATACCTGCATACCCTGCTGCCTGCTGACCACCCTTCTTATTACCCTTCATTTGCCCATCACCATCTTTCATACCCATCATCACATCATCATCGTCTTTGGCATTTACATTCATTTCATCAATATCATTAATCAACTTTGGAATCCGCATCCGCATCATCAGCGAAGAGCTATCTATCCATGTTTTTCCACCCGGCCACCCTGCTACATTTGGCGGATAGAATAACAATTGACCAAGTACTCTTTGTAAAAGCATTAATGCTTCTTCGTTTTCTAATTTCATTGGCAACATACGCTGAATACCTACTAATAATTCAACCGGAGACTTTATTAATGCTCCCACATTTTTTTCTTCGTAAAACCAATCGCTGGTAAAAATATCTTCTAGTAATGGTGTAATTTCATAATCATTTTTATGAAATCGGTCTGCCAGCCATTCTACTTTTGCCTCGTCAATCTGTTCATTAACGAAAAATTTATAAATCTTCCTTGTAATATATTTTGCTGTTGCCTTTTGATCGAGTAAAATGTCCAGCACTTCTCCTCCATCAAAATTTCCAGTTTTACCTAACACTGTTTTACTTCCAAAGTCGTGTTGAAAACGACGGAAAACATATTCTCCTTTTACATTGGAACTCCAGCCTGTAAAAGCTCTTGCTGCTTCTTTTACATCATGCTCAGTATAATTTCCACGGCCAAGAGTAAACAGTTCCATTACTTCCCGTGCAAAATTCTCATTAGGATGATCTTTTTTATTTTGCTGATTATTCAGAAAATTCAACATGGCTGCTGATTTGGAAATCTCCTTCAGCATGACTCCAAAATTACCCAATGCATTTGTTCTTATTGTATCGAGCAAGCCTTGTTGATAAAATACATTCAGATTTCTGCAGGCGAAATGCCCATGCCAGAAAAAAGCCATTTTTTCCCGCAACTGCGAAGAAGAGTTTACCATTTCATGCATCCAGTACATATTGAGGTTACGAACACCTTCCCTGTTTTTTTGCTGACGCATTTTTCTTTCATCCGAATCCAGTTCCTTTTTTTGCTGACGACCTATTTCTTCAATACCCTGCATTAAGCCTTTGAGGTAATCATCGGCCACATCCATATACGCTGGCTTTTTGGAAGAGGCCTTTTTAAGCGCCGTAAAAAATTGTTTGGTAGTATATTTTGAAAGATCGCCAAGTTGTTCGACTGCAGGACCAAAGCCAGCCCGCCAAAGCAGATGCTGATTTTTAACCTGATTAGATAATGCCATGTACTAAATTTTAGTTTTCAGACTATTGTGAAGGAATTAAGTTTAAAAGAGGCCGTTGAGTTTTTTTATAACGTAAAAAAAGAAAGGTTATTTTTAGTTTATAATCTTTGATTAAAATTATGAAGCTTCGGGCATTAAAATACATATCTCCGTTCTTACTTTATCTTGGTGCCTTCTGGGCATTTTCGACTACCGGCTGGGAAGTATGGATTCCTGTTTTCTATGCTTTTTTTATCATCCCTTTATTAGAATTATTTATCAAACCAAATGCCAGCAATTTGAATGCGGCAGAAGAGGAAGTTGTTCGTAATGACAGATCATATGATATTTTATTATACTTAGTTGTTCTTTTACAGTTTGCAGCTTTAAGCAGGTTCCTTTATGGTATGATGGTTGATGAATTAACCACATTCGATATTACCGGCAGAATATTCGCCATGGGAATTTTATGTGGTGTATTTGGTATCAATGTAGCACATGAGCTAGGCCACAGAGTAAATAAGTTTGAACAGAACATAGCGAAAGCATTATTGCTAACTTCTCTTTACATGCATTTTTTTACAGAACATAACAAAGGCCATCATAAAAGAGTGGCTACTCCGGAAGACCCAAGCAGTGCAAGGTATGGCGAACCAGTTTATATCTTTTATTTTCGCACCATTGTCTTTAGTTATATCAGTGCATGGCATATTGCCAATGAAGAAATGAGAAAAAAGGGTAAATCAGTTTTCTCATTGAAGAATGAAATGGTTCAATTCGCTTTTATTCAATTAGCATTTTTGGGTTTAATCTTTTTTCTTACAAGCTGGTTGGTTACCATTTATTTTATTGCTGCTGCATTTATCGGCATATTGTTATTAGAAACTGTAAACTATATAGAGCATTATGGCTTGCAACGAAAAGCAACTGGCGAAGGAAAATATGAAAGAGCAATGCCGGAACATAGCTGGAACAGCGACCATATTATCGGCAGGCTGATGTTATTTGAACTAAGTCGCCACAGCGATCATCATTATATGGCGAGCCGTAAATACCAGGTGCTGCGGCATCATGACAATTCTCCGCAAATGCCAACTGGTTATCCAGGAATGATTTTGCTTTCGCTTTTTCCGCCTGTATGGTTTTATGTAATGAACAGAAGGATTAAGAGATTGCAATCACTTAGTTCTGTTTAGCTGCATTTGCTTTTAAATAAGCAGTAACATGTATGCCTTGCTCATCAGTTAATCTGGCTCTGGGAATCATGTATGATAAAATGCCTTCCCATCTTTTCTCCGTGAATTGTTCAGGCAACGGCAAGTCATGACATTTGCCACAACGGTTGATAAATATTTGCTTTCCCTGAGTGAGATCAGCTTTTACAAGTGTTTCAGATTTTGTAGTAGAAATAACCGGCGATGGAGTTTCTCTTGAAGTGATAATTGGTACTGATTTTTTATTGCAGGCTGTTATTATAATAACAACGCAACTTAAGAAGCTTATTATTTTTTTCATTTACCTACGAAGAATGTAAAAATTATTAACTAATTGTTTTTGCACCGAAATAGGACTGAATCACTTTCGGAAGGTTTATTCCATCAGCCGTTTGATTATTTTCCAGCAAGCAAGCAATAATTCTTGGCAAGGCCAAAGAACTCCCATTCAGAGTATGTACCAATTGTGTTTTACCAGTCGAATCTTTATAACGAATCTTCATTCTGTTACTTTGAAATGCTTCGAAGTTTGAAACAGAACTTACTTCAAGCCACTTTTCCTGTGCAGCACTGTACACTTCAAAATCGTATGTAAGCGCAGATGCGAAACTCATATCTCCACCACAAAGGCGAAGAATACGGTATGGCAATTCTAAAGACTGTAATAATTTTTCTACATGGCTTACCATTTCATCCAATGTTTCATAGCTTTTTTCTGGATGTGTAAGCTGAACTAATTCAACTTTTTCAAATTGATGTACACGGTTTAGTCCACGAACATCTTTACCAAAGCTTCCTGCTTCTCTTCTGAAACAAGGAGAATAAGCCGTCATTTTTATTGGTAAACTTTCTGGTTTTACAATTTCATCTCTATAAATATTTGTAATTGGCACTTCAGATGTCGGAATCATAAAGAAATTATCTTCTTGCATATGATACATCTGCCCTTCCTTATCTGGTAATTGGCCTGTGCCATACGCAGATGCTTCATTTACCATAAAAGGCGGATGAAATTCGGTGTAACCAGCAGCTGTATTAAAATCTAAAAAATATTGTATTAATGCTCTTTGTAATTTGGCCCCTTGTCCTTTGAACAATGCAAATCCACTACCAGTAATTTTTGCACCGGTTTCAAAGTCTACAATGTCATATTTTTTTATCAGATCCCAATGCGGCACTGAACCTGCTGGTAGAGTTGGTTTTACTCCTTCTTCTCTAACCACTTCATTATCCTCCGGCGTTTTTCCTTTAGGTACCAGATCAGATGGCAGATTAGGTAACTTAACTAATTCATCATGCAATTGCTTTTCTACTGCCGTTAATTTTTCTGATATAGGTTGCAGCGTTGCTTTTAATGTAGCCACTTCTTGCTTTTTTATTTCTGCTTCGTCTTTTTGGCCTTTAGCCATCAATCCGCCAATTTCTTTCGAAGTGCTGTTTACGATTGCCTGATTATTATCAAATTCAAGCTGCGTTTTCTTCCGCTCATCATCCAATGCGATAATCGTATCGACTAACGATAAATTTGCATAATTTTTTACCGTCAATTTCTCTTTTACCGCTTCTGGATTTTGCCTTAATACCTGAATTTGCAACATCTTGATTTATTTGGCGCAAAGGTAGTTTTTGAATAGCAGAACAGCAACGGCGGATATTCATTAAATTCGATAAAATAAAAATTATGATAGATACATCTATGGTTACAACCAATACAGAACTATTTGGCTACAAAGCTGTCCAAAATTTAGGCATAGTTAGAGGTATTACAGTCCGCTCCAGAAGCATCTTTGGCAATATTGCAGGTGGCCTTCAAACATTGGTAGGTGGCAAAATATCAATTTATGCAGAGTTATGTGAAAAGACTAGAGAAGAAGCTTTTCAACAAATGCTACAACATGCAGCTGACCGTGGCGCCAATGCCGTTATATGTATGCGGTATGATGCAAATGAAGTAATTGGCGGGGTAACTGAAGTGTTGGTATACGGAACTGCTGTAAGAGTAGAACCGATAGGCTAATTACAATTACACGGCCTTTATCTTTGCGCTATGATAGCAAATGACGATTTACAACAACGATGGTGGAACCTGGAAGCGAAACTGGTTGAACGGTTTGAGAAAAAACCTGATGTGGAAACCATTCTGTTCCTTATCGGTACACAGGAATTTGGCGACATCAAAGAAAAATTTACAAAAGAACAAAAACAGGACCTGATGCATATTGCTGTTTGCAGCCTTTTATCGCCCAGCGGCTACTATGAACTGGAAAGTGTGGATGACGACGGCTGGCCGCATTTCAAACAATTAAAAGCAATGCCCGATATGAATGCTATTGAGCAGGAAAATTTTCTGAAAGATCATATCTTACTTTATTTTGCCGAAAAGGAATTCTAAAAAACTCTCGTACATGAAAAAAGTTTCATTGTTTTTATCTGCGCTTTGTATAGCAGCAATTTCTTTTGCCCAAAAGAGCGACTCAACCGTTACCAAAAAGGACCGAAAAAAAGATGTGCTAATGCAGACTACAATGGGTGATATGATTATTCGTCTGTCTGACTCAACACCATTACACCGTGACAACTTTTTGAAACTTGTGAAGGTTGGGTTTTATGATAGTTTACTTTTTCATAGAGTGATGAAAGGTTTTATGGTGCAAGGAGGAGATCCAAATAGCAAATTTGCAAAAGCTGGGATGCCGCTGGGCAATGGAGACCTGGGCTATACTATTCCTACTGAATTTAGAGAAACGCTATTTCATAAAAAAGGAGTGATTGCAGCTGCCCGTCAACCCGATAATGTAAATCCCACTAAAGCAAGCAGTGCCAGCCAATTTTATATTGCACAAGGAAAAGTGTTTACAGATGCCGAGCTTGATATTATGGAGCAACAAAGATTGCAAGGAAAGAAAATTCCTGAATCTTACCGCACAGTTTATAAAACTATAGGAGGCATTCCGCATCTTGACCGCAATTACACAGTATATGGCGAAGTAGTGAATGGATTAGAGGTGATTGACAAGATTGCTGATGTTGATGTTAGTAAAGGAAGAGACCTAAACAGACCCATTACTGATGTAAGAATTATTAAAGCGAAATTGATAAAGAGAAAAAAGAAAATGAAATAATAATTTATTAAATCATTCTTTAAATAAAAGTGACCCGTTTAAACGGGTCACTTTTATTTATTATAGATATTTTTACTTTAAAACTTCCAGCCCAATCCAATAGTCAACAACCCATCTTCTTTGGAAACACCATACCCAACGTTAAGCATAATGCGGCGAAGTGGGGATATCCATAGACCACCTCCATAACCACTTAATGTTTTTTTCTGGGTATCGTTTGCAACCCATACTCGTCCTATATCATAAAATCCATATATCCCGATTGAACCTGGGAAAAGATAAGTTCTGAAGTCTGCAATTTTTAACCGAAGTTCTGCCTGATTATATAATTTACTTTTTCCTGCAAACCTATACCGGCGATAGCCTCTCAGGTTTTCTTCATTACCAAGGTATTGAGCCTGATAAAATTCATACCCTTTGTTGCCAAGGTTAATTCCACCGCCTACTCTATTTGCAAATACTAGACGATTATTAATTACATTAAAATAGAAACCTAAATCTGAATTTAACTGAGTAACTGAATACGGCGTATTACTAATGCCTGATAAGTGTCTCGCAGTCGTAATCCAGGTAACACCTTTATTTGGATTTACTTTATTATCTCTCGTATCTAATTCAATAGCAACTTGCCCTCCAAAATAGTACTGCGTTTTATACAGTGTGGTAGCATCCAATCCATTTTGTCCAGGCAGCATACCTGTTTGTGTAATAAATCTTACTGAGTTAAACTTATCGGTTGCATCCAGCTCAAACCGCTGAAAGGTAGGACCAAATGAAATAGAAAATTTGGGAGAAAATCTTTCTCTTATCATCACTGTAGCATCTGCCCGGTTATATCTTGCCCGATAATATTTAAATTTTCCTGGCTGTGATTTATCATACACAGAATTAACACCGTATCCAAAAAAGTTAGTTGTATTATTTGGTGCTTTGATATCAATATCTGTAGTAATATCTGCATTTTTACCAACTACACCTATAAACTCATTTGCATACCTGAAGTTCCATGCATTGGTAGACAAGGCATGACTTACATAAAAAGTATGAGAGGCTTTATAAGGATCTTTACGAAAACCCTGATTTATTATCTTATAAGTAAGCCCAAGAAAAACACCATCATCAGGATTATATCCGATAGCCAAACCAGGTGCTCTTTTGTCGTAGTTATATGAAATTCTTTCAAATTTATTTACATCGCTATCATTAGACATATGATTTTTAAACTTGCCGATTAATTTATTCTCGCCATTATTTTTATCATATACAAAAGAACTTCCTCTACCGCTTGAAGTCTTTTCAAACACATCTGCGCCTCCGCCACCGATCATTCTTATTTTTACCTTATCATTATTACCATGTATTACAAACTTATCATCACCATCAAATCCGAATAAACGGACTTCCTTTGTTTCGCCACCGATAAAAAGGCGTTCATATTTTTTATCCGCTTTCTGTCCATCTTTAAGCTTGTATACTTGTACCAGCATAGATCCGTCATCATTACGAGTTATATCAAATAAATCATGTTTATCACTTGCCGTTACCGTTACAGTTTCTGCAAGAAACCGATAATATTTCATCACTTCTTCTGCCAGATATTGTCTTCTTTCTTTTAATGTGGCTACTATGCTCTGATTATGCGGTAGTGCCCTTATTTCTGCAGGCTGCATCGCCAATGCATTTTCGATTACCTGATCGGTCATTTTTGGAAGAAAATCATCCACAGCTTTTTGCCAATCGGCAGCTGTCAGCGCATTTAAAAAGAATCTGTCAAGATTTCGGGCTGCAAAGTTGAAACGCTTAATATCATGTGCCTTCGCTTTAAAGCCTTCCAACTGCGGAACAAACGTCTTTCTTCTTGCAATACCAGGTATCAATCCTTGATTAATATAAAATGCCTGGTCTCTGTCTTTAGGGATTGGGAAATATGTTTTGCCTCCGTTGGCATTATCCACTGCACCCCAGTTCCATTGGCCTTCATGCCTGTCAAGATCCATCACAAACATATCCAGTATCCTTGCTGTTAGCAATGCTTTTTGATCTGCCTGGTTATCATTATCCTTTTCCAATTTTTCAGCTACTTCTTCGGTATCGTACCCTTTTGTTACATTTTCTGGGAGTCTTTCTTCAAAAGTTGCCAACATGCCACCAAAATCTTTTTGAAATTCGCCTAGTGCAGCATCATCTGGAACGTATACAAGTTTTACTTTTCCATAAGGCACACCTACTGCATCAGCCAATGGCTGCATAGACAATGAGGCATACGGATAAGAGGCCGATACTCCATCTGAAACCAGATCAGCTGCTGCTTCACTCTGTAAATCGCCAGGCAATGTTTTATCGGTAATAAATTTTTGAATAGATCTAATTATAAATTGTCGTCCGCTTGCATCTTCCATCCGAAGTGATTTTGTTTGTTTACCCCCGCCTTTTTTTATTGGAGTAAGTCCTTTAAGGCTTAAAACTGGTACCGTTACAGGTGTATTCCACTCTGTACGATAGTTCGCACCCATCCAGAATTTTTTTCCTCCGCTGGTACTAAAATGTGATGCCGGAGCAGTAGCTGTCTCTTGTGCATTAGAGGGTAAAATAAATACAGTGAGGCATAAAATAAATAGAGTAAGCAGTCTCATTTTTGCAGGTTTAGGTTGATAATACTATTGGTTATGGTATAATGATTTGAAAAGATACGATTTTTTAAAAAAAAAGAGCAAAATGATGAATTATTTGCTAGCATCTAATTTGTAGCTCTTTAGCAAGTACATTAATCAATATTATTATTGAAGTCTTTACAATTGATTGAAAGGCCAAGTTACATATTATTTTTTTTGAATATTGGCGACAAATTTACCATCAAAGAAATTCTCCGTTTACCTTGTTTCGCCTCTATCGGAGTAAGAGCATACCTGAATGGGGTATCCATTATTCCTTGTTATAAGAATAAAAACTTAGAAAAAGAATATTTTTCGGGAATTTTTATTTTTCGGGATCAGTAGCTTTCGGGATAATCTTTTTTGTAAATTAGTGCTTTTACAGGTGTTAGCGTTAAATGAAGAAGACAGAAAACTCCGGATTCACATCATCAGTTTTCATTCTACTTGCCAATGAACTTTCAGAAATGAATCAACCACCTTTAATCTTTTAGCTGAAGTGATGAAAAAATTTATTGTATTGACGGGCTGCCTGATGGTGATATGTGTGACCCTTAAAGCTCAAACAGATACTATTGCTAGGCGCATTGTATTAATTGGGGATGCGGGGCAGTTAACTGATGGTCGTCATCCGGTAGTGGATGCAGTTAGAGACAATATACCGCTAGATAAAAAAACGACTATTTTATTCTTAGGCGACAATTTATATAAACATGGATTGCCCGATGTGGAAAATTCAGGATATAATGATGCCAGAGCCATTTTAGACTCTCAGATTTCTATTGCAAAAAATACTAAAGCGAAAGTGATCATGATACCAGGTAATCATGATTGGCATAATGGCAACCGGGATGGGTATGACGCCATTGTCAGACAACAGCTTTATGTTGATTTTGCAAAAATAGATGGTGCAGATATAAAATTTGAGCCAGAAGATGGATGTCCCGGTCCTGTAACCGTCAAGGTCGGAAACGATATATTACTCGTAATTTTCGATAGCCAATGGTGGCTTCACCCTTACGATAAGCCGGGAATAGAATCAGATTGTGATTGTAAAACAGAAATTGAACTGGTTTCTAAAATAAGAGATATTGCTACGCAGAATACGGATAAGCTAATAATAGTTGCAGACCATCACCCTTTTAAAAGCAATGGAGTACATGGTGGTTTTTTTACTTTCAAACAACATCTTTTTCCTTTTACAGATATTAAGCCCAGCCTATATGTTCCGCTTCCGATCTTAGGCTCGGTATATGTAATTGCCCGTAGTGTTTTTGGCGCTTCACAGGATTTGAAACATCCTGCATATGCCAACATGATCAATCAGATAACAGGTGCTATTGAAACTTCCTTAGCACCAAATGTAATTTTTGTTTCTGGTCATGAACATAATCTACAACATATAAAAGATGAGAAATATAATTATATAGTAAGCGGAGGCGGATGTAAAGAAAGCAGGATTTCCAAAAGTAATAAGGGCCTTTTCAATTCTACCAACTTTGGTTTTGCTGTACTCGAAGTTTCTACAAATAAAAATGTAAACCTTTCCTTCTATACCGTTACTGATTCTGTTCGAAATGCCTACAACGCTTTTATTTTAAATTATACAAAACCAATTGTAAAACCAATTGACTCTACTCAAACACCTGTAGTACTCGGAAATCAGGAATTGAAATTTGAAGATGCCGTAACTAAACCTGCCAGCACAACACTTCCTGTAATCGGTGGCTTAAAGAAATATTTAATGGGGCAGAATTACAGAAAAGAATGGTCAACTCCTGTAAATATGAAGGTGCTTGACATACGAAAAGAAAAAGGTGGATTAGAAATTAAAAGTCTGGGCGGTGGTCAGCAAACAAGATCACTACGACTTGAAGACAAATATGGCAAAGAGTGGGTTTTGAGAGGTGTAAACAAAAATATCGGCAAAGCATTGCCAGAAGAATTTCGTGGCACAGCCGCAGAAGATTTTGCTCCAGAATTAAATTCTGCAGCGCACCCATATGGAGCATTGATCGTACCCTCTTTAGCTGAACCTTTGCATGTGTTGACTGCCAGCCCTGAATTATTTTTTGTGCCCGATGATCCAAACCTTGGTATTTACAGACTGCTGTTTGCCAATACTGTTTGTTTACTGGAGCAAAGAAATTTTGCATTGGCAGAGGATAAATCAATGTCTACGTCAAAAGTTTTTAAAGAAATTTTGGAAGACAACGATCATCGTCCTGATCAGCCAAAAGCATTAACTGCAAGATTGCTTGATATACTTATCGGAGATTTTGATCGCCATTTTGATCAGTGGAGATGGGGAACCGGCGATACTGGAAAAGGGAAACTATATTATCCAATTCCACGGGACAGAGACCAAGCTTTTTTTAATTCCGAAGGAAAAGTATTCAGATCTGTAACAGGAAGAGAATTACCTTTTCTAAAAGGTTTCAGAAAAAACTTACACGAAGTAAACTGGCTGGGTTACACTGCCAAAGACTTTGACCGTATTTTCCTGACCGGACTTACTAAAAACGAATGGGAAAGTTCAATACATGAGTTCCAAAAGCAAATTACCGATTCTGTAATACGTAATGCTGTTAAAAAATTACCGCCTGAAGTTTTTTCTTTCAATGGCGAAAAAATAATAAAAAAATTAATAAGCAGGCGGGATCAAATGGAAAAGGAAGCAATGAAATATTATAAATTCCTTTCTCGCAAAGTAAATGTAGTTGGCAGTAATCAAAAAGAGTATTTCAGAGTGAGCAGCTTCAATGATAGTTTACGGGTAAGAGTATATGAAAAAGGAAGAGGCAACGATACCAGTTTTATAATGTACACCAGGACTTTTGATCCTAAGGTTACAAAGGAAATAAGATTATTTGGTTTAAATAATGAAGATGTATTCGATGTTGAAGAAAATGTCTCTTCCAAGATAAAACTCAGGATTATTGGAGGAAAAGACAATGACACTTTTAATATCCGTGGCAACATTAAGAATATCATTTATGATAAGTTATCTGACGTTAATTACATTCAGAATAAAAGTCATACAAAAAATAAATTCTCGGCTGATCCTCCATCAACTGGCAGAAGCATTGTAGGATACCAGTACAATACAACTAAATTTCCTCAATTACTATTTAGTTATAATTCAGACGATGGTTATATGCTGGGTGCCGGCTTCTCAAAAACCACTTATGGGTTTGTCAATTTACCTTTTGCCACACAGCAGCAACTATCTGTACTTTATGCGTTAAACCGTAAAGCCTTTCAGGTAAAATACAATGGAATATTTAATCATATAACAAAAGACAAAGACCTTATAGTTAACATTAATTATCTGCTACCTGCCTTAAGAAACTTTACAGGTTTTGGAAATGAAACGCTGGTTACTAATGAAGGAAGCTTTGACTTCTATCGCAGCCGTTACAAATCGTTGGAGGCAGAAGTACTTATTCGCAAACGTTTATTTGAAAGGCTTGAGCTGATGGTTGGCCCTTACTACAATCGTTACTGGAATGATTATAACGACAATAGTAAAAATGTATTGAGTGATCCAAGACAAGTCGGTCTTGACTCAGCTGATGTGTATAGCACCAAATCTTATACGGGTGGTAAATTTGTAATGCAGTTTGATAACCGGAATAATAAGCTTTTCCCTACCCGTGGAATATTTTGGAAAAACGAATTTATAGCCACTGCTGGTAATGGATATAACACCAACAATTTTGTAAAGTACAGCACCGACATGTCAATCTATGCCAGCTTTAAAGACCCGGCTAAAATGGTTATTGCATTAGGTTTTGGCGGCGGCCGTATTCTCTCAAAGAATTTTGAATATTTTCAGGCACTTTCATTAGGTGTTGATAATCCAAATATACATGGCTTTAGAAAAAACAGGTATTCGGGATCTGCTTTATTATACGGAAGTGTAGAAGTGAAATTGCAATTGTTTAATCTTAATTCTTACATAATTCCTGGCCCTGTTGGCCTTACCGCATTTTACGATATTGGTCGGGTGTGGATGAGAGGAGAAGATTCCAGAAAATGGCACGGAGCTTATGGTGGTGGAATATATTTTATACCATTCAACAATTTCATCATTTCAGCGACTGCTGGTTTTACTGCCAATGAAAGATTACTGAACTTTAACTTAGGTACAAAAGTCAACCTTACTTTTTGATTGAATTCCTGATGGAAATTAAGCCTTCAAAAAAAAATAATACACTATATAGGGTAGTGCTGTGTATTGCTGCCGTGATACTATTGTTTATTGTATGGCTCATCTTTATTGTCAAGAACACACAGCCTGATGATAGCATATTTAATTTTCTTTCCTATCACACAACTGCTCCCCGGACTAATACGATGAAAGTGATTACTTTTTTTGGTAATCATAATTTCTTAATACCAGCCAATCTGTTAGCTATAGCTTTCTTTATGTTCAAGAAGAGTAAGCAAGATGCTCTTCGGGTATTAATTATAGCAGTAAGCAGTTTAGGGATAATGTCTTTATTAAAAACTCTTTTTCACAGGCATCGCCCAATCAATCCTTTAATAGAAGGAATAACCAACTTCAGTTTCCCCAGTGGACATGCTTTTATGAGTGTAGCCTTTTTTGGCTTGCTGATTTATTTTATTTCACATAGACTGAAAGCAAACTGGAGGAAACCTCTACTGATTTCCATTCTTCTTTTTATAATTTTCTTAATAGGCTTCAGCCGAGTTTATCTAAGAGTGCATTACACAACAGATGTAATAGCAGGCTGGATTTTTGGCGTCTTTTGGCTGCTACTATGTTTGTCTGTTTTAAATAAATTTTTAAATAAGAACCCAGCTACTTAGCAATAAATTTTAAAATAGTAGCTGTTCCTTCACCACCTTCATTGGATATATATAAATCGCCATTAGGTGCAAATGTTAATCCCTCTGGTTGGTTATACATGACTGGATCTAACTTAATCACTTCTTCTACTTGGCCATCCTTAGATGCAATTACCATAACCTTTCCTACCGATGCTACAATATATAATTTACCATTTGTTGGATTGATGCCCGCTGCTGACGGTTTAAATTCCGCTTTATCATCATTAAGTATCTCTTGTATTTTGCTAATGGCAATTGTATAAACTAGTTCTGCAGCAAATTTTTGTGTTGCCAGATCAAACCGGTAAGCCTTTCTTATTTCATTCTTTTCTTTCGAGCAATCTTTACAAAGCAATATCAGCGATTTACCATCACCATCCAGATACATTGCCTCAAATTCGTTAGTGCCACTTAAACCAAGCTCATATTCATTTGTTGCAAACGAACTGTCTTTTGTAGAAACCCTAACCACAATACCGGAACTAACCAACATATAAATGGCGGTATCTGTATAAACTATATCCTCATAATCGCCTTTGCCACCAAATTTTTCTTTACCAACAAGGTCATTCTTATTGGCAAAATCAACTGTAAAAATATCTCCCTTCTCATCATTTTCTGCCAATAGCAAATTTCTCTTTGGTATATATGCCATACCAGAAATTTCTTTCAAATGCTTACCCAGCTCCATTTTATCATCGGGAGAAGAAAAATTATAACCTGACTTTACAATCTCCTCTTTCGATTTTTCACTTACAGCGATATAAGAAAACTTCAGCAAGGTTGCCTTATTACCTAATCCTTCATTAGAGATATACATGTCGCCATTTTGCTTAAATGCAATTCCTTCCGGTTGAGGAAAAAGCTTAGCCGAAAGCTTATGTACAGACTCTACCACTCCATTCAAATCCGTAATCACCAGTTGATTACTGGCAGAAGAAAGAATAAATAATTTTTGCATCTTGGGATGAATGGCCGCACCAGAGGGTTGAAACTTCGATGACTTAAAAGGTGAAAGTTCCGCCACCTTTGCCGCATCAATTACATACAACGGCTTATTGTCAAAGCCAAGAGAATCAGGATAAAAAGCATAAGCACTTACTGATTTGCCATCATCCGATTTGCAATTTTTGCAAATAAGTACCAGCGCATTATGTTCAGGGTCGCTGTACATCGTTTCAAAATCATTAGTTCCTTGCAATGGCACTTTACCCATTTCCATAGAAGAAGTCTTGCCTTCATTATCTTTTACAAACCTGAAAATAGTTCCGTCACTTCTCAATATGTATGGAATATCATTCAGCATAGCCACATCTTCATAATCGCCTTTGCTTCCAAAATCGTATTCGCCATTAATTACTTTAGATTCTTTATCTAGTGTAAACAATTTGCCAAGCTCGTCATTTACCACATAAAATACATTGTCTTTAGAATCCCATGCAAGACCTGATATTTCCTGCACCTTTAAATCCAGCTTATCAGTGTACACCTGCGAAAAATCGTAATGAGGAGGAGAGGTAAGCTCTTTTGTTCTTGGACGGCATCCTGAAAAAGCCAATCCTGCCAGCCCAATCGCAAAAAAGAAACTAATCCGGAAATTTAAAAAAGTCATTGTTCTTATTTTGTTTAAATTTATCAAAACTTATCTTTATAGCATGACAGAAAATCAATTAGCACTGATTCGAGAGGCTAAAGCCTTTGTTTCGGACCTGCTTGCTGACAAACTTAACAAAAACATACGTTTCCACACTCTTGAACATACAGAAGAGGTGGTGGCTGCCTGTGAGAGAATGGCGAACTATTATCATATACCTGATGAAGAACAGACCGCTCTACTTATTGCTGCCTGGTTTCATGATACTGGCTACACTGGCGGGCAAGCAAAGGATCATGAAGTGTTGAGTGCCCAGCTTGCAACAGATTTTTTAGCCTCGCATAATGTATCTCCTGAAACATCCGGAAAAGTAATCAGCTGCATCAATGCAACCCGGATGCCGCAAACACCCGTTAATTCGTTAGAAAAAATAATTTGCGATGCAGATCTTTTTCATCTTGGTACTGATGCATTCCGTGAAAAAACAAATCTTCTAAGAAAGGAACTGAAAAATTTTGGTGACGAAGAAATTACAAAAAATGACTGGTGGAAAAAAAACATTGAATTCCTTGAAGCACATAAATATTTTACTACATACGGGCAAGAAACACTACAGCCAATAAAAGAAGTGCATATAAAAGGATTGACAGAAGAACTAAGTGACCTAGATGATAAAACAAAGAAAAAAAAGAAATCAAAAAACACTGATGATATTGTAGTAGAAGCGTTGCAGATTGAAGACGATGAGAAAAAGAAGAAAAAGGAAAAAAGTAATCAATCGGAAAGAGGTATTGCTACGGTATTCCGCATCATGGCGCAAAACCAGAACAACCTTAGCGGCATGGCAGATTCAAAAGCTAATATTCTTATTTCTGTTAATGCTATCATTCTAAGTATTGTAATTTCTCAGCTTATTACAAAATTAGACTCAAACCCTAATTTGTTGATTCCCTTTTTCGCACTGGTAATTGTATGTGTGTCCACTATTGTTTTCTCCATATTAGCCACAAGGCCAAATGTAAACCACGGAATTTTTACACAGGAAGATGTACATAACAAAAAAACCAATCTGCTGTTCTTTGGTAATTTTTATAAAATGAATTTGCCTGATTATGATTGGGCGATGGGTGAAATGCTGAATGATAAAGATTACCTCTACAGCAGCATTGTAAAAGACACTTATTTTTTAGGCGTGGTACTTGCAAAAAAATACCGCTTGCTAAGAATAGCTTATAACATTTTCATGTTTGGATTGATTTTAGTAATACTAGCTTTCGCTTTAGCGTATGCATTACCTCATCCAATGGAAATATATAAACCGGGATAAAATATTTACTGATATGCAAATAAAAATCCACCAGCATTAGCTAGTGGATTTTTTATTTGTAGTGATCCCTTTTATTAATCTCTCATCATTTCTTCCAGCTTCATTACCAATTCTGTTTTAGTAATTGGCACTCCCATTATTTTATTATATCCTTTGGCATCAACAAAATAAACATCACGGATTATTTTTATCAATTGCCCATTATTAATTTCAGGAATTAAAACAGTGTCAAAATTCTTAAGAATATCGCCAAGGTTTTTGGGGAATGGTCGAACATATCTTAAATGTGCATGGCTGATTTCATGCCCTTTCTTTTGCATTTCTGCGCAAGCACTTTTTATTGCACCATATGTAGAGCCCCAGCCAAGCACTAATATCTTTCCTTTTTCGGGACCACTGTCTAGTTTTTGTTCTGGGATGTGATCGGCAATCTTATCTACTTTTTCCTGACGAATCTTCACCATTAGTTGGTGATTCTCCGGTTCGTAGCTGATGTTACCTGTTACATTTTGTTTTTCCAAACCACCAATTCGATGTTCCAATCCTGGAGTGCCGGGTATAGCCCAAGGTCTTGCCAGTTTTTCGTCTCTTAAATATGGTTGAAAAACTTCTTCCTGATCGCCAAGATCCTTCTTGAATTTTACTGTTATTGGTGGAAGATCTTCTGAAACCGGAAACTTCCAAGGCTCTGCTCCATTTGCAATATAACCATCACTCAAAAATATTACCGGTGTCATATGCTGTACAGAAATTCGCACTGCTTCGTACACCGCATCAAAACAATCGGCTGGAGTAGATGCTGAAACAATCGGCATCGGGCATTCGCCATTTCTTCCATAATAAGCTTGCATTAAATCAGACTGTTCTGTTTTAGTTGGCAGTCCTGTTGATGGCCCTCCTCGTTGAATATTTATTACTATTAAGGGGATTTCCAACATTACTGCTAAGCCTATTGCTTCACCTTTTAATGCTATGCCTGGTCCACTTGATGTAGTAACACCTAATGAACCACCGTAGGCTGCTCCAATAGCAGATGTGATGGCTGCAATTTCATCTTCTGCCTGAAAAGTGCGGACACCAAAATTTTTATATTTACTCAGGTCATGCAAAATATCTGACGCAGGTGTAATGGGATATGAACCTAAGAACAACGGTAACCCACTTTTTTGTGAAGCTGCAATCAAACCGAAGGAAACACCTTGGTTGCCCATTATAGAGCGATAATTTCCAGGCTCCATTTTTGCTTTCTCTACAGAGTAAGTTGTAGTAAATATCTCTGTAGTATCGCCATAATTGTAACCCGCCTGCAGCACTTTTACATTACTCTCATATATGTCTGGTTTCTTGCCAAACTTTTCCTTTAAAAATTTGATTGTATTCTCCATGTCACGGTTGTACATGAAATAAAGAACCCCAAGCACAAACATATTCTTTGCCCTGTCTTTCTCCTTCATTCCCATAGTAAAATCCTTGAGTGCTTCTCTCGTCATCTTTGTGACGTCCATCTTTATCACTTCGTAATTACTCAAGCTATCATTCTCAATTGGGTTTTCGCCATCGGGGTAATTGGCAAGACGAAGATTTTTGCTATCAAATCCATCGGTATTCACAATAATCTTTCCTCCCTTCTTTAATACAGAAAGGTTTGTTTTTAATGCAGCGGCATTCATAGCTATCAATACATCAACAGAGTCGCCGGGAGTGTAAATATTATCCGAAGAAAACCGCAACTGAAATCCACTAACGCCAGGCAACGTACCTATCGGAGCTCTTATCTCTGCCGGAAAATCCGGAAAAGTAGAAAGATCAATACCTAATAAAGCAGTGTTATTCGTAAACTGGGTACCGGTTAATTGCATTCCATCACCACTGTCTCCTGCAAATTTGATAACAACATCTTGTAAAACTTCCTTTTTCCTTTCCATATGCTTATAGTCTTATCCTGCGAATTTAAAACATCTTAGTGTTCAATTCTCAATTAACAGCCAAAAAATACTTTTTCGTTTCGTCAAAAACAGATGGGATGCAAATCAAGCAACGACTTAATACCAGTCTTTGCCTTCTGCCAAGCTTTTTAAAAAATTTGCCGCTTCATTACTCATAGCCGTACTGCTTAGTTCCCCATTTATCTCTTGTATAAAATGGCGACAACCATCGCCTGAATAGTTAAAGGACACATCCCCAGCAAGTTTCCCTTTCTTGTAAAATAACAGATTTCCATCGTAGCCACATTTATATGCTTCGGCCGTTTTGCTATCCACAAAACCTGCCAGTTTTTTAATGGCCTTGTTTTCAGTAGTAGTTACTGTTTTTGCAATATTGTTTGTACCCAATTCATTGAAATTTATGACAAGACTGTCACATCCAGCCAATTGTTTGCCGGTTGCAGATTTCTCAGAACAAGAAACAAAACAAAGAAGCAATGCAACAAATAAAAATAATTTCATCCTTACAGTTTTGCGGAAAGGTATAAAATAAAAAACCACCCAAAGCCTGTCTTGCCCGGGTGGTAACTGCATGAGAAAACTGCTTCTGACAGAGATAAAACTAAACCTGACTTGAGCAATAATATAGATTGGGATAAGAACTGATGCAAAGATTCTAATAGCTTATTAACATATTGTTACTTAAAAATTATTTTAAGATTAACCATTCCGGTTTTTAATTTATCCTTCTTCCTGTCCGTTTGAGTCATAAATTTTGGTTGACAATATGTTTCCGTTAGTATCATAATTTTTCCACTCACCATATTTTAAACCATGCTTGTACAAGCCGCTACTTTCCACTTTGCCATCTTCATAATAGTAAGTGGTAGAGTCATGATATTGACCATATTCATCAAGTAATAAAAAAGCTTCTAATTGTCCGTTGGCATAATACCGGGAAAAATGTGTACGAACATCATTTTTGGCAATTATAACTTGCCGGATCATGTCTGCAGAGTCTTTCATTACCTGACAAACGGATGAATCTTTTTTGTTGATGTAAAATTCAGCAATTGCAAAATCAGTTCTTTTATACTTCTTTATATAACTGCTATCACTTTTTTTTATGACAGAATCCAACCAGTGCTTATCAAGTTTATTTTTTGCCAATATCACACGGTTGTTGGTATTTGAACAAGCAGCCAAAAACAATATCAGCCCAACAAAAATCAATGTCTTTTTCATTCGAACAAAAATCTTGAAAATTCAAAAAGCATCCCGGCTTTTCCAGGATGCTTTAAAATATAGTGTACTGATCTTAATTAAATTTAGTCCATGTCTTCCACCATGTATCACCAACTGCACAAGCTCCTTTATAACTAACAGAAGTAAATCCTGTTGTTAACTTTGGATTTGTAAAGCTAGCACCCGTAGCAGCTGGAGAAGCAGCACTTGCCGGATTAAAATCCGGAGCAGTATAATTAAAAGGGGCAATAAGCTGCACATCTGTATTATTTGTAAGTATGCTGTTTCCATAAGCTGGTGTATTATACCATGCAGTTATAGAAGCAGAAGTATTAGGTGTAGTTGGCACATTTGCGTTACCCGCAATACTATATAAGACTGGTGTAGGGCAACCAGCAATAATATTATTTTGTACAAATAACGAAGAAGGAATATTATTATCCGTTGGCACTCCTTTAGTAGCATCAATGTACAAACCATTTGGATAACCCATAATAATGGAATTAAACAGAGACATACTTGAGTTTCTTCTTATTTGAGCTCCCCAACTAAAAAGACTATTTCCAGTGTTTGCCAAAGTAGCTTTTGGTCCCATTACAGTCATATTACTAAATACAACTGATGTTTGTGGCAACAAAGAACTTCCGTTCGCATCATTATCACTTTCAAAAGCTTCGCTTTTTGAAATATCTGCAATTGCTGAATCTCTTACTGAAATACCAAACTGCACTTTACCGCTGAAACCATTGTCAGTATCAAAATCATCATCCAATGTTCTAAAAGAAATTAGGTGCTTACAGTTTACAGTACCACCAAACCACTCAAAAGAATCATCATTAGCATATGATACCTGTACATTATCTACAATAGTATTGCTTCCTACACCACCAAATGTTAATCCATTGATTTCTTTATCTGGTAAAAATGCATAGCCAGCATATTCTATCCGAACATAGCGAAGAATGCCGCTATTGTCAGCAGGGTTTTGACCTTGCGTAGAGGGTGTGCCATATAAACCCAAACCATCACTGTTATTTATTCCGCCTTCAATTTCACCAATACCGGATGTTCCATTAAATGATGAGTTGGTCGGTGCATTTCCTAAAATAACTACACCGCTCCAGTCGCCTCGCTGTGGTGATGTTTCTTCAGAAGTAAATACAATCGGCTTATCTACCGTTCCATCTGCAATAATTTTGCAGCTCCGGGTAATGATTAAACCACCTTGTCTTCCTTTTTCACCAACAATTTTTGTACCTGGCTCAATAGTAAGAATAGCACCATTTGTAACATAAACAAGGCCACGCAGCTTATAAGTATATCCAACTTTTAAAGTGCGGTTTTCACTTATCCTTCCTTCAAGTATTGTATTTTCTGTGGTGCCAGTTGGAGGAGTAATAATTGTAGTGCCGCCGTCAACTTCAATCTTCCGGCAACCAAATGAAATAGCACTCAGTAAAACGGTATAGAGAACTAATTTTTTCATGTTTTTATTTTTTGATTTTGTTTTATGATTTGTATTTGATTAGAAATTATATCCGATTGAAAAGCTGATATTGGTGCCGTACTTTCTTTTAATTACAAAAGCATCCGAGCCCTTATCATACTTGTTGTTATCATTAAGATCAGTATAAAAAATAGCCTGCTTGTTGATAATGTCAGAGACATTCAGCTTTAGCTCACCTTTATTATTAAAAATCTTTTTAACGATTTGGAAATCAAGAATCGGACGGGGGTTTTCCCAAACCGGAGGCTGATCGCTGCCTCCTACTAAGGCAATTCTTCTACCAATCTGATTAAATAGTAAAGTAGTATTAATCCCGAGCTTCTGAATATCATATTGAACTGCAGCATTGATTAGGTAAGGGCTTTGTCCCTGCATTGATCTATCCAAAGATTTTACCCGGTTGAATATGTAAGAGAAGTTACCCTGTACGGTAAAGTTTTTAAGTGCTTCGCTGAAATCCAGTTTTTTTCTAAAGTCAAACTCAGCACCAAATGCATTTGCTTCTTCAGCATTCAAAAGATTATAAGTGCTCCCATCACCTGAAGCAGGATTGATATATGCTTCTAAAGGGTTTTTAAAATATTTATAGAATACGCCGAAAGTGAATAACTCGCCAGCTCTTGGATATAATTCGTAACGAATATCAAAATTGCTCACCTTCGTTCTTACTAAAGCAGTGTTGCCTGCAACAGTTGCGCCTAAATCAAAATCATAAAATTGAAACGTACTTAATTCCCTGAATTCTGGTCTTACAACAGTTTGAGAAGCAGAAACACGGAAATTTGTTTTTGCATCAAGCTTATAAGTAATATTTATGCCGGGCAAATAATCCGTAACCTTACTATACACATGGCGAGGATCGCTTTTACGAACACTTCCTACAATTTGATCAAAATCTTCTACCCTTAATCCCCAAACTGCACGAAGCTTAGATGTGATCTGATTATCGAACTGAAGAAATCCCGCATTTAATATTGAATTAGCAATATACCTGTAACTGGATCCGGCCAATTCATTAAAATATAATTTATTATCTGACCCATTACCATAATTCTGCGGAGCAAACACCTGATCTTGCGGAAGATTTTGAAACTGGCTGCTACCAGATGGCAAATAGATTGCGAAAGGTCTTGAATCAAACAAACGATCTTTTACCTGAAAGAAATATCCAG
>Ga0138256_10000458_pt1 | contig 44794 bp, 31 predicted proteins | sample KNB2016incub_MG_FD_105486 | JGI IMG/M metagenome (GOLD analysis project Ga0138256, IMG submission 105486) | Active sludge microbial communities from wastewater in Klosterneuburg, Austria - KNB2014incub_MG | ecosystem: Engineered > WWTP > Activated sludge > Unclassified | place: Austria... | reverse complement strand
TATTCTATTTTTTTGCATTGCCCTATAATTTAAACGACCCTGCTGTTATCAAAGAATATCTGGGGGAAGTGACTTTGATGGAACAACCATACGAAAAAGTCAAAATCTCCTTCAAACAAAATGAATCCGACAGAATGATTCATGATGACATCTATGTGTATTGGTTTCATAAAAAAAATCACACGCTGGATTATATGGGGTACTCCTATACTGAACCAGATGAGTCTGGTCTCAGATTTAGACAAGCCATCAATAGGAGGAAGGTAAATGGTATGATCGTACAGGATTATATCAATTTTAAACCTATTAATGATTCTATACCAATACCAGTACAAGACCTGGATATGGCCTGGGTAGGCAATCAACTGCAGGAATTGTCCCGAATCGTCAATGAATCTGTCAAAATCACTCCTAAAAAACCATAATACGTAATTAACTGAGGCTGCAGGGCAGTAATTGCAAGGGTCATTCGTTATAATTTTATGTATTTTTGGTCAACTTTCACAAATCAATAAAATGAGAATTGTAAGACTGGTGCTTTTATTTATTTTCTGTTCTCTTAACCATTTACTCGATGCTCAAAAAATTGATATCGCCCTGGTCGATAATTCCACCGAAATCAATGAGCTTTGCCCACTTTCGAGAATACGCTTCAAGCTGGACAGTACCGCTAAATCGCCTTATTCAGTTGTTGTAAAAATTGGTGGGAATGCAATTGCAGGTGTCGATTATACACATTCAATTCCAACAACGATCATTTTTGCTATCGGCGACTCCTCCAAAGATTTTGACCTAATGCCCATCTTCGATGGTATAGAAGAAGGCCTGGAAACCATTATCATTACTGCTTTAGGCCAAAATCAGTCTGCAGACACCTTGAATATCTCAATTAAAGATCATATCATCAAAATCCTTGGTGTCCAAGATAGTTTTAACCGTTGTTCTAATGAGCCATTCACTATTTCTACTACATCAGCAGAGAAAGCGATCCTGACCTGGAGTGCCCCGGATATGGTAAAGCCAGGTATAATTCCTGGCACCTTTATTATAAGCCCGCTGCGGACTACTGACCTGGTAGTAACGGGCACTTTGGGCGCCTGTACTGAAAAAGATACTATTCATATTATCAGTCGACCTATAGGCGTCACACTCAATACTAAAGACACCTTATTTCTTTGCTTTCCTGCTACATCCAGATTGATAGCCAGTGTCACACCAGCCAATGCCACAGTAGTTTGGAGTCCATTGGATAGTTCCAGCCAATTAATCAATGCTACCAACTTACAAATAGGCCCCCCTAAATCTGCACAATACATCGTCTCTGTTACAAGCGGGACATGTCATGCAGCGGATACTGTTTTCGTGAGGATGGATTCTCTAAGGGATACCAAGATCAATATATTTCCTAAAAAGGATAAATACTGTCAGGGAGACAGTATATTCTTTTTCAGTCAGGGACATCCAAAAGATTTATTTCCCAGCATCAAGCCCATGTGGAGCCCCTCAAATGGTTTTCAGACTCCAGCCGATACTTTTAATGCAATCCTGATGGCTGATAAAACAACCACTTACTTCAGGACGACTGTAAACAATGCTTGCCGACAAACTGATAGTGTTTACATCAAAGTAGTAGAGCCCTCTATCCCAGTAGGACCTGTGGATACTGTAGTTTGCCCTGGCACCACTGTACAGATCGTTTTCAATAAAGATTCTTCTGAATATAAAGATTTTAAATGGACAGAACAAGATGGTTTGATAAGCTGTGAAAAATGCCCTGACCCAAAGATCAAGGTTAATGGTATGCAGATGTATAAGGTCGAAGCTAAGAAGGATGGTTGTGATGCAACTACCGAGATTACTACCAATGTTTTTCAAAAACCGAGTTCAGTTAGGTTAGGAGCCGATGTACCCGCTCCATTTATTGCAGGAAGTACAATTAAAGTTTCGTTGCTGGGTACTGATCAGATGCGAGCAGTGAAGTGGTCTATAGATGGTACTACAGTCCCGGGAAATAGTCTTATAGCTACTTTGGAAAAAATAAAACCAGGAAATCACCCTGTAGTAGTGGAGGTCACTGACGCAAATGGTTGTATGTGGTCCTATAATTTCACCCTGGTGGTGGTATGTCCTCCCAGTGGTCTCTCTTTAACACGAACCCCGACCGGGGTGGTCTATGAAGGTACCAATGTCACCGTCAATGCAGTAGGTATCAGCAGCAATGTGACTGATGTAAAATGGAGTGTCAATGGAAATGGAAATGGAGAAAAATCTCTTACACTGCGTGATAAACCTAATCAGGCTGGTACTGTGGTATACCGATTTGATGCAACGGATGTAAATGGGTGCCCGATAGCGGCGACTATTTCAATTCAAGTGATTCCATGCATCTCGCCTGCTGAATTGAGAGAAAAAATACCCAATGCATTTTCACCAAACGGTGACATGAAAAATGATTTTTTCTTCTATTCAGATGGGGCTTTGCAAATTACTAAGTTAGTGATATACAGTCGCTGGGGGCAATTGGTGTATAATAATTCTGACCCCGAAAATGGCTGGGATGGAAAGGTCGGTGGTAGTGATGCAGCCTCGGATGTGTATCTCTACAGGATGACCTATATATGTGGAGATGGATCGCCTCAGGAAGTCAGTGGTACAGTTACCTTGCTTCGATAATCCTGCCTGCATCCTATGGACCAGGATAGAGAAAAATTTATCCTATGAAGAACCCTCTTTTTTTTTGCTTGCTTTTTTTGGCTTTATTAAATGCACCTCTCAAGGCGCGGGTCATTGGACTTGAAGGATTTGAAAAAACTAGTGTCATGGCTGGCCATTCCTTCGGTCCGGCAGGGTCTTATGAATATTTGACTGGGGTCATGATTTTTGGAATAGAGCCTAACCTTTCATCAAACAAAATGGTTTGTGATTTGGATCTGGCTCCAGTAGATCGCCGAGGCCTGGTCATCTCCAAATCAAAATTTATTGTACTTCAACCAAAAGATCCTGATAAAAGAAATGGCATAGCTTTAATAGAAGTCAGCAATCGGGGAGGAAAAGCCTTATTAAGATATTATAATGGAGCTTTAACGGGTCAGGTACGACCTAATGTGCCTTCAGATTATGGAGATGAGCATCTGTTGAAACAAGGCTATACATTGGTATGGTTTGGCTGGGAATGGGATGTGCCTCCTCAAGACAATTTTTTGAGATTAGAGGTGCCCATATTAAAAAATAAAGATGGTTCTCCTTTGACAGGGCCTGTTAGAACTGATTGGGTGATAGAACAGTCTGTATCAACCCTTAGTCTGGGACATCGGACTATGAAGCCGTATCCGGTAGCCGCATTTGACTCACCATTGAATTTGTTGACTTATCGAAATGCGATTGACGGGTATAAAACAGTGGTGCCCAGGAGTCAATGGAGCTTTTCTGTGATGAAAAATGGAGCGTCAATTAAAGATTCGTTCCACATAACACTAAAGGAGGGTTTTAAACCCGGATATATCTACGAACTAACTTATCAGGCCCAGGACCCGGTCAATGTCGGCCTGGGATTTACTGCCTTGAGAGATTTGGCTTCATTTATCAAATATGATCAGGACTGCCCTTTTTCTTGCAGATATACGCTGGCACAAGGTATTTCCCAGACTGGAAGGTTTTTGAGACACTTTATATACGAAGGATTCAATCGGGATGAATCGGGTCGCAGTGCAGTCGATGCGATGCTTATATATATGGCCGGGGCAGGAAGAGGTAGTTTCAATCATCGATTTGCCCAACCTTCCAGGGACGCACATCGATATTCAAGTTTTGATTATCCTACGGATCTTCCTCCATTTGCCAAGATCAATCCATACCCTTCTGAAGATACCAGGATCATGTATATCAATTCAGGTTATGAATATTGGGGCAGAGCTGCTTCTTTGATCCATATAGATATGCAAGGACATGATATCCCATTAAATAAAAATGAGCGCTATTATCATATATCCTCTATGCAGCATTATGCCGAATCAATGCCTGATAGCGCCAGAAAAGTATTCCCCCAATACGATTTTTTTAAAGGAAATCCACTCAACCCCTATCCTACCTATAAAGCCCTGATGATGCAAATGAAATCCTGGCTCTTAGATCGAATAGAACCATTAGATAATCAAATCCCTACGATAGCCTCCGGTACTATCACCCAGCGATTTAAATTTAAATTCCCATATATACCAGGCCTGGATCTCCCTATCGGTCCTTATACCCCATCACGGTTATTTTTTGGTCCCAGGTGGGCGAAAGACAAAATCATTGACCAAGAACCCCCAATAAAAGGTGCCACTTTTAAACCACGAATTCCAACAGTCGATGAATTTGGCAACGAGCAAGGCGGTATCAAATCTATTGAATTAAGGGTGCCAATAGCCACTTATACTCCGTGGTCTCAGCGATATGGACTCAAAAATTCCAGAGAACTGGATGATTTCAGAGGTCTGTTCATACCACTACCTTATTTCAAGGCTAACAGGACTACAAGAGATATGCGGCCAGTTATTGGGTCTCTGTATCCTGACAAGCACACCTATCTGCAGAAAATAGATCAGGCCCTGGATGAACTCATCAAAGAAAGGTTACTCCTGGAGGAAGACTTACCCGCACAAAAAAGTCAATGTTCCAGGCTTTGGGATTGGGTATCAGAGTATTATAAAAACAAACTTTAATTACATCAAGCATCGCCCGTCTCTCTGCGCAGTTTGTCTACTTGGGTGCGCCACAATTGTTTTTGTTCTTCCACCTCATCTATCCATGCAAAATCAAAGATTTCCAGAATAGTCTCGTCTGTAATATCGGCAGTGGTCAATCGGAATTCAAAAAATTCGTCTTCGTCTTCGCCATCCAACCAAGTGAATCTCAATCTTTCATCTTCGATATCATCAATCAGTTCAGCCACTTCCGTACTGCCTTTCCATGAAAAAGTAAAGTACTCACCAGTGATATCCACGGCGTCACAAAACCATCTGACCAAAGCAGAAGGAGTCGTCATGAATTGGTACACGATGGTAGGAGATGCTTTTAATAAAAAATCCACAGAGAATAATACGCGTTTGGTAGGTTTGCCATACCGCATCAATATTTTTTCCTTATTGACAGGTCGGGCATAGGAGACAGCAGGCTTCTGCTTGGGAACTACTTGTATTAATTTTGCAGGACCCTTGCCACCACCTGGGCCAACTTTAGATTTCGGGGTTTTAGGTCTGCCTGAAGGATATTTTGATGGTGGTAACTCAACCACTGGAGCAGGTTTTCTCTTTCTGGGCCTACCCTTTCTACCGCCAGAACTCAGCCCCCCCGGTCTTGGAGTGGGGCCAGCACCCGGCTTGGCTATGACAGCTGGTTTGATATTTTTAGCCTGGGCCACTGGTTTGGAAGTGGCCATAGGGGCTGGTTTAGCAGTGACCTTTGTGGTAGGTTTTACAGCCGTTTTGGGCTTGGAAATGGCTTCTTTTTTTGCAGAAGGGGCTGATTTGGCACTTTTAATGCTCTGAACAGCTGGCGATTTCTTCACGGAAACTCCAGAAGTCTTGGGGACTTTTGAGGATTTCGTTTTAGTTTCCGTTTTTTTCATATAGGATAAATAATTAAATGGATAAAATGCAAATGAAAAACAATTTTTTGAATTGTGCACTCAATTGTAACAATATTTGAAATAAAAATAAACAATTGACTTTTAGATTATTATCAAATCTCATTAATCTTTTATGAGAATCTGTAGAAAACCCTATCTTTGTGCTCTTAATCCAAGATTCGGATTACGATATTTAATTCTGTATATTTAATTTACTATAAACTATTTGTTTTAAATGAGGCAGTTAAAGATAACAAAATCTATAACAAATCGAGAAAGTCAGTCTTTAGAGAAGTATTTGCAAGAGATCGGCAAAGTAGATTTGCTCACTCCTGAAGACGAAGTGACTCTGGCAAAATTGATCAAGCAGGGTGATCAGGCTGCATTAGAGCGTCTGACCAAGGCTAACTTGAGATTTGTGGTTTCTGTCGCAAAACAATACCAAAATCAAGGTCTTTCACTCAGCGACCTTATCAATGAGGGCAATCTTGGCCTCATAAAAGCCGCTCAACGATTTGACGAAACCCGAGGATTTAAATTTATTTCCTATGCGGTGTGGTGGATCCGTCAGTCGATTTTACAAGCTTTGGCAGAACAATCTCGTATTGTCAGACTTCCTTTAAATAAAGTTGGGTCTTTAAATAAGATTAATCGTGCGTTTTCTGAACTTGAACAACAATTTGAGCGAGAACCCTCTCCTGAAGAGCTGGCAGCCATCCTGGAGATCCCAAGCGAGGAGGTAGAGACCACCCTTGGAGTAGCGGCACGGCATGTATCCATGGACGCTCCTTTTATAGATGGCGAGGACAATACTTTATTGGATGTATTGGAGAATATAGGTACACCCTCTACAGATAATTCTTTAGAATACCGGGAATCGCTTAGAAACGAAATAGAGCGCTCACTAGGCACCTTGACTGATCGTCAGGCTGATGTAATCAAGCTTTATTTTGGTATCGGTGTCGAGCATCCTATGTCACTGGAAGATATTGGCGAAAAATTTGGACTTACCCGTGAACGAGTTCGGCAGATAAAGGACAAAGCCATCAATAAACTACGCACAGCCTCCAGAAGCAAGCTACTTAAACATTACCTGGGAGCCTAAACCTCGGATTTTGTCGTTAAACATCAGGTATGCCCAGATGCCTGTTTATACTTTCTGCTAAGGAGATCAGCGTCTCTGTCCGTTGCACTCCCTGGATAGACTGGATACGATCTGTGAGTACCTCTTTTAAGTCTTTGGTATCTCTGCAGATGACTTTAACAAAAATACTGTAATTGCCTGTGGTATAATGGGCTTCCACCACTTCAGGGATTTTATTCAATTGCTCTGTCACTGAATCATACATAGAGCTTTTATCCAAAAAAATGCCAAGAAATGCGGTCACATCATACCCTAACTTATGATAATCAACTTCCAGGTATTCTCCTTTTACTACCCCTAACTGAATCATTTTCTTCATACGTACATGGACCGTGCCAGCTGACACAAAAAGCTCTTTAGCTATATCAGAGTATGCCTGGCTGGAGTCAGCCATTAATTTGGACAAGATTTTCCTGTCGAGATCATCTAAAATTTCAGCTTTTTCTGTCATGTAGTCTAGCTAAGGGTTTATATTTATAGATTTGCATTAGAATATGGCTGATAAAAATAGTCTAAAAAAATATGAAATACTGCAGCCCCTCTTATTGGCCCTGATGGTAACAATAGGAATCCTGGCAGGCCGTAAAATAGAACAGTCTTCTACCCCAGAGGCAAAAATCAAAACGACCACTACTACCTTATCAAAGCCAAACTCCGGTTTTTTAGAAGAAGCTACCCGATTTATCCAGGCTAGATATATTGATTCAATAAACATTAATGATGTCTCCGAAATGGCCATTAGCTCCATGCTGCACGAACTGGACCCTTTTTCAGCTTATCTTTCTGCCCAGCGTCAATTATTAGACAGTGCACTGTCCATCGAAGAAGCTTTTGGTATCAGCGTAATCAATCACCACCACACATGGTTGATAGATCAGGTAGTGCCTGGCAGCGTGGCCTGGGATATGCCGATTGCTCCGGGGGATCTGATCGTGAGAGCAAATGACTCCATGACAAATGCTTCCATACTTCAGTCCTGGCAATCTCCTCAATTAAAACTGGAATTGAAGGCTCCGGATCAACACAATTCCACCCTTGTCACTTTACCTCGTTCCAACCCTACTGAGATAAATACGGTATTCCCTGTTGCTATACTAAAGGCTGGGATTGGGTATATCAAAATCAAACACTTTGGTGACCATACCTATGATGAATTTATCACAGCTCTCGATACTTTGATTTCTAAGCATAAAGTAAAGGACCTGGTATTGGATCTTCGAGACAATGCTGGTGGTTACATCGAAGAGTGCACACGCATACTCAATCAATTGTTTAAAGAAAAAAATACATTGTTAGTAGCGACTCAGGGACGAACGGTACGAAAAGCTGAATACAAAACAGACGGCAGACAGCTGTTTGACCTGGAAAAAGTTTGCATCCTGGTCAATGCAAGATCTGCTTCAGCAAGTGAGGTATTTGCCGGCGCCATTCAGGATCTGGACAGGGGAATTATCATAGGCCAACCAACCTATGGAAAGGGATTAGTGCAGGAACAATATATGCTATCTAATGGGGGTGCACTGAGATTGTCTGTGGCAAGATTTTATTTACCTTCTGGCAGGAATCTCGATCTTTCAAGGTCTGAAAATATGATTTCAAAGCAGTATTTGACTAAGAATGGACGAAAAATCGCAAGATCTCCAAATATAATTCCGGATATCATAGTTGCCTTGGATACGACGCTGGCAATACCTGGTTGGCTATCAATTAAACCGACCATAACAGCTGAAATATTTAAACTTAAGTTGGATCAACGATCAGGTACATTCAATCCCAAAAGCACCAATGAGGTTGAAAATAAAATAATTCGGGCTACTGGTCTAAATATCAATAAATTAAACAAAACCCAACAAGCCTTTTTGACCGAGGAGATCACTCAAGCCTGGTATCTGGCGGGAAAAGAATATTCCAAATGGCTGAATCAACATTTATTGAAGCAGCCTGAGATCCAGTCAGCGATCTCCTATTTGAAATAATCAGACTCGAATAAAATCTAACTCGCCATTGGGATCACATCGGACCATGACAGATGGTGACCTTTCTTCTCTGGAATCCCTACGATAGGTGCATATAAAATCCACTTGCTGTAAAATATCCGATTGCACCTCACCAAAATATTTAGGGAAAGGTTGGCCAGATAAATTAGCTGATGTAGATGTTATAGGCCTGCCTAAAGCCTCAATGAGTTGTATACAATACGGATCAGTACAGATTCTGATACCAACAGATCCATTTTTAGCTCTAAGGTAACTGGGTATGCCCATCACCTGATCGTATATGACCGTCAATGGCTGGCCATGTACATTGAGCAGGTTTTCGAGCCGGGGGTGGATATTGATTGCATAAGATTTTAACATATCTATTGATGACACTAACAAAATGAGGGGCTGCCAGCGCTCTCTTTTTTTTAAACTATAAATCTTTTCAACAGCTTCCTGATGCAATATGTCACTACCCAGTCCCCAAATGGTGTCCGTAGGATATAATATAACCCCTCCATCCAAAAGTATATCTACCGCTGTGTTAATCTCTTCTGTCCAGTTCATTTCTTATCAAGCCATTCAAAAAATAATAATTTAAACTAATTTGCAGTTGTATTTATTGTAATTAAGAGCCAAGTACCTATTGAATTACTTAAGAATTTCTGTTTTATTCATTTTACTACATGCGATCACCGAAACCACTCTTCGCGCAGAGCATTTAGTGGGTGGTGTTTTATCCTATGAATGTCTCGGCAATGGCAGCCTCGCCAATACTAAAAATTATAGATTTAAGCTTAGCCTGACCAGGGATTGTAGTCTCAGCACCTCTTTTGATACCAATATTGAAATCGGAATCTATCAAGCTACCGGGACAAAATATGCATTCTATCGCAAAGTTAGTGTCCCTTTGACAAAAGAAACAAAAGTGCCATTGGATCAAAAATCATGTGCTATCTTATTATATAATGTCTGCGTGGCAGAAGCCATTTATGAATTTACCGTGACAGACCTACCGGTGATTAATCAGGATTACCTTATAGCTTACCAAAGGTGTTGCAGAAATATGACCATCACAAACATCCTCGATCCCGGTCGAACTGGAAGCACCATTATGATTGAAATCACTCCAGAGGCTCAACAATTGTGCAATCAAAGTGCCACTAGCAATCAACTGCCTCCATTGGTCGTCTGTGCCAACCAGGACCTGAGGATCAACCTGGCTTCTATCGATCCGGATGGTGATCAACTGATGTATGAACTTTGTGCTCCGTATACTGGCGGCGGTCCACAAGGAGGCGGAGGTTCTGCGGGAAGCCCAATAGGATGTAATGGAATAAACCCTGACCCTGCAGTCTGTGTTCCTCCACTCAACGAGGTCAGCTATGCCAATTCTATGACCACGGCCTTAAATCCTTTTCCTTCTTCAACCCCCATCCAATTAATAAATGGTGTCCTGATCGCCACTCCTAGTACGCTTGGCCAATATATTTTTGGAATTTGCATCAAAGAGTTTCGCAATGGCAAATTATTATCAACCCTGAGACGAGACATCCAAATTAATATAGCTTTGTGCAGTGCACCTATCAAGGCAGGAGTAGTAGCTGACAATACCGTATCAAATACAGCTACCATCAATCTGTGTGACCCAAACTCTCCTTTTGAGATAACCAATATTAGTGCAGACAGTCAATTCATCAAAACTGTTTTTTGGGAGTTTAAAGGCCCGAAAGGAAATATATTTAACGACACCACCTTTAACTTTAAAAAAACGTTTTCAGATACAGGTACATATATGGGAAAATTATTTCTTAACCGGGGAAATCAATGTTCCGATTCACTTAATGTCATAGTGCAATCGCGAAACAAATCAGAGATCACTGCCACGGTTTCCTACGATTCCTGTGATCTGTCGCCCGCTGTTTTTAATCTAAGTTCTACTACCCCCCTTGCGGATCTTAACATTAAATGGAGCTTTGGAGATAGTACTTTCTCTTCAAGTCCCCAGAATACCCATCAATATCTGCGTCCTGGTGTATATGATGTCGATGTAGTTGCCACCAACCAACAGGGGTGCATGGCTCAGAAAACGCTCAAAGTAAAATACTTCCCAGCCCCTCCCAATCTGACTTTAGACTTTCCAGATTCTATTTTTTGCTTTCCATATTCCCTGAAGCTTGGATTGAAAGAAATTACCGATACTACCTATACTTATAATTGGAGTTTCAGTGATGGTAGGAATTTTTCAGGGGCGCATCCATCAGTTATTTTTGATAAAGCTGTTTCAAGCACATTAATGATCAAGCTAGCATCTCCTGTGGGCTGCTTGAGTCAAAAATCTTTCTCCCGCACATTCGTCAGCAAAGAGAAACCAATAGCAGATTTTGCCTTGATCGACGACATGATTAATTTGAGAAATCCCCAGATAGACCTCATCAACCGTTCTGTTAATGCTGATCAGTATGTTTGGAACTTCGGAGATGGGACCACCTCTACGCTGGCCAATCCTCAACATTTGTATGATCGGACAGGAAGGTTTACCATCACATTGATCGCTACCCATGCCAACGGATGTACCGACACCACCTTTCAAGTATTGACTATTGGAGAACTTACAGATTTTTTTGCTCCAAATATATTTACTCCGAACGGAGATGGACAAAACGATCTATTCAAACCCCTTGGATTGGAATCCAACATGGTAAGCTTCGAAATGAATATATTTGATAGGTGGGGTGGAGTTTTATTTAAAAGTACTGACCCATCGATAGGTTGGGATGGCACTTCAACCAAAAACATTAGTGCACATGCCGCCGACGGAGTCTACTTATATTTTATAAAGTTTACCACTACAGATGGGCAGCAAAAACTGTTAAAAGGGTCCATAACATTAATTAGATGAAAAGCATTCATTTCAGTCGCTTAGCTATGATAGGGTTTTTGACCTTGATCTCTATATGGAGTGGATATTCCAGACATATCATCGGCAGCGATTTCTATTACGAATGTGAGGGTGCAGGCAGGGCCCCAAATACCAAGACATTGAAATTTCATCTGGATGTATATCGGGATTGCAGTACGCCCATATTGTTCAATCCCAATGCTGCCTTTGGTATTTATACATTTTCCAATGCCAGAGGCTACCGCTTTATTGATCAATTTACTGTTTCACATGGCAATATTTCTAATGTAAAAGCTGATCAAAATCCCTGTATCATCATTCCTCCAAATGTATGTGTCGAGACTACAGATTATGAATTCAGAATAGATCTTCCAGTGATAAATGAAACCTATGTGATATTTTATATACAATGCTGTCGAAATCGCACAATCTTAAATATTCCTAATCCAGGTAATACTGGTGCAACTTTTTTTATCGAAATCAGCCCTGAAGCTCAGACCAGTTGCAATAATAGTCCCAGGTTTAAATCGTTTCCACCTATCGTAATTTGTGCTGATTTTGCTTTAAATTTTGATCATAGCGCAACAGACAAAGACGGAGACTCGCTTGCATACGAGTTTTGCCCTTTGCTGGCAGGTGGTGGACCAGGGGGCGGCGTAGGGGGATTTCCTGGAAACGGAGGAGCTTGCCAAAGCCCAACGCCTGACCCAAGATCCTGCCCTCCTCCATTTACTTTTTTAAGTTCTGTCGCAGGTTTTTCTTTTATTGAACCTCTCGGACGGGGGGTACTTCAACTTAACGATACTTCGGGGTTATTGACCGGTAGGCCAATGGAACTAGGACAATATGTAGTAGGAATTTGTGTAAAAGAATATCGAAATGGCAAACAGATTGGAGCTATCCATCGTGATTTTCAGTTTAATGTAACTATTTGTGAACAAGCTGTGCACGCTAAAATAAAAGCTGACAGCTCTAACGGAAAGGAATTTTTCATCAATTATTGTGGTGATGATGAAGTCAGTCTTTTTAATGAAAGTTTCAATACTGAATACATCAATAACTATTACTGGGAGTTTAAGCCAAAAAATAATCCGGGTTCCATCAAACCATTAATAAGCCAGGATCGTGATGCTAAGATTATTTTTACTCAACCAGGTCAATATACAGGCGTGATGATCGTCAATAGGAATGCAATCGTCTGTAATGACACTGCGTACCTAAATCTCAATATTATCCCTTCAGATATCAAAGCTGATTTTGAATTTGATTACGACAAATGTTCTACGGCCCCAATAAAATTTATGGACAAATCCGCCGGAAAAATCACCCCGGTAAAAACGTATAGCTGGGACTTTGCCGATTCCAAATCAGCTACTGTCAAGAACCCGGTTCATCTTTTTGAAAAACCGGGTCTATTTAATGTGAAGTTGACAGTGACCGATGGCAAACTGTGTAAATCTGAGAAAATAAAACCTCTATCTTATTTCCCTTCTCCTGCCTTACTGGATATACTCCCGGATAAATTCAGAGCCTGCGTGCCAGCCACGATTATGTTCCAAAATCTTTCCATCCCTCTCGATTCTACCTACGATATATCCTGGGAATTTGGAGATGGCTCCACTTCCAAAGTGATCCATCCTACTCATACCTACAAAGAGCCAGGATTATATAGTATCAAACTTTCACTCAAAGCCCCCAGTGGTTGTGTGACTACTGAAACATTTCCAAATTTTATTAGAGTCCAAGACGGCCCAATAGCCGATTTCAAATATACACCTGACGACCCTACGACTAAGAATTCTTCAGTTTCTTTTACCAATGAGAGCCGATTTGGTATTCAATATAATTGGGATTTTGGAGATGACGCGGGCTCAGTATTAAAAGACCCGGTACATACTTACAGAGATACAGGTGATTATATTGTTACCTTGACGACAAAACATGAAAATGGATGCACCGATTCGACCAGTCAATATTTACGAGTTGGTTTGTTTATTTCGTATTTTTTACCGAATGCCTTTACCCCAAACAACGATGGTATCAACGATCTTTATTTTGGCAAAGGTGCGCTCACAGGCATGCAGGACTTTCAGTTCTCTATATATAATCGATGGGGAGAATTAATCTATCACACCAAAGACCCATCAGAAGGGTGGAATGGAAAAAAAGCAAACATTGGGCCTCTCGAACCCAACGGAGTTTATGTTTGCGTCGTTAAGTATAAGAATGATCATGGAGTGCCAAAAGAGTTAAAAGGATTTGCTACCTTGATCAGATAATAATTAATTTCGCGGGACGAACAGATTTTAAACAATGCTGTGAATCAAGTTTTTAAAATAAACTATCTAAAATTTTTCCTTTGTTGCCTTTTGATACTTTCAGGACAAGTATCAGAGGCTCGTCACATCATTGGAAGCGATTTTTATTATGAGTGCAGAGGTCAGGGCAGGTTGGCTAACACTAAAAATTATCAATTTTCATTAACGATATATCGAGATTGCAGCAATCCATCCGGATCCGGATATGACCCGGACGCATTATTTGGTATTTATCGATTCAATGGTGCCAGGTATATCTTCGTTCAGGAGTTTACTGTCAATCATGGTAGTATCTCCAGAGTATTGCCTGAAAATAACCCTTGTCTGATCATTCCTCCCAATGTTTGCGTGGAGGAGTCCAGTTATGCTTTTGGATTTGATTTGCCAGTGATAGATGAGACCTATGTCATCTATTATATGCGCTGCTGTCGAAATAATACCATAGTGAACATTGTCGCTCCGAATAATACGGGTGCTACTTTTTTTATAGAGATCAGTCCGGCAGCGCAAAGAGTCTGTAATAATAGTCCAAAATTCAAATCATTTCCACCCATCGTGATATGTGCTGATTTTCCATTTGATTTTGATCACAGTGCCATCGATAAAGAAGGTGATTCATTAGTCTACGAATTTTGCACCCCTTATGCAGGAGGGGGCAGCGGTGCAGGTGATCCTCTTGGCGGCATTGGTTGCACCGCGGTCAGGCCAAGTCCAATGTCCTGTGCACCACCATTCTCTTATGTGAGCTTTGTGTCCCCGATATACTCTACCAATGATCCGATGGGTAAAGGAGTTTTGTCACTCAACTCTATGACTGGCCAATTGAAAGGTTTACCACAAGACCTGGGTCAATATGTAGTGGGTATTTGTGTCAAAGAATATAGAAACGGGGCTTTATTGGGTAGTATTCATCGGGATTTTCAGTTTAACATAGGTACCTGTGAACAGGCAGTCACCGCAAAAGTAATGGCAGACACCTCGGTGGGAAAAAGATTTACCATCAACTATTGTGGGGATCGGTCGGTTCAGCTGCAGAACGAAAGTTTTAGAGCAGAATATATTAAGACCTATTATTGGGAATTTAAATCCAAAAACAATCCAAACAATCCTTTATTGACCAGCAATGATCGCAACGCATCCATACTATTTCCTGAGCCAGGCGAATACACAGGATTGATGATCGTCAATAAAAATGCTGCAGTATGTAGCGATACGGCTCTCATAGATCTTAAAATTATTCCCTCAGATATCAAAGCAGATTTTGAGTTTGTGTATGACAAATGCTCAAGCCTGCCCATCCAATTTCGTGATAAATCTACCGGCGTACAGACACCAGTCAAACTTTGGTCATGGAATTTTAAGGACGGAACTCAGTCAAGTTCTAAAAACCCTGCACATCTATTTAAAAGTCCGGGGGATTATCCGGTTCAACTGACCGTGTCGGATGGCAAAATCTGTAAATCTTCTATTTCAAAGGACATAACTTATTTCCCTGCGCCTGAATTACTAGATATCTTGCCTGATAAATTCAGGGCATGTGTGCCGGCTACGATCAATTTTACTAATCTTTCCATTCCCATAGATACTTCTTATAGGGTAGAATGGGATTTTGGAGATGGGAGCAGAAGCTCTGGTATCGATGCTAGTCATACGTACTCCAAGCCAGGTGCATATTCGATTGGTCTAACTGTCAAAGCCCCAAGCGGATGTGTCACTAAAGAAAGTTTCCCTGCTTTTATCAGGCTGCAGGAAGGGCCGACATCTGATTTTTCTTACAGCCCCGAAGTCATCACCACCCTTAATGCCAGCGTACAGTTTACCAATCTTTCTGCCAATGCTGAGCAATTTTCCTGGAACTTTGGAGATGAATTGGGATCGGACGAAAGTAGTCCATTCCATCATTACAGGGATACGGGCAGTTATGTGGTGACTCTCATTGCAAAACACCAAAATGGGTGCGTGGATACTTCACTAAAAAAACTAGATATATTGCTGAATATCAGCTACTTCCTCCCTAATGCTTTTACCCCTAACAACGATGGCGTCAATGATATATACGTGGGTACAGGAGCCTTGGCTGGAATGCAAAATTTTAGCATGAATATTTACAACAGATGGGGTGAAATGATTTACTATTCTGAAGACCCTGGGGCAGGCTGGAATGGTAAAAGACATAACAATGGACCTTTAGAGCCAAATGGGGTTTATGTTTGTATCGTAAAATACCAGACCGATCATGGAGAAAACCGAACGTTAAAATCATTTGCTACTCTCATTCGTTGAATAGTTTAAAAAAATGGGAGCAAATGGAAATAAAATGCTATTTTTGCCGCCTAAAATTTAGAAAATGGACGCGATTCAATATATTCAACAACAACTACTGAAAGACAGGACACAAATCGATGTTAAACCTGGTGATAATGTCAATGTAAGCTACAAAATTATTGAAGGAGATAAAGAACGTATCCAGAATTTTAAGGGCGATGTCATCCAAATCTCAGGCAGTGGCTTAACTAAAACTATCTGCATTCGCAAAATTTCCAACGGTGTAGGTGTCGAGAGGATATTTCCTTTAAACTCACCCAATATTGTAGAAATAGAGCTTCTGAAAAAAGGTAAAGTTAGAAGAGCTAAACTTTATTACCTACGTGCGTTGTCTGGAAAGAAGGCTCGTATCAAAGAAAAGAAGTTGCCTGTAAGCACTCAATCTTCAGATAAAGTAAATTCTTAAAACCTAAGGATTTTTCACTAATCCTGGTAGGTTATTTTACTACTACTAATTTTCTTGAAATAGAATGCATCCCTGCGTTCAATTTAATGATATATATACCGTTAGGTAATGTTGGATAGATTACTGTATGGTTATTTTCTGATATACGAATGTTTTGAACCCAAATAGTTCTACCGTATATATCTATTAGTTGTATACTGCCATTCATATGAATGATTGATTGATCTGCATCCCAGGTGATATGAAGGGGACTGTTACGACTAGGGTTGGGATAGATGGCGACTTTGCTCATCAATAGTTCGTCCCTGGAGGCAGTTATAATACAAAAAGGGCCTTGCCTCACTTTATCGATGATGACAAAATTGGAAGACAAAGAAAAACAGTCATCGGATATGGCTAATCCACTCACCATATCTACGCCTGCGCTCACCAATAATTTGCCAGTATAAATCACTGAATAAATTTTGAGGAGTCCTGCACTATCATGTTCAAACTCAAGCCGATTGGTGGAATATACTTTTGATATCTTATTATTTTCAACTCCCAAATAAGCAACTTTGAATCCAAGGGTATCACTAGTAGATACCTTAATCGTATCTGCTATAGAATCTCCTACACACAAAGTAATTACTGAGTCTTTCAGTGAAGTAATGATCCGGTGGGGAGGGGGTACCGTTTTATTGACCAAAACGTAATTCTTGGAAACATCATAACACTTGTCAGAATAAGCAGTTTGAAAAACATTTCTATTTATCACTCCTGTAAAATCACCTTTATAAGCTACACCATATATACGGCACCTGGAGTTGATAGCAGCATTGCCGAAATCTATCTTATCAACAGAGCTAAAACCTACTATGATGTCTTGTTCATTAGCCAAAATATATCGGTACCCGAGTGATCGGTCATTGATTGGGATCATTTGGATAATATCCTGATCCAGATTAGATGGACAAGTGAATACCCGATCACTGCCTTCGGAAGTGGTGAGCCTGCCTCCATCTATTTCCCCAAGTACCACCTCGATTCTACCGGCTGAAAATTCAAAACAATCGTCAGAATATGTATCAAGGCGCAACAACGAACCTTTATTGACTGACCTATCACCGAAATAGGATACCCCATATACAAAGTACTGGCCATGAGGCAGTGAGTCAAAATTGTAGTTGAAACTGGATACAATATCCACAATTTTGAGCGTGCTGTCTGTGATTATAAAATCATAAGGATTGGAGGAAACATTGACATTTCTAAAAGTTATAATTTTATTTCCAGATTCTGAAGGGCAAAATAATTCTTTGGCGCTTCCATTAGGTAATAGGATACCACCACCTCTTGGGAGTTCAAAACTCACCCTTATGAAGTTATCAGAGATACTATAACAACCATCAGAATACGAAGACACAAAAAGATTGCTAGCCTTCGTAATCACTTTTTTGCCCGAATAGGCTACCCCGTAGATTCTTAAGGAAGAAAGTGAGGTAGATTCGAAAGAGAGACTATCATTTTTAATAAAATCCAATATCAGACCGCCTTCCGTAGTCAATACATAATCGTAGGGTGACACGCTATTCAATTTGCGCTCCAGATTTAGTTTTCGTGATTCGGTGTGTGTAGGACATGCAAAATAAGAGGTAGCCCCACCCTTTAAACTAATAGACCCACCTTTGGCAACAGATTTAGTTATGGTTAGAAAATTTTCAGACACATCATAACAACCTGAAGCAAGCACCCTATTCAGTAGTGAATCCTTTTGAGCGAAAAACTGTCCGGTGTAGGCTACACCATATGCTCGACAAACACCCACTTGATAAGCTTCAAAATCGATAAAAGTGCCTAAGGGTGTTACGGACAAGATTTTGCCTATCTCATTTACTATCAATACATTATAATTTGTTTTAGAATTATTTTTGGCAGTAAAAATGATCCTATCTGGTAGGTTATCTCCAGGACATGCAAACAGTAGGGTATCATTGGTACTGGTAGTGAGGAGGCCTCCCTTAGGTACAAAAAGGGAGACAGGGATACTATTTGATGACCAGATAAAACAATCACTCGACATTTGGACAGATCCTCCAATTAAGACAGTGTCACCTACTTTTAACAACAAAGTCCCAGAATACCCTAAAGCCCTGATCGTGTAATTTCCTTCAGGATTTGTGTCCAGATTGAAAGCATTGGTGTGGCTGATATCGTGACAAATATTGTTTTCGTCCAATAAAACCAAAGCCGTAGCTGATGCCTGACCACCTGTAAAACGCACAAAAAAATCATCTGCCTTGCCATCACCTGGGCAAAAAATAGATTGTTGATTTATTGGTTCAATCGAAACGGCCAATAAACTATCAATATCAAGTCGCACTGCATTGATACCAACAGAATAACAGCCATCGGATATAGCTGCATTTGAAATATTGCTCAAACCATTTGCAATAATCAGATTGCCTGTATAGACCACTTGATATATTAGGTAAGTATCAGGTGGCAAGGATTCTATTACATATGTTTTATCAAAAAATTCATCTATTATGGTCCCATTAAATGTGGTCACCAAAAATACTAAGTTGCCTGTGGCCCTTGAAGGTAATTCCATGACCAGAGTGTCCTTGGTCGCATTATTAAAGCAAATAAAGGTATCCTGACCGCCATTTTTAAAGAAAGCATCTTGAGCAGCAGGCACCTCCCTGACCACCCGAATTACATTTTCTGACAACCTTATACATCCACCAACTGCCGTGATGCTCGTAACATCCAAACCAATGGTATATTTTATCGTATCTGTATAAGACAGTCCCCACACCCTGAACGCTTTAGGATTGCCCCCATCGAAGTTAAACGTAGGTGTGTTCTGCACCATAATAATATTATCTCCTGCGTCCGCAAGGACGAATGCGTACTTGGTATGAGAAGTGTCCAACTTTGCAAATATCACATTGTCTGGCTTGCCATCTCCGGCACAGGCATATATCACATCATTGATAGCATTTGGAGAAGAGATATTATGGGGAAGACATTGCGAATGTAGATCTCCCGCCAAAATAAAAATTATGGTCGAAAAAATCCAGATAAACCATCGTGCAAGATGCTTATAGCCATGTGAAGTGAACTTCATACTTTATCCAGTTTCGTTCAATATCAACTCTATCATTCAATATGATTAACGAATGCTAACTGCATAAATCATACCATATTGAAAAAAAAACCCTGAGAATCATTGATCTCAGGGTTCGAAACATCAAAAGGCAAATAAAATGATGATATATTTTTATTTTAATACAGTAAGCTTGATGCTATCAAATATATAACCATTTTGGAACATTATAAAATACATTCCTGGCTTAAGGTCACTTGTATTTATGATAATATCTTGATTGTCAGTTATTTGACTATCTAAAATTATTTTTTTATTTATACCACCTGATATATTCGACACACTGAGCTGCGGCCTTCCACCGGTCAAATATTTGGATTTTAACCTAATTTTGACCAAATCGGAAGCTGGATTTGGATAGACTGACAAAAACACCTTATTCTCTGGTGTGACCCCTAGGTTTTTACATAAACCTCCCGTATTTGACTTATTGATAGTCACGTAATTGTCAGATAAATCATAACATCCACTGGCCAGTTTCGACTTTGTAATATCATCATTCCTGAATGCAGTAAGTATCCCCCCATAGGAGACACCATATACTCTGCAGACGCCGGGATCTGACCCATTAAAATCATGGCGCCCTGATAAATCCTGAATGACCGACTGCAATCTGTTTTGAGCATCTGTGACTAACAATGCATATTTCAAAGCAACAGATGAATTATAATTGAAGCGAATCGTATCAGCCGCAAGATCCTCTACGCAAATATTTATCACTGTATCACCTCCAAATATTTCTAACCTGCCACCATCAGCTGGTGCTTTAAACACCCTAATGAAGCTATCGGTGACTTCAAAGCAACCATTTACCAGATTATTGTCCTGAATAAATTTACTATGACCATTTAATAGGCCATTGTAAGATAGACCATATATTTTGCATAATCCAATCGGGAAAGTATCCAGGTCAAATATTGACTGAGTACTCACTGCGATGATGCTATCGCCGGCATTAGTGACTACATAAGCATACGACAATGGGGCTGCACCTACAGCAGACAAGGACACGAAATCTGCCTGTCCATCACCCGGGCATAGATAGAAGCTGGTGTTGCCATTGGCATTTATGATTCCTGCTTCTGGTTGGTATTTTCTCACGAGGATAGAATTAGTAGAAACCCCGTAACAACTGTCAACAAGTCTATGGGCAGAAATTTTATCGCCTGGCAGGGCCAAAAAATTGCCTTTAAATGCGATTCCAAATATTTGGGTAGAGCCTTCTGGACAATCCTGGCTGGTAAATTGACCCGCCTTAGATACAAATCGCAAGGTATCATCTTTGATCCCAATAAAATAGTAGGACACTCCAGCTGTACTTCCATTGACACTCAACTTAAATGTATCTACAGACTGTGATTGAAGACAAAGGTCTAATACGGCAAGGTTTTGTTCAAGACGGATATTTCCGGCCCTGATTTCCTCATTATTGACATGGATTACATTTCGACTTAATTCATAACAGTCACTGGCAAAGTCCGCCTCAGTTATACTTTCACCCACCTTTGCGGTGACCAATCCCAAATAAGAAACTCCATATATTTTTTTGACCTGGCTTGGCAACAACTCCAAATTAACATTTCCCACATTTAGTTGAATGATTAAATTTTGCTCATCAGTGGCTACATATTGGTAAGGCAAAAGCGAACTTGAAGACTTTTTGATGTTTAATAAATCCGGCCACCCATCCTTATAACAAACAAGGAATGAAGTATCTCCATTGACCAAGGCAATATCTCCCCCTTCAGGTCGATCCTTGATGAGTATGAGCGCATTAGATGATCTTTCGTTACATCCGGTAGAAGCCAATGTACCTGGAAAATAATCGCCTGCCTTCAATCTCAGCTCTCCAGTGTATGCCAGACCCCAAATTTTACATAAACCACGTGAGCTACCGTTAAGATTAAATGTATCTGCCTTCAGAATCCTTATCACGGTATCCTGAACATTTGTCAAGACGAACACAAAAGGAGTCAAGTGAGCTGTAGAAGAAGTCAACCTGGCCGAGACCAGATTGGAATTTGAACACAACAAGATACTGTCTTTGCCGTTTTCAAACTTTATACTTCCAGCTCTTGCTTCGCCGACAGTGAGCTTAAGAGGTTGACCAGATACTTTAAAACAACCTGATGCCAGATCCTTAGCCTCAATTTGATTGCCTTCGAGGTTTAAGGCACCTGCGTAGGAGATCGCATACAAATTATATTTGCCCTTTTCGCTAGATGACAGATTAAAACTTTGATTGTTTTGATATCTTATTACCCTACCCACACTATCAGTCAATACATATGTAAGGTTAAGCCTGGAAGCAGAAAGGTTTTTGATGTGTAAGAGCATCCCTGCACTATCATTGATACAGACAAATTTTTCCATGGTCAGATCGTCAAATGTGATCGTCCCCGGATCCGGCACATCAGTAAGAATGGTTAGATAATTATCTGAATAGTCATAACAATCATCTGAAGCCGATGCAGATACAGATTGCCCTATTTGTAGCGTCGTATCTCCTGTAAAGGTGAGATGATACATTCTACGAGTGGTCACCGGCCAATTATTGACATCGATAGAAGAAACTCCTGTCCAGGATATTATGTGGTCAGTCGTATCTGAAAGGACCCAGAGTTGCTTAGGTCCGACCTCACCTATGGATTCAAATTGGACTATATCGGCTTTGTCATCAAGGCAACGGATAATCTCGCCGGCAGATAACCCTTGGAAAGCAATTTTGCCCCCATCAGGCAATGATTTAGATATAGTGATATAACTCGTCGTCAATGCATAACAATCGTCAGACCATAATATATTTGAGATTTTTTTACCCAAACCCTCGGTGAACAGTGTGCCTGTATAAGTCAATCCCCAGATCCTGCAAATTCCGTTGGCCAGCACAGAAGCGGGCAATTCAGCATTGGTTTGGATAGCTAATACTTTGTCAGCTGTATCGGTTATGATATACCGCACATACCCTGCAGAATTGTTTTTTAAAACCAAAGGAATAGTTTGATTCTTTATACTTGAAGAACAAATAAATAGAGATGATTGGTCATCTGAAAGGGAAATGCTTCCCCCTTTAGGAGTATCTCTAACAAGGGTCAGAAAGTTCGTACTGACAGCATGACAGTCACTGGCCAGCATATCGTTGATTTTAGCTCCCACCTTACCTATGAAATCTCCTGTATAACTTACTGCGTAAGCCTTACAAGTCTTACAATTAAGCTGATCAGCATCAAAATCAGGTTCCTCATAGATCGCAACCAATGTGCTGGTTTCATCAACCACCACATACTTATGCAGGCTCCTGGATGGAAAAGTTGAATTAATTTTTATAGGGTCGGCCTTACCATCAGGAGCACAAACAAAGACCGGTGAAAAACTTTGAGCATCAATCACTGGTGAAAGGGGATATTCTCTAATGATCACGATATAATTGAGTGATTGCTCATAACACAAATCAGTGATTCTGGCACTACCAATATGCTGCCCAATGACTTTTTTGATATTGCCTTTGTAAGAATACCCATATACATGATATTCAGGATTGTTCAATCCATTAAAGTCAAGTTTGCCTGAAGTTGAAATCCTTCTGATGGTATCCCGATCATCAGTAATCACAAAAATAAAAGGAGTTGAATAAGTGTACGGCTTAAATGAAATGATATCAGATTGGTCATCCGGACACGAATAGACCAAAGTATCTCCTCCAAAAGTTTCGACTTTTTTACCAGATACGCATTGGGCAGATATAAATTGGTTGGTAAGGCAGAAAAAAAGACATAGCGTAGCCAGTCTATATGCATAGTTCATGGTGTTTGATTTTTGATAAATTATAAAATGTCGTTCTTGATTAGTAAATTAAATAATTCTGCAATAACTTAATCTGTCACAAAATAAGGTTAAGGAGGTACTACTTTTAGTTAATGCTCATACATATTAAATTCACACATATATTAACCTCAATGAATGTATCTCCTCTGTGTCAATTTTGTTTTATAATGCTTTATTAAAAAAAATAGTTAACAATTTGCACAATCAAGTGTTTTAATTAATCGTTGATGTCCACTTTAACCTGATGTAGCTTGTCTTAAATGATCTAAAATACATAAAGCGCTTTTCAATATCTTTGCAACCAATTAATCCATGTCCAGCAGAATCCTTATCCTTATTATTCTTCTCATTGGTATAGATGCCTATAGCTACCAATGGTTCAAACAGCTCTTCCCTACTCAGGTGCTTAGCTTAAAAATCATCGCCAATATTGTATTTTGGTTAGGTACTCTGATCTCCATTTTCTTATTTGTGACTTATTTCACTGGTGCCTCGGATAAGCTGCCCAACCAACTTTTGGTATACCTCAGGGCATTCGCTTTCATTAGTTATTTTGCGAAATTTGTTAGCTTACCGATCATGTTGATTGATGACATACGGCGAGGAGCAGGATATGTGATCAAGTCTATTAGCCCTACTTATGCCTACAACCCCAGTCGATCCCGATTTTTAAGCACACTGGGTGCTGCTGTCGCCGGTATACCTTTTTTTACCTTGTTTTATGGCATGGCGCGCAATGCCTACCGGTATACTACACACAAGATAAAAATCCCGGTAAAAAATCTACATCCTTCTCTGGAAGGGTTGCGAATAGTACAGATATCAGATATCCATAGTGGAAGCTTCACCGCAGTCGACCCGATTAGAAAAAGTATAGATATCGTCAACAAATTAAAGCCTGATCTTTTGTTTTTCACCGGCGACCTGGTCAATTATAAGGCAGACGAGGTGGAACCTTACCTGGATATATTTTCTCAAATGAAAGGAAAATATGGTAGTTTCTCCATTTTTGGAAATCATGATTACGGTGATTATGCCCAATGGTCTACGCCTCAATCCAAAATAGACAATCTTGAGAAACTAAAAAATCATCATAAAGAGATAGGATGGGATTTGCTTTTAAACCGTCACCAGGTAGTAGAGATCAATGGACAAAAAATCAGTGTTATAGGTGTAGAAAACTTTTCTGCCTCTCACAGATTTTCTAAATATGGCAACCTTGCAAACGCATATGAGGGTACTCCCAATGATAGTTTAAAACTTTTATTGTCCCATGACCCCAGCCATTGGGATTTTGAGGTCACTAAGCAATTTCAGGACATCGCTGTCACTTGTTCAGGGCACACCCATGGTTTTCAGTTTGGTATAGAGATCCCGGGATACTTAAAATGGAGCCCTAGCCAATATATGTATAAGGAGTGGGCGGGATTATATCAACAAAACAATCAACATTTATATGTCAATAGAGGCTTTGGATTTTTGGGCTACCCGGGAAGAGTGGGTATTCTACCAGAAATTACACTAATAGAATTGACGACTGCATGAAAGTAGATTTCTTATTGAGAAGCATTTCATCCATAAAACTTATTGAAATCTTCATTAAGTACGGATTCTTTTCATGGATTTTGGCGACCATATGCTGCAAACAAGAAGCACCTGCAGTGGTTTATGATAGTACCAAAGTAGAAGGCAACTGGCTGGTCACCGAAGCTTTGCGCAATAATAAACATACTCAGACACTCAATGGAGCGGAGTTTAATATATCTAAGGACCATCTGACTCACAACCTATATGGTGCAGATTCGAGTTATCTGATTCAATGGGGACAAGGCTACATTTATGCTCCACGTGACACCTTTCGTATAGAGTCTATCGTCGATAGCTTTATGGTACTTCAGGTTTTGCTGCAACGGCATAATTTTAAGTTCTCCCTAAAAAAACAAACCGACCAAACTGAAATATCCAACGAAATTGACACTGTAGGCCTAAATTAATCAGTACTAAAATGGATTTTTCATCCAATCCATCTCTCCAGACTTAAAAAACCAAAAAAGGGCGATAATCAACATTGGTATCAATGTGGACATGATCATCAATGGATAATACCAGGAAGGCACACCGGCATATTCTAATCGATCAGCGATCCAGGAAATCACCAATATGGAAAAAGAGATCAAAGAGACTCCAAGGCACAATAATAACCCGATATAATCGCTGACCAACCAGATCAGCAAGTATAAAATAGCCTGACCCAGAGCGATCATCAATAGCCTTTCACCATTCATATTAACCTGAAAAATATGTGTTTAATAAAAAATAAATATCGTCTTTGCAGCCACAAGATAGAGCATTTATACAGCAGATCCTTAACCAAGAAATAGGTGAAACATAAATTATTTATAGTTTTGCACCCTAATTCAATGTAGGTCATTATCATATTATGGGAAAAAAACTGCTAATCGTAGAGTCTCCGGCAAAAGCTAAAACCATCGAAAAATACCTTGGCGAGGAGTACCAGGTCAAATCGAGCTTTGGCCATGTAAGAGACTTGGAAAAAGGCAAAAGAGGGATCGAAATAGACAATAATTTTCAGCCTAATTACATCGTCAGTCCTGAAAAACACAAAGTCGTCAAAGAACTCAAAGACTCAGCCAGAAAAGCATCTGAAGTATGGCTCGCGACGGACGAAGATCGGGAGGGAGAGGCTATAGCCTGGCACCTTTGTGAGGTACTCGATCTTGATCCTAAAATCACCAAACGAATTGTATTTCATGAAATCACCAAACCCGCTATCCAGGCAGCCGTACTCAATCCGCGCAAAGTCGATCTCGACCTGGTCAATGCGCAGCAGGCTAGACGAGTCCTGGATCGATTGGTGGGATTCGAACTATCAGAACTATTGTGGAGAAAAATAAAAAACAATCTTTCAGCAGGTCGTGTACAATCAGTAGCAGTAAAACTAATCGTAGAAAGGGAAAGGGAAATCCGAAACTTTGAAGTTACTCCGTTTTTTAAAGTAAGCGCTTTATTCAAAGTCCAGGACAAAGAAGGACGCAACTATACCATCAAAGCTGAGCGCCCGGAACGTTTTGATGATATGGCCGGCGCCAGAGCCTTCCTCGAATCATGCAAAAAAGCAGCTTTTACGATTAAGACTATTGAAGTCAAGCCACTCAGACGAAAGCCCGCTGCACCTTTTACCACTTCTACTCTTCAACAGGAAGCTTCTCGAAAACTGGGCTTTTCTGTCTCTCGCACCATGGTCACCGCACAGCGATTGTACGAACAGGGATTGATCACCTATATGAGGACTGACTCCACTTCTTTGAGTGCAACAGCCATACAACAAATCACGCAGGAAATTGCCAGCAGTTTTGGCTCCCAATATGTAGAGCAGAGGACTTACAAAAGCAAAACAGCCAACGCCCAGGAAGCTCACGAGGCCATCAGGCCATCTTATATCGATAGACAGGAAGTATCCTCGATCAGAGATGAGCAGCGGTTGTATGAACTGATATGGAAAAGGGCAATTGCTTCGCAAATGGCCGATGCTGAATTAGAAAAGACGATAGTTAAAATAGGCATCTCCACCATGCCACAGGAATATCTCCAGGCGGAAGGTGAAATTATAAAATTTGATGGTTTCCTCAAAGTGTATCTGGAATCGGAAGATGAAGAAGAAGAGGCTCACGATGAAACTATCCTGCCTCCCCTCACCGTCGGACAACAACTCGACCTGCGAAAAATGGAAGCCATCCAACGATTTACCAGGCCTCCAGCTCGATATACCGAAGCCAGCCTTGTAAAAAAACTGGAGGAATTAGGCATAGGCCGACCTTCCACCTATGCACCTACTATTTCAAAAATCATGGAAACAGGGAGAGGTTATGTAATCAAAGAATTAAGAGAGGGTACCGAAAGGAAATTTGAAGTGCTCACCCTTGAGCAAGGTGTGATCAAACAACATACAGACAAAGAAATTACGGGAGCTGCTAAAAATAATTTATTTCCTACGGATATGGGTATGCTGGTCGTCGATTTTCTCAATAAAAACTTTGAGGAAATCATGAATTACAGCTTTACGGCGGAGATTGAAAAGAAATTTGATGTGATAGCAGACGGCAAAATGGAATGGCATCAGATGATTGACTCTTTTTATCATCCATTCCACAAAAAACTCGAAGACACCCTCCAAAATACAGGTAGAGAAAGCGGCAAACGAATCCTGGGTACCGATCCAAAATCCGGCAACACCGTTTTTGTCCGGATGGCCAGATTTGGACCTGTCGTGCAGATCGGAGATACTGATGAGGTAAAGGAAGAAGAAAAACCAGAGTTTGCCAATCTCAAAGCTGGCCAATCCATGGAAAACATCAGCTTTGAACAGGCTATGGAACTGTTTAAATTACCAAAAACGCTCGGAAATTTTGAAGATAAAGAAGTAACTATTGGCCAGGGAAGATTTGGCCCTTATGTAAAATACGATGAAGGATTCATCTCCATCCCTCGCAACGAAGATCCTTTGTCTATCACTATGGAACGGGCAATTGAACTCATCAATGACAAAAGGACTGCTGATGCTCCTGTAGCCAATTATAAACAGATGCCCATCACTAAAGGCAAAGGTCGATTCGGCCCATTTTTGAAGTGGAATGATCTGTACGTAAATGTTTCTCCCAAATACAATTTTGATCAACTCGATGCCAAGACAGCTATCGAATTAGTGGTGGCCAAAGAAGAGAAAGAAGCTAAGAGGTTTATCAACAATTGGGAAGAGGAAAAAATAAGCGTTCAGAATGGCAGATGGGGACCGACCATATTCTTTGGAAAAAAATATTTCAATTTCCCAAAAGACAAGGAAGGTAACAGGATCACTGCCGAAGAAGCTGCAAACTATAAATTGGAAGAAGTAAAAGCCATCATCGAGGCCAATGATCCCAAGGCTTTTACCAAAAAGACCAAAGTCACTAAAGCCAAAGTCAGCACTACAAATGCAAAAAGTACGATCGCTAAAAAACCAGCTAAAAAGGTAATTACTATAAAGAAAAAAGTAAAAGCTTAGACCTAACCCTTTTTAGGTTTTACACTTATGCGGGATAATTTCATCTGGACCTGATTATCCTTATATTTAGGAGTGCCAATGAGGATGAGCACATCATTGTTAAACTTTAGCTGCCACTCACTTCTTTTTTCTTTTGGATCGTCTGGAATCAACTCTGTCATGCCTTGAAAATCAACTGTATAATTTCCTTTAGCCGTAACTTTTTCATAACTCCCTTTTTGATATTTGCCATCAGGAAAAAACTGGAGCCAAAATCCAGGCATGTCCACCTGGCTCAGACTTTTGGACCCATCAATGCCCATATCAAACCCCCAAAATTTATTGCAGAGGTCTTTGATAAGTATCTGATCAAAGTGACTGTATTTGTTATTAGCGACGGCCACAGGATCATCGAAGCTGGATTTGATGGGGGTGTCAGGCATGACTGCATTGGTCGGGGCAGGTTTGATGGCTTTATTGATACCTGTCGAATCTCTTTTTGAAAAAAGATCGCCTTTCTCTGAAGCAGCCTCTTTACACGCCAGGAGCGTGAAGAAAAAGAATAAAATAAAAATGCCAAATTTGTTGAGTCGCATGATAGAAAAATTGAAAAAATAATGCCCAAAATTACTCCTTTCTTGTTTGAAGAGAAAATTGAATCATTTATTCGCCGTTATCGATTGGTTAATGCTGGAGAAAAGATTTTGGTAGCAGTGAGTGGTGGACCCGACTCAATGTGCTTATTGACCGTACTATCCAGATTGGGCTATCCTGTCCACGCCGCCCATGTCAACTATATGCTTCGTGAAGAAGAATCCCTGGGAGATGAGTTATTTGTAGCAGATTGGTGTAAAAAACAAAATATCCCCGTTCACTTAAATAGAACCGATACCAAGGCATTATTGATTTCTTCTAAAAAAGGCTTGCAGGAGTTAGCTAGAGACCTTCGATATACCTGGTTTGATCAATTGATGGAGGAACACAACATTCACTACACGGCGACCGGACATCATCTTGGGGACCAGGCTGAAACTGTATTGTTCAACCTCATTCGTGGCGCAGGACTGACAGGCGCACAGGGGATTCAGGTTGATAGCGAAAGGATCAACCTGCACAGAAGATTAATCAGGCCATTGCTTGGAACCTCTCGTGAAGAAATACTGGATTATTTATCTTTATTGTCGATCTCTTTTCGCACTGATCGTACCAACCTCAACACAGATTATACCCGCAATAAGATCCGGCATGATATTTTGCCATCTTTAGAAAAAATAAAATCCGGAGCTACGCTTCACATAAGTGAGTTTGCTCAACGAATGCAGGATATCCAACCGGTATTTAAGTTATGGATCGATGAACTCAAAAAAAAATCAACCACCATACATGACCATTGGATCGAAATCATCTATCAACCACAATGGAATAGTGGACTGATGTATCTATTGGTGTCTGATTATGGCTTTAATCCTGACCAGGCACTATTGATCACTGATCACCTCAGAGTACATCATAAAGGGAAAATATTTTATGCACCAAGATATGTACTGGCCACTGCTGAAAATTCGATTCAGATCACGACGCGTGATAAGTTGAAGCCTTTCGAAGAGGTCATACCACAATTACCCTTTGAATTTAATTATGCAAATAAATCATTCACAATAACTCGGGTAGGATACCCAAGCCTTCCGTCCGACTCTTGTGTGGCCCTGGATCATCAAAAAATCAAATGGCCACTAACTATTCGCACCTGGCGAGCAGGCGATAGAATGCTTCCATTGGGCATGCAGGGCAAATCCAAAAAGATAAAAGACATGCTCACAGATAAAAAAATCAGTGGCTTTGAAAAAAAACTGGCTTTAGTCCTGGAGTCCTCTGGTCAGATCATATGCCTGTTGAATGGGCTGCATACTGCTGAGATGATGAAGGCTGATGCGACTACCAAAGATTTTCTACGAATAGAAGTACTTGAAGTCTGAGACTCTCTACCTGTCAAATAAAAGTCTTTGTCCCCGACCCGTCAAGCCAAATCCCGACTGGTCATACACCGGAAACCCATTGACCCAGGTGCTTACTACCCTACCCCTAAACTGCTTGCCCTCCAAGGGACTCCAGCCACATTTATAAAAAATATTTTCTTTGGTTATAAGACCTGGCTCATTGGGATCCAACAAAACCAGGTCTGCATGATATCCTTCACGAATATATCCCCGCTCCCGGATTTTAAAACAATCTGCCGGAGCATGGCACATTTTAGTAACTAGTTTTTCTAAACTTATTTTTCCCTGGTGATAGAAATCCAACATGATCACCAGGGCATGCTGCACCAAAGGTAGTCCACTCGCACTTTGCAGATACCCCCCAATCTTTTCTGACAACAGATGGGGTGCATGATCCGTAGCGATGATATCCAACCTGTCCTCCAGTAAACCCTCAAAAAGCGCTTTTCGGTGATAAGCTGATTTGATAGACGGATTGCATTTGATTTTATTTTCAAGTGTCGCATAGTCCGAAGCATCAAAATACAAATGATGAACGCATACTTCTGAAGTGATTTTTTTCTGGAGCAGTGGGAGATCATTTGGAAAAAGGGCCAATTCTTCGGCAGTGCTGATATGCAATATGTGTAGCCTGCTCCCAAACTTCCTGGCTAAATGCACTGCCTTAGAAGAGGACAGGAGACAACCTTCTTTGCTCCTGATAAATTCATGGCTGGATGCAGGGATATGGTCGCAAAACTTAACCTTGTATTCTTGCAGCCTGGCTCTAAACATCGCTTCATCTTCACAATGAGTCGCTATCAGTGTAGGCGATTCGCGAAAAATATTTTCCAATGCCCGATCGTCATCTACCAACAAATCACCTGTACTGGAGCCCATAAATATTTTGATACCACATATTCGCTCCGGGTCCATTTGTTGAATCTGGTCCAAATTATCCGTAGAAGCTCCTAAAAAAAAGGAATAATTGGTATAGGAACTTTGCCTCGCAATATTATATTTTTCTTCCAATCGGAGGAGGTCAGTAGCTACGGGTTTGGTATTGGGCATCTCCATAAAACTGGTGACCCCTCCAGCGGCAGCAGCCCTGGATTCAGTGTGAATATCAGCTTTTTGGGTATACCCGGGTTCTCTAAAATGCACCTGATCATCGATAATCCCCGGCATTAGATAGAGTCCCTCCGCTCTTACTTCGTTGTGTTTTTCTTCCGGCCTATGACTACCGATAGAAGCGATCCTGCCATTTTTGAGATATACATCAGATTCGATGATGTTGCCTTCGTTGATGATTTTCGCTCCAAGTATTAGGGTATTTGTGGTCATGATAAATCTTTAAAACTGGAAAATTATCTACTTTTGACCACATTCAAATGCATTCAAAAGGTATTTATTCGCGTATCGGCATTTTAGGGGGTGGTCAACTGGGCAAAATGCTGGCGCAGGCTGCCGCCGATTGGAACCTGGATATCACGGTCCTGGATCCTGTCCGCGATGCCCCAGCCAGTTGCTGTGCGAAGCAAGTGTTAGGTGATTTTAGAAATTATGATGATGTCATGGCATTTGGTGCCGACAAAGATGTACTCACCATAGAAATCGAAGATGTCTCGCTGGAGGCATTAACCAGGCTGGAGCAGATGGGTAAAGCAGTCTACCCTAGTCCAGCATCCCTGGCCCTCATACAGGATAAGGGATCGCAAAAACAATTTTATGCAGATCACCAATTGCCTACGGCTCCATTTAAAATCATTGACAATCCCTCTGAAGTCACCGGTCTAATCGCTGGTGGGGCCATTCAATTTCCTTTTGTGCAAAAACTGCGAAAAGCCGGTTATGACGGACGAGGCGTACAAGTCATCAACGATCCCTCGCAGTTAAATCAGTTGTTCCAGGCCCACAGTGTCATCGAGCAAAAAGTGGCTATCAGGCATGAGATCGCAGTCCTGACTTCGCGCAACACCCTCGGTGAGATCAAGGTCTATGATCCAGTCGACATGATCTTTCACCCTACAGCCAATCTATTATTGCGTCAGGACTCCCCTGCGAACCTGGACCAGACCCTTTTATCTAAAGCTATGGACCTTGCCACGAGGCTGATCAAGCAGATGGACATCGTAGGGCTGCTTGCTGTCGAGATGTTTGTCGACAAAGCTGACCAAATCCTGATCAATGAGGTGGCTCCCAGGCCGCATAACAGTGGCCACCACACCATCGAGGCTTCTATCACCTCTCAGTATCATCAGCACCTCCGGTGCATCCTTGGGCTGCCATTGGGGGCGACAGACTCTACAGGTTACTCAAGCCTGATCAATCTCCTTGGTGAACCAGGCCATACTGGGCCTGCACATTATACAGGAATGGCTGCAGCGCTGGCATTGCCCGGAGTATATATACACCTCTATGGAAAAAAGGAGACCAAACCCTTTCGAAAGATGGGACATGTCACCATAGTAGGCCGCGACAAAATCACTGTCTCTGAGTCTGAACTATACCTAAGCCAGCATCTTAAAGTCATCACTCAAACCCAATAAGTCTTCATTATGACCAAACCAAAACCCGCCAAAAAAACGCTGGTCAGTGTGATCATGGGCTCCGACTCAGATCTCCCAGTAATGCAGGCAGCCTGCGACATACTTCAATACTTCGGCATTGCCTACGAAGTAGACATCGTATCAGCCCATCGCACACCGTATTATATGGTAGATTTTGCCGGCAAGGCACATACCAGGGGCATTAAAGTGATTATAGCCGGAGCAGGCGGCGCTGCTCATTTGCCAGGTATGGTAGCTTCCATCAGTCCGCTTCCTGTCATTGGGGTTCCTATCAAATCAAGTAACTCTATCGATGGCTGGGATTCTATTCTGTCTATTCTTCAGATGCCGGGTGGTGTGCCTGTGGCTACTGTAGCACTTAATGGAGCTAAAAATGCCGGGATACTGGCAGCACAAATTATAGGCATAGGAAATGTCAGGATATTGGAGAAAGTGATTGGGTATAAAAAAGGGTTGGAGATAGAAGTTGGAGTGAAGAGGGGAAAATTGAAGGGATAGCTCCTATTTCAAAAGCTAAACAGGTTCGAAATGAATTATCTAAAATTATGTATTGGAGTATGCCTTTGCATCATCCTAGGTTGTAGAGATCAAAGCGCTACTTCCACAAAACGTTGGTATAAAGGGAATCTTCATACCCATTCCTATTGGAGCGACGGAGACGAATTTCCTGAGGTGATTATGGAATATTACAAATCAAGAGACTATCAGTTTGTCGCTTTGTCCGATCACAATACTTTAGCAGAAGGTGATAAATGGAAAAAGATTTCAAACGATTCAATCTATCAAAACGCTTTCCAAAACTATCTAAACAAATATGGTCCGGGCTGGGTGAATTATAAATCAGATTCATCAGATCAAATACTGGTGAAACTTAAAACTTATGAAGAATATAAAAGTCAATTTGAAGAAAAAGAAAAATTCCTCATCATTCAATCCGAGGAGATTACTGACCAATTTGAGAACAAACCGTTGCACCTCAATGCGACCAATATTCAAAAGATAATAGAACCGAAGGGAGGCAATAGTATAACCGAGGTCCTGCAAAATAATATAGATGCAGTAATCAGTCAAAGAGATGCATTAAATATCCCGATGATAGTGCATATAAACCACCCAAACTTCGGATATGCCATTGGCCTTGAAGATATGATAGCCCTAAAAAATGAAAGGTTTTTTGAAGTATACAACGGTCATCATTTCGTTCACAACTCAGGGGACTCTATGCATATGTCTACCGAAATCATGTGGGATGTTATCAACCAAGCTTATATCAAAGACAATAAACCTCTGATATATGGCCTGGCTACAGATGACGCTCATCATTATCATGTCAAAGGTAACAAGTGGAGTAATGCAGGTCGAGGATGGGTGGTGGTGAGAGCAGATTCACTCAATCCAAAATCACTTATACAAGCGCTGGAAGCCGGTGAATTTTATGCAAGCACTGGAGTCGAACTCAAAACAATGACATTTAAGCATAACAATCTCTCCGTAGAGGTAAAAGCCGAGACAGGAGTAACCTACAACATATCCTTCGTCGGATGTAAAAATGGGAAGTCAGAGCCGGAAGAATTGATGTCGGTCAAAGGAGACAAAGCCAGTTTTGAATTGACTGATGACCATCTTTTTGTAAGGTGCAAAATTACTTCATCAAAATTGCACGGTAACCCAATTGAAAATTTGCTGTACGAAACAGCATGGACACAGCCGGTGTCGGGAATCTTTAAAAAATAAAAAAAGCTACCCCGTAGGTTAACCAACCCTTGCCAGGTTAATTGTTGGTCTATTTGATAACATAACCGGGGGGGATCGTAACTTCCTTTTTCACCACCACGATACCTCCTGCAATGACATACAAATCTGTTTCTTTATTTTCGAGGTGAGGGCCACCAATGATGGTCACATTATTTCCAATTTTGCAGTTTTTGTCAAGAATGACATTTTCAATATGGCAGCCTTCACCTATACCCATCAACATGTCGTTAGAATTCTTTGCTATTTCTTGCAGGGTTTGATAGGAGTCATTACCCATCATGTAGGTACTGATTACCGTGCTGCCTTTGCCGATTCTGGATCTAATCCCAATCACAGATCTTTCGATTCTAGTGCCATGGATGATACAGCCGTCAGCTATGATGGAGTCCTTTAATGAAGTACCTGATATTTTAGAGGGAGGAAGAATTCTTGCCCTCGTATATACCCGGCTTACATTGTCAAACATATTAAAACTTGGTATAGGATCGGTGAGCCCAAGATTAGCTTCAAAATAGGAACGTATGTTTCCGATGTCGGTCCAATACCCCTCAAACTGATAACTGAGTATTTTATGTTTTCCAATGGATTGTGGTATAATTTCTTTGCCAAAATCAATGGTACTGGTATCGTTCATGAGTTCGATCAATAAATCTCTGTCAAACACATATATACCCATTGAAGCCAGGTATAAACGCCCTTCAGATATCATATAATCACTGACATCAGAATTCCATTTTAGGATTTCATGTGCGTTAGGTTTCTCAACAAAGCTGGTGATCATGCTTTCATGGTCAGTTTTCATGATACCGAATTCGGTACCTTCTTCTGCTTTCACCGGCAGAGTGGCTATAGTTATCCTCGCACCGCTGTCCACATGGCGCTGGATCAACACATTAAAATCCATTTGATACAGCTGATCACCTGAAAGAATCAAAGCATATTTAAAGTCATGACTTAGAAAATGATGCATACTTTGACGCACAGCATCTGCTGTACCCTGGAACCAATTCTTATTAGACATGGTCTGTTCTGCAGCCAGCAGATCAACAAAAGCATTACTGAATAAACTAAAATTATAGGTATTCTTGATATGACGATTAAGCGATGCCGAATTAAATTGAGTGAGAACAAACATCCTGGTAATGTTTGAATTAATACAATTAGACAAGGGTATATCTACTAATCTGTATTTTCCGGCAATAGGTACTGCTGGTTTTGAGCGTTTTGCAGTCAATGGATACAGCCGGGATCCCTGTCCCCCTCCTAAAATTATTGCTAAAACATCATCTTTTATCATAATTCAAAATTGTTTTATATAAGTCTTCCGTATGTTTGGCGATGGTTTTCCAGTCAAAATATTTTTCAACTCTTTTTCTGCCATTGGCGCCCATGGTTTCTCTTAATTCTTTATTAGACATCAATTTATTAATTGCATCAGCCAGATCCCTGGAGAAGGTATCGGGCTGAGAAGCCTCAAACGGAGCTGTCTGATCTTGTTCTAAAGGTACTAATATACCCGTTTCACTAGTCACTACCTCCTTGATACCACCCACACTACTAGCCACTACTGCTGTTTGGCAAGCCATCGCTTCAATGTTAATAATACCAAATGGTTCGTAGATGGAAGGACAGCAAAATACAGCTGCATGGGAATACAATTGAATCACTTCTTTCTTACTCACCATTTCGGCTATCCAAATGACATTACTTCTGCTTTTCTGAACCTCCTCAACGCTCAGTTTCATTTCGCGGCCGATATCTTCTGTGTCAGGGGCACCGGCACATAAAACTACTTGTGTATCATCATTGATGTATTTGATAGCATTTACCAAATGAATAATTCCCTTTTGTCTGGTGATGCGCCCTACAAAAAGCACATAAGGTCTTGATTGATCTATACCGTATTTATCCAGTGCGGATGAATCAGTCGTGACATTATATTCATCAAGGTCGATGCCATTATATATTACGCTAACCTTTTTATCATCTATATCAAAGTACTTCAGTACATCTTGTTTAGTTTCCTGCGATACAGCAATGACCGCATCAGCCATTTCAATAGCTGTCTTTTCGATCCAGGACGAAGCATCATAACCCCTGCCCAATTGTTCTCTCTTCCATGGCCGGAGTGGCTCAAGAGAATGAGTGGTCACAATCAGGGGGGTACCATAGCAGAGCTTTGATAAGATGCCGGCAAACTGGGCATACCAGGTATGACAGTGCACGATATCAGCATTCATCAGGCCGCCATTCATTTGAATACAGGTATTTAGGGTTTTAAAGATGGGTGCTAGCTCCGGTTTTGTATTATGGGTAGAAAGCTGATCAGAATTGAATCCAAGAATTCGCAAATGCTCATCGTTATTGTCCTGGTCCCCGAAACATCGTACCTCCACTTCCATTAAGCGGGACAATTCGCGAGCCAGGTATTCCACATGAACGCCAGCTCCCCCATAAACATATGGTGGGTATTCACGGGTATAAAAAAGTACTTTCATGATATAAATTCTAAATTTTTGGCATCCTGCCCTTTACATATTTTGATAACTTGAATAAGTTTTAGGTCCTCAATTTTCAATTTTTAGATTCTGAATATACTGCACGAAGCTGTTCTGCGTTTGCGGATGTCGCCCACCGATGCCTGAAATATATTCACCAATACTTTTGGAAAACACTCATTAATTAGTTTACCAAATCTAGTTAATATTCGGAGCATCTAAAGCACTTTGAATGTAAAATTTATTCATACCCACAAAATGAGGCTACCTTTGGCAAACTAAATAAGATTATAGTTGATTTAATTTGATAGTTACCCTATTCAACGTGCACCATTAAAGGAGGTGGTTTTCAACATGCACGGCAGGTTTACACTTTTAAATATTTTATTTGGGGGCCTATTTAAATTACATATAGCAATATAAATAAATGAAAGCCGTAGTGCATACAAAATATGGCCCGCCGGAAGTGGCCAAATTAACAGAGGTCCCTAAACCTATCCCAAAAGATAACGAAGTACTGATCAAAGTCTATGCATCAACAGTAAACAGAACAGACGCTGGTTTTCGCAGCGCCGAGTATTTTATTTCCCGATTTTGGTCCGGGCTTTTACGACCAAAATATCAAATATTGGGTTGTGAGTTTGCCGGTATAATTGAAGATATAGGATCAAAAGTAACTACCTACAAAAATGGAGATCGTGTATTTGGATATAATGACAAAACATTTGGGGGGCATGGAGCGTATTTAACCATTGCTGAAAATGATGCCTTTGCATTATTACCCAACAACTTAAGTTTTGAAGAAGCTGCCCCTATATCCGAAGGTGCCCACTATGCATTAAATAATATCAGAGCCTCAAAAATCAAACCTGGTCAAAAAGCTTTGGTGTATGGGGCTACTGGTGCAATTGGTTCTTCTGCAGTGCAATTGCTCAAACACTTTGGGTCGGAGGTAACAGCTGTATGCAATACAAAAAATATAGACCTGGTAAAATCTCTTGGTGCCAAAGTCGTGATTGATTATCAAACTCAGGATTTCAGGACGACAGAAAGTAAATTTGATTTTATTTTTGATGCAGTAGGTAAAAGTTCATTTAATCAATGCAAGCCATTGCTCACTAAAAAAGGTATTTATATTTCTACAGAACTCGGTAAAAATGCAGCGAATATATTCTATGCTCTAATAACGCCAATATTGGGTGGCAAAAAAGTTTTATTTCCAATTCCGACAGCAAATAAAGAAGATATCCTGTTTTTAAAAGAACTTGTTGAAAAGCGGGAATTTAAACCCGTCATAGATAGACAATATAAGTTAGACCAAATAGTCGAAGCTTACAAATATGTCGAAAGCGGCCAAAAGACCGGAAATGTAGTATTGAAAATTATAGAATAACGGTGCAATAATTCACCTCTATCTATTGCCAATTTATAATCAGTAAAGCGAAACTTAATCACACAATTATTTCAGCCCTTAAGCTGCAAATGAAGTGCCACAGCCACAAGTGCTCTTGGCATTGGGATTGTTGAACGTAAAACCACGATTATTAAGCCCATCTACCCAATCGATTTCAATGCCAAGCAGATACAAGGCATGGCCTTTGTCTAATAATACTTGCATGCCATCTGCATCAAAGCGCATATCGCCTTCCTTTGGTTGATCGAATCCAAGGATATAAGTAAAACCTGAGCATCCACCACCTTTGACCCCAACGCGTAGCCCATGATCATCGGAGATCTGTTGCTCAGTTCTGATACGTTTCAATTGATTGATGGCGCTGGCTGTCAGACTGAGTGGTTTGGTTTCTGTAGTGGTATCAGGCATTGTGTCTGTCATATCTGGACTAATTTTAAATAATACACAAAAATAATACAAATAAAACATTGAATCAATGCGCTTAGTTCATCCGCCTATAAATCACTGCTTTGGCTTTTAACGAAGAAAAGAAATATAGGACAGGTCAGGTGATGCATAATTAGTATTTTTGGGGGACTATGAGTTATACCATTACTCAATACAGATCGTGATGAATACTGTGGGCATTGTGTCAGGACTGATCATTTCTATACCTATTTGGTTGATATTCATAGAATTGAAAAATTTTAACCGTAAGGATAAAATTTTAGTCCCTGCAGATGCAATCGCTATCAATAAACAAAAACTCCAAATCAATGCCTACGAGCGTCTGGCACTGTTGTGCACCCGCATTCAACCGGACAAATTAGCCCTGAGGATGCAATCCCCCACCCTCAATGTACAATCACTCAGTCAGGCACTTATCGTAGGCATACAGCAGGAGTTTGACCATAATGTGACCCAACAGATATTTGTATCAGAGTCCCTCTGGAGCATCATTACCTTAGCCAAAGAAGAAGCGCTTTACGAAGTAATGAAGGCCACGGCCGACCTGGAACCCGAGGAAGACAGCAGTCAACTCACTCAACTCCTACTGCAAAAGGGGGATCAAAGTAAACTCAATATTGCGCTACAAGCCATCAGAAAAGAAGCTAAAAACTATGTCAAATATTAAAATTATACTAGCCGTACTGGCATACAGTCTTTTCTCCTGCAAGTCTTACGAACACCTTGCCGGTACGCATGTAACCAATGTCAGAGTCACTTCAGACACTGATACGGCTATCGCAGCTTTGATCCTTCCTTACAAGAAAGCTATGGACGCTCAAATGAACGAGGTCATAGCCCAATGTCCGGCATCGCTATTTAAAGAAAAGCCTGAGTCAGGACTGACCAACTGGGTCACAGATGCGTTATATCGCCAATCCGTCAAAGCCTTTAGTGAGCCGATAGCATTTGTTTTCCAAAATTTTGGGGGTATCAGAGTGCCTAACCTGGGTAAGGGGGATATCACCGTTTCCAAAATATTTGAATTGATGCCATTTGACAATGCACAAGTACTGGTAAAATTATCCGGAGCAGATGTTTTAAAATTTTTTGAATATATCGCAGAAATGGGAGGCTCCCCGGTGTCTTCCAATGTAATGATGAAAATCAAGGATAATAAACTGCTGGAAGTCACACTCGCAGGAAAATCCATAGACCCAGCTAAATCATACTTCGTAGCCCTCCCGGATTATATCGCTAATGGAGGGGACAATCAGACTTATTTGCAAGACAAACCACGGATCGATAAAAACATTTTGGTAAGAGACTTATTGATACAAGATGCGAAAGAACAAGGGTTGATCACAGCCAAAAAGGACGGTCGTATCACTGTTGAGTAGGTCGTACTCTTAAATAAACAAATCATATGAAAAGAAGAGATTTTTTAAAATATACCAGCCTCAGCGGAGGATGGGTATTAGGCCAGGGCATTCCGTTAAGAGGATGGACCAATGAAGAAAAAATCAAAATCACCATCCTGCATACCAATGATGTGCACAGTCGGATTGATCCCTTTCCAATGGATGGCAGTCGACTTCAGGGCTTAGGTGGAGTAGCTGCAAGAGCATCCATGATCAAATCTGTGAGAAAAACCGAACCCAATGTGCTTTTGCTCGATTCAGGGGATATATTTCAGGGTACTCCGTATTTTAATCTGTACAAAGGGGAAATAGAAATGAAGACTATGACAGCCCTGGGATATGATGCCAGTACCATTGGCAATCACGATTTTGACGGTGGACTGGACTTGCTCAAAAAACAATTGCAATATGCATCCTTTCCTCTCGTCAACTCTAATTATCAATTTAAGGATACCCCGATGGAGGGAGTGGCCAAGGATTACATCGTAAAAAACATAGATGGGGTTAGGATTGGAATATTTGGTTTGGGTATCGAACTTAAAGGGCTGGTGCCGGATGCATTAGCAGGCAATACGGTATATCAGGACCCAGTGACCAAAGGCAATCAAACCAGTAAGTATTTAAAAGACGAAATCAAATGTGACTATATCATCTGCCTGTCTCATCTAGGCTATCAGTATAAGGATCAAAAGATATCAGACAGATCTATCGCACCACTGTTGTCACATGTAGATCTGATCTTGGGAGGACACACACACACCTTTCTTGACAAAGCTTTCATCACCAAAAACAAAGAAGGCAATCCCTTGGTGATCAATCAGGTAGGTTGGGGCGGAACTATGCTCGGCCAGATAGATATTGAATTTGAAAGAACCAAAACCAAAAACAAGTGCAAAACTTGTAATAATGAGTGGATTATGAATGGTTGAAGAAAATATGTTTTGATACTTGAAGGGATGTAGATCTATTTAGAGATTTTTTAATGACATTTGTCCTTATTGCATATCAATAGTGCTTTTTAGGAAAAGTATTTATGCATTAGACTTTTTTTTGATTTACCAATTCAAACACTATTTAGTATCTTTTATGCTCTATATGCATCAATTAGTCTGGGACAAATGTTTGACAGCCATACGGGATGCCATACCTGAGCAAAGCTTCAAGACCTGGTTTGAACCGGTCAAACCCATTCGATTGGAAGACAATGTCTTGACTATACAGGTTCCCAATAAATTTTTTTATGAGTGGATTGAAGAACATTATCTAGAAATATTAAAGAAAAGCATCAAACATGAGCTCGGCAAACAAGGCCGATTGGAGTATTTCATCCCTATGGAAAAACAGACCCGCTCTTCGGCAGGGGATGCTAGTTTTCCTAAATCCATAGACACCAATCAGCTGGTCAATCCTTTTGTAATACCCGGTATCAGAAAAGTAAAGTTTGAATCAAACCTGCATCCTGACTATAGAATCTCCAATTATGTGGAAGGCGACTGCAACAAATTGCCCCGGGCTGCCGGAATAGCGATCGCTAAAAGACCAGGCAAGACCGGATTCAATCCCTTGTATGTGTATGGTGCCGTCGGGCTCGGCAAGACCCACTTAATTCAGGCGATTGGCAATGAGATATTGGCCAATCATCCTGATAAAGGCGTGTTGTATCTCAGCTCAGAAAAATTTACCCAACAAGTCATTCACTCCATAAAAAATAATGCGATAGATGATTTTATGGCTTTTTTCCAGCATCTCGATGTGCTGATCATAGACGATATTCAGTTTTTAGCCAATAGGACAAAGACCCAGGAAATCTTCTTCCATATCTTCAATCAAATGCATCAGATCGGCAAGCAGATTATCATCTCATCTGACAAGCCACCCAAAGATCTGCAAGACATCGAAGAACGATTGGTATCCCGCTTTAAATGGGGGCTACATGCAGACCTGGTATCTCCTGATTTCGAAACGAGGATGGCTATCCTGGAAGCCAAATCACAAGATGAAGAAATCACTATCCCGTACAATGTGCAGGAATTGATCTGCCACAATATTAAAAACAGTATAAGAGAACTGGAAGGGGTCTTGATCTCACTGGCTGCACAGGCTTCACTCAATCAAAAACAAATCGATCTCACCTTAGCCAAAGAGGTCATTGAAAAATTTGTAAAGAATTATTCCAAGGAGATCTCTCTGGAGAAAATTCAAAAAATGGTAGCCGAACACTTCAAGATCAAAGAAGAATTTTTACAAAGCAAGACCAGGAAAAGATCTATTGTCATCGCCCGCCAATTGTCTATGTATCTCGCGAAAAATCTAACCAGCTACTCTTTGGCCAAAATAGGTGGCACCTTCGGTGGCAGAGATCATAGCACAGTCATCTACTCGGTCAAGACCATCAAAGATCTCTTAGATACGGATGATACTTTCAGGATCTCGGTAGAAGAGCTGGAGAAGAAAATCAAGTTGAGTCTGGCCGTCTGAGACACACAAATCCCAGCTTCCTTTTTTTATGCTATTGGTAAAGCAAATTGCCTACATTCGTAGTTAAAGTTTTTTTGTGTGAAAACCGGTACAATCATCGTTGTTTATTGTTGTATTTTGACTTTGTCAACAATTCTTCAGTCTCAGACTTATGTGCCTGAGTTGTATAACGCTAAAGTCAAGGTCACCCCATCGGTCAAGATCAATGCCTATGCTTTTAATTTACGGGATATTATTCTTGCTCCTGGGTCTTCATTTTACCATGCGAGGAGCATGGATAGCGCCTATTTATGCCTGATCAGTCCACAGCGATTGTTACATCGGTTTTATACACATGCAGGCCTCAAAGCCAGAGATTCGATCTATGGGGGATGGGAGTCTTCGGGCCTCGGAGGTCATACCTTGGGGCATTATCTGTCTGCCGCATCGATGATGTATGCTGCCACCGGAAGTAAAACCCTCAAATCCAAAGTGGACGAAATCATTCACGACTTAAAAGTCATCCAACAAGTGCGCAAAACGGGATACTTAGGTGCCATTCCTCAGGAAGATTCCATTTTTGCCAAAGTAAAGAAAGGGGAGATCAGGTCTTCCGGATTTGACCTCAATGGTGGTTGGAGCCCATGGTATACGGTACACAAGATTATGGCTGGATTGTGTGATGCTTATTTGTATGCTAACAATCGTGATGCATTGATTATAGTCAAAAAAATGGCCGACTGGACAGGAAACATTGTCTCAGGATTGGATGATTCGACCCGCTTAAAAATGTTGAATTGCGAATATGGTGGCATGAATGATGTCCTGGCCAATATTTATGCCCTGACAGGAGAGAAAAAATACCTGGACTTATCATTTAAATTTTACGATGAATTTGTGATGGGACAGCTGGCTCAAGGTATAGACCCGCTTCCAGGTAAACACTCTAACACGAATGTACCTAAGGCATTGGGGAGTGCCCGACAATACGAACTTACATCCTCCTCCCGAGAACACAACATTGCTTCGTTTTTTTGGCAATCCATGACTAACCACCATACCTATGCCATCGGCGGTAATAGCAATTATGAATATTGTGGAGAACCCGACCAACTCAATGACCGGCTCAGTGACAATACTTGCGAGACCTGCAATACCTATAATATGCTCAAACTCACTCGGCATTTGTTTTCATGGAATCCCGGATCAGACTACATGGATTATTATGAACGAGCTTTGTACAATCATATCCTGGCATCACAACATCCGGGTACAGGCATGATGACTTATTTCGTCCCTCTCAGGATGGGTACCAAAAAGAGCTTCAGCGACACCTTCAATACCTTCACCTGCTGTGTAGGCAGTGGTATGGAGAATCATTCCAAATACCAGGAACAGATCTATAGCCATGATGGTCAGCATATCTTATATGTCAACCTTTTTATTCCTTCGGTCTTATCCTGGAAACAAGGAAAAATGAAGATCACCCAATCCGGCGATTTTTTGGTTAATCCTGGTTCCTATATACACCTCGACAATCAGCCACCCACCAATCGGGTGATTGCCATTCGCAAACCT